>RCMY010000213.1_pt1 | contig 54377 bp, 49 predicted proteins | sample 2041341 | NCBI WGS metagenome assembly RCMY01 (sample SAMN09708234, study PRJNA481090) | Marine sediment metagenome, whole genome shotgun sequencing project.
GAGATCCGGGTCTATGCCCAGGAACTCGACGAGGACGGCGAGCCCGTCGGCGAAGAGATGGATGTGACGCCGGAGAACTTCGGTCGCATCGCCGCTCAAACCACGAAGCAGGTCCTGATGCAGGGCATTCGTGAAGAAGAGCGAGAGATGAAGTACGAGGAGTACGCCGGTCGTGAGGGCGACATCGTCACCGGCATCGTCCAGCAGACCGACAGCCGATACACGTTGCTCGACCTCGGCCGCGTCGAGGCGCTACTCCCGCAGGCGGAGCAGGTTTCTACCGGCCCGCGCCCGGAGAACGGTGCTCGCTACAAGGCGTACATCGTCGAGGTTCGCAAGACCGTCAAGGGCCCCCAGATCGTCGTGAGTCGTACTCATCCAGGGCTCGTCAAGCGGTTGTTCGAACTCGAAGTCCCCGAGATCGCCGACGGCATCGTCGAGATGAAAGCGTGCGCTCGCGAGCCCGGCCATCGCACCAAGATCGCCGTTGCCTCCAATGATCAGAACGTCGATCCCGTCGGCGCTTGTGTGGGCGCCCGCGGTTCGCGTGTCCGGATGGTCGTCAACGAACTCAACGGCGAGAAGGTCGACATCATCCCCTTCAGCGAGGATCCGTACGAATTCGTGGCCAAGGCGCTCTCGCCGGCCAAGGTTCGGGAGGTCCGCATCTACGAGGACACCGGTACGGCCGAGGTCATCGTTCCTGACTTCCAGCTATCGCTTGCGATCGGCAAAGAGGGACAGAACGCTCGACTCGCCCACCGGCTCACCGGCTGGCGAATCGACATCAAGAGTGAGACCCAGCTGGCGGAAGAGGCGCTCGGCATCGAGCAGTACGACAATGAGGACTGGGCCGCCGGTGAATGGATCGTCGACGCCGAGACCGGCGAGCAGAAGTGGCAGCCCGCCGACGGGAGTGCTGCGATGACCGCCGAGGAGTGGAAGGCTGCCGGAGCGGTGATCGAAGTCGCTGACGATGAGGCGCCCGCTGACGGCGCTGCCGACGACGACACTGGTTCTGACGACGCTGGTTCTGACGACACCCCAGCCGACGACGCTCCAGCCGACGACAACGCTGCTGGAGACGACGACGCTGGTTCCGACGACACGCCCGCTGACGACGCTGGTTCCGACGACACGCCTACTGATGAAACGTCGACGAGCGACGCCGACGAGCCCGCTGACGACGCGGCCGCTGCCGACGACGCTGACGCGGCCGCTGCGGAGGAACCTGCGGCCGAAGGTGACGACGACGTCTGAGCCCCTCCGAACCTGCGTTGGCTGTCGGACCTGTCGTCCAGCGGCGGCGATGCGGCGTTTCCGTTTCGAACCCGGTGCTGAGCCTCGGCTCAGCACCGATGTCGCCCTCGGCGGCCGCGGGGCTTGGCTCTGCTCAGACACGCTCGAGAACTGCCTCTCGGCAGCGGCAGCGTCGCGCGCATTCGACCGTGCATTTCGACGACGGGTGGACCCGGCGCTGACGCAAGCTCTGATGCATCGGATCTCGCTTTGTGACGACGGAGGACGGGTTCGCAATCGCCGCTAGCATCGTCTCGGCTCGTGCCAGCCCGGTCGCTCATCGCGTCCGGATCTGCCTTCCCGGCGGATCTGCTGATCACACGAGTTCTTCCGCCGAAACCCCGAGGGTGAGTCATTCGTGCCAGCAAAAGTCCGTGTCTATGAGCTCGCAAGAGAACTGGGGATGTCCAATCAGGAGATCCTCGACCTTTGCGATGCTCTCGGCATCGGGGTGAAGAGTCACTCCTCCAGCATTGTCGAGCCACAGGCCGATCGTCTGCGCCGCAAGGCCGAGCGAGAGGGTCTGATTCGCGAAGTCGAGCCAGAGCCCGAACCCGAGCCCGAGCCGGTGGTCGAAGCGCCCGCGCCCAAGCCAACGCCGAAGCCGAAGCCGGCCGCACCGACACCGGAACCCGTCGTTGCTGCAAAGCCGCCTGCACCCGAGGCCGCCCCCGCACCCACCCCGGCCGCCCCCGCACCCACCCCGGCTCCTGAACCGAGCCTCGCTCCTGAACCCGACCCTGAACCGGCCCCCGCACCGGCGCCGGCACCAGCTCCGAGCCGCATGGTGTCGACCAAGCCGAAGCGTCCACCGACGCCTGCGTCCGCACCCGCTCCCGCACCGGTCGCTCCCGCACCAGCGCCCGTGCGTCCAGCAGCTGTTGCTCCCGCCCCGACACCACCCGCACCCGCACCCGCCGCTCCCGAGCCGATGGCGCCTGCGGCTGAAACTGCACCGCCCACGCCTCCTCGGACGCCCGGTGGCAAGCCGATCCCACCGCCCCCCGGCCCGCCTCGCGCGCCGAGTGGCAAGCCGATCCCACCGCCCCCTGGTGGCGGACGCCCCGGTGCTCCGCCTTCCCGTTCCGGCGGCGGCGGCTATCGCGGCGGCGGCGGAGCACCCCGCCCCGGCGGTAGTCCTGGTGGCAGCCCCGGTGGATTCGCCGGCCGTCCCGGTGGCGGGCCCGGTGGGCCTCCCGGTCGCGGCGGTCCTCCCGGTCGCGGCGGCCCGCGCCAGCGTCCACGTCGCAAGTCGCGTCGTCGTCGCAACCAAGATGATCTGCAGCCGATGTCGGTGCCGACCTACACCAGCGAAGACGCGCCGGTGCCAGAGGGCACACTCGTCATCGAGCGGGCCTCGAGCGCGCAAGAGCTCGGTCCCAAGCTCAACCGCACCGCAGCCGACGTCGTGCGTTTCCTGCTCACCAACGGCGAGATGGTCACCGGTACCCAGTCGCTGAGCGACGAGATGATCGAAATGTTCGCCGCCGACGTCGGCGCCGAGATCCGTCTCGTCGATCCTGGCGAGGAACAAGAAGTCGAGCTGCTGAAGATGCTCGACTTCGACGACGAGGACGACGAGGACGACGAAGACTGGCCGGTCCGCCCGCCAGTGATCACCATCATGGGTCACGTCGACCACGGCAAGACCCTTCTGCTCGACCGCATCCGTTCGGCCAACGTGGTCGAGGGTGAGGCCGGCGGCATCACGCAGCACATCGGTGCCTACCAGATCAACAAAGAGGGCAAGATCCTCACGTTCATCGACACTCCGGGACACGAGGCGTTCACCGCCATGCGTGCTCGTGGTGCCGAAGCCACTGACATCGTCGTGTTGGTCGTCGCCGCTGACGACGGCGTGATGCCCCAGACTCTCGAGGCGCTCGACCATGCCCGGGCAGCCGAGGTGCCGATCATCGTGGCCATCAACAAGATGGACCGCGAGGGCGCCGACCCCGACCGGGTCATGTCCCAGCTCGCAGAACGCAATCTCATTCCCGAGGCGTGGGGCGGCGAGACCATCTTCCTGCCCATGTCGGCCATGACTGGCGACGGCATCGACGACCTCATCGACAATCTCAACGTCGTGGCCGAGGTCGAGGACCTCCGAGCCACACCGGACGGTCGAGCCTCCGGTTCGGTCCTCGAGTCGCATCTCGACATCGGTCGTGGCCCAGTGGCCACTGTCCTCGTCGAGCGCGGCACGCTTCGGGTCGGCGATCCACTTGTCAGCGGTGCTGCCTGGGGTCGTGTCCGTGCACTCATCAACGACCGTGGTGAAAACGTCGACGAGGCCGGTCCCTCCACTCCGGTGCAGGTCCTCGGACTCAGCGACGTCGCCGAGGCGGGCAACGAGTTCACGATTGCCCCGTCCGAGAAGGTGGCCAACAAGGTCGCCGACACCCGCGAACATTGGCAGCGCCTCGCCAGTCTCGGCCGCGACGCTTCAGCCACCAGCGGCGGCGCCAAGTTGGAGGACATCTTCCAGCAGATCCAATCCGGTGAAACTGCCACGCTGAACCTGATCGTCAAAGCCGACGTCAACGGTTCACTCGAGGCCGTGACCGACTCGCTCCGCAAGCTGGAGCGGGACGAGGTGAAGCTGTTCTTCGTCTCCCGCGGCGTTGGCGGCATCACCGAGAACGACGTGCTCCTAGCGTCCACCTCGAACGCCACCATCCTCGGTTTCAATGTGCGACCCGATCGCAAGGCCCGTGAGCTGGCCGAAGCCGAAAAGGTCGAGATCCGGAACTACGAGATCATCTACAAGCTGCTCGAAGACATCGAGAACGCAATGCTCGGTCTCCTTGCGCCCGAGTACGAAGAGATCGTCACCGGTGACGCCGAAGTCCGCGAGGTCTTCAAGATCCCGCGGGTCGGCGGGATCGCAGGTTGCATGGTCCTCAACGGCACCATCACCCGTGGTTCCAAAGTTCGCTTCCTGCGCGACGGCACCATCATCTGGAAGGGCGCCGTCAACTCCCTCAAGCGGTTCAAGGAAGACGCTCGTGAGGTCCAGGCCGGCTTCGAATGCGGCATTGGACTCACCGACTTCCAGGACCTCAAGGAAGGCGACGTCATCGAGACCTACGAGGAGCGGGAGATTCCGCGAGTCTGATGAGCGAAGCCTCGATCGAGGTCCTCGTGATCGACATCGAACTCCATCTTCCGCACTCGTCGAATCTGAAGGCGAAGCGGTCCGTCGTGCAGTCGATCGTTCGCACGCTCGACGGTTGGAAGAGCGTGGCGGCGGCGGAAGTCGGCTTCCTCGACAAGTGGCAACGAACGCGAATCGGCGTGGCGATCGTGGGCGGTAGTGTGGCGCATCTCGAAGAGGTGGCCGCAGCAGTGGAGCGTCACGTCTGGTCCGTCGGCGAAGCCGATGTCATCTCCATCGAACAGCGATGGGGATAGGGCCGAACCCGGGGAGTGTGAGCAATGGCGAAACGTACGAGCAGCGGTCGAGGCGGAAGTGGTGGTCGGAACAGCGGCCGACGGCGCCAGGCCACCACCCGTCACTATCCGCGTACTGCGCGTCTGAACGCGCTGCTGACCGAGATCATCGCGGATCACTTCGAACGCGTTGACCACGACGACCTCGGCTTCATCACCATCACCGGCGTCGAGGTCGACGCCGATCTGAACATCTGTCAGGTCTACGTCTCGACGTTGGCCGAGCCTGATCCGGTCCAGGATGACATCGTGCTCGATGCGCTTGCCGAAGAACGCAAAGCGGTACAGCGGGCGATCGCCTCGCAGGCCAAGTTGCGTAAGACCCCCGAGGTGCTGTTCGCCTTCGATCCGGCGGTCCGCGCCGGGGCCCGGATCGACTCGATCCTCGCCACACTCGACATTCCCGCGGATGTCGTGGAGGAGGACGCCGGCTCGGATGACGGTGCCGAGCCGAACCTCGAGGCGGACGAGGACTGATGGCGAGGCGGGCCCGGTCGGACAGCGGCGTGACCGGCTGTGTCGTCGTCGACAAACCAGCCGGAATGACCAGCCATGACGTCGTCGACGTACTGCGTCGATCGCTCGGGACCCGCAAGGTCGGCCACGCCGGAACTCTCGATCCGGATGCCACCGGCGTCCTCGTGCTCGGTGTCGGCAAGGGCACGAAGCTGCTCCAGTTCGTGACCGGCGCTGACAAGACCTACGTCGGCGAGATCGTGTTCGGGACGGCGACGTCGACACTCGACGCGGCGGGGGATGTCACCGGAACATGGGACATGACTGTGACACCAGCCGAGGTCGCTGCCGCCGCTGCTGATCTGGTCGGCGCCATCGAGCAGGTGCCGCCGATGGTCTCTGCGGTGAGGATCGACGGCAGACGGTTGCACGAACTGGCCCGGGAGGGTATCGAGGTCGAACGGCCGGCTCGCCCCGTCACGGTCCATCGCTACGACACGGCGCCGACGGCTGATCCATTGGTCTATTCCCTGGACGTGCACTGCTCGTCAGGAACCTACATCCGTTCGCTCGCGGCCGATGTCGGCACGGCTCTCGGCGGCGGCGCCCACCTCCGCAACCTTCGCCGAACCTCGGTCGGCCCCTTCACGCTGGATGAAGCCGGTTCGGCAACCGAGCCGGCAGTCCTCCCCTTGATCGAGATGCTGCGGGGCATGCCGCGACTCGACGTCGACCGGACGGTTGCCGATCGGGTTCGGGTCGGTCAGTCGCTCGGCCCGTCGGCAGGTACAGGCCAGTTCGTGATCGTCGGACCTGACGAGGAGCTCCTGGCCGTCTACGAGGTGCGCGAAAGCGTGATGGTTCCGGCCAAGGTCCTCGTCGGGTGAGGCACGCAGCCCGCCACGATGTGTTCTTGCCAGAGGTCGGCCGCTAGCGTTCCCGCTGGTGGAGATCATCACGAATCCAGACGGCACCTCGTCCATCAACGGTCCTCATGCCGTCACGATCGGCGCCTACGACGGCGTCCACCGCGGGCACCTCAGCGTGATCGCCCAAACGAAGGCGATCGCCGAGCGGCTCGAGGCCAAGTCGGCGGTGGTCACGTTCGAGCCGCATCCGGCTTACATCCTCCGCCCCGAAAATGCGCCGGCGTTGCTCACCGGGCTCGACCACAAGCTCGAACTCCTCGATGCCGCCGGCGTCGAGACGGTCGTGGTCGTGCCGTTCACTGCGGAACGTGCGACCGAGACACCCGAGGAATTCGCCGAGTCGATCCTGTCGACCTGCCTGCAAGCCAAGGCTGTTGTCGTTGGCTCGGACTTCCATTTCGGAGCCAACCGAGCCGGCAACGTCGAAGTGCTCTCGGGTCTCGGTAAGGAGATGGGATTCGACGTCGAGGGCATCGACCTGCTCCGCCGTTCCGATGGCAAGGTCGAGAGCATCAGCTCGACGTCGATCCGTCGGGCCCTCGCCGGCGGCGAGATTCGCACGGCCACCGGACTTCTGGGCCGCAATCACGAGCTGCGGGGTTCGGTCGTGCAAGGCGACCAGCGGGGCCGAACGATCGGTTTTCCGACGGCCAATGTCGCAGTGCGGCCGGAGATGGCCATGCCGGCCGATGCCGTATACGCCGCCTGGTTTCTCCGTCCAGACGGCGTACGGCGACCAGCGGCCGTCAACGTCGGCAAGCGCCCCACCTTCTATCAGGACGCCGAGCACTCGTTGGTCGAGGCACACATCATCGACTTCGAGGCCGAGCTCTACGGCGAGATCGGTCGAGTCCAGTTCGTCGAGCTGATTCGGTCGGAGCAGCGGTTCGATGGCATCGACGCTCTGCGCGCCCAACTCGAGCTCGACATTCAGCGAGCGAAGACGATTCTCGAGGGCGAGGCATCGTGACCCAAACGACGTTTGATGTCGAACAGCTCGGCGGTGTCGACGGTTACAAGCTCGGATCGGGCCTGATCGTGCCTCGGCCGATCGGTTGGATCGGCTCGATCGACTCCGACGGTCGCACCAACCTTGCGCCCTACTCGTTCTTCAACATGGTCTCCGGCGTTCCCCCGACGTTCGTGTTCTCTCCCGGGCGCCTGGGCCGCAAGGACACGCTTGACAACTGTCACGCCGTACCCGAGTTCACCATCAACATCGTCACCGACGAGGTCGTCGAGGCCATGAACGCCACGGCCGCCACGCTCGAAGCCGGTGTGAGCGAGTTCGATCTGCCTGGCATCACTGCCATCCCGAGCGAGCGGATCCGTCCGCCGCGTGTGGGGGAGTGCAAGGCAACGATCGAGTGTGTGGTCGACCAGATCATCGATGTGGGCGACGCGGAGGCCGGTAACTCGCTGGTGATCGGCCACGCAGTGATGTTCCACGTCGACGATGACCTGCTCGACGGCACCCGGGTCGATCAGGCAGCGCTGAGGGCCGTCGGCCGGCATGTAGGGAACACGTACAGCCACGCCAGCGAGCTGTTCGACATCGTCCGGCCGGATTGACGTGTCGGCCGCAACCCTCGTCGATCTCGAACCGTTCCGGTCGGGTGGTGATCGTGAGCGGGCATCCGTGGCCGACCAGATCGACCGAGCATGCCGCGACACGGGTTTCCTCCAGCTCGTAGGGCACGGGATCCCGACGGAGCTCACCGATCGAATGCTCGACGTCACTGCGTCCTTCTTCGACATGCCCGTCGACCAGAAGCTCGCCATGGTCGTGGCTGATCGGAGCGCCAACCGGGGGTATGCATCCGAGGGCAGTGAAGCGTTGGCCTACAGCCTTGGCGAGGCCGTCGCTGCCCCCGACATGTTCGAGGCCTTCAACGCCGGTCGAGAGGGGACCGACCCCGCATACGTCGAGGCCCATCCCGGGTTCTTCGCATCGAACGTGTGGCCGAACGAGACGATGCGAGCCGTGTGGTCCGAGTACCAGCAGGCGCTCGACGTGCTCGATGACCAGCTGCTGACTGCCTTCGCCATCGCGCTGGGGATCGAACCGGATCACTTCATTACGCGGACTCGTCGAGCCATCGTGACGATTCGGGCGATCAACTACGAACGTCGGGCGGGGGCGTCACCTCCACAACCTGGGCAGATGCGGATGGGGGCTCACACCGACTATGGCGTTCTCACCGTTCTGTTGGCCGACGACGTCCCCGGTCTGCAGGTTCGCACCGACGGGAAGTGGTGCGATGTCGCCATCCCCGCCGACAGTCTCATCGTGAACATCGGCGACATGCTCGCCACGTGGACGAACGACCGCTGGCGGTCGACCCTGCACCGAGTGGTGCCGCCTCCTGCCAACGATGGTGGCGCTGTTCGTCGCCGTTCGGTCGCCCAGTTCGTGGAAGCCGATCCGGACGTCCTGATCGAACCGATCGCGACCTGTGTCAGCTCGTCGAATCCACGGCGGTATTCGCCGGTCACCGCCGGCGACTACCTGATGGCGAAGCTCTTGGGCCCTCGTGAACTGAGGCCTTCGGAACCTCCGCCAGCGCTCGACTGACAGCAGCCGCGGTCGATCAGGCGGCGTCGACCTCGGCGCTGGGCGGGGGCCCGTGTCGATCGGAACGGAACGCCCAGCCGTTGAGGGCTTGGAGCGCCTCGAATCCGATGTCGATGCTGTGAGAACCCGGGCGGAGATCGAAGCTCGAGAACGAGCAACGCTCCCCGGGCAGACCGGCGACTGCGATCGCGATCGTGGCGCCATCGTCGGTCTGAGTGACAGCGATCGTGAGGGCAGGCGGTGCGGCGGTGATTCCTGGCTGTGTCGCCAGGCGCAATCCGAGTCGAACGGCGTCCTGCCGATTCACCTGGCCGGGCATGAACGGGACGGTCTCGACCGAGGGAAGGTCCTGGCCACTCGCCCTCACGGCCGATCGGAAGGCAGGGATCTCGAGTGCTTCCACCAGGCGACTACCACGGGGCAACTTCGCCATGGTGTCGTTGAGCGCGAGCGACAGCTCGAACCATTCGTCGTCGTCGATCACATCGAACATCGCAGGTCCTCCACAGACGCACACACTTCTCGCTCTCATCCTTCCAGATCGCGGGGTCGGTGGGAAGCTTTGCCGCCCATCCAACGTCTCTCGCCTAACGTCGGAGCACATGGAACTGGAACCCTGTCAGACTGCAGTCGAGATCGCTTCGGACGTCGCGGGGCGTCGCCGATCGGCTGTTGACGTGGTCGAGGCCACGTTCGATCGGATCGCCGGCAGCAACGATGTTCTCGATGCGTTCACCTATCTCGCCCCGGACCAAGCTCGGGCTGAGGCGGCCGAGGTCGACCGGCGTGTCGCGGCGGGGGAGGACCTACCCCTCGCCGGAGTGCCGATCGGTGTGAAGGAACTCGATGAGGTCGAAGGCTGGCCGAACAACGGTGGGACTGCGATCTTTGCCGACCGGGTCGCAACACGAAGTGACACCCACGTCGATCGCTTGCGCCACGCCGGCGCGGTGCTGGTCGGCCTGACCTCGGCGAGCGAGTTCGGGATCACCGCCTACACGCACCACCCGGCCCGCAACCTCACGGCTCGGAACCCGTGGGATCTCGACACGTCGCCTGGCGGCTCCTCGGGCGGCTCGGCGGCTGCCGTTGCCGCCGGTGTGGTTCCTCTTGCGACCGGCGGCGACGGTGGCGGATCCATTCGGTTGCCGGCCGCGTTGTGCGGTCTCGTCGGACCGAAGATGGCAGTCGGGCGGACGCCACGGCGTCGCCGCGATCTGTGGACCACGGCGGTGCTCGGTCCGCTGGCAACCACGGTCGCAGACGCCGCCCGCTATCTCGATGTCACCGTGGGCCCAGACGGACTCGATCGGAACGAGCTGCCGCACCCGGGCGTGTCGTATGAAGCCCTCCTCGGCGAGGCGCTCGTCGATAGAGCTCCCGACCGCCCGTTGCGCGCTGTGTGGGTCGGCGACTTCGGGTTCTCGAAGGTCGAGGGTGAGGTATTGGCGCTCGCCGAGGCAGCGGCGCGTGATCTCGTGGCGGCGAGCCCGGAGATCGAGTGGGTCGACCGGCCGATCCACTTCCGCGACCCTTCGACGGCGTGGGGTCTGATCGGCGCCCCCGGCTCGCTCCGTTCGTTTGCCGCAGCCGGTGATCTCGCCTCGATCGACCCCGGTCTGCTCAGTCGCGAAGGGCGATGGTCGCTGAAGGGATCTCCGATGGTCGACGCCGCATCGATGGCGAGGGCCATCGACCGTATCGACGAAGTGGTGACGGCGATCGAGGATGCATTTGTCGACGTCGATCTGATCTTCTCACCGGCGGCCGCTGTCTCCTCCGTCCCGGCCGAGGGCCCGCTGCCGACAGTCGTCGACGGCGAAGAGGTAAAGCCGTCTGCCATTGCCCACTTCACGATTCCGTTCAATCTCAGCGGTCATCCGGGGATGAGTGTTCCTGCAGGCCGGACCGTGGACGGTCATCCCGTCGGCCTCCAGATCGCCGGGCATCGATTCAGCGAAGCGCTGCTGTTGCAGCTCGCACATCGCCACGAGACCCTGAACCCGTGGCCCCGGACGGCACCTCCGATCGTGAGCTGAGCCAAGAGAGCCGGCCGGTCAGAAGTTCTTTGCCAGCTGGTCGACGGGAGCGAAATCGTCACGCAGGACCTGAGCGCCATCGATGTACTCGACGGTGTCTGCTTCATCGAGCAGGCGTCCATCGTCCGGATCGACGTCGAGGTCAGGCAGCGGGCTGTCCGACGCGATCAGGATCTGATTCGCTGCTTGCCGGCTCGAAACGTCATCGGGCGGAATGATGACTTGCACGTGCCCGAAGTGTTCGGCGAGCGTCGCGAGCTGCGCTCTGGCGTAGCCGCTGTCGCCGCCGTCGATCACGTTCATCACATAGATCCCGTCGGCCGTGAGGAGCTGCTCGATCCGCGCGATGACCTCGGTCGTGGTGAGGTGCCACGGAACGCTCCGGCCGCCGAACGCATCGCCGATGACGAGGTCGAAGGCGCCCTCGTCGAGGTCGTCGAGCGCGAGACGAGCATCGCCGACGATGACGCTCAGGTCCTCGTCGAGTTCGAGGCCGAGCTCGTTCTCTGCGATCTCGACGAGGTCCCCGTCGATCTCGAGTACGAGGTTCGTCGCTCCCGGCCGGGTTGCGTCGATGTAGCGAGGGAACGCGAAACCGGCACCGCCGATGTTCAACACGTCGATCGGACCGGATGGACCGGAGCCGGTGTCGATCTGGTCGACGACGTCGGCGAAGAGTCGGAAGTAGCGGAACTCGAGGTAGGTCGGGTCTTCCAGATCGACGTATGAGTGTCGGAGGTCGTCGAGTACGAGACTCCGGCCGGAGGCCCGTTCGGCATCAGCGACGACCGTTGCGCAGGCGTAGGCGGTCTCGTGTTCGCAGGGAGTGGGACTGGCAGCGCCGAGCCCGAACGCGCCCAGGAGGAACACGGCGCCGATGGCCTGTGGCCGTGAAGAGCCGAGTCGGAACCACAGCCAGATTCCGGCGATCACCAGTAGCGCGCCGACGCCGAGCACGGTCGGGCGAGAGGGCAGGGCAGCAGCGAGGACAAACCCGGTGAAGAAGGTGGCGAAGATCGCCCCCGTCGTGCCGGCGGCCGAGAGGCTGCCGATCACCGAACCCGTGTGTTCGAGGTCGCCCAGTTGGAGTTTGGCCACCATCGGGCTGACGGCGCTGAGCACCGTGGCCGGGGCGAGGAACGCAAAACAGGTGAGTGCAACGATCGAAACGGGATCGGAGCCGACGCCCGGCCCCAATGCGCTGAGAACCGGGAGCGACAACCAGGTGAGGGCGCCGCCCAGCACGAGGGTCGGTCCGAGGAGACGCCGCGGCGGGGTGCGATCGGCCATCCGGCCGCCGACGCTGGCACCGACCGCGATCCCGGCGAGCATCGTCCCGATGATCCCGGTGAACGTCTCGAGTGACACGCCGACGTATGGGGCCATCAGGCGGCCGGCGAGGATCTCGAGAACGAGGACGGCGCCGGACGCAAAGAAGACGAGCGCCTTCGCCCAGCGGGTCGGGAGAGGTCGGTCGGCGGCTCCGATGATCGTTGGTTCGGTGTGCTCGACGTGGTCCACCCCCCGAGGATGCCCCGGCAGCCCCGGAACCCCAATCGGGAGAGGGTCAGCTCCAGAGGGTGACGTGGACCCGCGGCTTGAAGTGGGCGATGCCGGCACCGCTGCCGGTCAGCATCGCCTGTGTGGCCCGCGGCCGGGTGATGAACCGGCTCAGCTCCCGAGCCGCCGGCGGCAGTTGCGAGGTCGGCAACGAGTACAGGTTCCATGTGCCGTGCCCGCTGACGCCGGGGGTGTCGATGCGCACGAGCCGTTCCTGAGCGAGCTCCTGAGCCACCCTGAACCCGACAGCCAGCCCGACACCGTCCCCGCGCCGGACCTGCTCGAGGGCGGCGGCGTTGCTCTGGAAGATGCGCTGTCGTGATTCGGGAACCCCGAGCTTGGCGAGCACGGCGGGGGTCACGCCGGCGTCTTCGGCAGCAGCCGGCCCCAGCAGCCACTCGCAGTCGGCGAGGTCGAGGCGACGATCAGCCACCGTGCGACTCGAGACGACGATGAGCTCGTAACGGAGGAACGGTCGGCGTTCGATGTTCGGGTCCAGGTCGGTGAGCTCGGGCCCGACGGCCACATCGACCTGGCGAGTCGCGACCGCGTCGACCAGCTGTCCGGTCGGCATGACGGAGAGCTCGACCTCCAAGTCCTTCGCCTTCGATGAGAACAGCTCGATCAAGCCAGGTGCTGCGTACTCGTTGAACAGCGCCGATCCGGCCAGGCGAAGAAGTCGCTTGCCGCCCGCAGCTTGGCGGACCTCGCGCCGTGTCTGGTCTTGGAGCCCGAGTAGCTCATTGGCCCGGCTGGCGAGGCGAAGCCCGCCGGGGGTGAACGCGATGCTTCCGCCGCTGCGGACGAAGAGCCGGTCGTCGAGTTCGTCTCGGAGCGTCCTGATGTGCATCGACACTGCTGATTCGGTGACCTCGAGCTCCGCGGCGGCCGCCTTCACCGAGCCCAAGCGCGCGACGGCGGCGAACGCTCGAAGCTGGGTGGGGGTCACCACCTAAGTGAACGCTGAGGTGACCGTTGACACAAATCGGGGCGACACGTCATCGTGCGGACCGAACGCCGGATCGCGGCAGAACGATCCGTCGTCACCAGCCACCGCAACCACCACCCATCAAAGGGAGCCCCGCCGTGCAAGTCCCCGCCCCGCTCGAATACGAGCGAGCCACCAGTGTCGATCACGCCGTCCAGCTGCTCGAGCGCTACGGCGACGAGGCCATGATCGTGGCCGGAGGTCACAGCCTCATCCCGATGATGCGATTGCGGCTCGCCAATCCCGAGTACGTGATCGACATCAACGACCTTGCCGATGAACTGCAATACATCACGATCACCGACTCCGAGGTCCGCATCGGTGCCCTCACTCGTCACCAGCAGCTGTTGGAGTCAGACGAACTCGCAGCGGTCTTCCCGATCTTTCGCGACGCCGAGAAGGTCATCGCCGACCCCGTGGTCCGCAACCGGGGGACGCTCGGCGGATCGCTCTGCCAAGCCGACCCGGCCGAGGATCTCTCGGCAGTCTGCGACGCACTCGACGCGAGCTGCGTGATCCGTGGCGCCAAGGGCGAGCGAGTGCTCACGATGCAGGAGTTCCACCGCGGTCCGTACGAGACCGCCGTCGGCGATGCGGAGATCCTCACGGAAGTTCGTTTCCCGGTGAGGCCGAACTCCTCCAGCGCCTACAACAAGGTCGAGCGTCGAGCCGGCGACTGGGCGGTCGCATCCGTGGGTGCAGCGGTCACCATGGACGGTGCGGGCACCATCGTCGATGGCCGGGTCGGACTTTGTGCCGTCGGGCCGAACACGACACACATCGAGCCGATCTCGGCGGCACTCCGAGGCCAGACGCCGTCTGAGGAGCTCTATGCCGACGTCGGAGCGATTGCGTCCGAGAGCTGCAATCCCGACACCGACACCCGCGGTACTGCCGCATACAAACGCCATCTCGCCAAGGAGCTGACGATTCGCTCACTCCGACAAGCCGTTGCCCGTGCAACCGGACAGGAGGTCTGACATGCAGATATCGATGGAAGTCAACGGCGAGCAGGTCAGCGCCGATGTCGAAGCTCGCACGCTGCTCGTGCACTTCATCCGCGAGACGCTGGACCTCACGGGGACACACTGGGGGTGCGACACGAGCAACTGCGGCACGTGCGTCGTCCTCATCGACGGTGAGCCGGTGAAGAGCTGCACGCAGCTCGCCGCAATGGCGGGCGGACACAGCATCACCACTGTGGAGGGGCTGGCCAACGGAGCCGAGCTCGATCCGATCCAGGAAGGTTTCATGCAGTGTCACGGCCTCCAGTGCGGCTTCTGCACACCGGGCATGCTGCTGACGACACGAGCGCTGCTCGACAAGAACCCCGATCCCACGCAGGCCGAGATCCGCGAGGCGATCAGCGGCCAGATCTGCCGGTGCACCGGTTACACGTCCATCATTCGTTCGGTCCACTGGGCCGCACAGAAGGAAGCCGAGATGCGCGAGACAGCAGTGTCCCTGGAGACGGCGTCGGTCGGCGGAGGTGCGGCATGACCGTCACAGAGAACGCCCCTGGGGCGACACCCTCGTCGAGCGACGTGCTCGAGGACAACGATCAGAAGCCGGTCGGCTTTGGCCGCATGCTTCGCAAGGAGGACCCCCGCCTGATCCGCGGCGCCGGTAACTTCACCGACGACATCAAGCTCAAGGGCATGCTCCACATGGAGATCCTTCGATCGCCGTACGCCCATGCCGAGATCCTCAGCATCGACAAGAGCGCAGCAGAGGCTCATCCAGACGTGATCGCCGTGGTCACCGGCGAGGACCTCGCTGCACACAACCTGGCATGGATGCCGACCCTGTCGAATGACGTCCAGTCGGTGCTGGCCACGGACAAGGTTCGGTTCCAGCACCAAGAGGTGGCCTTCGTCGTCGCCAAGAATAAGTACGCAGCTCGGGACGCGCTCGAACTGATCGACGTCGAATACAACATGCTCGAGCCAGTGGTCGACGTGCGCAAGGCGCTCGATCCGGACGCACCCGTCATTCGCACTGATCTCGAAGGCAAAACGGACAACCATTGCTTCGACTGGGAGACAGGAGACGCCGATGAGACGCAGGCGGTGTTCGACGATGCCGACGTCGTCGTCAAACAGGAGATCATCTATCCGCGAGTGCACCCGGCGCCCATGGAGACCTGCGCCTGCGTCGCCGACATCGACCCGATCAGCGGCAAACTGACCCTCTACTCCACCACCCAGGCACCGCACGCTCACCGCACGGTCTATGCCTTGGTCGCCGGCTTGCCGGAGCACAAGATCCGCATCATCGCTCCCGACATCGGGGGCGGGTTCGGCGGCAAGGTGCCGATCTACCCCGGCTATGTCTGCGCCATCGTGGCGTCGCTCCTCATCGGCAAGCCGGTGAAATGGGCCGAGGACAGAACCGAGAATCTGGTGAGCACGGGCTTCGCTCGCGACTACATCATGATCGGTGAGATCGCCGCCTCGAAGGACGGCAAGATCCGTGCGGTCCGTACGAATGTCCTCGCCGACCACGGAGCGTTCAACGGCGTGGCATCGCCGATCAAGTATCCGGCCGGTTTCTTCGGCGTCTTCACCGGGAGCTACGACCTCGAAGCGGCGTACGCCTCCATGACCGCGGTGTTCACCAACAAGGCGCCAGGGGGCGTGGCCTACGCCTGTTCGTTCCGCATCACCGAAGCGGTCTATTTGATCGAGCGAATGGTCGACGTCCTTGCGTACGAGCTCGAGATGGATCCGGCTGAGCTGCGACTCAAGAACTTCATCCAACCGGAGCAGTTCCCCTACGAGACCAAGACCGGGTGGGTGTACGACTCGGGCAACTACGAGCCGGCCATGCGCAAGGCCATGGACATGGCCGGTTACGACGAGCTGCGCAAGGAACAGGCAGAGAAGCGGGAGCAGTTCCGCGAGAGCGGAACCGGGAGCCTCATGGGCATCGGCATCTCGTTCTTCACCGAAGCAGTCGGTGCCGGCCCTCGCAAGGACATGGACATCCTCGGCCTCGGAATGGCCGATGGCTGCGAGCTACGCATCCACCCGACCGGCAAGGCTGTGGTTCGGCTGTCGGTGAAGACTCAGGGTCAGGGCCACGAAACCACGTTCGCTCAGATCATTGCCGAAGAAATCGGCATTCCACCGGACGACATCGACGTGGTCCAGGGCGACACCGACAACACACCGTTCGGTCTCGGAACCTACGGCTCTCGTTCGACGCCCGTGTCTGGCGCGGCTGCGGCGCTCGTTGCTCGCAAGGTGCGGGACAAGGCTCAGATCATTGCCTCCGGGATGCTCGAAGTCTCCGTGGCCGACCTTCAATGGGACAAGGGGTCCTTCTCGGTGAAGGGCGATCCATCGCAGTCGGTGACCATCCAGGACATTGCTATGAAGGCGCACGGCGCCGGTGACCTTCCGGAGGGGATCGAAGGCGGGCTCGAGGCTCAGATCTGTTACAACCCGGAGAACCTCACGTACCCGTTCGGCGCCTACATCTGCGTGGTCGACATCGATTCGGGCACGGCCGAGGTGAAAGTGCGGCGCTTCATCGCCGTCGATGACTGTGGCACCCAGATCAACCCGATGATCATCGAAGGTCAGGTGCACGGTGGCCTCACAGACGGGATCGGAATGGCACTCATGGAGATGATCAGCTTCGACGAGAACGGCAACTGCCTCAGCTCGACGTTGATGGATTACTTGATCCCGACCGCCATGGAGGTCCCCGACTGGGAGACCGGTCACACGGTCACCCCGTCGCCCCACCACCCGATCGGTGCGAAAGGCATCGGCGAGTCGGCCACCGTCGGCTCACCGCCCGCCGTGGTCAATGCGGTGGTGGATGCCCTCAAGCCATTCGGCATCCGACATGCTGACATGCCGCTGACGCCCAGCCGTGTGTGGGAGACCATGCAGGGCAACCACACTCCACCAATTTGAGCGCGGCCGATCTGATGGAGCTGATCTGATGTCCAATCTGTCCAGTCGAGTTGCCGAACTCGTCGAGAACCGCCGCCCCTTCGTCCAGGCCACCGTCGTGCGAGCCCAGTGCCCCACGTCGGCTCGGCCTGGCGATCGGGCAATCGTCATGCCAGACGGGACCCTCGAGGGATTCATCGGCGGTCAGTGCGCCGAAGGTTCGGTTCGAACTGCCGCCCTCGGCGTACTCGACAGTGGAGAGTCGTTGCTGCTGCGGATCCTGCCAGACGATGGGGAAGAATTTCCCGAGAGCCCGGGGGCGATGACCGTGGTCAATCCGTGTCTGTCCGGCGGCGCCATCGAGGTGTATCTGGAACCGATGTTGCCGGCGCCGAAAGTACTGGTCGTCGGCCAGACACCGATCGCAGGTGCATTGGTGAACCTCGGCCAGTCGCTCGGCCTCGCGCTCGAGCACGCACCCGCAGGGCCGGGCCAGCCCGCAGGAGCCACCGCGGTGATCGTTGCCAGCCACGGCAGGGCAGAGGAGGAGTCGGTCAGAGCTGCGTTGGACGCCGGCGTCGGCTTCATCGGTGTGGTCGCCAGCCACACCAGGAGTGCGGCGTTGCTGACGGCGCTCGATCTGAACCCCGATGAGGAGGCAGTGGTCCACGCGCCGGTCGGCTTGAGGATCGGCGCCACCACGGCGGAGGAGATTGCACTGTCGATTCTCGCCGGAGTCGTGAAGGCGATCCGTCTGGACGGCCTGGAAGCGCCGAAGAGCGACGTGGTCGCTCGGCCCGTGACGGTCGTCGATCCGGTGTGCGGCATGACCGTGACCGTCGGTGACGACACGCCGCATCTGCATCACGCCGACACCGACCACTGGTTCTGCAATCCCGGATGTCGTGACCGCTACGCAGACGAACTCGCTGCGTCAGCCTCGTAGATGAGCGTCCAGCACCTCCGAGACCAACTCGATTCGGTCGACTACGTCGCCGATGAGGGGCTTGGTATGGCGTTGTTCCTTGCCCGTTCGCTTGGTCAGCCGCTGCTGCTCGAGGGCGAGCCCGGTGTCGGTAAGACCACGGCGGCAAAGGCGTTGGCCGAGGCGACCGGAGCCGAGCTCATTCGCTTGCAGTGCTACGAGGGCATCACAGCGTCCGAAGCGTTGTACGAGTGGAATTATCCTCGCCAGCTCCTGTCGATCCGTCTCGCCGAAGCCAACAACGACTCGATGTCCGAGAGCGACCTGTTCGATGCATCGTTCCTGCTCGACCGGCCGTTGCTCAAGGCGCTTCGCTCGACGGGTGGGCCCCCGCCCGTTCTGCTGATCGACGAGATCGACCGGGCCGACGATGAGTTCGAGGCTCTCCTGTTCGAGTTCCTCGCCGAGTCCTCGGTCACCATCCCGGAAGTGGGAACGATCCGGGCAGAGCGGGCACCGACGGTGATCCTGACGTCGAACCGCAGTCGCGAGCTCCACGATGCACTCAAGCGCCGCTGCTTCTATCACTGGATCGAGTTCCCCGGAGTCGAGGCTGCCGCCGAGATCGTGCGCCGCCGCGTCCCGGAGGGTTCGCTGCCTCTCGTCCAGGCGGCAACCGCATTCATCACGGCGGCGCGGGCGCTGGACCTGGACAAGCCTCCGGGGCTTGCCGAGACGATCGACTGGGTCTCGGCCCTCTCGATCCTCGGAGTGGCCCAGATCGACCGCGGTGTCGTCGAGTCCACGATGGGTTCGTTCATCAAGACGCCAGACGATCGTGCCTCGGTGCACGAAGCGGTCGAGTCCGGGGCGCTCGTGCCATGAACGTCGCCGAGTCGACGTGACGGCCACCGCACAGCTCTTCTCCGGGGTCGATCGGGCCCTCTTCGTTTCGGCGTTCGTCGAGAAACTCCGGTCGGCCGGTTTGTCGGTGTCGATCGGGTCGTCAGAAAGAGCAGCCAGATCGCTCGAAGCGGCGGGGCCCATCGGGGTCAAAGATCTCTATTGGATCTTCAAGGTCGGACTGACCAGGCGGCGGGACGATTTCGACACGTTCGACCGCGTTTTCTCGGCCGTGTTCGACTTCGAGCTGAACCGAACGGTCCGCCAGACCTCACCCCGCAACGACGAATCGGTGGCCATTCCCAGTCACGAGGACGACCGCCTCGCGAGCCTGAGGTCGCCTGACCGCAGCGGGACCGCCGAAGAGGCAGGCGTCCCATGGGCGACTCGACCGTCGTTGCAGGACAGCGATGACAGCGATGACGACGCAGAGGAGGACGACCTCTTCGTTCCCGAGCTTCTTCCCTCTTCGCTTGAACATCTTGCCGACGTCCCCTTCGACATGCTCGACGAGGAGGAGTTGCAGCGAATCGGCCACGAACTCGAGTTGGCATCGCGACGCTGGCCGACGCGCCGATCTCGGCGGACCATGTCGTCGCACCGCGGTCGTCCCGATCTGCGAAGGACGTTACGGGCATCGCTGCGCAGCGGCGGAGAACCACTCGTGTTGCACTCCCGCCGTCCACGCCACCGTGCTCGACCAGTGTTGTTGCTCGTGGATGTGAGCGGTTCGATGGAGCGTCACGTGCGGCCCTACTTGCACATCACGCGGGCGCTGGCGTGTTCCGGGCAAGCAGAGGTGTTTGCGTTCGCCACCGAACTGACTCGACTCACGCCTGCGTTGCGGTGTCGGTCAGCCGAACAGGCGATGGAACGGGCGTCCGAACACGTCGGCGATCGCTTCGGCGGAACCAAACTTGCGTCGAGTCTGACGGAGCTGATGCGGCACCGAGTGTGGGGGTCCATGGTTCGCAGCGCCGTCGTTGTGGTCATCTCCGACGGCTGGGACACCGACGAGCCAGCCGTCCTCGATGCCCGGATGCGGCGACTCAGCCGTCTCGCTCATCGTGTCGTGTGGGTCAACCCCCGGGTAGCGGCGCCGGGCTTCGAGCCCCTCGTGGGCTCGATGGCGGCCGCGCTGCCGCACTGTGACCACTTCTTGTCCGGTCACTCCGTGCGAGCGATGGCCGATGTTCTCGACGCCATCACCGCCCCGTGACCAGCCCCGCGCGACCCCCATCGGGGAGGGGGAGTGGAGTTGACGTCGGGTCGGTGGCGTCACCACCATGTCGGGCATGACCGCAACCTCAGACACGACCCGTCCCTTCAAGGTCCTGGGCCTCCAGCAGATCGCCATTGGATCGCTCGACAAGACAGCGTTGAGCGGGCTGTGGACTGGGCTGCTCGGTGTCGACAAGGTGAGCGACTACCGGTCGGAGAACGAGAACGTCGACGAGGACATCCTTCGCCTCGGTGACGGACCACTCGCGGTCGAGATCGATCTCATGCAGCCGCTCGATCCCGAGCGCTCACCGAAAGTCCACGTGCCGACGCTCAACCACGTCGGCCTCTGGATCGACGACCTTGCGGCTTGCGTCGAGTGGCTCACCGGCCAGGGAATGCGGTTCACCCCCGGAGGAATTCGCAAGGGTGCGGCCGGCTACGACGTCTGTTTCCTGCACCCCAAGGGCAACGACGAGACGCCTCGAAGCGGGGAGGGGGTTCTGATCGAGTTGGTCCAGGCCCCCGACGACGTCATTTCCGCTCTTGCGTGAGGCTCAGTTGAAGGCGGGGTCGTCCGACACCACGGTGATGCGCGCACCCTCGGCAGCGAGGTCGGAAAGGAAGCCGACCAGCGAAGCGCGGCGTCGTGCATCGAGCCCGGCGGTCGGGTCGACGAGGACGAGCTCACGGAACGGTTGCCCGAGGGCGATGAGCAGGCCGCCGATCTGTTGCTCGCCTCGGCTGAACGGCCACGGCTCCCGGGACAGCAACGGCTCGGCGTCGAGGACCTCGATGGCGAAGTCGGCCAGCTCGGTCGGCTCGTCGATGCCTCCGGCGATGGCGGCGGCCACCACCTGTTGTTCGAGCGGGATCGTGCCATCGAGCACCGGAGGGGTCGGCAGGAACACCACACCGGGTTCATCGGCTCGGGCGGAACACGGGCCGAGGTCGGACATCGGGAGGACCACCAGCATCGGGTCGAGGCTACGCCTCCGGGAGAGCGCACCGTACGCAACGCCACAGGGGACCGGTAGCATGCCGGGTCGCTGTTCGACTCGATCATCGGATCGAATGGCCGGGCCCCAGGACCCGACCCGGCATCCGCCGGCACCGATCCAGAGAAAGTGTTTCATCATGACCAAGGCAGCAGCCAACCTTCCGGCCAAGGCCGACACGATCACCAAGCACGCCAAGGGCGAGAACGACACCGGGTCTCCCGAAGTCCAGATCGCTCTGCTCTCGGATCGCATCAACCACCTGACCGAACACCTCAAGATGCACAAGAAGGATCACCACAGCCGTCGTGGCCTTCTCATGCTCGTCGGCCGTCGTCGTCGTTTGCTCGACTACCTGGCCAAGATCGACATCGAGCGCTACCGCTCGATCCGCGACGAACTCGGCCTGCGCCGCTAGCGCGTCCGCCGTCCGAACTTCCAACTGGGAGCTCGTTTGGTCGTTCCAACGACCGAACGGGCTCCCGGTTCGCGTTTTCGACGGCCGACTGGTGCGGGCCATCCCTCACGCATGCTCGGTTTCGGCCGATGGTTCCTCTATCCTCATGAGAGCCGTACGAAACGATCGTACGAGCGGCAGCTCAGCTGCCAGTTTCCAACTCCTCGCACTCGCACCTTCCGACCGCTCTGCAGAGCACTCGTCGGTGGTGACGGGCCGAGCGTACGTCTGAGCGAACCCCTCTCGGGTTCGTGACAGCAGCGAGTGGTTGCAATCTGGGATCTGGTCTGCCAATTGCCTGGCGATCGTCGCTTGGCAGACAATTGAACAAGGAGATTCCATGACGGAAGTCTTTTCCGTACAGGGCACTGTCACCTCTGGTGACGGTCCTGACATGATCCTCGAGACCGGAAAACTTGCCGGTCTCGCGAGCGGTTCCGTGACTGCTCAAATGGGCGACACGATGGTCCTCGTCGCTGCCACCGGTGCAAAGCACGTGCGTGAGGGCATCGATTTCTTTCCGCTCACCGTCGACGTCGAAGAACGTTCCTACGCTGCGGGCAAGATCCCCGGCTCGTTCTTCCGTCGTGAAGGCCGTGCATCCGATGCCGCCACCCTCACCTGCCGCCTGATCGACCGTCCATTGCGTCCGTCGTTCCCGAGCGACTTCCGCAACGAGACCCACGTCGTGGTCACCGTCCTCTCGGCTGACCAGCGCAACCCGCACGACGTGCTCGCCATCAACGGTGCATCCGCTGCGCTCATGGTGTCGGACGTCCCGTTCGACGGACCCATCGGTGCCGTGCGTCTTGCGTACACAACCGATGGTGAGTGGCTGCCCCACCCGACCTACCAAGAGGGTGACGAGAGTGTCTTCGAGGTCGTCGTTGCCGGTCGTCAGCTCGACGACGGCGGCGTGGCCGTGATGATGGTCGAGGCCGGCGGCACCGAGAACTCGTGGAACTACTACGAGAACGGCGCACCCAAGGTCGACGAGGCTGCCCTCGCCCAGGGCCTTCACGAAGCCGAGCAATACATCAAGGAAGCCATCGCGCTCCAGCTCGAGCTCGTCGAGAAGGCCGGCGGTCGCAAGCCGTTCATGTCCTACCCCACGGTGGCCGACTACACGGACGCTCAAATGGACGCCGTCAAGGCTGCCGGTGAAGCCAAGATGATCAAGGTCATGTCGATTGCCGACAAGACCGAGCGGAGCGACGCTGAGTCGGCGCTGCGCGACGAAGTCATTGCTGCTGTTTCCAAGAAGCTCGGCGACGATGCCTCGGAGAAGCAGCTCAAGGCTGCGTTCCGCAGCATGAGCAAGGCCTCGGTCCGCAAGCGCATCGTCGAAGACGGCGTTCGAATCGACGGACGTGGTCCGGCTGATCTCCGGCCGCTCTCCTCCGAGGTCGGCGTGATCCCGAAGGTGCACGGCTCCGGCCTCTTCCAGCGTGGCGAGACACAGGTTCTCAACATCACCACGCTCGGTATGAAGCGCATGGACCAGATGATCGACGGCATCGACCCGACCGATCGCAAGCGCTACATGCACCACTACAACTTCCCGCCGTTCTCCACCGGCGAGACCGGATTCATGCGTGGTCCGAAGCGTCGTGAGATCGGCCACGGCCTGCTCGCAGAGCGTGCGCTGGTGCCCGTGATCCCGTCGCTCGAGGAGTGGCCGTACACGCTGCGCCTCGTCTCCGAGGTCCTCAGCTCGAACGGTTCCACCTCGATGGCTTCGGTCTGTGGCTCGAGCCTGTCGCTGATGGACGCCGGTGTGCCGATCAAGGCGCCAGTCGCCGGTATTGCCATGGGCCTCGTCTACGCCGAGGGCAAGTACATCACCCTCACCGACATCCTCGGTGCCGAAGACGCCTTCGGCGACATGGACTTCAAGGTTGCCGGAACCGCTGACTTCGTTACGGCCCTCCAGCTCGACACCAAGATCGAAGGCATCCCGTCCGATGTCTTGGCTGCTGCGCTCAACCAGGCCAAGGACGCCCGTTTGGCGATCCTCGAGGTCATGGCCGGTGCCATCTCCGCTCCCCGTGAAGATGTTCGCGAGGGTGCACCGAAGATCATCAGCTTCGAGATCCCGATCGACAAGATCGGTGAGGTCATCGGGCCGAAGGGCAAGGTCATCAACGCCATCCAGGCCGAGACCGGCGCCGACATCAGTGTCGACGACGACGGTGTGGTCGGAACGGTGAGCGTGTCCTCCTCGGACAGCACGGTCGTCGAGGAAGCCGAGCGTCAGATCCGTCTGATCCTCGACCCTCCGACGGCCGAGGTCGGTGCCACCTACCCAGGCCGGGTCGTGAACATCACCAAGTTCGGTGCGTTCGTCAACATCCTCCCCGGACGTGACGGACTCCTGCACATCTCGAAGATCGGTGGCGGCAAGCGCATCGATCGGGTCGAGGACGTGCTCGAGCTGGGCCAGGCCATCGATGTCGTGGTCGAGGACATCGACCCCAACGGCAAGGTGTCCCTCAAGCTCGTCGGCGATGCTTCCGAGGCTCGTGAGAGCAGCGGCGGCGGTCGCAGCGAGGGCGGCCGTAGCGAGGGCGGTCGTAGCGAGTCCTCGAAGCCCAAGGCGGAAGCGCCGGCGGCCGAAGAAGAGGATCGTGGATCCGCCACGATGACCTTCGACGACGGCGACGCCCTCGACGGCTTCGGTGACCTTGGTCCCGAAGGCGCCCCCGTTGCCTCTGAAGACGATCGTGGCGGCCGAGGCCGTCGCGGTGGCGGCAGTAGTAGTGGTGGCGGTGGCGGTCGTGGCCGTGGTCGCAGCCGAAGCTGACGCTGACTTGCTGTGTTCGGCTGTCGCCTCACCGGCGTCGCCGATCCAGCTCGGTGACTGAACGTGGGTCCGATCTGAGCGCCTGGCGCGCAGATCGGACCCACGTTCGCGTTTTGGTGTCATGCTCTAAGCTCACTGCATGACTCGTGTCGGTGTGTTCGGTGCCGGTGGCCGGATGGGGAACGCTGTCTGCCACGCCGTGAACGACGATCCTGAGCTCGAGCTCGTGGCCGCCGTCGACCCGCATTACGCCGGCATCGACATCTGCGAGGTCACCGGCATCACCGGCTGCACCTTCGACGTCAGCCCGGTCCCGTCGAGTTTCGTGCACGAGAAGGTCGACGTTGCGATCGACTTCACGCAACCCGAGGCCGCTCGTGGCAACCTCGAGTTCTGTGCGGTCAACGGCATCCATGACGTGATCGGTACGTCAGGCTTCACCGAGGACGACTTCGCCTCGATTGCTGAGATGTTCGCGACGTCCAACTGCCTGATCGCTCCGAACTTCGCTCTCGGCGCCGTTCTGATGATGCGTTTCGCCGAGCTCGCCGCCCCCTATTTCGACACGGCCGAGATCATCGAGCTCCACCACGACAAGAAGGTCGATGCGCCGAGCGGCACGGCGATCAGCACGGTCGAGCGCATGGCGGCTGCCTCTGCGGACTGGGCTGATGATCCGACCGAGACCGAGACGATCGCGCATGCCAGGGGCGCCGCTGGTCCGGGCGGAATCCGCGTGCATTCGGTCCGGATGCGGGGCATGGTCGCGCATCAGGAGGTCATTCTGGGAACCGCCGGCCAGACACTGTCGATCCGGCACGACTCCTACGATCGATCCAGCTTCATGCCGGGGGTCGTCCTCGCCGCAAAGCGCATCGCCGATCTTCCGGGACTGACCGTCGGTCTCGATGCAATTCTCGGCATCTGAGTCTCGGGACCGATGACCTCCGAGGGTGGTTTCGCAGAACAGCCGCAGCCAGCGACGCACCCGTCGCTGACTCAGCAGCAGTACGATCCGGCGACGACCAGACTCGTGCTGCGGCGAGCATTCGAGCTCGACCATCGTGAGCCCACCCGTGACATCGCGTTCACGAGGTCGACGCTGGCCGAGATCGCAGCCGAGGTCGATCTGCCGGTCCAGGCGGTGGCCGCTGCGTTGGCAGAGCAAATGGCAGACGGCACTGACGGCAGAAGTCTGCTCGATCGCTTCATCGGGTCCGACCGTGTCTCGGTCCATCGCCAGGCATCGGTTCCCGAGCACGACATGCGCGATCGGGCCGTTCGTCTGCTCGAGGTAGGCCACGGGATGCGGCCGCGGATTCAATCCGACGGCGTTGTCGTCGCCACGAAACGCAAGGATTTCGTTGGCAAGATCGCCTCGACATTGCGCGATGCCCAAGGCCTCGGCCAGCTGGGAAAGATGCGACGGGTCGAGGTCGCCTCGGTCGACGTCGGCGACGAGCCCGGCGCCCTCGTGATCAGCGCCGACATCGGGGATCGCCGCAACAATGCCGTCGCCGGGGGAGCCGCCGTCACGATGATCGGTGGGGTTCTCGTCGTGTCGGCCGCAGTCGCGTTGAGTCCGTTCATCGCTGTGGCTACGCCGTTGGCTGTCGCTGCCGGCGTGGCGACGAGCCGTGCGGTCCACGGCGCCGCGGAGCGTGATGTTCGGGAACATCTCGAGGAAGCAGCGGATGCGTTGGTGCGGGGCGACGAACCAGACGGATTGATCAGTCGTTCGACACGCAAAGTGCTCGAGTCGATCCGCCGAAGTCGACGCGGCCGACGGCGTTGACCTGGTCGAGTATCCGCTCGGAAGATTCCTGTTCGCCTCGGGAACCGGAGCTTGGTTGTGATCGTCCGAGTGGGATGACCTCACACCGTTCCCTTGTTCGCAACGTGGCCCCCGCCCTTCTGGTGAGTGTCGCACTCCTCGCAGCGGCCTGCGGGTCCGCCGAAACCAGCGCCGGAAACGGCGATGGCGCCACCGATGAGCCGACGACCGCAGCCCCAGAGGGCGACGCATCGAACGTCGCCCGACTGTGGATCAAGGGCGAGACCGTGGACTGCATTGGCGAGGCTCCACAGAAGTGCCTCCAGGTGGCTGACGCCGAAGACGGTGAGTACCTCTACTTCTACGATTCGATCGCAGGGTTCACGTTCGAGGAGGGCACGAGCTACGTCATCGACGTCGAGATCACCGAGGTGGCTGATCCGCCGGCCGACGGATCATCGCTGTCGTACCGGCTGATCGAGGTCATCGAAGCGTCGAGCTGATCCGATCGGCTGCGGCGAGCATCTGCGCTCCGACGGGCTGGAGCCCGATACCGGCGCACACGAGTCCGGTGCTGACACGTTCGATCACGCCCCACTCCCAGATCGCTGTCGCATCGAGCCCGGTTCGAGCGGCGAGCCAACTCGCCCGGTCGAATGGGTTGCCCTCCATCAGCTCGACGGGGTCCTCGCGCATCAGGATGCCGAGGTCGTACTCGGGCTCGGCGAGGAGTCCGTCTGGATCGACGAGTTTGTGGCTGCCGCCGTCGACGGTTCTGAGCGTGTTCCATTGGTGGATGTCGCCGTGCACGAGCACCGAACGCTCGTCGTCGTGGGCTCCGAACCGGCGTTCTCCACATTCGATGGCGTGCTCGACGGTCGCTTCGCTGCACGGTCGCCCCTTGCGCTCCCATTCGCTCGAAACGAAGTCGATCAGCCACCGCGCCTTCTGAGCCCCCGTCGTGAGGCCTGCGTCTGGCGCCGGACGCCAGAGCGCGATCGCGCAGTCGGTCATGATCCGGTGTTGGTCGACGAGCGGAAGCCCGAGGTCGAAGAGGCTGGGACCGAGGCGTTCCATCAACAACGCGCCGCGGGTGTGATCACTGGCGTAGAGCTCGGCGCAACCTGCGCCGCCCGCGAGCTCGAGAACGGTTGCCTCGTGGACCACGGCGGATTGTTCGAGCCCATCGCCCGATCTCGGGATCATCAACTTGAGCACTGCGGGCGAACCATCGCGACGCTGCACGCAGGTGACGTACGCCTCGGTGCCCCCGGTGAGGGGATTTTCGAGCACGAGACCCCAGTCGTCGATCAGCGCCGCCACGAGCTCGTCGATCTCGGCGAGCCACTGCTCAGCCCCGACCTCGCGAGCCTTGTTGGCCACGATTTCAGGGACGTCGATCACGACGGGTCGACTCCGACGTCACCGCCAGCAGCACTGTCTCCAACAGCACTGTCCCCAGCATCACTGTCGGCGGGGTCGCCTTCAGGATGCCGTTCGAGGTCGATCAATGCCTTGACCTCGGAGTTGTCGCCGCGGAACTCGCCGAACACCGTCCATCCGATCGCCAGGGCGGAGACGATGAGAATTGGGATCCGATAGTCGTCGATCCAGTCGACCACCGAGCTGATCTGGCCGCTGAAGATGTTGCCGAACTGGCGCAGGATCAGCAGACGAGTCGCAGTGCCGAATGCGTTGAGGACGACGAACATGCCGACGCCGATGCCGCTGGCACCGGCAAGCATGCAGATGATGTTGTTCGGGAACAGGATGATGAGCGGCGCGGCGTAGCGCTTGAAGCCGCCTTGCGCGTCGCCCAGCAGCGGCCCATACGTGCGGCTCCGTCGCTTGATCCACGCGAGCGCCCGGTCGCCGTACCAGAAGCCGAGCAGGTAGCTCCACGGATCGAAGAACACCAGGCGGAGGAACCCCACCGTGAAGTAGGGCAGGAAGTCGAGGTCAGGGCTGGCGAGAGCGAGATTGCGATCTCGGGGGCTGAGGGCGATCAGGACGAGTGGATTGTCCTTGACGATGACCGAGAGCAGCAGGTCACCGGCCCACCCGGCAACGATGTTGACCAGGGCCAGACCGATCACGATTCGGGCGATCCACTTGTTCGGCGGTTTCCCCCGTTCGAGTCGCATCCTGGCTGCAGTCACCGCCCGAGTCTGGCAGCTCCGTGTCGCCTTCCACCTCACCGCCCGGCTCGGTCGGCGGCGACCTCGGCCGGCGGGGTCCGGGTTCAGTCAGGGGCGACCGAGGAGTCGGTCACCCAGTTCCCGTGGAAACCGATCGGCACCCGCTGGGGGAGCGTGACGGTGGCGACCGCCTCCCCGCCGAAATCGGCAGCATCGATCACGTGTAGTTCGGCTCCGTCATTGGGGACGTCGTGGACGAGGCAGATGATCCATCCGTCGTCCTCGGCTGTGCTGCCGTCGCGTGGCACGAACACGGGCTCGGCGCCGCCGCGGCCGGCGCCGAAGTCGTGTTCGCTGACGTGTCCCGTCGTGACGTCGGTCTTGTAGATCGGTCCGTGGAGGACGGGTGACGAGTAGTCGACCGTGGCCGTGTAGCCGAAGCGGTGGGGTTTGAGCCCGACCCTGGGGTCATGGCGGGGGAACTCATGGGCTCGATCGTCGATGCGCTCCTCGTTGACCCGCCTGGTCGACGGGTTGATGGTCCACCGGTCGAGCGTCGGTGGGGAATCGAGAGAGAAAGGGCCCAACAGATCGAGGTCGAACAGGCGCTCGTACCGGCAGAAGTCGATCACGACGTTGCCGTCGGCATCGTCGTAGGCATTCAGCGGGTGGAACGTGAAGCAGGGAGCGACATCACACCAGACGATCGATGACGCATCGGTCGCCGAGCGGGGGAGTAGGCCGACTCGCGCCGGGTGCTCGGGATTCCATCCCAACGGGATCGAGTAGCCCTCGGTGAGCATGTCCATCCGCAGCGTGACGGGAAGGTCGTAGACGACGACCCAGTTCTGCGTGATCGAGATGTCGTGCACCATGGGCATGTCGGCGATCGGGATGTCGATTGTCTTGGTGACGAGGCCATCTGAGCCGACGACCACGTACTGGAGATGGTCCATCAGGTCTGGCCAGCAGTAGGTCATGGCGTGGAGTTCGCCGGTCGACGGATCGAACTTCGGGTGTGCGCTGAACCCGCCGGCGAGAGTTCCGCCGAAGTCGCTGCGGGCGATGGTGTCGAGTTCGTAGGAGAGCTCGGTCGGTGTGGTTCCACCCTCGACCAGCGCGTAGGTCTTGCCGGCGAATCCGCCGACGCTCGTGTTGGGGCCGAAACTCGTCCGATCGCCGTTGGCTGGACCGATCGGAAGCGGTTCGCCGAGATGGTCGGCCACTGCGTCTGACCTGACCCAACGATTTCGGTACCAGTCGGCCTTGCCCTCTCGCAGGCGTACGCCGTGCACCATGCCGTCGCCGGTGAACCAGTGGTGGCGTTGCGGGTTGGCGACCTCGCCGATGGGGTTCGGTCCGTTGCGCAACCAGCGCCCATTCAGCTCGGTGGGCAGCGTTCCCGTGATCGGCAGGTCGAATGCGGTGACCTCCTCGGTCACGGGCGCATTGACGCCTTCGAGGTAGGTGTTGGAAGTCGTGACGGTCATGGGGCTGTCTCCGGCGAGGTTGACGGGTGTCAACACGGACGATACGGACGATGTGTACAGGTGTCAACCCCTTGATGTCTGCCGGTAGCCTCGCTCCATGACCGACGGCTCCATGACCGCGACCGTTCCATGGTAAACAGCGCCCTGGCCGAGGTGAGCACTCGTGATCGGCTCCTTGCCTCTGCGGTCGAGTTGATGGCCGAGCACGGTGAGATCGAGTCGGTCAGCCTCCGAGCGGTGGCATCGGCGACAGGCGTCAGCCCCACGGCGGTCTACCGCCACTTCACCGACCACGATGAGTTGCTGCTGTCAGCTCTCGAGTGGGCTTGGGCCGAATTCGACCGGGCCCTCGATCTGGCGAGCGCCGATGCCGAAGACCCCCACGAGCGGCTCGAGCTGCAGTGCGATGCCTACATCGATTTCGCATTGGCCCACACGGGTGTGTATGTCGTGTTGTTTGCCAGCCGAGACGCTGCTGCGGTCTGCAGGACCGATGTTGGTGGCGCGGTGTTCGACAAGCTCACTGGCGTTGTCGGCGGCGTCCTGGACGCCAACGGTGACGATCGTCCTGCCTTCGCTGTTGCGACGCAGCTCTTCACCGGCATCCACGGCATCGCTCACCTGCGGTGTGCCCAGCCGACCTTCCCCTGGCCCGGTCTCGATGACCAGAAGGAACAACTCATCGCATGCGTTGGCCTGAACCGCCCAGGTTGAGTCGTCTGCTGTACCGTCGATTGCTGTGGACGTGATCGAGGACGCCGCCGACGATGATCTCGTCATTGTCGCCAACGCCAGACGGCCGATCGGCCCGGCGAACTGGTCGTTCGTTCGACGGCCGAGATGGATCCTCTCTCACCTCTTTGCTGCGACGCTCATCGTGGGTTTCCTCGGTGCTGGCCTCTGGCAGCTCGACCGGCTCTCCCAGCGTCAAGACACCAACGAGCGAATCGAGGCAAGAGCGCTCCAGACTCCGATGCCGTTGGCGTCGGTCCTCGGCGCACCGGACGACGATCTCGACTACACCGCGGTGTCGGCGACGGGCCGGTTCGTCGAATCCGAGCTGGCCAGAGTGGCAAACCGCTCGCAGGACGGGCGCGGCGGTGATTGGGTCGTCGCCATCTTCGAGACGGACGAAGGCCACCTCTTGATCGTCAATCGAGGCTTTGTTCTGCGCTCGGAGGTCACGGCGGAGACGCCGAACGGCACGGTCGAGCTCGAGGGTCTCCTGCGGCGTTCGCGAACGAAGGGTTGGGTCGGCGGGACCGACAACCCCGAAGCCGAGCGGATGCCGCGCCTGAACGTCGACGACGTGATGGTCCGAATGGGGAGGGCCGGAATCGATCCGGATCGGGTGGTCCCGCTGTGGCTGCAGCTCGATGCGATCGACGGCGCTGACCCTGGCATCGGCGTCGACGTCGGCCTTGGCGTGGAGGCGGTCGTCACACCACGCCCGATACCCCTCGACGGCATCGACGAGGGAAACCACTTCAGCTATGCCGTCCAGTGGTTCTTGATGGCGACCTTGAGCGTCGTGATCTATGGCCTGATGCTGCGGCGGATCGCTCACCGCCCCGCCTGAACACGGACCCTCGGGGGGACATGGCTGCTACCCTCACGACTCGATGTCCATCCAATCTTCACCGGCCCTGTTGGCACTCCACGGACTCCGCCTCAAGGGATTCGCAGAAGCATCGGTCATCGCCGAATTCGTCGGCCTCGACGAAGCAGCCGTCACCGCGGAACTCGAGCGAGCGGCCGAGTCCGATCACACCATGTTCAGAGACGGTCGCCGGACCGGCTGGGCCCTCAAGCCCTCCGGTCGAATCGAGAACGAGCGCCTCCTCGCCGAAGAGCTCGACGCCGTCGGCCACCGAGATCTCGTGCAACAGTGCTACGAGCGGTTCCTCGCCCTCAACGGTCAGATGTTGGCCGTCTGCACTCGCTGGCAGGTGAAAGACCAAGACGCGAAAGAACTCAACGACCACACCGATGCCGACTACGACGCTGCAGTCCTGGCCGAACTCGCCGGGCTCGACGCGGGGGTGCAGCCGATCTGCGCCGACCTCACGAGCGCCCTCCCGCGCTTCGGCGTCTACGGACCACGCTTCGACATCGCACTTGCAAAACTCCGCTCCGGCGAGCTCGAGTGGTTCACCAAGCCGATCATGGAGAGCTACCACACCGTGTGGTTCGAACTCCACGAAGACCTACTGGCCACCCTCGGGATCAACCGCGCCGACGAGAAGGCCCACTGATGGCCCGCTTCGGTCGCGTCCTGACGGCGATGGTCACTCCGTTCAACGCAGACGAGTCGGTGAATTACGAGGGCGCGCAGGAACTGGCGAAGTACCTCGTCCAACACGGCAACGAGGGTGTCGTCGTTGCCGGCACGACCGGCGAGTCGGCGACGCTCACCCACGAGGAGCAGACGCAATTGATCGTCGCTGTTCGTGAGGCCATCCCTGACAACTACCTCATCGCCGGGGCGGGAAGCAACGACACGAAGGCCGCCGTCGAGCTGACCGAGGAGGCGACCGCAGCCGGTGCTGACGGGATTCTCTCGGTGACGCCGTACTACAACCGGCCGTCACAGGCCGGCTTGCTCGCCCACTTCACCGCCATCGCTGCATCGACCGATCTACCGATCGTCGTGTACGACATTCCCGGTCGCACGGGCCGGAAGATCAGTACGGCAACGCTTCTCGACTTGTTCGCCGTCGACAACATCGTCGCGCTCAAGGATGCTGCCGGCGATCCCGCCGAGACGGCGGCGCTGCTCGCCGCTGTCGGCGACGACGTCGACTGTTACTCGGGGGACGACAAGCTCACGCTTCCCCTCTTGTCGGTCGGCGCCTGCGGCGTCATCGGCGTCGCCACGCACTGGCTCGGCCAAGAAATGGCCGAGATGATCAACGCCTACGTCGACGGTGACGTGGTCGGAGCCCGAAAGAGGAATGCCGCCATGATCCCGTCCTTCGAATTCGAAACCGGCGACGACGCGCCGAATCCCGAGCCGACGAAGGCATTGATGCCTCTCCTCGGTCTCGACCTCGGCCCGTGTCGTTCGCCGATGGGCTTCCCGCCAGATGACATCTCCGACCGTGCCCGCCTCGTGCTGGCCGGGCTCGGGAGGAACATCTGATGGCCTCCGACGTGCGAGTCGTGTTCCTGGGTGGCCTTGGAGAGATCGGCCGCAACTGTGCAGCCATCGAGGTCGACAAACGCATCATGCTCATCGATTGCGGGCTCATGTTCCCCGACGACGACATGGCCGGCATCGACCTCGTGCTGCCCGACTTCACCTGGTTGCGTGAGAACGCCGACCGGATCGAGGGTGTGGTCTGCACCCACGGCCACGAGGACCACATCGGTGCGCTCAGCCACCTCCTCAGCGAAATGCCGCTGAAGATCATCGGCTCGCCGCTCACGATCGGGCTGGCCAAGAACCGCATCAACGAACGCGGTGTCAGCAAACAAGCCAGCTTCATCGAAGTCAGTGACGGCGATCGCATCCAGGTCGGCCCGTTCGACCTCGAGTTCTTCCCGGTCACACACTCCGTGCCGCACGGATTCGCCACGGCGTTCCACACCCCGCAGGGCGTCATCCTGCACTCGGGTGACTTCAAACTCGACATGACGCCGGTCGACGGTCGACTGACCGACCTCGCTGCGATCGGGCATCTCGCGAAGGACGACGGCATCCGGCTGTTCCTGTGCGACAGCACCAACGCCGATTCCGAGGGATTCTCGGCCTCGGAGACCTCGATCGGGCAGTCGATCCACGACCTGTTCATGCAGCGTCCGGATCAGCGGATCATCGTGGCGTCGTTCGCCAGCCACATCCACCGCGTCCAGCAGGTGGCGAACGCTGCCATCGCCAACGGGCGCAAGATCGCCACGCTCGGCCGGTCGATGAACAACAACGTGAATTTGGCCAGGCAGATGGGCCTGCTCACGATCCCCGACACCTCGATCGTCAAGATCGAGGACATCGACAAGTACGCCGACAATGAATTGTGCATCATCTCGACCGGTTCGCAGGGCGAGCCGATGGCGGCGCTGGCTCGCATGGCCAGCGGCGACAACCGCTTCCTCACGATTCGTGAAGGCGACTGCGTGATCTTGTCGTCACATCCGATTCCCGGCAACGAGACCGGTGTCTCCCGCGTCATCGACGGCCTCCTCCGCAAGGGCGCTGAGGTGCTCCACTCGGGGACCCACAACGTCCACGCCACGGGCCACGCAAAGGCCGAAGAGCTACGGGTGCTGCACTCGATCGTGCAACCGGAGTGGTTCATTCCCGTGCACGGCGAGTACAGCCACATGACCACACACGCCAAGATCGCCGCTCGGATGGGTCTGGCAGCCGACCACATCTTGATTTGCCAGGACGGCCAGTCGATCGTGCTGAGTGACGATGGCCTCGAGCGGGGCGACGAAGTCCCGGCCGAGTACATCTACGTCCATGGCAGCCTGGGCGATCTCGACGAGAGTGTGTTGGTCGAACGTCGGATCCTCGGCACCGAAGGTTTTGTCTCCGCCGTGATCAGCATCGGGATCAACGGCCCGAAGGCCACGTTGCTGCGTGAGCCCGAGATCATCACCCGAGGTTGGGTCCACGGGCCCGAGGGTGACGACTTGCGCAAGACAGCGATGCACGCGGTCCGCGACGTGGTCGAGGATTCCTTGTCGAAGGGGAACTTCACTCGCCAGGAGATCGAACGCGTCACCCGCCGCACACTCGGCCGGTTCGTGAGCAACAAGACTCGCCTGCGGCCGATGATCGTTCCCGTGGTGCTCGGCGCCCACGAAGGCGACGAACGCTAACTCCCCCGCATGTCCTTCTGGGGTGTTCACCACTGGGAGAGAAAGGTCCGCTACGCTCGGTCGCACTGTGGCTACTACGAATCGATCCTCACGGACCGGTCGAGGGGCAGCTACGGGTGGACGATCTGCACCGCGCCCGTCAAAGGCAAGCGTGGCAAAGAAACGCGCCCAAAATGCCCGAGAAGCTAAGGGCATCGCCCTCATCACGCTCGGACTCCTCCTCGGCCTCGCTCTCTACACCGGTGCAACGGGGGTGATCGGCCGTCTCCTGGCCTCCGCTCTCGGCGCTTTCGTCGGCCGGGCTCGGTTGCTCGTGCCGCCGCTGACGATCTTGGCCGGCTGGCATCTCTTGCGAACAGAGCCGAAGAAACGCAGCGAATACCGCCCGCGCCTCGAGTTGGCGGCCTTCGGGTTCGCGTTCGTTGCGTTGTTCTCTGCCCTCGACATGCTCGGGGGCCGTCCCGGTTGGGGTTCGTCGAATGGATTCCTGTCCAAGGCAGGCGGCTGGTTCGGTATCGCCACCGGCGGCAGCATCGAGCGCTACTTCGGCTACTGGGGTCAGCTCATCGTGACGGTGGCCATGAGTCTCATGGCTGTCGTTCTCCTCACGAGCCTCTCCACAGTGCCGGTCGCCGACTTCCTGGCCGACCTCGCATCCCGCATTCGGGAACGTTTCGACGAATGGCGTGAGCAACAGCGGTCCGACGATCCGCAGGTCGAGGAGCCCAAGGCAAAGGGTCGCCAGGTCACCGACATGCCGATTCTCGACCTGGAGCATCCACCCGAAGCGTCTGCCTTCGACGATGCCGGGACCGGTCCGGACGAGATCTTCGATCAGGAGACCTACATCGATCTCCGCATTCCCGGGGCAACGCAGCCGACCGACGATGCCACGATCGCCGAAGTTGCGCCCCAACCGCCGACAGAGCATCCGGCTCCCTTCATCGAGGTCCCCGAGACAGCATCGGTGGCTGCCATCGCAGCGCTGCGCCCGACGCCGGCCCGCGGCGACTGGGTCCTTCCCGACATGAACATCCTCTCCCAGAGCGAGGGCCAGGACGTCGACCGCGCATCGGTCGAGCGCACCGGTCGTCAGCTCGAGCATGCCCTCGCCGAGCACGGCGTGGAGACCCGACTCGTCGGCGTGGTCGTCGGCCCGACCGTCAGCCGTTTCGAGCTCGAACTCGGCCCTGGTGTGAAGGTCAACCGCGTCACCAGCCTCCACAAGGACATTGCGTATGCGATGGCCACGCCTGACGTTCGAATACTGGCTCCGATCCCCGGCAAACAGGCGATCGGTGTCGAGGTGCCCAACGTGCGTCGCCAGATGATCACGGTCGGCGACCTCCTCTTCTCAGAAGAAGCCGCAAACGCGACTCATCCGCTCGAGGTCACGCTCGGACGTGACATCACGGGCAAGACCGTGATGGCCAACCTGGCGAAGATGCCCCACTTGCTCGTCGCCGGCCAGACCGGCTCCGGTAAGTCGAGCTGCATCAACTCGATGCTGACCTCGATCCTGATGCGCTCGACTCCGGACGAAGTGCGTCTGATCCTGGTCGACCCCAAGCGGGTCGAGCTCACGCAGTACGAGCGTTTGCCGCACCTGCTCACCGAGGTCGTCACCGATCCGAAGAAGGCCGCCAACGCCTTGGCCTGGGGCGTTCGCGAGATGGAGCGTCGTTACGACCTCCTGAGCGACGTCGGCGTGCGCGACCTCGATGGCTACAACAAGGGTGTCGAAGCCGGTCGGTTCCCGGCTGTGCCAACTGCAGATGGTGAGAAGGAGCGGGAGAAGCTCAGCTATATCGTCATCATTCTCGACGAGCTCGCCGACCTCATGATGGTGGCAGCTCGCGACGTGGAAGAGTCCATCTGTCGCATCGCTCAGAAGGCCCGAGCGGTCGGGATCCACCTGGTGATCGCCACGCAGCGGCCGAGCACCAATGTGATCACCGGTCTCATCAAAGCCAACGTCCCGGCTCGACTCGCCTTCGCCGTGTCCAGCCTCACCGACTCCCGCGTGGTCCTCGACCAGCAGGGCGCAGAGCGTCTCGTCGGCAGGGGAGACGGGCTTCTGCTCGACGGATCGACCAGCACGCCGACCCGATTCCAGGGTGCATGGGTCACAGAAGAAGAAGTCGAGACCATCGTCGAGCACTGGCGCAAGCAGGCACCCGAGGTCGTGTTCGATTCTCGTGTGCTCGGCGAAGAGGTCAGCGAATCGGCCGCCATGATTCCCGGTGGCACCACCGGTGATGATGACGACGACGAGCTCGTGCTCCAGGCAATGGAACTCATCGTCCGCTCCCAACTCGGATCGACCTCCATGCTGCAGCGCAAGCTGCGCGTCGGGTTCGCCAGAGCGGGCCGCCTCATGGACATCCTCGAACAACGAGGCGTTGTCGGGCCATCGATCGGGTCGAAAGCACGCGATGTGATGATGACTGCGGACGATCTCGATGCCGGCCGCTGGCCGGCGGCCATGCGGGCACCGGCTGCGCCGGCAGCGGCACCCGTACGCGCCCCGGCGCCAGCGCCGACCCCTGCACCAGCGCCGACGCCGGCTCCCGAGCCGGTTGTGTCGGCATCGGCACCCGTCGCCAGTCGCCCACCGGCCGAGCTGCCCGAGGCCGAGCTCTCCCTGGCCAATGAGGATCACACCTCGACGATCGATCTGTCGTCCCAGCGCACCACTGCGAAGGGCTCGATCTTCGACGACCTGGGTATCTCACCGCCACCCGGGGCACTCGCCGCCGACAGCGCTGCCGACAGCGCTGCCGATGACGTCGACGACGAACTCGACGGGGATGCATTCGACCCCGCTCTGGCTCCGCCCCCCGGCTATCGCTCGCCGTGACAAGACTCATCAATCTGCGCTCGGCCCAATAGCCTCCCCTGATGCTCATTGCTGTCGCCCTCATTGCGGGCATTGCGCTGCTGGCCAAGGCGGCTGACGAATTCGTCGAAGGTGCAGCGCGGCTGGCCGTGATGCTCAAGATCTCGCCGATCGTGGTTGGCGCGGTGATCGTCGGGTTCGGAACGAGTGCGCCCGAGATGGTGGTGAGCGGTATCGCCGCAGCCCAAGGCGACGACGACCTCGGCATCGGCAACATCATTGGCTCGAATCTGGCGAATCTCTCCCTCATCCTCGGTGCTGCGGCCCTGATCGTTCCGCTCACGATCGATTCCCGGGTCCTGAAGAAGGAAGTGCCGCTGGCGACCGGCGCCGCGATTCTGTTCGCCGTGTTGGTGCAGAACGGCCTCAGCGTTCTCGATGGCATCGTGTTCGCTGTCCTGTTGGTGGCTGCCCTCGCATTCCTCTTGCTCGGCGGCAGCGGCGACGATGCGATGGTGAGCGAGGTCGAGGAGCTGGCCGGCGGCGAGCACACGATCGGTGTCGAAGTCGGGCGAACGTTGATTGGCTTGTTCGGAACCGTCCTCGGCGCTTGGCTCCTGGTGTGGGGGGCAACGACGCTGGCCGAGGACCTCGGTATCAACAACGGGTTCGTCGGCGTCACCCTCGTTGCGCTCGGAACGTCACTGCCCGAACTCGTCACCGCCATCGCTGCGGCCAGGAAGAACCAGACCGATCTCATCATCGGCAATCTTCTGGGCAGCAATCTGTTCAACTCGCTTGCCGTCGGGGCTGTCGTTGCTTTCCTCGGTGACGGCGGAGTGGCCATCGATCCGTCGCTGACGGGACTCGATCTCTGGTTCATGCTCGCGGTCTGCCTGATTGCGGCGCTCGCGATGTTCACCCGTTCGGTGTTGGAGAAGGCCGAGGGAACTCTCCTGCTCGGCGTGTTCATCGGCTTCCTGATGGCCACGTGGTGGGACGAGACTCGAGACATCGGCGATGCCATGTTCGATTTGGCTCGATCGCTCGCCTGAAGCCCCTTCCCGGCCTGACAGCAGCAGCTGCGTGTGATGAGATCGCCCGGTGACTTCTCTCGATCATCTCGTCGTCGCCGGTACCGACCTGTCCGCCCTCGTGGCGTGGTGGACGGCTGAGTCCGGCCATCATGCGACCGTCGGTGGCTCACACGTCGGCATGGGGTCGAAGAATGCGCTGGTCGGCCTGGGTTCGTCTTACCTCGAACTGGTTGGCCCGGACCCGGACCAGGAGACACCGAGGCAGCCCAGACCGTTCGGGATCGATGATCTGCCCGAGCACTCGATCCGTCTTGTCACCCTCGCGTTGGCCGTCGACGATCTCGACGCCGCCCTGGCTCAGATGGCAGCCAACGACATTGCCTTCGGTCCTGCTCTGCCGATGTCCAGAGCAAAACCGGACGGCACGTTGCTGTCTTGGAGACTCGCGTTGCCGAGTGGCTTCGATGGGGTGATGCCGTTTCTCATCGAGTGGGGCGAGGGCGTCGACCACCCATCTGCCGCCCTGCCCGATGGTTGTTCGATTGCGAGCGTCGAGGGGTTCCATCCGGAGGCCGATCGGCTCAATGCGGCGTTGGAAGCGATCGGTGCGCCGTACGCGGTCGAGGTCGCCGCTCGGGCCGGCTTGTCTGCCGACCTGACCACTCCGAAGGGGACGGTGACCCTGTGACCGCCGACCATCGAGTGTTGGCGGCCGGCCTCCAGTTCCCGGAAGGCCCGATCGCCATGGCAGACGGGTCGATCGTCCTGGTCGAGATCAAACGGGGCACCCTCACCCGGGTGTCGGTCGACGGATCGGTCGACGTCGTGGCCGATTGCGGCGGCGGTCCGAACGGTGCTGCGGTCGGTCCGGATGGCAAGATCTGGGTCTGCAACAACGGTGGTTTCGAGTGGCACGAACGTCATGGCCTGACGCTGCCGGGTGATCAGCCGAGCGACTACACCGGTGGCAGCATCCAAAGGGTCGACATCGAGACCGGTCAGGTCGAGACCGTCTACGAAGCGGTGGGCGGCCATCGATTGTGTGGCCCCAACGACCTCGTTTTCGACGAGACCGGCGGTTTCTGGTTCACCGATCACGGCAAGAACCGGCCTCGGGATCGCGACCGCGGCGGTCTTTACTACGCCGCAGCCGACGGTTCGAGCATCGAGGAAGTCGTCTTTCCGTTGCTCGCACCGAACGGTGTCGGTCTCTCACCCGCCGGCGATCGGCTGTATGTCGCCGAGACCTACGAAGGGCGGCTCTATGCGTGGGATCTCGAAGGCCCGGGACAGATCAGGGGCTATTTCGGACCCGAGCATCGAGGAGTGGTGCTGGCCGATCCCGAGGGTGGCCCGCTGTTCGACTCTCTGGCGGTGGATGCCGAGGGCAATGTGTGTGTCGCCACCATCCGCAACGGTGGCATCACGGTGGTGTCCCCTGAAGGTGCGCACCATCACGTGCCGTTCGATGATCCGCTGACCACCAACATCTGCTTCGGTGGACCCGACCGGCACACGGCGTTCGTCACGCTCTCAGCGACGGGGCGCCTTGTCGCCGCCGAGTGGGCATGCCCGGGCCTCGAACTGGCCTTCAACGCCTGATCCGAGGCGAGCTCGTTCGACCTCGTATCCTTGACCGGTGCACCCAGCCCGTCATCGCCGTCTGACGCCCGCAACCGCCGCCATCGCGTTGGTGGTCGCAGTGCTGGGCTTGTTGTTGTCGGCCTCGCCGGTCGCAGCTCACGGCGAGCTGGTTGCGTCGTCACCTCAGCCAGGAGAGACCGTCGGAACTGCCTCACACATCGATCTGGTGTTCTCGACGAACGTCTCGGACTGGGTCGTGTCGGTCGAGCAGCCGAACGGTGATTCCGTCGACGGAACGGTGGTCCAGAAAGCCGATCCCTACCTGTCGTTCGAGACGAAACCGCTCGAAACCGAGGGGCAGTACATCGTCCGCTACTCCGGCATCGACTCCGATGGTGACATCCTTCAGGGCGCCTACGCCTTCGTCGTCGAGGAAGGTGCCCCGGGGCCGGCCGAGCTGCCCGTCGACCTCGTGGTCCTGCAGCCGCCGACGGGATGGGCATGGTGGACGTACGCGTTGTTGATGGTGGGCGTGGTCGTCGTCGCCGTCCTCACCGGTCTTCTGGCCGAGAAGCTCCGTCGGCTTCGTTCGCTCTCCGCTGCTGTCTGACGTCGGCCACCGGATCACGAAGCAGCTGATCTGATCATCCGATGAGCGGACCTAGAGTGATGGGCCTCATGTCCGCCACCCCCGCGCCGCGCACGTACTGGATCGAGACGCTCGGCTGCCCGAAGAACCAGGTCGATTCCGACAAGCTCGTCGGCACGATGGTGGCCGACGGCATGGTCCCGGCGGCCGATGTCGGTGACGCCGACCTCGTGGTGGTCAACACTTGCGCCTTCATCGGCGAAGCCAGGCAGGAGTCGGTCGACACGATCCTCGCCCTCGGCGATGCCAAGCGGGGCAACGCCGAACTGGTTGTCACCGGCTGCATGGCCGAGCGCTACGGCGATGACCTGGCCGAGGCCATCCCCGAGGCGGCCCAGGTCGCCGGATTCGGTGTGCCCGTCACGTTGGGGAAGAGTCGGGGAGCGGTCGGCAACGGTGCGGTGCCGAAGCTCGATCTGCTCGAACTGCCTCGGCCGCCGGCGACTGCCCCCTGGGCGTACGTGAAGGTCGCCGAAGGATGCGATCGCAACTGTGGTTTCTGCGCCATCCCGAGCTTCCGAGGCAAGCAGCGATCCCGTTCGATCGAGTCGATCATGGCCGAGGTCGATCAACTGGCAGCCAAGGAGATCGTGTTGGTCGCCCAGGATCTGGCTGCTTTCGGACGCGATCAGGGTCAGGGTGAACGGTCGATCGTGCCTCTGGTTCGCAAGGTCGCAGCGGAAGTCGATCGGGTCCGGTTGCTGTACCTCTATCCATCCGATCTCACCGACGAGTTGATCGACACGATCTGTGACACCGGTGTTCCCTACTTCGATCTCTCCTTGCAGCACGTCAGCCGCCCGCTCATGCGGCGGATGCGGCGATGGGGCGACGGTGACCTCTTCCTCGAACGGGTCGAAGCCATCCGCGCTCGAGAACCGGATGCCGCGTTCCGCAGCAACTTCATCGTCGGCTACCCGGGCGAGACCGAAGAAGACCATGATCGACTCATCGAGTTCGTGGAAGCAGCCAGGGTCGACTGGTGCGGATTCTTCGCCTATTCGAAGGAGGAGGGGACCTACGCCGCCGATCTCGACGGTGAGGTTCCGATCTCGTTGATGAACGAGCGACTCGCGGAGCTCAGCGAACTCCAGGATCAGATCACGGCTGAGTCTCGCGACGCCCTCATCGGCCGCCAGGTCGAGGTGCTCGTCGACCAGCCCGGAATCGGACGGACCCATCGCGAGGCACCCGAGATCGACGGCATCGTCAACGTGCCGTCTCGGCTCGAGGTCGGCGTGATCCACACGCTCGAGGTGAGCGATGCCGCCGGTCCCGATCTGATCGCCTCTCCGGCATGAATCGAGAGGCACTCGAGCACGATCTGATCGGCCGGTCCCGCTACGCCCTCGCCGCCAACGCGCTCACCGTCGGCCGCCTCGCACTGGCTCCGGTGCTGGCACTCATGATCCTCAGCGAATCGCAACGATGGCTGACCTTCGCGCTCGCCCTCGTCCTCGGCGCAACCGACTTCTTCGACGGAAAATTGGCCAGGAACGCCAAGCCGACCAAAGTCGGGGCCTTCGTCGATCCTCTGGCCGACAAGGCCGTGGTGCTCCTCGCCGGATTCGCCCTCGTCGAGATCGGACGCTTCCACATCCTGCCCTGGATCATCATCGCCATCCGCGAGGTCGGGATCCAGGTGTACCGCTCGTACTGGGCCCGGCGTGGGTTCGCCATTCCGGCTCGACCTTCAGCCAAGTACAAGGTCTTCGTCCAAGGATTGGTGATTGCGTTCGCGTTGTTCCCGGTCCTGGACGACGCCAGATGGATCGCCGACGTCATGTTGTGGGTTGCGGTGGCGTTCACGGTCGTGAGCGGTGCGCAATATGTTCTCGATGGTCGCAAGTCATTGCGGTTGACCGGCGCGCGCTGACGTGCGCGAGACGAGGGAGTCGAGCAAATGAACGTGGAAGTGGTCGCCATCGGCACCGAGCTGCTGCTGGGACAGATCGTCGACACCAACTCGTCTTGGATCGGCGAGCAGCTGGCAGCTGCCGGTCTCTCGTCCCACTATCAAACGAAGGTCGGCGACAACCCGGCACGGATCCGGGAGGTGCTCGGCCAGGCACTCGATCGCAGCGACGCCGTGATCTGCTGCGGTGGGTTGGGCCCGACCCAGGATGACATTACTCGGGAGGTCATCGCCGAGGTCATGGGGGTCCAGCTCGAGCTCGATCCCATCATCGAGGCTCGCATCCGTGCGATGTTCGAGAGTCGGGGTCGGACGATGCCGGAGAACAACGTCCGCCAGGCCATGGTGCCTGTCGGTGCGTCTGCGATCGCCCAGCAACCGGGTACCGCTCCTGGCCTCGTGTGTCCGATCGGGGACAAGGTCATCTACGCCGTGCCCGGCGTTCCTTACGAGATGAAGGAGATGGTCGAGCACACGGTCGTGCCCGATCTGCGGCGCCGATCCGGGGATCCCCGCATCATCCGAAGCCGCGTCCTGCGCACGTGGGGAACGAGCGAGTCGGCGTTGGCAGAAGTACTCGCCGATCGCATCACGGCGCTCGACGCCGCCGGCAACCCGACGTTGGCCTTCCTGGCGAGCGGCGTCGAGGGGCTCAAGGTCCGGATCACGGCCGCCGCCCCGACCGACGCCGAGGTCGAGGCGATGCTCGATGCCGAACAGGCCGAGCTCGATCCGCTGATCGGGCACCTCGTGTTCGGCATCGACGGCGACAACATGGAGACCGTCGTCGTGCACGCGTTGCGGGATCGCGGGCTCACGCTCGCCGTCGCCGAATCGGTGACCGGTGGATATCTGGCCGGCCGCATCTGTGCTGTCCCGGGGGCGAGTCAGGTGTTTCGAGGCGGCATCGTGGCCTATGCGCCTGACGTCAAGTTCGACCTGCTCGGGGTTCCCGAGGGACCGGTCGTGACCGAGGACGCCGCCGTGGCGATGGCCGAGGGGGTTCGCGCCCGGCTTGGTGCCGATATCGGGATCGCCACGACGGGAGTGGCGGGCCCGGACGAGAGCGAGGGCCTCCCGGTCGGCACGGTGTGTCTTGCGGTTGCAGCCGCCGATGGGGCGATCGCCAGCACGGTGCGTCTGCCGGGCGATCGGGAACGCATTCGCCAATTCTCCACGATCACGCTGCTCGATCTGCTCCGCCGGGTGTTGATCGACTCCTGAGGTTGATCGAATCCTCAGGCGAGCGGCCCAGGCGCGCCAGAAGCGCGTGGTGTGTTCTGCGCGCCCCCTCCGGACACTCAGACCGCCCCATGCGCTCCCGGTTCGATCATGATTGTCCAACGATGTTGAGGAGTTGTTGAATCGCCGGCGTCAGCGGTTGAGAAGCCGTTGCATGCGGTCATTTTCCCAGGTCACAGCCCATTGCATGCCCATCTTGTCCGCCAGCTCGGTTGCGGCCGTCATGGCCTCGGCGCCGGCAGTGCTGTCACCGGCTGCGGCGGCGTTCTCGGCAACGGCGAGGGTCGTCCACAGCAATGCCGGTCTCGCCTCGATGTCCCCGAGGCGGGCGATCGCACGTGTCAACACCTTCGACGCCTCGTCGGTGTCGCCGGCGGCCGTGAGCAGCCGACCGACATGGAGCCCCCCGATCGAGGGGTAATCGGTCCCGCCGACCAGCGCCACCATTCGGTCGACGGCCGGTTCGAGTGCCTCGATCAGCGGCGGAATGACGTGCCGGAGATCGGGTTGGGTGAGTGCGAGATCGGCGACGGCGTCGGCGAAGTAGGCCTGTGTCATGTACTGGAGCACCCCCTCGCCGCCCCAGGTGATGTCGGTGACCGTGAACCGGTCGATCACGGCTCGTGCGCCGGCGAGATCACCAGAGCGGGCGAGGAGGGCGGCGAGCGGAGCTGCATATGCGGGGCCGTCGTAGGCGGTGAGTCGGCTCCTGATCGCACCGATGATCGGTTCGAAGTCGCCGGCGGCCCGGGCCAGCGTGAAGTACTGCATGCCGAACGTGTCCATCACGGCATCGCCGAACCGGGCGTAGGTGCGGAATCCCTGACTCACTCGCTCTCGGGCGACGTCGAAGTTGCCGGCCAGGAGTTCGAGCGAGATCTCCAGTGAGTCGGCTTGGATGGCCACGAACGGATCGTCGACGGAGCGGCCTGCCGCAACGCCAAACGCCACATGGTGGCGAGCCTGGCCCAGGTCGCCCTCGTCCAGTGCCACACCGACGAGTGCCTTCCGAGCCCGAACCTGCAGTCGAGGGGTGTCGATTCGCTCGGCGATGGAGTCGGCCTCTTCCAACATCGCCTTTCGCTCGTCGGCGGGAAGGGTCCGAGTGTGCGTCTGGGCGACCGAGACGAGGCCCTCGCAGAGAGGCTCCAGTGCATCCCGGGTCCGCAGCAGCCCGATGGCCGTTCTCGCCAGCGCGACCGCTCGATCCTGATCGTGGTGCGGAGCGAACATCTGGGCACTCAGCGCGAGCAGCACGATTGGCCGCCAGCGGTGATCGTCGTCCATCAGCCCGAGCGCTCGCTCCAGCACGGCCATCGATTCGTCCGGCGGACTCCAGTATCCGAGCCACTCGGTGGAGCGTCCCGAATGGTCGATGCGAGCGGTCCCGACGTAGACCATCGCCGCAACGATCAGCAGGTCGAGCTCGCCGGCGGATGCGGCGAGGTCGACGGCTCGGAGCGAGGTCTGCTGCGACTCGACATGTTTGGAGAGGAACTTCAGGACCTGAGCACGGTCGATGGTGATGTCGATGCGTCGAGCTGGGGCGTCTGGCCCATCGTCGAGCGCTTCGAGTGCAGAGTCGAACAACTGGAGCGCGCCGGCGTAGTCGCCGAGCTCGGCCGCCTCGGTGCCGGCAGCGTGGGCGAAGCGGGCGGCCTCGAGCGAGGCACCAGCGGAGCGTCCGAGTAGATAGTGGTGAGCGATGACGGCGATGGGAGCCGACTGCTTCTCGAGCAGCACGCCGATGCGGGCATGCAGGTGGCTGCGTTTCCGGTGGCTCAACGTGGCAGCGAGCGTCTCGGCCAAGAGGTCGTGGGAGAATCGGTATCGCCCGAGCTCGTGTGGGTTGTCCTCGACGATCCGTGCCGCCACGGCGGCCTCGACGCAGACGTCGAACTCGTCCTGTCCGTACCCCAACAACTCACGCATCAGGGATTCGTCGATCGACGGATGGCAGAGGGCGGCAGCGGCCAGGACGTGGCCCGCGGGCGGTGGCAGCGTGTCGAGTCGTCTCAGAACGACTTCTCGAATGGTGTCGGTGGGGACCATGTCCCGGTCGCGACCGCTGCGGATGAGTTCGGTGACGAACAGCGGGTTGCCGCCGGTGTGCTTCGTCAACCTGTGGATCGCGGACTGGTCTGGTTCGTCCGAGCGGATGGCTCGGAACACTTCTGCGACGTCGGCGTCGGTGAGTCCTTCCAGTGTCACCCGGCACGACCCGGCCGCTCGACCGGCATCGGCCAGCAAGCGCGTACGGGCCGGGCGTTCCCGTGTGGCCTCGGCCGCGACATCGGTGTCGCGCCACGTGGCCACGATCGACAGGTCGCCGACGTCTCCTGCGCTCAAGAGGTGGTTGAGGACCACGAGCGACTCGTCGTCTGACCAATGGAGGTCCTCGAGGCAGATGAGGAGCGGTCGAGCGGCAGCGAATCGGCGCAGCGTTCTCGTGATGGCATCGCTGACCTCACCACTCGGTTTCACTGCGTCGACGTCGTAGAAACCGGTGAGTTCTGGGACGATCCGGGCGAGGTCGCCGGCCTGTGGACCGAACACGTCGTCTCGTAACGATGGAGTCGTTCGCTCGAGGAGGTCGCGCAGCACGGTCTGCCAGGGGCGCAGCGTTGCCTTCGAGGTGGTGTCGACGCAGCGGCCCCAGGCGACGTCGATGCCTTCCTCGTCGGCACGGCCGGCAAGAGCGGCGAGCAAGGTCGATTTGCCGATGCCGGCGGGTCCGGTGATGACGCCGCCCAGTTCGGTCTGGTCTCGACCGGGAAGGCATCGGATCAGGGTCTCGAGGGCGGCACCACGGCCTGCGGGGGCGTCGCCCGCAGGCCGTTCGAACGGAGCGGGCGATGTCGCGTCGGCTTCGGCCAGCAACGCTGGGTCGTTCGACAGGATCTGTTGCTCGAGCTCGATGAGCAGCGGCGAAGGGTCGAGGCCGAACTCCTCCAGCATGGTGGTTCTCGCGTGCTGGAAGCGTGCGAGGGCATCGGTGACGCGGCCGGCCCGATAGAGGGCGAGCATGTGGAGGCCGACGAGCTGATCGCTGGTGGGATGTTCGAGGCAAGCCGCCTCGAGTGACGCGATCGCCTCGTTGCCCTTTCCCGCATCGATCGCAGCCTGGTAGTGACGAATGGAGAGGGCCAGGTGAAGCTCGGTCACCTTGGCGGCGTCTTCGGGGAAATCATCCAGTGTCCGGATGGCCTGGGCGACAGGTGCGGCGCCCTCGTCCGGCCAATTCGAGAAGGCTCGACCGGTTGCGGCCAGGATGTCCTCGGGAGGCAAGCCGGAGTCGAGCGAGAGGGCGTGTCTGGTGTGTTCGACGAACTGGTGGATGTCCACGTCGAGCTGATCGATGTCGATTGCGTACCCGGGCGCCCGAGTGATCAGGAGCTGCGAGCGATTGCCCGGTTGGCTGTCGGGTTCGAGCTTACGACGCAGGTGCGAGATGTATGAACGAAGCGTGAGTTGTGGTTTTGCCGGCGGCCGGCTGCCCCACACGATCTCGATCAGGCGGTCGCTCGAGACGGCTGCACCGTTCGCGAGCACGAGAGCGAGCAGGACGGTCTGTTGTTTTTGGCCTCCGAGGTTGATCTCTCCCTCCGCCGAGGCGACCCGAAGGTGGTCGTAGACCTGCACCTCCACTCTTTTGCCCGTCATTCGTCTGCCATGGCGCAAAATACTAGGTGGAGAGGCGATCTGGGGCTACTCGTCCGTGGCGAATCGCCCAGTGGATGCGGCGTAGAGAGGGTTGCGATCCCCGCATTCCTGGGTGAACACGAAGTCCTGGAAGGCCAACTGCGCGCTGGTCATGTCGGCCCAGACGGCTCGAAGGACGTCGTCGTCCATCTGACACAGCGCTCGAGCGACTGACTCGCGTTCTTCGATCTCGGCCTCGGACAGGGAACGCCCCTCGATCTCGGCCAGCAACTCGGCCCTGGTCAGTTCCGGCTCGTCGTCCGAACATCCTGAGGCGAGGACGCCGAGCCCGACGAACACGAGCCCCATCAGCGCGGTCCTCACTAATGCAGTCCTCATCAGCGCGGTCCTCATCAATGCGGTGATCAGCCTTCGACGCATGGCGTCGCAGGGTAGCCGCCCACCGGGACCGGGGATCTGCGAGTCGAGCGGGCAGCAACTACGTTGCCGCCATGCGCTTTGGTCACTGGATCGGGAACGGACTCGGGTGGGATGCCATCCTCGACAGCGGCACGCGGGCCGAGGCGACGGGGTGGGACGGACTGTGGTTCGCCGACCACTTCATGCCCTTCAGCGGTGACCTGTCCGGCCCGATCCACGAGGCGTGGTCGGTGCTCAGCGCACTGGCCGTTGTCACAGAAAAGGTCAGGCTCGGACCGCTCGTCTGTGGCAACACGTATCGGAATCCGGCGGTGCTCGCGAAACAAGCGGTGACCGCCGACCACATTTCCGGCGGTCGGATCGTGTTGGGGCTCGGCTCCGGGTGGCAGGAGAACGAACACATCGCCTACGGCATCGACTTCGGCACGTTCAGCGACCGGTTCGCCAAGCTCGAGGAGTCGCTCCAGATCCTGATCGCACTGCGAGCCGGGGGTCCGGTCGACTTCGATGGCGAGCACTACACGATGCGGGAGGCGCCCCTCTCGCCCGGTCCGGTGGGGTCGTTGCCGATCCTGATCGGCGGCGGCGGTGAGAAGAAGACGTTGCGCATGGTGGCGCAATACGCAGACGAGTGGAACGTGTGGTCTGACAACGAGATCATGGCGGCGAAATCGGCCGTGCTCGATGCCCACTGTGAACGCCTCGGGCGTGACCCGTCTGCCATCCAGCGCTCGGCCGTGGCGCTGCTCTTCCTCTGCGACGACGACGCATCGGCTGCTGCGCTGCGGGAGCGAGGGATGCCACGGCCGTCGTTGATCGGCACGGTGTCGCAGTTGCAGGAACAGATGGCGGCGTTCGTCGAGATGGGTGTCGACGAGGTGATCATCCCCGACTTCAACCTCGGCGAGCCGTCCGCTCGTGACGACGTGCTCGACCGGTTCCTGACCGAGGTCGCCGCTCCGTTCCGGAACTGACGCTGCCGGAAAAGTTTTGGGTTGGGTCGTTGCCCGAACACCTGTTCGCAATTACATTGGTGTGACCCGGCGGTCCACGTGTGCGCAAGTTCGTTCACCAGACCACTGTCACAGGCCATCAGTACGGTCGCAGTACTTCCCACACCAACGCTCTGCACCAACGAAGCAGACCGCCCAGCAACAGGAGTATCCCGTGGACAAGAACAAGTCGCTCGACATGGCCATGAGCCAGATCGACAAGCAATTCGGCAAGGGCTCGGTCATGAAGATGGGCGAGCGGACCAACCTCGACATCCATACCATCCCCACCGGGGCGCTGGCGCTCGACCTCGCACTCGGCGTCGGCGGCCTGCCTCGTGGCCGTGTCGTGGAGATCTTCGGTCCGGAATCGTCCGGCAAGTCCACCCTCGCCATGCACGTGGTGGCCGAGGCGCAGCGCAACGGTGGCACGTGTGCCTACATCGATGCCGAGCACGCCATGGACCCCATCTACGCCAGAGCCATCGGCGTCGATGTCGATGAGTTACTGATCTCGCAGCCCGATACCGGTGAGCAGGCACTCGAAATCGCCGACATTCTCGTTCGTTCCGGATCGATCGACGTCATCGTCATCGACTCGGTCGCTGCCCTGACACCCCGAGCCGAGATCGAGGGCGACATGGGAGACCACCACGTCGGCCTCCAGGCCCGCCTGATGTCGCAGGCCTTGCGAAAGATCACCGGCAACCTGCACAAGACCGACACGATCTGCATCTTCATCAACCAGTTGCGAGAGAAGATCGGCGTGATGTTCGGCTCGCCGGAAACCACCCCTGGTGGCCGTGCACTCAAGTTCTACAGCTCGGTCCGTCTCGACATCCGGCGCATCGAATCGCTCAAGGACGGGGCCGAGATCGTCGGCAACCGCACCAGGGTCAAGGTCGTCAAGAACAAGGTCGCACCGCCGTTCCGTCAGGCCGAGTTCGACATCATGTACGGCACCGGCATCAGCCGAGAAGGATCGTTGCTCGACATCGCTGTCGACAAGGACATCGTCAAGAAATCCGGTGCGTGGTACACCTACGAAGGCGAACAGATCGGGCAGGGTCGAGAGAACGTGAAGAAGTTCTTGATCGAGAACCCCGACCTCGTCATGGAGATCCAGGATCGGGTGCTCAAGGAGGTCGGTCTGATCGAGTCAGACGAGGTCGATCTCACCGAGGGGTCTGATGATGCTGAGCTCGATGACGCCTCGCTCGACGAGCCCATCACCCTCGACTGAGTCAGTGCGGGTGTTTCCATGACCCTGGCTGCTGCCCGCTCCGTGATCGGGCAGCAGTCAGGGATACCCTCCGCGACATGGTGAGAACGGCGGACCTCCAGGCGGCGATCTTCGACATGGACGGTCTTCTGACCGAGTCCGAGAGCCGTTGGCGCATCGCCGAACGCGAGGCCTGCGCTCGGCTCGGCCTTCCATTCACCGACGTCGACTTCGACGCCACGATGGGTGTACGAATGAGCCAGGTCGCAGAGATCTGGTTCAGCCGGCATCCGTGGACTGGTCCGTCTCCGGATGAGGTGGCCGACGAGGTCATCGATCGGGTCATCGAGCTGTGCGCCGACGCGGTGCCGCTTCCCGGTGTGGAAACTGCGCTCGACGCATGCGAGGCGGCTGGCCTTCGGATCGGGCTGTGCTCGTCATCTGACCTCCGCATGATCGAGGCCGTGCTTGCCGCCCTGGGTCTGCGAGATCGATTCGAGTTGGTGCACTCGGCCGAGGACGACGAGTACGGCAAGCCCCACCCGCAGCCCTACCTGGTGACGGCCGCGCTGATGGGCGTCGAGCCTGGGAACTGTCTGGTGTTCGAAGACTCGGTGACCGGGTGTGTGGCGGCCAAGGCTGCGGGCATGCGGCTCGTGGCGGTGCCCGAAAGGGCCGAATGGGGGTCCGATCGGTTCGGGTTCGCCGACATCGTGCTCCACTCGCTCGAACAGTTCGACGTGCCGACGATCGAGCGTCTCGCCTCCGGCGATCCGATCCCGTCATTGGCGCGGCCCCGTTTTCATTTGGCGTTCCCGGTCGACGACCTCGAGCAGGCTCGGTCGTTCTACGGTGGCGTCCTGGGGTGTCGAGAGGGCAGGTCCTCCGGCGAGTGGGTCGACTTCGATTTCCATGGGCATCAGATCGTGGCCCATCTCGACCCCGGGGCCGGTCGGCGATCGGCATCCAACGATGTCGACGGCCATCCGTCGCCGACCAATCACTTCGGGGCGCTGCTGCACACACGAGCGTGGGAAGAGTTGGTGGCAAGGCTGGAGGGGGCTGGCGTCGAGTTCTTGATGCCGCCGACCGCCCGCTTCGCCGATCAGCCTGGTGAGCACCGCACCTGTTTTGTGTTGGATCCCTCCGGAAACGCCCTGGAGTTCAAGGCCTTTGCCGACGACCGGGCCACCTTCGCCGTCGATTGAGTCGACCGGTGGGCCGCGTTCGGTCGTCGCGCGCCATACTCGGCGGCGACGCATCCGGAACACCGGGTCCGAGGGGAGTGGCCATGAGTAAGACGCAGAACTGGATCACGGGCACCGTCGTCAGCGTGCTGATCGGTGCCGCGCTGGCCTGGGCGGGAAGCCGCGATGGGGTCGAGGCCGGCGGAGTATCAGTGTTCGCCATGTGCGTCGCTGCTGCGTTCGTCATCAACTGGGTCGTGTTCGTCCCGTCGTGGTTCGCACACACCGAGAAATACTTCGATCTGACGGGAGCCTTCACCTACCAGTCGGTGATCGTGCTCGCCCTTCTGCTGTCCGGCGATCTCGATACCCGGGCTTGGCTGGCGGCCGTGATGGTCGCCGTGTGGTCTGCCCGCCTCGGCTCGTTCCTCTTCCGCCGCATCAGCCGGGACGGCAGCGATGGCCGCTTCGACAAGATGAAGTTCGACTTCCCTCAGTTCCTGATGACGTGGACCATTCAGGGGCTGTGGGTCTCGTTGACGTTGGCCGCCGCCTTGGCGATCATCACGGCGGCCGACCGGGAAACATTCGGCGTCATCGGCATCGTCGGGGCGCTGGTGTGGCTCGCCGGCTTTGTCATCGAGGTCGTGGCCGACTCCCAGAAGGGCACGTTCCGGGCCGATTCGGCCAACGAGGGAAGGTTCATCACGACGGGCCTGTGGTCATGGTCGCGGCATCCCAACTACTTCGGCGAGATCACGCTCTGGACCGGCATGGCGATCATGGCGATCCCGGTGCTGAGCGGCTGGCGGTGGGTCGCTCTCGTGTCGCCCGTCTTCGTGTTCGTTCTTCTCACCCGGATCAGCGGCATTCCCTTGTTGGAGCGGAGGGCGGAGAAGCGCTGGGGGAGTGACCCGGCATTCAGGGCCTACACCGATTCGACCTCGGTCCTGGTGCCCCTGCCACCTCGGTAGAGCGCCCCGTTCAGTGGGCCATGCGGATCAGGAACCAGGCGAATGTGCAGAGCGCAAGGCCGATCGCCAGTAACCCGAGCTCGCGGCCGGCACGCCACGCTGTCGGGATCGCCAAAGCCCAGAACACCGCCATCACGATCCATTGGATCGTTGCCGACTGATCCGTCGGCGGGAGAAGAAGATCGACGAACCAATCGGGCACGACCTCTGGAACCGGCGAAGGGTTCCAGGGATTCCACAGGCGGCGTCGCGAAGCGGGCACACTGGGCACCGGTCGCGTTCGTCTCGAGCAGCTGCGGTCGGCCACACCGGACACGAGGAGCTCACATGCAGTTGGGAATGATCGGCCTCGGCCGGATGGGTGCGAACCTGGTGCGTCGGTGTCACCGAGCCGGCATCGAGTGTGTTGCCTACGACCGCAACACCGAGGCGATTCAAGAACTGGTTGATGAAGGCGTGGCGATGGGTGCCGATTCGGTCGAGGACCTCGTCGCGAAACTGAGTGGGCCCCGGACTGTGTGGGTCATGGTGCCGGCGGCGTTCGCCGGCCAGGTCGTCATGGATGTGGCCGATCACCTCGACGAGAACGACATCGTGATCGATGGCGGCAACAGCCACTATCCACTCGACATCGAGCGGGCCGACGTGCTCGGTCGCCGCAACATCCATTACCTCGATGTCGGAACGAGCGGCGGCGTGTTCGGCCTCGAGCGCGGCTACTGCCTGATGATTGGTGGGGCGGACGAGCCGGTGGCCCGCCTCGATCCGATCTGGAAGGCGTTGGCTCCCGGAGTCGAGACCGCCGAACGCACCCGAGGGAAAGATGGCGATCCGGAGCAGGCCGAGTACGGATATCTGCACTGCGGCCCGGCCGGGGCCGGCCACTTCGTGAAGATGGTCCACAACGGCATCGAGTACGCCATCATGCAGGCATACGCCGAGGGGTTGGGTCTGCTCGACAAGGCCAACGTCGGTGGCTCCGACCGCGAGGTCGATGCCGAGACAGCGCCGATCGGGGACCCACGGCTGTTCCAGTACGACATCGACACGTCTGCGGTCACCGAGGTGTGGCGCCGGGGCAGTGTGATCGGCTCCTGGCTGCTCGACCTCACCGCGGCGGCGCTGCACGACGATCCGGCGCTCGAGAGTTTCGGCGGTCACGTGTCCGACTCCGGTGAGGGCCGCTGGACGGTGCTCGCCGCTGTCGAGGCCGGTGCTCCCATTCCCACCATCACCGATGCTCTGTTCAGCCGATTCGCATCCAGAGGCAATGCCGAGTTCGGCAACAAGGTGCTGTCGGCGATGCGCTCCGAATTCGGGGGCCACAAGGAGAAGAAGCCAGAGGCCGACTGATGATGGACCCGATCAACACCATCCGAGGTTCTGAGCCCGTCCATGCCGACTGCCTGGTCATGTTCGGCATCACGGGCGACCTCGCCAGGAAGAAGCTGTTCGGCGCCCTCTACCGGCTCCAGGCCGACGGGGTTCTGAACTGCCCCGTCATCGGTGTGGCTTCATCGAACTGGACCAGGGAAGAACTGATCGGCAACGCTCGCGAGGCCCTGGAATCCGACGGCACCGACATCGATCCTCTCGTGTTCGATGCGCTCGCGAGCCGGCTCGAGTACGTCTCCGGCAACTACAAGGAGCCCGAGACCTTCGAACGGGTGGCGGCCAAGGTCGGCGACGCCAAGATGCCGGTGTGTTACCTGGCCATCCCGCCGTTCCTGTTCTCGACTGTCACCGATGGGCTCGGCGCGACAGGGCTCAACCGCGGCCGGGTCGTGCTCGAGAAGCCGTTCGGTCGTGACCTCGAGAGTTCCCGCGAACTCGATGAGGCCGTGCGCAAGCACTACCCGGAGGAGCGCATCCTCCGGATCGACCATTTCCTGGGGAAAGAGCCGGTCCTCAAC
>RCMY010000214.1_pt1 | contig 54376 bp, 41 predicted proteins | sample 2041341 | NCBI WGS metagenome assembly RCMY01 (sample SAMN09708234, study PRJNA481090) | Marine sediment metagenome, whole genome shotgun sequencing project.
CGCTTCAATAGAAATGTCAGGCAAGCTACCTGATGCTACGGCAGGACCGTGCTGTATCTTGCAGCACCAGATAGAGATTTCCACTGCCAAAGAGAATGAACAGACTGGTCCAATGATTTGACTGTTCGTTCAACGACAATTAAAATTCCCGGCCGACTGATAAAAACATTTATTCCAATCCTAAAGAATTGATCCGATCAACGGCTTTCAACTTGTGGTCGTTAAGAAGATGGGTGTAGCGATGCACCATCTGTAAAGACTTGTGACCTAAAATCTCGGCCAGAGTCCTTAAGTCCACACCGGCCATGAGTAAATGACTGGCTGCGGTATGACGCAAATCATGAAGATGAACATCTTCAAGGCCGGCTTTGGTTCTGGCTGTATTGAATGACTGTCGGAAATGAAGATTCGGACGAGTAAGAGCTTTCTCTAACAAAGGACTACTTGGAGGCAGAAACACAAAAGTTTCATTTCCAGCATCCGCGGGGCGGATAGAACGAAGAACTTTTTCAGCCACTTCAGTAAGTGGGACATACCTCATTTCAGTTTTAGTTATTTTGAGCTTAACAAGTCTTGCATCTAAATCTACATCGCCCCATTTTAAACCAGCTGCTTCACTTGGACGCATCCCACTGTGCATCATGAGCAATAAATAAGGATAAAGGTTTTTGTTTTGACTTGTTTGGGCAACATCAAGTAATTTCTGAGCCTCACCCATGGTAAGAAAACGAGTCCGGTTATTGCTAACCTTTGGCCGAGTTACTTCCGGTACCGGATTATTAACTGATAAACCCCATTCACGTCGGGCAATATTAAAGAGATGGGAGAGCAGGGCAAATTCTTTTTGAATTGTAGAAGGTGAGACGCTTTGCAAACGAGCATCACGATAGACCGCTAATCGTTGCGCATTGATATCGACTAAAGGAAGATCTTTGCCAAAACCGTCAAGAATTGCCTTTGCCGAATCTCTATCGCGACGCTCAGAATTTGGTCGCTTTGTCGTTGAGACTCGATCCAGATATTTATTTAATGCTTCAGAGAATGTCAGTCTTTCTACAGGGCGAGCGTCTTGGTATCGTCCCATGCGCATGTCTCTTTCTATATCAGCAGCCCAACTTTTTGCTTCGCCCTTCGTGTCGAAAGTCCTGGCTATTGGAGTAAAACTTTTAATTCGTACAGTAGCCGTAAACGTCGTTCTACTTTTTCCTTTGCGAGTTTGAATGCGTGCCATAGCGTAGATCTCCCAATATTTTTTGTTCCATTTTTGTTCCACTTTTATATCAAACAATACAATAAGAAAGCAGGAAAAAGCAATATCTGATGGAACAAATCGCATAAAAAAAGGGATTAACCAATTGATAATTCTGGTTAACCCCTTGTTTTATTTGGTACACCCGGCCCGATTCGAACGGGCGACACCCGGATTCGAAGTCCGGTGCTCTATCCAGCTGAGCTACGGGTGCAGGTCTGCGGAAAAAGATGGATACCATGTTCGCGGACAGAGGTCAATGAGAATGTATCTGAAAAAGTGATTTTGGTGCTTTGGATGAACAGGTATATTACATCCGATCATTTCTTTTCCGGCACTTTGCAGCCAAGCAATCGGGCCTCTTTGAGGAAAAAATCATCGGTCATGCCGGCAATGAAATCCCGTACCTTTTCTTCTGAACTGTATTTTTGCAGGTAGTGGGGGTTGATATCCGTCATCAGATCAACTTTGCTGCACAGGTGTTGGGCTGAACCATCAAGGCATGCCAGATAATGGTCAAAAAGTCTGTGGTAGCAATCCCGAACCAGCGGGTTTTGCTGTTTGGTTGATGGGGCCAGATAGATTTGTTCATAGTTGAATGTTTTGAACTCTTGCAGCGTCGCGGCCACCTCTTCACTGAATCCGATAGCTGAAGATTCTTCGCTCTCGCCAATATGGCTATGGGTGATCAGATCGGTCACCAGGGTATAGACGATAGTGCCGTTGGTATTGCCCAGTGTTTTTTGGCAGTTTTTAGGAATGTCTTCCCGTCTGATCAGCCCTAAAATAATGGCATCTTCCATATCTCTGCCGATATAAGCGATCGTATCCGCCAGCCGCACTACACAACCTTCAAGTGTGGCTGGCATAGTGGTCACCTCTGGATGCTGTGATTTGTCCTCCAGTTTCTGGTCGAATTCGGCAAATGTTGCCATCGCTTCAGGGCGTAAGCTCTGGGAGTGCACCTCTCCATCATGACAGAGGATACCATTTAATACCTGGAGGGTGAGATTCCAGCCCCGGCCTTTGCGTTCGAGTCTGTCGAGCAGGCGGACCGACTGGATATTGTGTTGGAACGGTGGCAGGCCGTGGTTGCGACAGAGATCGGATAAGAACTTTTCTCCATCGTGGCCAAACGGTGGGTGTCCGACATCATGGCCGAGTGAAATAGCTTCCAGGAGGTCTTCATTTAAGTGCAGAAAACGACCAATCGTCCTGGCGATACGGGCAACCAGTTGCACGTGTAGAACCCGGTGGGTGATATGATCGTTGGCTACTAATGAAAACACCTGGGTTTTGTCTATATATCTGCTGTAGGCCCGAGAATAAATAATCCGGTCTGCATCAAGAGCAAATTGCTGCCGATACGCGGCAGTCTCTTCAGGAAAGCGTCTTAATCCTTCCGGGGACTTCGTCGCAAGTGGTGACAGGCGATGTGCTTCCTCGCGATCCAGTCGTGCAAGTTCGTTTAAAAGAGGTTTGATAATATTCATTTGGGTGGTAATTAATTCCGGCACATATTGATATCGTCATAAAAAATGGCTACACTCAAGGCTACAAATACCCTATACCTGTTTGCTGGCGCAATGATCAAAAATGAAAGCAGAGGAATTATGCATGAAGATTTCCATCGAGTACTGTGCAAAGTGAAACTATCAACCACGTGCCTCCAGTCTGGGGGACGAGCTGAAAGATGCCTTTGGTGCGGAAGTGGCGTTGTTGTCTTCCTCGGGAGGAGTGTTTGAAGTGACGGTTGATGAGCAGCTGGTTTTTTCTAAAAAAAGTTTGCAGCGTTTTCCTGAAGAGGGAGAAATAACTCTGTTGCTGCAGGCCGGTCGTCGTTGAAAGTATTGACAGTTGTTGTTTAAATCATTCGGATGTAGGTATTTCGAGGCAGTGAGAAACGCAGCTTTTGCAGTTATCGTCTTGTTTTCCCCGTTGGCAGTAATCGGCAAAACCTTTGATCAACTCGTCTCCACCTCTGGGACAGACTTGCATGAATTCAGTAAAACTGATCATTCGGGCAATAATTTCCGGTGGTGCAGCGTGTTCTATCTTGCAGGCACCGTCTTCGGCAAGCGAATCTTCAATGGTCAGCACTTCGATAAAAAAACGTTTCAGCGCCTCGTGGCGGAAAATCACATCTTCTGCGACGATTTTTCCTTCATCAGTTAAGGTGATCGCCTCATAGGGCGAATAGTTGATCAGGCCTTTTTTCGACAGGGCCCGCAACGCTTCGGTAACAGAGGCGCGACTGACTCCCAGACGAGCAGCAATTTCTTTGCTTCTAGCAACGAGTTTTTCTTCAATTATGTGATAGATTGCCTCAATGTAATCTTCAAGGCTTGCACTGAGGTCTGTTTTGTCTTTCATATTGAGTTATTGTTGTTTAGTGGGAGTGAGAAAGTGCCTGTCGGACAGGCAAAAACAGATTCTCGAAACAGTCGGTTGTAGTCAAGGCTACCCGTCAAGCAGGTCTTGTTTTTTGTGATATATTCTCTAAAGTAAGGTAGTAACCCCGCGAAAAAGCTTTGCAGAATAAATACCTTCACGAAATTCTTCATTAAAAACAAAAAAAGAATTTCTAAGGTATTAAACTACTGTCCTTTTCCTGGAGAGTCAAGAAAGGACTTCTATTGTAAGGATGTTAACAGGAACAGATGCTTTGTGAACTACGAGTAAAAAATTTAGCTTTGATTGAATCCCTTGAACTGGAGTTTGACCAGGAAGAATCCGGTGGGCTGGTCGTAATGACCGGGGAAACCGGAGCGGGAAAGTCGATTATGATGCGGGCCATTCATCTGCTTTCCGGAGGCCGAGCATCAACTGACTGGATTCGCAGTGGCGCCGAAAGTTGTGAAGTGGAGGCGCTGTTCGAGATTAACCCCCGACACCATCTTCTGTTGCAAAAACTTGAAGAAGGTGGTTTTGGCAATGAATCTTCGCTGGTCATAAAGCGCATAATGAGCAACGCCGGACGAAGCAGGTTCTATGCTAATGGTTCTCTGGCAACTGCCAAAATTGTCTCCGAGTTGACCACCGAGTTGCTGAGTGTGGCCAGTCAGCACGACCACCAGCAATTGCTGCAACCGGGGCTTCATCTTGACTACCTGGATACCCTGGGAGATCTCTGGCCGGATCGACTGCTGCTTGGTGCTATCCATACAAAATGGCAGGACAAAAAGAGAGCTTTAAACGATTTCCGGCAGCAGGAGCAGGAAAAGACGCAGAGACAGGATTTTCTCAGATTTCAGCTGAGCGAGATCAATGAAGCCGGGTTGCAACCCGGAGAAGATGAAGTATTGCTTGCCGAGAAGAAAAGACTGAAAAATGCCCAGGCCCTGATCAGTCTCAGTCAGGCGACGCAGCGTCTTCTCTCCCATGAACTGATGGATAACCTGGTCACCTTACGGCAAAACCTGGCCCAGTTGGCGGCAATCGATCCAGGTGTTGCGAAATTATCCGAAGATATTAGCGGCTACACCTTTCTGGCTGAAGATTATGTCAATGAGCTGAAAGCATACCGGGATTCGCTGGAGCATGATCCTTATCGTCTGGAACAGGTGGCCGAGCGGCTCGATCTTATCCAGCAGCTGAAAAGAAAATACGGCGTATCGGTAGAAAGTATTCTCGAATTTGCCGTTCATGCCGAGCTTGAACTGCAGCATCTTGAAAATATGGACAAAGAAATTGCCGCTCTTGATAAAGAGCTGACGGCGCTTGAACGTGAGATGTGCGACAAGGCAGGCGTCCTTTCAAAAAAGAGACAGGTGACGGCCGTTGCTCTCGAGACGGCGATGGTGGTTGAGTTGTCCTCGCTCTCTTTTAATCAGGCTGGATTCAAGATGGTCTGGAAAGATGTGGAGCAGCTGCCATCGACAATGAAGCCCAGTGGCTGGGAAAGGGGAGAATTTTTCTTTTCCGCCAATCCGGGCGAACCGGCAAAGCCTCTGGCAAAAATTGCCTCCGGGGGAGAATTGTCGCGACTGATGCTGGCCATGAAATGTCTTCTGGCCCGAAAAGATATGGTGGAAACGGTTATTTTCGATGAGGTCGATGCCGGTATAGGTGGTGAAGCTGCCGAAGCGGTGGCGAGGAAGATTCAGGAGTTGGCAGTGCATCATCAGGTTTTCTGTATTACCCATCTGCCCCAGATTGCCGCCCGTGGCACCTTGCACTTTCAGGTATCAAAAACGGTCGACGATGGACGGACCCAGTCGGCTGTCGTCCGTCTGTCGGCTGAATCAAGGGTGCTGGAAATAGTTAGGATGCTGGCCGGGGACTCTGCTACCGAGCAGACCCAGGCTTGGGCAAAAGAATTACTGATAAAAGGTGGTGCCTGTGTATGAAGAAAGTTAAAGCGTTGTCACTTTTTTCCGGAGGTCTCGATTCCATTCTGGCGACCAGGGTGGTTATGGCGCAGGGGATTGAAGTAGAGGCGATTCAATTTGTTACCCCCTTTTTTAATTACGATATCCTCGCTGATATCCCCGCTCATAAATCGAAAATGCTGGCTCAATACGGCATTAAGGTGGAAGTTGAGGATATCAGTGCCGGTTATTTGCAACTGCTGCACAACCCGGTTCATGGTTTTGGTAAAAATTTCAACCCCTGTATCGACTGCAAGATTATGATGTTTGCCAGGGCGAAACAGCTGCTTGCCGAAAAAGGTGCCTCTTTTCTCATCTCCGGAGAAATTCTCGGCCAGCGGCCGATGTCGCAGCGTCGGGATACCATGAATGTTATAGAGCGGGATTCCGGAACTAAACAGATACTCCTGCGCCCTCTCTGTGCCCAGCTTATGAAGGAAACTGCAGCGGAGGCGGCAGGTCTTGTCGATCGCAGTAAACTGTTGAGCATGAACGGGCGGAGTCGTTCCCCGCAGATTGCCTTGGCGGCAGAATTCGGCATTACTGATTTTCCATCGCCTGCCGGTGGGTGTATCCTTGCCGATCCCTTCCTCAGTAAACGTATTTCCAAGTTTTATTCGGGCGAGTCGGTGTTGCAATCAGCAGAGATCTGTGTTCCGGATATTCGAGCGTTGCTGGTTGGTCGGCAGTTTATCCTTCCTGGTGGCGGCTGGTTGATTCTCGGCCGAGAGGAGGCTGATAATAATAAGTTGGAGAAACTGGTCCAGGCAGAAGATGCAAGGTTGGAGATGGAGGAGTGGCCGGGCCCATTGGCTGTGTTGAAAAAGGCCGGTAGTCAGTATCATGACCACGATAAACTGGAGAAGGATCTGCAGTTGGCCGCTGCTCTAGTTGTCCGTTACGGGAAAAAAGAGGCGGGAAATAGCCGTGCGAGGGAGGTGACCTGCATTCTTGGCACAACCCGTCGGCTCATCCTCGCGGTACCTCTGGCGGATGATATATTCCGGGACTGGGTATTGCTTTAAATCTAACTGGTTTAAAGCTGGTTCCCATGCGCTGCATGGGAACCAGCTTACTCTGTTGCAAAGAGCTGGTCGACAACAGCACGATATGTAGCCGGATTGGTGCTTTTTAGGATTTTTTTCAGCAACTTTTTGTTGCCGGGAAAAGAGTTGATGAGGTAGAGCCAGAGATTTTTAAACCGGCCAAGCAGGTGACTGGGGCCGTCCAGTCGCTCGGTATATCTGTTGAACAGTTCCTCCTGAAAATTGTAGAGGCGCATTTTTCTGATCTCTCGTGATTGTTGCGGATAGCCTTTTATTTCTTCGGCAAGAAATGGATCGCCGAGGGCGCCTCTGCCGAGCATCCAGCGGTTGATTTCGGGAAAGCGGTCGGCCAGGGTGTTGAACGTCTCAATATTGTTGATATCGCCGTTATAGGTGAGTGTGTGTGGAGTGAGTTGCCGGCAGACAGCAAAACCGTCAGGGTCGGTTGTCCCTTTATAAAGCTGTTTACCGAGTCTGGCATGGATAATTATCTCTTTTAACGGGAAATGGTTCAATTTGGGCAGCAGTGCTCTGGTTTCTGAAAGGTCGTTGAAGCCTAATCTGGTTTTAATGGATACTTCAAGCGGCAGCTTCGGTACTATTTTTGTCAGCAGGTCAACTATTACATCCGGATAGGGAAGCAGGCCGGAGCCTCTCTTTTTTCGAGCGACCATTGGCGCTGGGCAGCCGAGATTCCAATTGATATGGGTATAACCAAGATTTGCCAGGCGGCGGGCCAGAACGAGAAAATCCTCTGGATCGGTGTGCAGGAGCTGGGGGATAACCGGTAGGGTGGTATTGTATCCCGGTAGGACATCGCGGATCATTTTATCTTCGTACAGCGATTTTTTTTGCGGCGTTATAAACGGAGCAACGGCCGCGTCAAATCCGCCGAAATGGCGGAAAAAGGTGTCCCGGAAGAGTGCGTCGGTGAGGCCCCGGATCGGGGCGAGATAGAGGAATGGTTCTGTCTTGTTCATAAGTTTTGCGACCGATAGCACGAGAAAATGTTCTTCTTTGAATGGATATGGTATATTAACCGATTTTCACTGTTGACCTCGGTGGATTGAGCTCATTGCGGGAAGGTTGTCATGGTACAGCATGGACCTGAATATTGTAAAGGATTAAGGGACAGACGTGCATCGTAGCGGGCTTGCAAATTTGACGGAGTTGAGCAGAGACTATGCAGTCGAATTGCTGCAGGCCATCAGGCGGACAGCCGACAAAAGTGGGGCAGAGTTCTATCTGGTTGGAGGGACGGTTCGTGATTGTTTGCTGGGCCGGGTTTCTCATGACCTCGATCTGGCCGTGTCCGGGAGCGCTCTACCGGTTGCAAAAATATTGCAGCGTGAGCTTGGCGAAGGGACCCTCGTCGATCTGTCCAGCCCTGATGAAGAAACGATGCGACTCGTTTGGCGCGGCGAGCAAATCGATATTTCTGCTTTCCGCGCAGGTGTTCAATCCATTGAAGAAGATCTTCAACTGCGTGATTTCACCATTAATGCCATGGCGTTGCAGTTCCCTGCTCTTACTGGAGATGGATCGGACTTGACAGTCATTGATCCCACTGGCGGGCAGGACGATCTGCGGAATGGCCGAGTCAGACATTGTCCCGGAGCCTTTATTGCCGATCCCGTGCGGCTGTTGCGCGGCTATCGATTGTGTGCAACTCTTGGATTTTATCTGCAGGAGATGACAAAGGAGTCGATCCGGCAACACGCACCGCTTATTGACAATATCGCCGCCGAGCGTATCAGTTATGAGCTGCAGCTGATTTTCGACTCGTCCCGGACTACCGAAACTCTGCGGGAAATGGGCGAAACAGGGCTGTTGCGGCACCTCCTACCGGAACTCTACCAGGGAGAAGGCGTAGAACAGCCGGAATTTCATCACCTGGATGTCTTGAACCACAGTTTTCTTGCCTTGCAGATGATGGAGAGCATTATTGCTGAGCCGGACCGGTTTTTTCCAGGCCATGGTGCACGAATCGTTGCTTACCTTGAAAAAGAGAGAGTGGTTCGTTGCCTGAAATGGGCAGCCCTTATGCATGATATCGGCAAGCCGGTGACCAGGGAAATACGTGCCGATAAAGATGGCCGGGTGACCTTTTATGGTCATGACGAGGTCGGTCGGGACCTCTTGGAACAGTTTGCCAATCGGGCTAAATGGAGCAGGGTCGATAGCCAAATGGTCGGCGACCTTGTCAGCATGCATATGCATCCGTTTCATCTGTGTAATGTACAGCGGGAAGAACCGATTTCCAAAAGAGCGGCGTTAAAGCTTTGTCGCCGGGCCGAAAATAATTTGACTGGCTTGTTTTTACTGGCCATGTCGGATAGCCTTGCCAGCCTGGGAGAAAAAAAGCCGGAGCGGATGGAAGAAGAGTTACTGACTCTTTATACTACTGTCCAGAAAATTTATGATGAAAATATTGCTCCAGTGCTGCACGGGCCTCGTTTAGTGAGTGGTAAAGATCTGATCGATGAATGTAAGCTCACCCCAGGTCCTCTTTTTTCTGAGATTCTCAGCGAACTGGAAGCGGCAAGAGTCGAGGGAAAGGTTGTCGATCGAAGCACTGCTCTGCAGTGGGTGAAGGAATTTTTACAAGACCGAAACAGATAGCGATTCCAGCAATTGTAGGTCTTGCTGCTACCGGTTTTCATCTTGTCAAAGAAAAATAAATGGACGAGCCCCGGTAAACGGGAAATAAGCGGGATTCTTTTCAATACCCCCGTGATGGGTGCTCTTTTTAGTACTCGCTTGACGGGTATAAGTGTCTTGATTGTACATTCGAGTAATTAATGTTAAAAAGTTACTCCCCATTTACTTATTTGTTTGACAAATTTTTAGAAGCTAAACACTATTCCCGCCAAAAAGCTCTGCGGGACTCAGTTCAGTACCCCCTTGAGGGGTAAATTCCTTCACGAAATAATTTTCTTGTAAAGAGCACAGGAAAATTATTTCTAAGTCATTAATACGTGCGTAAAATAAACGATTACTATTCCAGAAAGGCCAAAAAAGATAAATATCCGGCCCGATCTATTTATAAACTGGAAGAAGTGCAGCAAAAGTACAAATTTCTCCACTGGGGCGATAGTGTGCTTGATCTTGGCTGTTATCCCGGTAGCTGGTCGCTCTATGCCTCGGAAGTGATTGGGCCAAAAGGGATCGTTGTCGGGGTTGACCTGCAGCAGGCAGACCAGGCTGTTCGGCCAGGAGGAGCTCCGATCCACTGGATTTGCCAGGATATATTTGAGCCGGAGATGATTCTTATGGTCCGGAAATTTCGTCCGGCTTTCAAGGTGATCGTTTCCGACCTGGCTCCGGCCACTACCGGCAACAAATGGACTGATGCCCAGAGGTCAATGACTCTGGTTCGGAAAACGCTGGCACTTGCTGAAGTACTTCTGCTCAATAAAGGGCACTATATCTGTAAGGTGTTTCAGGGGGAGGATTTCCCTGCATTTGTTGAAGATATGCAAAAACGTTTTGCCATGGTCAAGGTGCTTAAACCGAAAAGTTCAAGAATAGAGAGTAGAGAAGTGTTTGTATTGGGGATGGAGTACAAAAAGTGATGGCGTTGTAAAAAATCTTCATCTGCGTTGTTGCTCGCGCACATAGAGCTTTTTACGAAATTATCAAATTACAACCAGGTATAATATATGTCAGGACATTCTAAGTGGTCGACGATAAAGCGAAAGAAAGGTGCAAATGATGCGAAACGGGGCAAGATATTTACCCGTTTGATCAAGGAAATTACCGTTGCAGCCCGCCATGGCGGAGGTGACCCCGAAGGAAACCCCAGACTGCGCTCCGCCATTTCCTCGGCCAAGGCTGAAAATATGCCCAAGGATAATATGACCAGGGCCATTCAGAAGGGTACCGGCGAGATTGCCGGCGAGGTGTATGATGAGATCATGTACGAGGGATATGGGCCAGGCGGAATTGCCGTTCTTGTTGAATGTTTGACCGATAATCGCAACCGGACAGTTGCCGATGTGCGGCATTATTTTGCGAAAAGTAATGGCAATCTGGGTGAATCCGGCTGCGTAGCGTATATGTTCGACAAAAAAGGTCTTATTCTTGTTGATAAGACTACAGTTGAAGAAGAGGCTCTGATGGACGCCGCCCTTGAAGCAGGTGCCGAGGATGTTGTTGAGGAAGAAAATGAGTTCCAGGTTATCACTGCCCCCGAAGATTTTGATGAGGTGCGCAATGCCCTGGAAGAGGCTGGTGTCGGCTTTCTGGATGCGTCTGTTTCGATGATTCCCCAGAATACTGTAGAAGTAGTCGATGAAAAAATTGGCCGCGCGCTGATGAGGCTGATGGAAAGTCTTGAAGACCATGAAGATGTGCAGAATGTCTATGCTAATTTTGATATAGACGATGCATTGATGGAGCAGTTATCGGAATAATTGAAAACAGGCAGGAATGTGGAGCGAATCATCGGCATTGATCCGGGCAGCAGGCTTACCGGCTATGGAGTTATCGATGCCGATAAGGGCCAATTGCACTTTGTCGCCTGCGGGGTAGTGAAAACGACCACTAAATATCCGTTTTCGTATCGCCTCAATGAAATTTTTGAGGGTATTAATGAGGTGGTTCAGGTACACGGCCCTGTTGTTGCAGCAATTGAAGAGGTTTTTATGTCCACCAATCCAAGTTCTGCCTTGAAGCTTGGCCATGCTCGCGGTGTGGCGGTTGTCGCGGTCATGCAGAATGGTTTGACGGTTTTTGACTACAGTGCCCGCGCTGTCAAACAAGGGGTTGTCGGCTATGGGCAGGCGGATAAGAAGCAGGTTCAGCATATGGTCCGAGTGTTGCTCGGGCTGTCTGGTTCACCCAGTTCGGATGCTGCCGATGCCTTGGCCGTGGCAATTTGCCATGCTAATCAATTTCACTTGTAAGAGAATATGATAGCCACTTTAACAGGAAAAGTGTTCTCGAAGGGCTTTGACCGGGCGGTAGTCGATGTGGCTGGAGTCGGCTACGAAGTCCTTTTGTCAACCGATTGCGTTGCCCGAATGCCGGATAAAGGCCAGGATGCTTTTTTCTATATCCATACCAATGTTCGAGAAGATGCAATTACCCTTTTTGGCTTTCTGGAGGAGAAGGAAAAAGAGCTGTTTCTTATTTTGAAAACCGTCTCCGGCATCGGCCCGAAACTGGCTCTGGCAATGCTCTCGGGCCTGCGGGTTGGTGAGATCTGCCAGGCGATTAGTGGGGCGGATATCAAAAGACTGACCACTCTTCCCGGCGTCGGAAAAAAGACAGCCGAGAGGATCTGTGTCGATCTAAAAGATAAGGTAGCACATTTGATTTCCGGAACAGTGCCTCTGCAAGGTGCAAGTTCGATGGTCTCTGTCGTTGCCGGTTCTGCTGCAGCTGACGCCATCTCTGCTTTAACGAATCTTGGCTATCCGGATGGTATTGCCCGAAGTGCACTTGGCAAAGTTAAAAAACAGCTTGGTGAGGAGGCGTTTACCACGCAGAAAGTCGAAGTCCTTATCCGGGAGGCCCTGAGAGCACTCGCATGAATATTGAGGAAGATATCGGTTCGACAGAGCCCGGCAAACGTAACAACCCTTTGGTTGCACCTGAACCCGACAAACGGGAACCAGGCAGCGACAATTCCCTGCGGCCACAAAAACTTGCCGATTATATCGGTCAGGAACAAGTGCGTAAAAGCCTTGCCATTTTTATCCAGGCAGCCCTTGGTCGTGGCGAGCCGCTTGATCATGCCCTTTTTCATGGTTTTCCCGGTCTGGGCAAAACAACGCTCTCCTATATTATCGCCAACGAAATGGGCGCGGGAATAAAAGTTACCTCTGGGCCGGTTATCGAAAAGCAGGGTGATCTTGCTGCTATTCTGACCAGCCTGCAGGAAGGTGATGTGCTGTTTATCGATGAAATTCACCGCTTGAACCATGTGGTCGAAGAGATTTTGTACCCGGCCATGGAAGATTTTCAGTTGGATCTGATTATCGGTCAGGGACCTGGAGCCAGATCGGTGAAGATGGATCTGCCCAGATTTACTCTTATTGGGGCAACGACCCGCACCGGACTTTTGACCCCACCGCTGAGAGACCGTTTCGGAGTGGTCTTGCGTCTGGAGTTTTATTCGCCTGAAGAACTGGTCACCATCGTGCAAAGATCGGCAAGGATTCTGGGGATGCATATTGATCAAAGCGGCGCACTTGAGCTTGGCAAACGGTCCCGGGGAACGCCCAGAATTGCTAATAGATTGCTGCGTCGGGTAAGAGATTTTGCCGAGGTGGGCGGTCATGCAGTGGTAAATAGTTTCGTCGCCAACGAGGCACTGAATCTGCTGGGGGTTGATGAACTCGGCCTGGATGAAATGGATAGAAGGATTATGCTGACCATCATCGACAAATTCGAAGGCGGTCCGATCGGCTTGGAAACCCTGGCGACCGTCGTCTGCGAAGAAAAAAACACCCTGGAAGATGTCTACGAGCCTTTTCTGATTCAATCAGGTTTCTTGAATAGAACACCACGCGGCCGGGTGGCGACGGCCAGGGCATACGAACACTTCAAACGAAAGATTCCCCGGCAGATGACTGTACAGAAATCTTTATTTGAGGAATGATGGCGTCGTAAAATTTGCTTGTAAAAAGCACAAGGACAATTGCTTGTAAACCACTAATCCCGCCCAAAAGATTTGCGGGGCTCTTTTCAGTACTCGCTTGACGGGTATAAGTTCCTTCACGAAATAATCTTCTTGTAAAAAGCACAAGAAGATTGATTGTAAACCACTAATCCCGCCCAAAAGATTTGCGGGATAAGTTCCTTCACGAAATAATCTTCTTGTAAAAAGCACAAGAAGATTATTTCTAAGTCACTAATAATAGGATGCCATTATGCGCAAAACACTTGCAGAAATACGGTCCATGAAGGCGCAGGGGAAAAAAATTTCCATGTTAACGGCCTATGATAGTTCGATGGCGCGATTGCTGAGCAGTTGCGAGGTCGACATCCTGCTGGTTGGCGATTCGCTCGGAATGGTGATGCTGGGCTATGACTCCACTGTTCCGGTAACGATGGAAGAAATGCTGCATCATGTCAAGGCCGTTCGACGCGGAGCGCCGGACAGTTTTATTCTCGGTGATATGCCGTTTGGCGCCAATCATACCGGTGAACGGGATGCTGTGAAAAACGGCATCAGATTTTTGAAAGAGGCCGGTTGTGATGCGGTGAAACTGGAAGGCGGCCTGGAAATGTGCGGTGTTGTTCAGGCCCTGGTTACCGCGGGTGTGCCGGTTATGGCCCACATTGGCCTGACTCCCCAGACGGCCAGTCAACTCGGTGGTTATAAATTGCAGGGCAAGGGACTTGACGACGCCAGGCGACTTCTGGCTGAGGCTAAAGGGCTGGAAAAATCCGGTGCCTTTGGTTTACTGCTCGAATGTATTCCTGACGGCCTGGCTCAAGTGATCTCTGAGTCGATCGCCATTCCGACCATTGGCATTGGTGCAGGCGTGCATTGCGATGGTCAGGTGCTCGTTACCCATGATCTGCTTGGTATGTTCGACAAGTTTACGCCGAAATTTGTCAAAAAGTACGCCGATCTTTCGCCACTTATTAAAGCGGGTATTCAGCAATATAATACGGACGTAAAGAGCGGCAGCTACCCCGGCCCGGAACATAGTTTTTCCAGTGAATCGGACTACCGCCAGCTGTTGCAGGATTAAACCTAAAAGAACGCTCCACCTCCCCCCCATATAAAAAGGCCGTCTGACAGTTGTGCAGTTGGCCTTTTTGTATTTCCACCTCACCACCACTTTGCCCCACCTCTTAGAAATATTCAAAATTCTCTCTTTCAACAAAATTCTTAGAACACACTGAAAATACTCAATTACTTTTCTTTCTAGAGTAATTTGTGCGTTGGGTTATTTGCAGCGAAATTCGTTATATTACACTAGATACTGTGGGTAATCGTCGAGCAACACGCAATATGTAGTAGATATGTCAATTCTCTCATGTGCGCCTTATCTTCCCGAAGTTACGAGTATATTTTACTTGACACTGTCCCCGTCTGAATATAAAAAGGAGTATAGTGGTTCAGGGTGGGATCAAAGTAGTTGAAAGTGGTATGATGTGGTTGGAGGGGCATATTTTTGGCACAGAGCAGATTTCGAAGCAGAACATTTCACGTACTGGATGCGAAAGGGAGATTGAATCTTCCTAGTCGTTTTCGTGAGGTTTTGCGTCAAAGCGGCTCGGAGATACTCATGGTTGCTCCCTGGAAAACCCATTTACGGGCGTATCGGATGGCCGAATGGGAGGCTCTGGAGACGCAACTATTGACCCAGGGTGGTGAACAGGGGATTGCCGACTTCGTTCGTTATGCCGTTGGTGGAGTCGTGGAATGCGCTGTCGACAAGCAAGGGCGTATTCGTATTCCTCCAGAACTGCGCCTTGAAGCTAACTTGACTAAAGACATTGCGCTAACAGGTATGATGGATTGGATAGAAATTTGTGATAAAGACGCCTCGCAGGCGGAAATTGATACCACCCGTGAGAATTTCGAAAAACACCAGGCTGGTCTGGCCAGGATGGGGATTCTTTAATGGTGGCTGATCGGCAGGTGGAGCAGATCCACACCTCGGTATTATTACCCGAGTGCCTTCACTACCTGGCGCCGCAGCCTGGCAAAGTGTATGTCGACGGCACTCTGGGCCTGGGCGGACACACCGAAGGCATTCTGTCTGCTTCGGCACCCGACGGTAGGGTTATTGCCTTTGAATGGGACGAAAATGCACTGCAGCATGCACTGTTACGACTGGATGGCCTGCAAGAACGTTTGACAATTGTCCGGCGAAATTTTGCCGAAATTGCCGCAGGTCTCGACGAAATAGGTGTAGAGGAGATAGATGGCCTGCTCATTGATATCGGGGTTTCTTCTCTGCAACTTGATATGGGCGGAAGGGGCTTCAGCTTTCAAAGCGATGAGTTCCTTGATATGCGCATGGACAATCGGGGTGAAATAACGGCAGGCTCTATCCTGGCAAGCTGCTCGGAACAGGAACTGGCGGATATCTTTTATTATTATGGCGAAGAGCGGCAGGCACGGCCTATTGCCGCGGCAATAGTTGCATATAGGAAACAGGATGAGATCCGGACCACGAAGCAGCTGGTTGCAGTAGTCGCTCATGCGGTACCGAAAAGATTTCATCCAAAAAGAATACACGTGGCCACAAAGGTATTTCAGGCCTTGCGGATAGCTGTCAATACCGAACTGGAAAATTTGGGCCGGATACTCGATGATGGCGTGCGGTATCTCAAACCGGGAGCCAGTTTTTGTGTGATATCTTTCCACTCACTGGAAGACCGGATAGTTAAAAGAAAATTTCGAAATAATGAGCAGTTAGAAGTGTTGACCAGTAAACCAATCATGTCATCTCCGGAAGAGATAGCGGCCAATCCACGATCGCGCAGTGCCCGGTTGAGGGTTGCACGGAAAAGAAACCAAGGAACAGGAGGAACACCATGAATTATAATAATTCCACTGAAATGTATATGCGGTCTGCGGTAAAGATCAACATCGGGCAGCATGCCCGTTCTGGCGAACTGTTTGATCTGTCAAGTTGGCTGGTCTTATGGAAACCTGTTGGGAAAATTCTACTGCTGATTTTACCTGTAATTCTTGGTATAAATATTTTTGTCGGATCAGTCGTTAATGATTCTGACAGTTCAATCACTCTCGTTGAAAATCAACGACATGAGCTGATGGACAAGAACATTGAATTGCTTGCCCGTAAGGCAAGACTCTGGTCTCCGGTCAATATGGAGCTGCTTGCCGGCGAAAAATTGGCTCTGCACAGCGGTTCAAAAGATCAAGTGGGAAGGTTTAACAGCAGAACTGGAACGTTTATATATCCTTAATAGTCTTCGTCCTGAAACGGCCATTTCTGAGCCCTTGTCGGCTTGTCCTGAATATTCGTTGTTATAGCAATTTAACCATGGGCGATACGCGTAGACTCCGCTAGTAATCTGGCGCCTGCGGTTACATTATCGACACCTCGACAGACGCCAAGGTAAGCATCCACACTGAGCCGTTTTATTGCACGATGAAAACTAATTAGACGAAATGAAAAAAAAATCCCGCCTCAGAACACAAAAAAAAAAGGGCAGGCGGGTCCTCCTTTCTCTCTTTATTCTCGCAGTGCTTGGCATTGTTGGCTACCAGCTCGAGCAGTACTATGGTGTCACCACCTCTATAAGAGAGGTTCTGCACTCCATTAAAAATACTTTTTCGCAGGAAGGTCCGGTCAGAGGAACCATTTACGACAGAAACTTTAAGCAACTTGCGGTAAGTCTTGAGCGTGTTTCCGTATATGCACGCACCCGGGAAATCGGTTCGATTGAGGAAACGGCGACACGTCTCAGTGAAGTTTTAGCTCTTGATAAAAAAAAACTTGAAGAGCAACTGAAAAATGGAGTGCTGCGACTCTGGATTGCAGAAAACATAAGCCAGGAACAAGAGATTGCCGTAAAAAATCTCAAGCTGGCGGGGGTGTATTTACAAAGAGATGACAAAAGGTACTATCCGAATGATTCAGATGCGGCTTATTTTATAGGCGCGGTAGAAAACAGCATAGGTCTTTCCGGGGTGGAATTCTATTATGATCGACTCCTGGCTGGCACAAAAATCAAACAGCAGGAAGAAAAGCAGCCTCTCAGCAATGCGTTGGATTTGGTTCTAACCATTGATTTGAAAATACAAGATATTTTAGAAAACCTAGTACGTGATATCGCACGCAGTGAAAGAGCCGACAAGGTTGCGGTGTATCTTCTGGAGAGTGAGACCGGGGAAATAATCGGTGGAGCCAACCTGCCGGGTTTTAATCCCAATACCTTTGCCAAATATTCTCAGGAACAGACTGAGGATCTTTTTTTCGTTTCGTTAGCAATGCCCGAGAAATTTAGACTGTATCTCCGGGACGCAACAATGCTGCTGGCATATGGTGTTGACAAGGTCAGTCCTGCTGCCTGGAGCTTGATCCCGGATAAAGGTGATCTCGGCAGCCGGTTGCGGGTCTGGGAGTGGTTGGGCCTGGAGGATTCACTGGAAACAGATTTTCATGTGCCCAGCCAATCGAAAAAGGCGGCCATGAGTCAACAAACTGGAGTCGCATCAACAATTGATTTCAACTTTGTGCCGGAGAGTGTGACCCCTCTGGAGCTGTTACGGAGTTACTCTGTCCTGCTCAATAAGGGCAAAAAAATACACCCATTCGTGGTAAAAAAAATCCTTGATGAGGAAAACGGCATGGAGGTATTGCTCTCAGAAAAAGAGATTTCTGATAGACGGTCGGTTCTCTGGTCCGATTTCGCTGGTGACAGAATTGCCGCACTGTTTCACAGCCAGGCGAGGCAAGGCAAGCTCAATAGCTTTTTTTTCAGGGATAACGTTCTGGCAAGTATTGATCATGGTGGTCGTCACCAGCTCCTGATCAATGATTTGCTGTTTGTCACTCTGCCTGCAGGCAATCATGATCTGAATATGCTCATTGTCGTTCAGCGACCGCCAGAGGGCGTGAGTAAGGACGAGCCTATAGAAAAAAAGGGTCTTGAACAGCTTGTCGAAGAGAAGGTTGAAAGGATCTCTATGCTCCAGCAGATTGCCAAGTCAATTGCTGATGTAGTCGAACCCGAAGTCGGGGACGAAAATAATTACCAGTACAATAGCCAGTTGGCGACCGAACTTGGCGCTGTATCTAAAAAAGTCTCGAAAGAAACTCTAATCCCAGGGATCATGCCGGATCTGCGGGGGTTAAGTCTTAGAAAAAGTCTTCGTCTTTTGCAGGGAATGGATGTCGAGCTTAAAATTCAGGGAACTGGGAAAGTCGTCGATCAGAAGCCGCGTCCCGGCGTCTCTCTGAAAGGAATAAAAGAATGCGTGTTAATCCTGGTAAAACAAGAGGATGTCTCTCTCAAAAAATTATCCAGAGAGCAGTCCGGGAAGAAATGACCTGTTGCTCGTCAACCTTGAAGAAAATCAATTTTCTTATAAGACAAGCTGATGCTATTACCTGAAATACCTCATACAGTCGCATCGTTGCTCAATGGGCTGGAGTTTAAACTGGTCTATTCCTTAGTCGGAAAATCTCTTAGTCAACAGATTGATTCGGTTTGTGTTGATTCTCGGGAGTGTGTTGCTGACAGCCTTTTTATTGCACTGCCTGGTATGGTGAGTGATGGTCACAATTTTATTGAGGCAGCGGTTGCTGCCGGATGTCGAGCAATACTTTGCGGTCCGGAAAGAATAACCAAGGAACAGGCACGAAACCTCGGTGCTACTGTCCTTGAGGTGAAAAATACAGCCCGAGCCTATGCCGCAGTCTCGGCCAATTATTTTAAGCAACCGGCAGAGAAGCTGCGGATCATCGGTATCACCGGAACCAATGGCAAAACCACGGTAACGTATCTACTCGAGCATGTTCTATTGCAGGCTGGACTGGCTGTTGGCGTTATAGGCACGGTCAATAACCGATATACCGGCAAAAGCGGCAGCACGAAGACTCTGCAGACCAGGTTTACGACCCCTGAGGCCTTCCTGCTGCAGCAACTGTTGGCAGAGATGGTTGATAATGGCGTCGAGTATGTGATTATGGAGGTCTCCTCCCACGCGCTTGCTCAGTCGCGAATAGGCAGAATCATGTTCGATGCCGCTGCATTTACCAATCTTTCCCGGGATCATCTCGATTACCATACAGAGATGGCCGAATATTTTCGGATCAAAACCTTATTGTTTTCCGAGCATTTGCGAGAAAACTGCATGGCAGTATTACCCGATGCGACGACCAAAACCGATGGTCCGCAGTGGAACCGTTTATTGCAGGAGATTTGTGAAAAAAGTGGTAAAAAAACCATCCGTTGGGGGGAAAGCGATGGATGTGATATCCAACTGCATACTTTCGTCTCAACTCTTGATCGGACTGAGATGGTTATCAAGACGTCTTCCGGTCTGCATACTCTTTCTTCTCCACTCGTTGGCCGCTACAACATTGATAACATCATGACCGTCTATGGCCTTTGTCTGGTCATGGGCATTGATGAAACGCTGATTTGCCGCGCTGTGGCAACGGCCAAAGGCGCTCCCGGGAGAGTCGAACGGGTGACTGCTGGCTCTTCCTGGGATTGTAAGGGGCCGGTGGTGTTGGTTGATTTTGCCCATACCCCGGACGCTTTGGAAAAAGTGCTGAAGACGGTTGCGGCACTGCCCCACGGACAACTTTTTTGTGTATTCGGCTGCGGCGGCGACAGAGATAAGGGCAAGCGTCCCCTGATGGGAGAAATTGCCGGGAAAGCATGTGATGTCGCAGTGGTAACCGATGATAACCCACGCACGGAAGACCCTGACCAGATAGTCGAACAGATTCTCCCTGGACTCGGTAAGACGACACTGGAACGAAAAGATGCGGCATGGCTCTCGGCAAGAAACAATACAGAGCGCGGATATGTGGTGATACGGGACAGGAAAAAGGCAATCGATGCTGTGATTCGCGGGGCATCAGCCGGAGACATTGTCGTTATTGCTGGAAAAGGTCATGAACCTTATCAGTTAACTCGCCAGGGCAAACGTTTTTTCGATGATCGCATGGAGGCAAAAAAAGTACTCTTTTCCTGGACTGCTGAGCTTGTTGCGAGCGCCGTCAGAGGTCAACTCTATCCGGGTACGAAGGTGACGGAATTGCTCGGTCCGGTTGTCACCGACAGCAGGGTGCTCAGTCATAATGGTATTTTTGTTGCCCTGAAAGGGGAAACCCATGATGCCCACGATTTTGTTGGGCAGGCGATGGACAATGGCGCGTGTTGTCTGGTGGTCGAGAAAAAGCTTGCGTTGCCGGTTGGGTTGGGAATCTGCCAGATCGTTGTCGCCGATACCCAGCTTGCTCTGGGCGATATGGCTGCTTTTCGCAGAAGAGCAGTAGCTCAACAATGCCAGCAGGTGGTCATCGGTCTTACCGGCAGCTGTGGTAAAACCACTGTCAAGGAGATGGTTTCCTCGATACTGATCAGGATGTGGCCAGAAGGACCTGACTATCCCGCTGACTGTGTCTTGAAAACGAAAGGAAATTTTAATAATCTTATAGGATTGCCTCTGTCGCTGCTGCCGCTTAATATCGGCCACCGTGCAGCGATCCTGGAAATGGGTATGAATCAACCCGGTGAGCTCCGCCGCCTTGGGGGAATAGCTGATCCTGATATAAGTTGTATTACCAATATTCATGGCGCGCATCTTTTGGGATTACAGTCAATTGAGGGTGTCGCCAAGGCCAAAGAAGAGCTTTTTGCTGTGACCCGTGCGTCGGCAACATTGGTGGTCAACCTTGATGATATGAGGATTCGGGATCTTTCCGCCAAGTATCCCAATTGTAAACTTACTTTTGCGGTACATGGCGACCAGGAAATTCCACAGCCGGATGTCTGGGCTTCCGATATCCAGATGACGGATGTGGCAGGCGGCGGTGGCATTTCCTTTACCCTGCATCACCGAGGAGAGACAACGAAAATCCATCTCGCTATTGCTGGAGAACATAACGTATCCAATGCCCTTTGCGCTGCTGCCATCGGCATTGCGGCCGGTGCTGGATTGGGGCATATCGCTGCTGGCCTGGCTGATTTCCGGCCGCCGGACAAGAGAATGGAGATGCTTTGTGCCAGGTCTGGTTTCACCATAATCAACGATACTTACAATGCTAATCCGGCTTCAATGGCCGCTGGTTTGAAAACTTTGCAGGCAGTTGCCGGAGCAAAATCCATCTGTGTTATCGGTGATATGCTTGAACTTGGAGCGTCTGCTCCTCGTGCCCACTATGATATCGGTACATTGATAGCAAAATTAGCGATTGATTATGTAGGAGTTGTTGGAGAATTTAGAGAAGATGTGGTAAGTGGTGCCCTCGAACATGGTTTCAAGAAAGATCGGATCCATACCTTCTCCGATAAAGAAGCAGCGATGAGCTGGATACATGAAATGGTCAACCGTGTCCGCATTGGGCAGGGTGACGCCGTCCTTGTCAAGGCTTCCCGAGGGCTTCGTTTTGAGACAATCGTTGCCCGGATTATTGATTTTTAATAGAAGGGAGAGTGTTGCCATATCCCTGATTTGCTGTTGAATCATTTACCTGTGAGTTTGCTTTTTATGTTGTATCACCTACTCTATCCGCTACATACCAGTCTCAGTGGGCTGAACGTTTTTCGCTACATAACCTTTCGTTCGATAGGTGGGGCGGTAACTGCATTTTTGATCGTTCTTTTTCTTGGAAAAATTTTTATCCGTACCATGCGCTATTATCAGATTGGCCAAGTGGTGCGTGACGATGGGCCTGAGACCCATCTGGCCAAGAAAGGCGTTCCGACCATGGGCGGTCTGCTGATTCTGGTAGCGATTACTGTTGGTACGCTGCTCTGGGCTCGGCTCGATAATTCCCTCGTCTGGCTTGGCTTGTTTGTTACTTTGTTTTACGGATGCATTGGTTCCATTGACGACTTACGAAAAATACGTAAAAATAATTCCAAAGGATTGAGTGCCAGGTGGAAATTGATCCTGCAGATTTTAGGGGCCTCTGTAGTCGGGGTGGTTATCTTTCTGCATTCCGGTTTTGATGGACATCTGAGTCTGCCGTTTTTTAAAAATATTCGTCCGGATCTGGGCATGTTGTATGTCGTTTTCGCCATCGTGGTTATCGTTGGGGCTTCGAATGCGGTCAACCTCACCGATGGACTGGATGGTCTTGCAGCCGGGCCAACCGTGGTGACCGCTGCGGTGTACCTGATGTTTTCTTATCTTGCCGGTAATGTGGTTCTAGCCGATTATTTACAGATTCCTTATGTCGCAGGCAGTGGTGAGTTGGCCATATTCTGTGGCACCATTTTTGGATCCTGCTTGGGCTTTTTATGGTTCAATGCCTATCCTGCGCAGATGTTTATGGGCGATGTCGGCTCGCTGGCTCTAGGCGGCGCCCTTGGTTCTACGGCGATCATCATTAAGCAGGAATTCTTACTGGCCATAGTTGGTGGTATTTTTGTGATGGAGGCACTGTCGGTTATTCTGCAGGTCGGTTATTTCAAAATGACCCACGGTAAACGGATTTTTTTAATGGCCCCTTTCCATCACCATTTTGAAAAAAAAGGCTGGCATGAAACAAAGGTTGTGGTCAGGTTCTGGATTGTCTCGATTATTCTTGGTCTCGTTGCCATTGCCACGCTGAAATTACGCTGATGAAGAACGAATCCATGCTATATCCCGGACTAAAAGTGGCGATCATGGGACTAGGGGTCTCCGGTCGGGCGGCAGTGCGTTATGCCCGTCATTGCGGAGCTGAGGTTTTGGTATCGGACAACCGGCCGGAACAGCGCTTTCTGGCTGAGGAGGGTGAGTTCCTTGCCGCGTTCGATGTGCAATGGGAAGCGGGAGGCCACAGTCGAGAGTTTTTAGGCCGTGCCGAGCTGTTGCTGGTCAGCCCCGGAGTAAACCTTGATCTGCCCCTCATTAAGGCATTAAAAGACGACGGGGTGAAGATCGTCGGAGAGTTTGCGATAGTTGCCGGACAAATAGATGTGCCGGTGGTGGCTGTTACCGGGACTAACGGCAAGACCACGGTGACGACTCTGATCGGTGACATTCTCGCGGCTGCCGGAAAAAGGGTGTTTGTCGGTGGAAATATTGGCACACCCTTGTATGAGTATCTCCTTCATCCGCAGGAGTATGATGTTATTGTAGCCGAGGTGTCCAGCTTTCAACTTGAAAGTGCTGGTGATTTCGCCCCCGATGTTGGAGTGCTGCTCAATATGAGTAATGACCATCTGGACAGGCATGTCTCAATGGACAGATATGTCCAGGCTAAGATGCAGCTTTTTGTCCATCAACAGCCCGGAAGCGTGGCAATTATCAATGGGGACGATCCGTTTTGTCGCAATTTTCCGCCGGGGTTGCCAGCAAGAGTCCTGACTTTTGGTAAAAATGATCCCTCTTCAGCGATAGTGGGGGACAATACGATTACCCTTATGGTCGACCCAATTCAGGAAGAGTATCATTTTGCGGATATGGGGCAGCTTAATAGCATCACCCTGATGAATTATGCCGCAGCCATACTTGCGGTGCGATCCCAGGGCTGTACCTATGCGCAGACTCTGGCGGGACTCCGGGCATTTCGACCCCTGCCACATCGCATCGAATTTGTCGCCGAGATAGATGGCGTTTCTTACTATAATGATTCGAAGGCGACCAATACCGGAGCGGTTATCGCCGCCCTGGCTCAGTTCCCGGGAAATGTCATCTTATTGGCGGGCGGCCGTGACAAAAACGATGATTTTCGCCTGCTGCGGGAGAGTGTGGTGTCCAAGGTGAAAAAACTGGTGGTGTTCGGCGAAGCTGCCGGGCTCCTCGAAGAGGCCTTGGCCGACCTGGTAGCAATAATCCCGACCCAGTCCATGGGCGATGCGGTACGGATGGCTGCACAAAACGCTGCCACAGGAGATGTCGTAATGCTTTCCCCGGCGTGTGCCAGTTTTGATATGTTTACCAGTTATGGCCACAGGGGTAACGAATTTAAAAAAGCAGTACTGGCGCTGCAGAAAACCTCAGGTTGAATCAAAGAGACAGGCATGGGAGAAAAAAAACATAACATACGCCTGTTAATGACCGGCGGCGGAACAGGAGGACATCTTTTTCCGGCGGTGGCAACGGCCCAGCAGTTTCAAAAGCAGATGCCGGGGACCGAGGTGCTCTTTGTTGGTACCACAAGAAAAATGGATACCCGGAGCCTCGGGATGTACGGCTTTGCCAGCGAAAGTATCCGGTGCTACGGCCTTAAAGGTAAAAACCCTCTGGAGCTGTTGAAAGCCATAGCGGTACTGCCGGTGTCGTATCTCCAGGCACTTCTTATTATCCGCCGTTTTAAGCCAGATATTATTGTCGCTGTCGGTGGGTATGTTACCGGTCCGGTGGTTGCAGCCGCGAAAAGTATGGGGCTTCCTGTTGTGCTTCATGAACAGAATTCGGTGCCCGGACTGGCCAATCGCAAACTGGGTAAGCTTGCTGACAGGATATGTTTGTCCCTGCCCGGCAGTGGAACGCATTTTCCGGCGGATAAAATACTCTATACCGGCAATCCGGTACGAAATAAAATTCTTGAGTTGGCCGGAAAGACACAGTCGCAAAAAAGTAGACGGCAAACTCTGCTGATTCTGGGAGGAAGCCAGGGGGCACAGGCGGTTAACCGTCTGGTGTCTGATGCCTTATGCTCATTTACCGATTCGGAACTCCAGGGGATCAAGGTGATCCATCAAACCGGCGATCGAGATCAGGAAAAAGTGTTGGCGGCGTATCAGCAACGCGGCATAGACTCCGTGGTGGCAGGCTTTTTCATGAAGATGGACGAGGTCTATGCCGAGGCAGATCTGGTCGTCTCCAGAGCGGGGGCAACGACACTGTCCGAACTTGCTGTGTTGGGAAAACCGGTGATTCTTATTCCCTATCCCTCCGCGGCTGACAACCACCAGGAAAAAAATGGCCAATATTATGTCTCCGGCGGAGGTGCTGTGCAGTACCTGCAAAAAGACTTGACTGCGGAGCAGCTCGGGGCGAGTATCCTTGAACTGATATACAACAAAGATCAACTGACTATAATGGGGACCGCGATGAAACGACTCGCCTTTCCCGATGCAGCTGAGAGCATTGTTGCCTGCTGCCTGGAACAAATAGCAAAACACCGGATAGAATGAACAGAAAAACGAAACATATTCACTTTGTCGGCATCGGCGGCATAGGTATGAGCGGTATAGCCGAGCTGCTGCTGAATCTCGGCTACAAAGTGTCAGGGTCCGACTTGCACGGCTCAGCTATCACCGACAATCTGGTGCGGCTCGGCGGCATTATCTATACCGGTCATAAAAGTGAATGGATGGAAGGTGCCGACGTGGTGGTGACCTCCTCGGCTATATCCACCACTAATCCGGAAGTTGTCCGGGCCAAAGAAACCAATGTGCCGGTAATCATGCGGGCGGAGATGCTGGCGGAACTGATGCGCCTGAAAAAAAACGGTATCGCCATTGCCGGCAGCCATGGAAAAACGACCACCACCTCGATGGTCAGCTGGATGCTTGCCTCAGCAGGGCTTGACCCGACCATAGTCATCGGCGGCAAAGTCGATGCCCTTGGCGGAAATGCTAAACTGGGGCAAGGCGAGTATCTGGTGGCTGAAGCCGACGAGAGTGATGGCTCCTTCTTGAAATTGTCGCCAGTTTTGGAAGTCATTACCAATATCGATCTTGAACATCTCGACTTTTACCAGGATCTTGACCATATTAAGTCAACGTTTCTCCAGTTTATCGACAAAATACCGTTTTATGGTGCGGTAATCGTCTGTCTGGATGACGCCAATATTGCAGACATTCTGCCCTTGATCAAGAAAAGAACGATAACTTATGGTCTCACCCCCCAGGCGGACATCCATGCTGATAATATCGTTTGGGAGAATGGCCGGATATTTTTCACTGTAAAAGACGCTACTGGCATTCGCGGGCAGATAAATATCTCTCCACCGGGACTACACAACGTATACAACGCGCTCGCTGCGATCTGTGTCGGTTTGGAGCTGGAGTTGCCGTTTGCCAGAATACAGGATGGGCTACAGAGTTATGCCGGAGTGCAGCGCAGGATGCAGCAGAAAGGGGAAGTTGACGGGATTACCGTAGTTGACGACTATGGACATCACCCAACTGAAATCCGGGCCACCCTGGCTGCAATTACCCAGGCCTGGCCGCAAAAACGTCTTGTGGTTCTTTTTCAACCGCATCGATATTCGCGGACAAAAGCGCTCTTTAAAGAGTTTCAGACGTGCTTCCATAAAGCGGATTATCTTATAATGTCAGATATTTATGCAGCAAGTGAAGAGCCAATTTCAGGGGTCACCGGCGAGAGTTTGCTTGAGGCGACAAAAATTCATGGTCAACGACACACCTATTATATAAGCGATATTAACACCATGGCGGAGCAACTTCTGCCGATGCTGCAAAAAGAAGACCTGGTGCTCACTCTGGGTGCGGGAAATATAGTCAAGGTTGGTGAAGACTTACTCGATTTGTTGCAAAGAAATAAACTGAAAGATCAACAGAGCGAATGAAAGAGGCACAACAACAAGAGCTGACCCAACTCGTTGCACAGCCCATTGGCTGGCAATGCCGGCTGGATCGCTACACGTCCCTGGCCATTGGCGGGCCTGCCGAGGCACTTGTCAAGATCGACAGGCAACAGGAATTGCAGACAGTGTTGGCTTTTCTGGCGGAGGAAAATATAGCCTGGCGGATTATTGGTCGTGGAACGAACTTATTGGTGCGAGATGAAGGTTTTGCCGGAGTCATTATTCTTTTGGGAGCCGAATTTAAAACAGCGCAAAAACGACCAGGAGGAACGAGCGATAGGGTCCTTGTTGCAGGAGGTGGCGGCTATTCAATCAGTAGACTTGCAGCCGATTGCATGGAATGGTCACTAACCGGACTTGAGTTCGCCTACGGCATTCCGGGAACGCTGGGTGGCGCGATTATTATGAATGCCGGGGCATGGGGCAGCGATATGGCATCGATTGTTCATAGTGTCAGGCTGATGAGCGCTGACGGCGAAAAAACATTGTACCGCCAGGATCTGGATTTTTCCTATCGTTGTTGTACTGGTTTAGAGGCATATCAGGAAAACGCAGTGATTATCCAGGTGGCCTTGGAATTAAGTAAAGGAGATGCTGGTGCAATCAGGCAGAATTGCCGTGTATTGCAAAACCGCCGGAAGAAAACGCAATTCTGTCAATATCCCAATGCCGGATCGTTTTTCAAGAATCCGCCAAATGACAGCGCCGGTCGGTTGATTGATGCAAGCGGCTTAAAAGGGACGACCGTCGGCGGGGCGATGATATCTGAACGCCATGGTAATTTTTTAGTAAATAAGGGTGGGGCGTCGGCAGGTGATGTCCTGAACCTCATGCAATTGGTGCAAGCGAAAGTAAAAATCGACAGTGGCGTTGACCTGGAACCTGAAGTCCATTTTATCTGATCATGACCATGTCTCTAGCAAAAATGATAAAAAATATCCAGACCCTCTTTGTAAAAAAGAAACGAGACAGGTCCGGGTACCTGAAAAGTGAACTGCAGCTCCATAGCCTTCCTGGGCAGAGCGGTTACTACTCCGGGAAAAAGGATCGTCTTGCACGACTCCGGCAGTTATTCTCAGGCAATAAGAAAGCAAACTATAACAACTATAACAGGCCGGTAAACAAACGAAAAACAATATATAAGGTGGCCGGATTGGCTACTGTCACGCTTGCGCTCCTGGGTGGTATTGTCATTGGTACCAGGCACTTGCTTCCTGATAGTATTGAAAAATTGCCATTTTTTGAGGTTTCGGCAATCACCTATTCCGGCAATGAGACCATCTCTAATGAAAGATTGCGGGAGGCATCGGGCATCATTTTGCACCAGACGAATCTGATCGGTTTGGATTGTGCAAAGGTGGTGGCAGGCCTGACCTCTGTGCCGTGGGTGGCACGGGCAGAGGTGAAGAAAAATTGGCCGTCGACGGTGGAAATTTCCATCAATGAAAACGTTCCTGCGGCGCTTCTCAATAGAGGTGGCTCGGATGGAAATCAACTGCAATACATTGACAAAAATGGGCGTCCGTTCTTGACGGTCAGGCCGGGGTCGGATATTGATTTTCCGGTTATTACCGGACTTGATGCGATACATGAACCGAAGTCTCAAAAAAATGCTTTGCATGAAGCGCTTATCTTTCTGGAGAAGATTAATGGCAATAATCCGCAACTACCGGCACAGTCAGTATCGGAAATTCATCTGAATCCGGATGGAGAAATTGTGGTATATCTGGTTGATTATCCCTTCCCGATTTTTTTTGGCAACAGTAATATCAGCCAGAAATATTATCGTCTGGTCCAGGTTCTCAAAACATTGTATAAACAAAAAGATAAAGGATCGATTTCGCAAATTGAATATATCCAGATGGATTATTTACAAGACAAAGTGCTTGTTGCGCAAACGCAGTCAAGTTAGAAAAATAGGTATTAATTAATCAGGTAATAGGGAAAGCTTCGGGCTGACTCTTTATAAAAATATTATGAATGAAAATGAAAAAAATGTGGTGGCGATTGACATAGAGTCAGTTCGTTCTGAAGAGAACTATGCGGATGATCAGGAAACAGGCGAACTGGTTGTTGGTCTCGATATAGGAACAACCAAAATATGCTGTGTCGTTGGTGAAGTCTTTGAGGACAGAACTGAAATAATAGGGGTTGGGACCGTGCCTTCTCTGGGGCTGAAAAAAGGTGTCGTGGTCAATATTGAAAGTACGGTGAACTCCATTCGACAAGCAGTGAAATTCGCCGAAGAATCAGCCGGTTGTGACTTACGTTCAACGTATGTCTACGTCGGGATTGCCGGAAACCATATTAAGGGCTTCAACAGTCCAGGCATAGTGGCAGTGAATAACCGGGAAATCAAGCAAGTGGATATCGATGAGGTGGTTGCTGCGGCAAAAACCGTCAAAATTTCCGAGAATCAGCGGATTATCCACGTCATGCCGCAGGAGTATATGGTGGATGACCATACCGGTATTCAGAACCCTGTCGGCATGACTGGGGTACGTCTGGTCACCAATGTGCATATTGTCACCGCTGACATCGCCGCTGTACATAATCTTGTTACCTGCTGCAATAAAGCCGGATTACAGGTGGCGGAACTGGTGCTCGAATCGATCGCCTCGGCCAACTCGGTTTTAAGTAAAGATGAAATGGAATTAGGCGTCGCATTAATAGATATTGGTGGTGGGACCACCGACTTGGCGATTTTTTGCGATGGGACTATTCGTCATACCTGCGAAATAGGCCTTGGGGGGCATAATCTTACCAATGACCTGTCCGTCGGACTGCGCACGCCCCTCCAAGATGCGGAACGATTAAAGGAGGATTATGGCGGTGCGATCGCCTCATTTATTAAACCTAATCTCGTAGTAGACGTGCCGACGGTAGGGGATCGGGAGCCAAGGAAAGTCACCCAAAAAGTACTAGTGGACATTCTTGAAGCTCGGATAAATGAGATTTTGGAGATGATGAACAGCGAAATGATCGCCTCGGGTAAAAAAACTAAAATTAACGGTGGAGTGGTCTTGACCGGGGGGACGGCACTGCTACCCAATATTGTGGAACTGGCAGAACAGATTTTCGATTTACCGGTGCGGATAGGCTATCCGACCGGCATAACTGGCAGAGTTGAAGAACTGCATAGTCCGCGTTGTACGACAGGGGTAGGGCTGGTGCTTTTTGGTCGGAATTCGCGCAATGAAATGGTTAGACAAGAAACCAGCCTCGTGGGCCGGGTGAAAGAGTGGCTCAAAAAAATCATGTGATTATTACGTTTTTTATTTAAGAGACAAGTCCGGGGTGCTATGGTATTGTACTAATAATATTCGTACTTTATCTAAGCTTACGTTGAGATTTTAAGTTATTGATCAAGGGGGAAATATGCCTTTCAGGATGGCAGAATCAGAGGGTGTGGCAGTCGTGAAAGTTATTGGTGTCGGTGGAGGTGGCGGCAATGCCATCAACACAATGGTCACCAATAGACTTCAGGGTGTAGAGTTTATTGTTGCAAATACCGACAAACAGGCCTTAAATCAGTCAAAAGCTGATGTCTGTCTGCAAATAGGCCCGAGTATAACTAAAGGCCTTGGCGCAGGAGCTGATCCGGAAACCGGCAATATGGCTGCTATGGAATCTCTCGAAGAACTCAAAGAGGTTTTACGGGGCAGCGACATGGTGTTTGTTACTGCCGGGCTTGGTGGGGGAACCGGAACCGGTGCCGCACCTATAGTTGCCAAAGCGAGTAAGGAACTGGGTGCCTTGACGGTTGCCGTGGTGACTAAACCGTTTAGCTTTGAAGGCAAATATCGTGCTCGCAATGCCGAAGCCGGCTGGCTCGAGCTGCAAAAATATGCCGACACGATTATCACCGTCCCCAACGACAGGCTGCTGTCAATTATGCAGAAAAACAGTAAGCTGTCCGATATGTTGTCGATGGCGGATAATGTTTTGCTGCAGGCGGTAAAGGGTATTACCGATCTTATCAATGTTCCAGGACTGATCAATGCCGATTTTGCTGATCTCAGGACAGTCATGAAAGAAGTTGGCCCTGCCGTTATGGGTTCTGGCTTTGCCACAGGCGAGAATCGAGCTACGGAGGCCGCCAGGAAGGCTATTGACAACCAGTTGCTGGAAGATTTCGGTATTGATGGTGCACGCGGTCTGCTTATTAATATCTCGGCATCAGAAGAGACTTTCACTATGGCCGAGTTCATGGAAGCTTCTGCATTGATCCAGGAGAAAGTCGATGATGACGCAAAGGTCGTCATTGGCGCGTTGTATGACGATGCTCTGGGCGATGAACTGCATGTAACGGTCATTGCCACCGGCGTTGGCGGGATGATCGACAAGAAGGAGACCATTAATCCGGTTGAAGATCACATGCGGCGTCCAGCTACGATGAAAGAGCCGGAGAAACCAACCAAAGGTGCTCCAGCATCACCAAACAGGCAGCCAAGAGTGACGAGATTACCGGGTTCGAACTTTGATGCACTGGACAATTTGGGGTCGTCAAAGGTGCCGGAGGGAAAAACCGCAAAAGCTCTTAACTGGAATGACGATTATCTCGAAACTCCTACGTATCTGCGGAAAAAAGCTAATTGAAAAGAGCCCTTCTGAGGGGTACCGCAGTGCAATCAGGATGATCGGCAAAGGTGTCTTGCCAAGTGAACCGAATCATTATCTCCCCAGGAGAATACCAAGATGATTAATGGGGAAGAGGAGACAGATCCGGTCCTTGTTTCGATAAGAAAAGAAAAAATTGAAGCCGGGCTTGAGTCATTCAAACTGGTCAAATATTTTTCCTTTTCCAGTCTTGCGGTCATCCTGGTGTTCACCCTCCTGCTTTCCTGGATTATTTCCATCAACGCCCGAAAAATAATGCTGGAGCAAAACGAAGAGTACTCTCTTTTGCTGGCTGAAAATATAAATCAGCAGGTTTTCAGGCGTTTTGTTCTCCCCGCAGTTATTCGATATGGCGGAATCGCTCTTCGTAAACCCGAACAGTTTGAATTGCTTGACAGTATTATTAAAGGGGTCACGCAGGGGTTGAAGATCGATTCGGTTACCATTTACGATTCAAGTATTAATATTATCTCCTACTCGACCAACCCGGAGCTCATCGGTAAAAAAGATATGGGTAAGGGAGAATATTCGAAAGCCCTGATAGGGATACCCAATTCTCGACTCACCTATAGCGGGTCAGTTCTGAGTCTGATGCATATTACTACAGAAGTTGAGTGCGTTTTGAAGACTTTTATTCCTTTTCGGCAGGTACGTCGTGACGGAGAGGAAGGTGATCTCATCATGGGGGTCATTGAGATCGAAAAGGATCTGTCGCGCAATTATACTAATATCCTTGGCTTTCAAGGGTGGATTATTGTGGTTTCCTGTGTGGTCATGACCATACTGTTTCTGGTGTTGCGTTCTATCGTGTCGCGGGCCGGGCAAATAATCGAAAAAAGGGCTGTCGAGCGTTTGCGACTAGAAGAAAAACTCAACCAGGCTGAACGCCTGGCTCATCTTGGCAAGATGGTTGCGACAGTAAGCCATGAAATAAAAAGCCCGCTAGGTATCGTGCGCAGCACTGCAGAAATCCTTGAAAAAAGAATTAAAAAAGTTGCCCCGGGTAATGAACAACTGGCCAAAATCATCGTTGATGAGACGATGCGTCTTAACAATATAGTCTTGGAATTCCTCGATTTTGCCCGACCGCAGAAGGTACATTTCCAACTGATCAGTGTAAATGAAGTGCTCAGAAAAGTGCTTGATTTCCTGTCGCACGAGCTCAAACGTCAGCAGATCGACTTGATCGCCGATCTCGCGCCTGAAATACCAGAAAACAATATCGACCCGGATCTTTTTTATCGCGCCCTGTTGAATATATTGATGAACAGCTTACAGGCAATGCCGGAAAAAGGGCAGCTTCAGGTTAGCACCGGCCAAATAGCATCGGGAGACACCCAAGTGACTATCCGGGACACTGGACTCGGTATGTCTGCGGAAAAGATGGACCAGATATTTACTCCTTTTTTCACCGATAAAAATAGAGGAACCGGTTTAGGATTGGCTATCACCAAGTCCATTATAGATAGCCACGATGGTGAGATTTTTGTGCAGAGTGAGGAAGGGAAAGGATCAAGTTTCACAATTGTCCTTCCTTCGGTAACATGAGCGATTCACTCTTGAAATTTTGGGCAAATTAATGTTCATATGTTTATAACCTCGACGTGTTTGAGGAAAACAGGGTGGATAGATCGAAAACTTACATGTCGCCAAGCCCGACATACAGAAACAACGCCGGGATTCTTTATAGTCCCTTCTCGAGGGAAGTAAGTACTTTACAGATTGTTTTCTTGCAAAAAACAAGAAAACAATCTGTAAAGTACTAATTATTCGAAGTTTTAAAAATGGAGTACAAGATGGGAAAAAAAATTGTAATTATTGGAGGTGTTGCCGCAGGCCCGAAAGCGGCGTGCAGACTAAAACGACTCATGCCAGATGCCGAAGTAACCGTCATCGACCAGGATAATCTCATTTCTTACGGTGGCTGCGGCATACCTTATTACGTCTCAGGTGATGTCTCTGACGAGAAGGAGTTGCGTTCGACAAGTTTTCATATGTTGCGGGATGAGCGCTTTTTCGAGAAGGCGAAAGGCGTTAAAACCCTGACATCTACCCGTGCTCTGGCGATAGATCGACTGAAGAAGACAGTGCAGCTCGAAGATCTGCGAACCGGCAAAAGATCGGACATTGCCTACGACACTTTAATGCTCGCCACAGGGAGTAAGCCGGTAATGCTGCCGATCCCCGGCAACGACGCTGAAGGTGTTTTTACTGTTACCGATCTGCATAAAGCGATAGCCATAAAAGATATGATCGCCAAGGGAAAAGTGAGCAAGGCGGTAGTAATTGGCGGCGGCGCCATCGGTGTTGAGATGGCGGAGGCGCTCACCGATCTGTGGGGCGTTGAAACGGCAATTGTCGAATATATGGACCAGCTGTTGCCAAGAATCATCGACTGGCCAATGGCCGCGATTTTGACTAAACATCTGCGTGATAATAATGTTGCAGTCTATCTGCAGGAAGGCGCAGAAGAAATTGTGGTCAAGGATGGAAAAGTTGCTGCTGTTAGAACGGCAAAACGGACACTCGATGCTGATATGGTTCTCATGGCAGTCGGGGTACGACCAAACACCCAATTGGCCAAAGACGCTGGGCTTCTGGTGGCGGTCTCCGGTGGAATCGTTGTCAATGAGCGGATGCAGACATCGGATCCCGATATTTATGCAGCAGGTGACTGTGTCGACATTATTAATCTGGTATCAGGCAAACGTTTTGTCGCGCCTTTTGGCAGCATGGCGAATAGGGAAGGCCGGGTTGCTGCCGATAATATCGCCGGGATACCTTCTGTATTTAAAGGTGGTGTCGGTAGCTTTATCGTCAAAGCATTCGAAATCTCTCTTGGTGCAGTTGGGATGAGTCTCGACAGGGCCAGGGCCGAAGGTTTCGATGCTGAATGTTCACTTTCCTCACCAGCGGACCGGGCTCATTTTTTCCCAGGACAGAGTATTATGTGCCTGGAGCTGGTATTCGACAAACGCACCAGAAAGGTACTTGGTCTGCAGGGTACAGGGGCAGTCAACGATGCCCTCTCGGCCCGTATTGATGCGGCAGCGGTGGCACTTTGTGCCGGTGCCACAATCGATGATTTCGCCAATATTGAAATGGCCTATTCTCCGCCTTTTTCTCCAGCCATCGATCCAATCAATGCCGCAGCCTATATCGCTGATAATCTCTGTGACAAACGAATGCAGCAAATTTCGTTGGTAGATTTTTATCAGTGGATGGCCGATCCATCCAGTCAGCCAGACTGGCAGGTGCTCGATGTCCGCTATGAAAAAGAGGCTCTGCCATTCATTGAACGATTTGGCACCGAACTGTGGCGTTCTTTCACGTATGATCAGGTGCGCGATCGTTATCAGGAATTGCCGACGGATAAAAAGTTTTTGGTCTTTTGCAACGCCGGTTCCAGGTCGTTTGAAATTCAATCATTTCTTTCTTCGGTTGGGTTTAAGGATTGTCGTGTTGTTCCCGGTGGCTTTAATATTATCAAGCGGATGGGCGCCGAATGGCTGCCGGTAAGCTAAGAACAGGGGTCTGATTGCCCCCCTGTTCTTTTTCGAAAAAACAGGGGCGCACCGAAGCATTATGGTTGAACTGAATCCGCGACAATTACAGCAGTTTGCTGCAGCAGGCCGGAACTTGACAAAACCGTTTAATAACATCGCTATGAACAGTATTCTGGAAAAAGTGTCTTCTTGGTGGAGGTAAAGTGCCTGCCCACTTCTTCGGGCTTATGAGCATCTGAGCCGAAGATAAAGGGGATATTGTAATTAAAAGCCATGGTCAGAATGCGTCGATTGGGAAACTGCTCCCGTCGAATATCAACACCTGATGTGTTTATCTCGATAGCCATATTATTGCCTTTAACGGCCTGCAGCAAAGTGTCAATGAGTCCATAGTGCGTTTTGGTCAGGCTGATTTCCGGTAAGAATCGCAGTGCTCCATCCAGATGGCAGAGCATGGTGCCGGGCAAACAACACACTGCCTCGGTAAGGGAGGAGAAATAGCGATTGAGGACTTTATCGGGGGCGTTTTTTCGGGCTAACAGGATATTTTCTTCTTTGCGGCTGAACATGTTCAGGTGATGTGCCATTCCTTCAATCTTGAGAAAGTGACAAGAGATGCCTACTTGATCCCAAGATCTTCTACTCAGCCTTGCTTTGAGTAAAGAGCTGCAATCAGCGTTGTAACCACACTCTACTCCAAGGCCAATCTCAATGGCTCCTGCGTACGCAGATCGCAGTCGCTCACCCTCAGAAAAATAGGTATCGAAATCTTCTTCTGTAAGCCAAGTCCTTCCCTGAAGACAACAAATTCCTTCCTCCATATGTTCCAGGAAGATGATTTTTTTTAGATTTTTACGGATAGCAACCTGCACATACTCTTCCATCTCTCCGACTGCATGGCCACAGAGACGAGTATGAATATGTGAGTCTACCAGAGGATCGGCAAAAAAAGCGGGACAATTTTTGGCCATATCGTGTGGGGTGTCCAGGTAAGAAAGTGCGCAGATTCAGGCATTACCCTTAGGGAAAAAGTGCAGAACCCCATCGATGTCGGATGTGTCACAGACATGACCGAGTTCAAGTTCAAGATCGAGATATTCTTCGATACCTTCAATCTTCAGGGAGAGGGCCGGACCATCAGGTAAATGATAAACAACAGTACTGACGCCGGTTAAATCAATGGGACGACTAAATATTTTCATTGTTGTAAAAAACCTTGTGCTGCCGGTCTCCCGGCATGCTAAAAAATAAATAAAGTTTGTAAGCAAAAAGACATATACGATCTATTCAGGAAAACTGCAAGGGATAACAAGCAAAAAAGAGTTGATTCCTGGAACTGCTGCCAGTTTAGCCAGTAAATTTCTCTATAACGCACAATTAAGAAGAGGCAGAAAATATGAAATTGGTTTACACAACAGATGGAGAAGTTTATGGTATAAGGTTGTCTGTGAGAAACTTAATCCTGTAGAAATTGGTCTAACCCCGGTAAACGAGAAATAATTCGGGATTCTTTTCAATGCCCCTTGCGGGTACTCAGTAGAGTACCCGCAAGGCACGAATATAAATTTATTTTTAGGTGATGTAATGAGTAATGCAGAGAAAGATTTCAAGGCAAAAACAATATTTGGTAAAGAAAAAAATCCATCGTCGATTGAACCTAAAAAATTGACTCTGGATAGTCCATTGAAATTTCGTTGTCATCCGGGAGTGCGATGTTTCACCGCATGTTGTGGTGGTATTAAAATTGTTCTGACACCATATGATATTCTACGACTGACTAAAAGACTGGAATTGCCGGCACATGAATTTCTCCATACCTATACTCAGCCTACCTATCTGGAAAAAACCGATATGCCCGGCGTCATGATCAAATTACGGGAAGATGATAATAAATGTCCGTTTGTGACTCCTGAAGGTTGCACGGTATATACTGATCGCCCCACTGCCTGCCGGTATTATCCAGTTGGTATGGCTGATTTTCATGAGGGTGGTTCAAGAGACTCTGAAGGCAAAGAAGTCGAATCGGCGGAAGATAAGTTTTTCTTCACCGTCCGAGAAGAGCATTGTAAAGGTTTTGAAGAAGATAAAGAATGGACTATCCGTGAGTGGCGGGCGGACCAGGGGGTAGATGTCCGGGATGAAATGAACAAAGAGTGGTTGCGTTTGGTCATGCGGCGTAAGTCATACGGTCTTCAGGCAACTCTTTCGGAACCTGCGAAACGGATGTTTTTTATGGCATCTACTGATCTTGCCACTTTTCGCAAATTCATTTTCGAGAGCTCCTTTCTGGATACCTATGAGTTGGATCAGGAAACCATTGACAAAATCAGGGAAGACGATGTTGAGCTGATGCTCTTTTCTTTTAAATATCTGGCGGCGACGCTTTTTGGCGCCGAGGCGTTGAAGATTAAGGAAGATAAAATTAAAGCTAAAGTGGCTCAGATAAAGGAACGTCAGGATGAAGCGGTTCAGCAATCAGTAAAAGACTATGAGGATCTGAAAGCCGAAACAGCCAAGCAAAAGGCCGACACAGGGATTGGAAAGAAGTAATTTCGAATAAAATAAATACCAAGCGACTCCGGAAAATGTAAAATAAGCCGGGACTCAGTTCAGTACCCCCTTGAGGGGTGTAAGTAGCTTGGGGACAAATTGTTTACTTGCAAAAAAAAACAACAAAACAATTTGTACGGTACTAAAAAAGCCCAGTGGTTATAAACCACTGGGCTTTTTTAGTTTGGTGTGAAAACTGATTCCATCCCGGAAATTTCCGGAATGGAATCGAACTGAGATAAATTATTCTTCTACTTTAGCCTCAGGCTCAAGGGCACCTGCAAGGCTCTTGAGGAATTTCCAGCTTTTCAGTAAGTCGTTCTGGGATGCCGCTAAAAGTTCAGAAGCATGATCCGGATTGACCCGCTTTAAGGAGCGGTAGCGGTTCTCGCCAAGCGCATATTCCTCAAAGTTGATGGTCGGCTCTTTTGAGTCGATGATCAAGGGATTTTTTCCTTGAGCTTCCAAATCAGGATTGAACCGGTACAATGGCCAATGTCCGCAGGCAACTGCTTTCTTCTGCTGCTCAAGGCCAAGAGCCATGTTGATACCATGGTTTATGCAATGGGCATAAGCAATGATCAGAGATGGTCCATCGTATGCCTCTGCTTCAGCAATTGCTTTAATTGCCTGTGCCGGGTTGGCGCCAATGCTGATCTGGGCCACATAGACATTGCCGTAGGTGGCGAAGATCATACCCATGTTCTTTTTGGGCTGTTTCTTGCCGCTTGAGGCAAACTGGGCAGTGGCGCCACGAGGTGTAGATTTAGACATCTGGCCGCCGGTATTGGAATATACCTCCGTGTCGACCACGAGAATGTTAACATTCTCGCCGGAAGCAAGGACATGATCTACCCCACCGTAGCCGATATCATAGGCCCAGCCGTCCCCGCCAAAGGCCCAGACGGATTTTTTAGACAGAAAATCACTGACATGTAGGAGTCGACGGGCAATTTGGCTCGTGCTGGTTTTCAGCGCTGCATTGAGTTGATCGATTCTTGTGCGCTGTGCTTCGATATCCATCTGGGTAACTTGTACTGCTTCCATGATAGATGTTGATAGATCTTTACCTATTATGCCCTCTTCGGTGGCACTGACTAACAGTTCTGCTGCCTGCCGACCCATCTTGTTTATGGTAGTACGCATCCCGGCACTGAACTCGGCGTTGTCCTCGAAAAGTGAGTTCGCCCAGGTGGGGCCTCGGCCATCTTTACGCTTGCTGTATGGTGTAGTCGGCAGATTGCCGCCGTAAATAGAGGTACAACCGGTTGCGTTACCGATGTACATTCTGTCGCCGAAGAGCTGGGTAACCAGTTTGATATATGGAGTTTCACCGCAACCGGCACAAGCACCGGAGAACTCGAACAGCGGTTGTTTTAACTGGCTGCCTTTGACTGTTGCCATATTGATATCAGCGGGATTAATTTCCGGTAGCTCAAGAAAGTAATTAACATTTTTCGATTGAACATCTTTAATTTCATCGCTGTTTGGAACCATCTCCAAAGCTTTTGTCTTCGCCGGGCAGACACTGACACAGAGGGTGCAGCCGCAGCAATCTTGAGTGAAGATCTGCACGGTAAAGTGTTGGCCTTTAAATGCCTTTCCAACAGCATCAATAGACTGAAACGCTTCAGGGGCATTTTTTACCTCTGGATAGACTTTAATCCGGTTTGCTGCGTGTGGGCAAACAAGCGAGCACTGGCCGCATTGGATACAGTTTTCGGGTATCCAGCGAGGAACGGCACCTGCGATGTTTCGTTTTTCATACTGGGTAGTGCCGGTCGGCCAGGTACCATCGGCTGGCATCTGCGACACTTTCAGTTTGGCGCCGTTGCCTTCCATGATTTTGGCGGTAACTTCTTTGACAAACTTGGGTGCATGATCCGGTACGGTCGGAGGCATAGGTTTACCATCGACACTAGAACCCAGAGTAACTTGAACAATATTCTTTATTGCGCCATCAACTGCGCTGTAGTTCATCTCAACAACTTTATCGCCTTTCTTGCCGTAGGTCTTTTTGATTGCTTTCTTGATGGCGGCAATGGCTTCATCTTCAGTGAGAATCCCAGAAATAAGGAAGAAGGCGGTCTGCATAATCATGTTGATGCGCGCGCCCAGTCCAAGAGCGAGTCCTAGCGAGACAGCATCGATGATGTAGAATTTGGCCTTCTTGTTGATCATGTCTCGCTGGACTTTCCCAGGTAGCTCGTTCCAGACGTTGTCCTTGTTATAGCTGGTAGTTAAAAGAAAGGTGCCTCCCTCGTCCAGATTGGTCAGCATATCGACCTGCTTCAGAAAAGCGAAGTTATGGCAGGCGATGAAATTGGCTTTATTGATCAGGTACGGAGCAACAACGGTATTTTTACCAAAGCGCAGATGGCTGGTCGTGATAGACCCTGATTTTTTAGAGTCATAGACAAAGTATCCCTGCGCCGAGTTCTCTGTTTCGGTACCGATGATCTTGATGGTATTTTTGTTGGCTCCTACGGTACCATCGGATCCGAGACCGTAAAACATGGCTCGGTAAACATCTTGGCCTTCGATGTTAAATGCGTTGTCGTAGCTGAGACTCGAAAAGGTTACATCGTCGTTGGGACCAACACAGAATTTGTTCTTTGGAGACATTGAGTCCATGTTGTCAAAGACTGCCTTCACCATTGCCGGGGTAAATTCTGCGGAGCCGAGACCATACCGGCCGGAAAGAATGACCGGCGGATAAATGGAGCTGTTCGATTCAGCGGCTTCACCAATTGCTGCCCGAACATCGAGATAGAGGGGTTCACCGGGGCCACCCGGTTCTTTGGTGCGATCGAGCACGGTGATTCTTTCCACAGAGGCAGGCAACGAGTTGACCATGGCCTTGCAGTCAAATGGACGATAGAGGCGAACCATAACCAAACCGACTTTTTCCCCCTGAGAGATGAGGTAGTCGATAGTGGAAGCGACGGTTTCACAACCTGAACCCATCATCACGATGATATTTTCGGCATCGGGTGCACCGTGGTAATCAAAAAGATGGTATTGCCGACCGGTAATATCGGCAAATTTGTTCATGGTCTCCTGCATAATGGAAGGGACCGCGTTGATGTATTTATTGACCGTCTCTCTACCGGTAAAGAAGACATCCGGATTTTGCGCGGTGCCGCGAATGGTTGGATGGTCGGGCGAGAGGGCGCGTTTCCGATGTTCAAAAATCAAGTCTTCATCGATCATTTCGGCCATCTGATCGTAGCTGATTTCTTCAATCTTCTGGATTTCATGTGAGGTTCGGAAACCATCAAAGAAATGGATGAAGGGGATCCGGGACGCAAGGGTCGCCTGGGTGGCGATCAGTGCCATATCCATGGCCTGTTGAACGTTCTCTGCGCAGAGCATACCCCAGCCGGTCTGGCGTGTGGCGTAGATATCACTGTGGTCACCGAAAATTGACAACCCCTGGCAGGCTATGGCTCTGGCAGTTACATGGAAAACAGTCGGCGTCAATTCGCCGGCAATTTTGTACATGTTGGGAATCATTAACAGCAGGCCCTGCGAGGCGGTGAAGGTAGTACAAAGGGCTCCAGTGGTGAGTGATCCATGAATAGATCCGGCAACCCCAGCTTCGGATTGCATCTGGTTGACTACGGGGACTGTTCCCCAGATATTTTTCTGCAGGGTGGCAGACTTGGAGTCAGCTTCTGCGGCCAGTGGGGTGGATGGGGTAATAGGGTAGAGTGTGATGACTTCACTAGTGGCATAGGCGACATGGGTGCACGCCTGATTGCCGTCAATCGTTACCATCTTTCGCGACATGATTTGTTCTCCTTTGTTATTCCTATTTGTTGATCCGTTACGTGGCGAAAACTGCCTAAATAGTATAAACGTCCTGATGGGTAGAGTGGTTGTGCCCAAAATACCTGGTGATAATAGTATATGGCTGGCTGAATTACAACTAATTCAGAGATAAATTTAATCGTCCACGTTCTGCTCCTTGCAAGGTTGATGCTATGAATTAAAATCGTTGATCTGTCCCATAAGTAAAACAAATAACTCAGGGTATATTGATTGTCAGGCGAACTGTGGCGGTAACTGTAGCACGCCTTCCATTATACTACAATGGATCATTGAAAAATTACGTATTGGAAAGGTACATATATGAGAAAGATTCAAGATCCGGAACTACGAAAACTCCTCCAATTTCTTGGCCGGCAAGAGGAATTTGTCTTTCTTGATACTTCGCGACCGGATTGTGAAAATATTGAATCACTGCTGTTTCTGAATCCGACGGATCGATTGATATGCAGGACTGGCGATAATCTTGATTCGTATCTGGCTGCTCTTCAGGAGCGATTAGAGCACGGATTTTATTTGGCCGGCTGGGTGGGCTATGAATTTGGTGCAATGCTCGAAGGAAAAATCCCGATGGCAAAAGATTTTTTTCCTGATGGAATACTGGTGTTAGCTGATTTGGGGGTGTTTGTAAAACCATGCAGATTTGACCATCATACAGCCGAACATAATTTCCCCTTAGCACCTGATGGCGATGTGGGCGAAGAGGCCGCCTTATCTTATGTCATAAAAAATCTTCGACCGAACATGGTCAAAGAGGAATTCATAAAGGTTCTTGATCAGGTACGGCAGTATATTATTGCCGGTGATACCTACCAGGTAAATTTTACTATGAAGCTGCTCTTTGATTTTGCCGGTTCCGCTGAAAAGCTGTACTCCGTGTTGCGGAAAAATCAGTCTGTGGCCTATAGCGCATATATTCGAAATGGTGAGGAACGGATATTGTCGTTTTCTCCGGAGCTGTTTTTCAGGAAAAAAGGTAACGAGATTACTGTACGTCCTATGAAGGGCACTGCGGTAAAGGGAAAAACCAGTACGGAAGAGCAGTACAACAGCAGCAAGCTCCACCGGGACGGAAAAAATAGAAGTGAAAATGTTATGATTGTTGATCTGCTGCGCAATGATCTCGCCCGGTTGATGCATGGACATGGAGAGAGTCAGGTCTTTGTCGAATCGCTGTTTGATGTCGAATCCTATGAGAGTCTGCTCCAGATGACCTCAACGGTGAAAGTCAGAAGTGCGTCGTCAGCGATGTCAAAGATACAGCTCACTGAACTGTTTCGGGCTCTGTTTCCTTGTGGGTCGATAACCGGTGCACCGAAAATTAGGACCATGCAGATAATCGATGAATTGGAAAAAGAACGGCGGGGAGTCTATACCGGAGCCATTGGCTACTTTGGCCCGGATGGTTCGGCAGTCTTCAATGTGCCCATCCGGACGATTCGGCTCAAGGGAAGTTCTGGCGAAATGGGCATCGGCGCCGGTATTACCCACGATTCCATAGCTGAAGAAGAATGGGACGAATCGTTATTGAAAGGCCGGTTTTTAAGTCACCGCCAACCTGATTTTCAATTGTTGGAAACAATCCTCTGGCAGCCCGGCTCAGGTTACTGGCTGCTTGAAGAACACTTGCAGCGACTGGCCGGTGCCGCACATTTTTTCAAGTTTTCCTGTGACTTGCAGGAAGTACGTGCTCGACTTGGTAAGGAAGAGCTCCTTTTCAGCCACGGCTGTTATCGTGTGCGCCTTGTTCTGGCCAAGGATGGCCGAATGTCGGTCACGGCTGTGCCATGTACGGCACCTGCACTGACTGAGCTGCCTTCCAATCCACAGCGGGAACAGATGTCTGACGACCAACCGTTGGTTGCTTTTTCCTCACGCAGGATGGATGTCGAAGGTCCCTGGCTTTTCCACAAAACGACAATGCGTGCCTGGTATGATACAGAATATAAACGGGCACAAGAAAATGGTTTGTTAGACTTTCTGTTTTGTAATAGTGCCGGGGAGGTGACTGAGGGGTGTATAACCAATATAATTGTTTATCGGGATGGTAAATATTTCACACCTCCGGTTGCAAGCGGTCTACTGCCGGGGGTTATGCGTGAACATTTGTTGATAAATGGCGGTGTCCCTGTCGTCGAAAAAGTACTGACCAGACAAGAGCTACACGCAGCCGCAGCCCTCTTTGTCTGTAATTCGATTCGAGGCCTGGTGCGGGTGCAGATGAGGACAAAACTGCAGTAATGTCAGTGTACTAAGGAGTCGTCCTCCTCGGGAGTAATTTGTATTGGTGGGACGAGCAGATTATGTGTTTTTCCCAACTCTCTTACTGCCGTCATAAATGATGAAGGGAGCGGAATATCCCGCTCTTCTGCCAAGACATCCAGCTGTTTCGCACGAACAAGAGTGACTGAGCTGTCGCTGCCTTCCTGGTGATCGCACAGAGTTTGAATGCGCAGGGCATCGGTGAGAAAAGGGCAGAGGGGGGCCAACTCTTCTTTAATGTTGAGAAGCTCCTGCTCGATATCACCCCGGTTCTCCTGACAGAACCGGGTAAATTTTTCAGCCGGGTTCTGGGTACCAAAAACTTCATTGACGATCGAGCCGGTCAGCATGACGAGGTGCTCTTTGTCCAGATTCGGCCTCCTTTGCATCAGCATGGTTCGTATTTCTTTATAGAGCACCATCTGAATGATGCCGACTCCTTCCCGCAACGAATCGAGAAGTTGTGATTTTTTTACGGTTGTGTTCGCTTTCATTGGCCTGTTGTCAATTAGAGAATAATTTTTACTGAAAGGCTTCCCTTCAACGTTTCGAATATTCGTAGTCGTACTTCTTCGTTTGGCACTTCAAGTTCTGCATGGAGACTGTGATATTTACCCTTTGAACTTGAGTGTGAATGACTAATTTTGACTGTAAGAGGTGCACAGGCTGAAACAATTGTCTCTTTGAGCAGGCTGCAATCCTCTCCTATGACCGTATATGTCCAGATGCAGGGGTATTCTATTTCAGGTTGTTTGGAGGATCCTGAAAGCAGGTTGTTATTCAGAGCCATGATTTTTCTCTTCGATGTTGTATGAATAGTAGCCACTATAATAGCTTGTTCCGCCGAAAAGTAATAATGAATGGGCCGGTGTGTGTCAAGGAAAAGACAGTTTGGATAAGAGTTAAGAGAACTGGCATAAAATACTCTTTTGGATAAATCAGCCTCTAGTGCTACAATTAAACACAGTGTATATAATGCGTTGCGATGCCAGCGGTCACATCGAAAAAAACTGTGAAAATTAAAGGATATCTCGTGGATTCAATGGAAAGACAAGCACTTGAAGGCGCACTCTTTGAGAGTGAAGCACAGAAAAAAGCCATTTTTGAAGGATTCAGTGGAATTCTTATTCTTTTCGACCACAATATGAAGGCTCAATGGATCAACAGGGCGATGCATGAAAAATATCCTGACGCTGTCGGCAAACCCTGCCATGAAATTTTTTGTGTCCAGACGGAAAAATGTGCTACATGTGCCTTCTCTAAGAGCATGCAGAGCGGCAAAATAGAATCAAGTATCCAGCGTATGGGAATTTTTGGCAGAGATGACGATGAGATCGTCTTTAATATCACTGCTTCCCCGGTAAAAGTGAGAAATGGCAATGTTTCGGGTGTCATTGTCATTGCCGAAAATGTGACGGAACAATATCGACTGGAAAAACAGCTGCGACATACCCAGAAAATGGAAGCTATCGGTACTCTGGCCGGTGGAGTAGCCCATGATTTCAATAATGTGCTTACACCGATTATGGGGTATACGGAAATAATTCGCATGAAACTGCAGCAGGACGGTTTTACCGATATGGCCATATATGAATATCTAGACCAAATCTTTAAAGCATCAAAAAGAGCAAAGTCTCTTGTTGAGCAGGTACTGACTTTTTCGCGAAGCACCGAAAAGAAAGCGACGCTGCAATACATGCACCCTATTATTAAAGAGGTGATGAAGCTTATGCGGGTCACCCTGCCCAGTACCATCGTCATTACCGAAGAAGTAAACGAGCGGTGCGGCCGGGTATTGGTCGATCCGGTCCAGATTCATCAGGTCCTTATCAACTTGTGTACAAACGCTGCCCATGCCATGGAGGGTAGGCATGGCGAGCTCACCGTTAGACTCGACAAAGTAACCCCAAAAGTAGGTAATAAAGATTGGCTGGAGTTAAGTGTTGAGGATACTGGTGAGGGCATTGAAGAGGAGTTAGTCGATAGAATTTTTGAACCTTATTTCTCCACTAAAGAAAAGACCAGCGGAACCGGAATGGGACTGGCCATGGTCCATGGCATTGTCAGCCGTCAGGGTGGACATATTGCGGTTGAAAGTAAGCTTGGCAAGGGGACTATATTCAGGGTTCGTTTGCCCATTGCTCAGGTAGAATCAGGCCTTGATCAGGTTGTTGCCCTGGGTGAGCTGCAGGGCGGTTCCGGAAGAATTCTGCTGGTAGACGATGAGGAACAGGTGGTCCAGGTTACCGGAGAGATTTTGCAGAGTCTTGGGTATGAGATCGTTGGCAAGAGCTCACCACTGGAAGCGTTGCAGCTGTTTTCCAGTTCGCCAAATGACTTTGATATGATTATTACCGATTTGACCATGCCCGGGCTGACCGGTCTGGAGCTGAGTGAAAGGGTCAAACGACTACGGCCGGATATTCCGGTTATCCTCTTTACCGGCTATTCGGATCAGGTTTCTAAGGATGCCGCCCTGAAGGCAGGAATCAAAGAGTACTGTATGAAACCGATCTCGATGCGCAAATTGGCGCATGTGGTTGGACGATTTCTTGGAAATCCTTTAGACAACCAAGCGTCCGAGCCAACTTGATGAGCAGCTCTTTTAATCAGCTTTGGTTGTCAGCGCCGTTCTGCAGACTGATCTGATCGTTGAGTGTCCAGAGATCATAAAGATAGCCAAAGATAAAGAGCCCGCCGGTGCAGAGATAAATGAGGCCGGTCAGCCATTTTCCCATATACATTCTGTGGATACCGAACAGCCCGAGAAAAACAAGCAACAGCCAGGTGAGATTATAATCTATTTGCCCCTGATGATAGCGAATGTCGGCATCTCTATTCATCCCCGGAATGAGAAAAAGGTCGACGATCCAGCCAATAAAAAATAGTCCCAGGGTAAAAAAGTAGATTGTACCACTGATCTGTTTTCCATAGTAGAAACGGTGCGCTCCGAGAAATCCAAAAATCCAGAGCAGATAGCCGCCCAAAAGAGAATGTGTTGTATTATTTTTTTTCATGGGGTCTTTTTATTGATTGTTTGTATTTCTGAATTCGGTTCCAGGCCTCATCCACTCCCTTCTCCGTTAGTGTCCCTTTGTCCAGCTCCCGCAAGATTTTATCCCTCACTTTTCGCAGGATCAGTGGGTCATGAACAAGATTGTTGCCAATGATTATAAGATCGACACCTGCCGCCAGTGCCTTGCAACACGCGTCTTCAATTCCGTAGTGTGCCGTGATAGCTTTCATCTGCATATCATCGGAGACAATAACACCTGTAAAACGCAGTTTCTGCCGGACGAGTGACTGAATGGTGGCGTGGGAGAGGCTGGCGGGAAACTGCGCATCGAATTTTTTATTAAAGAGATGGCCGAGCATGATCGCGTCGGCCTGACCAGCTTGTATCAGCTGCTGATATGGCAGCAATTCAACCTCCTGCCATGTCTCGGTGACATCGGCAAAGCCGAGATGGGAGTCGGTGCGGGAACTGCCGTGACCGGGGAAGTGTTTCAAGCAGGAGAGGATTCCCTGCTGCCTGTGTTCTTTGATCCAGGCTCCGGCGTGGGCGGTGACAGTGGCGGGGTCGATGGAAAAACTGCGACCATATCTGCCGATTATTGGATTTTCCCGGTAGATATTGAGATCGACAACCGGGGCGAGATTCAAATTAACGCCAACCCCAGCCAGCATCCGTGCGGTTTGCCGGGCGCTTGCAACGGTAGACTGCAGATCAGAGCAGCGGCCAAGCTCCATTGCCGACGGAGTGATCGGGAAGCCTCGCTCTTTTTTGAAGCGATTGACCTGGCCGCCTTCCTGGTCCACTGCAATAAGTAGGGTATCGGACGCCAGTTTTTGCAGGAATGTGGTGAGCTTGCGGAGTTGGTTGGCATCGATAATATTATTGGTGTCTTGAACGGCGGCCAGGAAACGATCAAAAAGGATCACTCCTCCAAGATTTCTTTGCTCTATATCCTGGACAATCGGATGGTCGGAAGTGAGCTTGTCACCGGTAAAACCCAAGATAAAAAGTTGACTGATTTTCTGTTCCAGAGAGAAGTTTGACATATTGTTCCCGGTGTTGGTGTTTGCTCCGATGGATCAGAACTTTCATCTTTTGAGCATTACTTTTAGTGGCTGAAATTGTCAAAGAATTTTTCCAGGACATCTCGTGTCAATATTATGACAGAAAAGCTCATAAGCGCTGAAAATAAATAAGGAGTGCGTGAAACTAAAAATAAACGCTAATATTTGGTTGTGGATATACAAGTAAAATAAGGATGTTATGTTCTTTATGTGTCTGCGTGGTGATAGGTTTTTTGATCCTGGCATGTTTCATGCTTAAGAAAAAAAGAGAAAGAGAAGTAAAGATTTTTGCTGGTTAAGCCGATAACAATACTGACCAAAAAAAAAATCTTTTGATAACGTATAATATTGAGGAACATCGATCATGACTTATCTCACCGAAGAAGTTCAATTTTCCAGTCCGAACCTGCAGCATGTAGAGTTGGAAAAGGTAATGGTTGAGCTTGACTATGTAAAAAAGCAGTCTGAACGACTCGAACTCATCAATAAGCTGCATGCAAGAATGGCTGGAGTACTCAGTTTGACTGGAATGGTAGAAGCCTATTCGGTCTGGCTGATGCCATTGGTTGAACATGAACTACTCGGTTACAATAACAGCAGTCGAAAAAAACGACATTTCTTTTGCTCTGGACATGGACCGAATAGACGGAAAGCCATTACCTTTGCTGAACAGCTTATCGACGATAATAAACCGTTCAATGGAGCTTTCGCCCAAAAAAATGGCAGGTATGCTTATAAATGGGTCTTTGAAACGACTGATGACGCCGGAATCCTGCTGATTCTCAAGAAAGGTTATCAGCTGTCGTTAAAGGAAATCGATCTGATCAATCATTCTCTTGAAATATTAGCTGAATGTCTGCGGCGCGGGTTGGAGTATGAAGATCTGTTCGAGCGGGCAAGCAATGATCAACTCACTGGTCTCTCCAATAGACGGGTATTCGAAGATCGTATTTATGGCATGATAGATAGTGCCAAACGACATCATCACGCTCTGTCCATGATTTCTATGGATCTGGATAAATTCAAAGAAATTAATGATAATCTCGGTCATCAGGCTGGAGATGAGGTATTGAAAGTGGTTGCTGATGTGCTGAAGGGAGCCGTTCGGTCGACTGATCTGCTGGTCCGCATGGGTGGCGACGAGTTTTTGCTGATACTTGACAACACCAATCTGAAAAATGGCAGGATCTTGGCAGAAAGATTATGTGTTGCCGTTGATAAGCTAAACATCTGGGCAAACGAGACAACCAAGCTGGGCGTATCTATTGGCCTTACCCAACTCAAACAGGAAGAGTCCCTGGGGCAGTGGCTGGAGCGCACTGACGATATTCTGTATCATGCCAAGGCCGAAGGGCGATCAAGGGTAGCTGTGGCATAGATTTGCAGTATTACAACCTGGAAAACAAAAAGGCCGACTTTTTATAGTCGGCCTTTTTGTTTCTACTTTGAGCTCGACAGCAACGTGTCAGTTCTCATTAATCGCAATTTTAATGGGGATTGCATGCAGGGAATTGCTGTGTTGCTCCGTATAACCAAGACTCCAGTCGCCGCAAGTATACTTGTCGCCAAGCAAGGTATTAAGCTCACGAACGATACCGGTTATATTGATGACCGGATGGCGGGAAAAAACCTGCGGAAGTCCCTGGGTGAGGTTGCAGGCTAGACAGCAATTCGGTCGTTCGTGCAGAAGCAGATCCATAATGAGCATGCTGCCGTCGTATTCCCGGTAGGCCAGTTCAATATCATACGCACCTTCGTCGGCATCACCGAAGAGGGCTTCAAAAAAATCACTGGTTCTTTCTTTAGGAAAAATTCTCGCTAGATTCTCTGTGTTTAAAGTTGTTGCTATCATGTCGGTTGTCATAGATGTATTAATAAAGTTTCAATGATCGAAGTGCCTAAGAGTTATTACATTCCAGAATAACCCGGCAATTATACAACAGTGGAGCCAATTTTGTCAACCAACGTTGCACCGGGAAATGGCCTGTGTTACAGTAGCCGCCATGAAAAATGAAAGAATTTCTCCATCTTCTAAGGCCGATTCGGCTATTGTAAATCGGCAGGAACTGAATGAATCGCAGTATCTGTCGGTAACAACAACAGAAGGCCCCGTACTGGTAATTGCCGGGGCTGGAAGCGGTAAGACACGAACCCTGGTGTACCGGGTTGCCCATCTAGTGGAGAGCGGCGTTCCACCCGAAGCGATTTTGCTTCTTACTTTTACCAGAAAGGCCAGCCAGGAAATGTTGTGGCGGGCTGGTCGACTCCTGAACGAAAACTGCAGCAGGGTAGTTGGGGGAACCTTTCACGGTGTCGCCAATATGCTGCTCAGGCGCTATGGTTCGCGCATCGGTTACGGGGCGTCGTTTTCCATCATCGATCGTGCTGACGCCGAGGGGATCGTCAATCTGTTGAAATCTTCTCTTGGCCTTGGCAAGCACGAAAAACGTTTCCCTTCCAAACGTGCCATCATCAATATGATTAGTGGCTCCGTCAACCGGTCAATCGATCTTGAGGGGTTGGTGAACGATCAATATTCGCATCTTGCTGACCACCTTGAAGATATTCTTGCCTTGCATAAAGCGTATCAGCAGTTCAAGTTTGATCACGGCCTGATGGATTATGACGATTTACTGGTCAACTGGAAACGACTGCTGGTGGAGTCGCCTGAGGTACAGCTGGCCGTATCAGAAAGGTTTTCCTATATCATGGTCGATGAATATCAGGATACCAACCTTATCCAGGCCGATATTATCCGGCTCGCCGCGCATACGCACGACAATGTCATGGTTGTCGGTGATGATTCCCAGTCGATCTATTCCTTTCGGGGGGCTGATTTTTACAATATCATGCGTTTCCCCAAGATTTTCCCTGAAACGAAGATAATAAAATTAGAGGAAAATTACCGCTCGACTCAGCCGATACTCTCGCTCACTAATGATATTATCAGAAATGCGGCGGAAAAATATACCAAAACGCTCTTTACCAGTATTGAAGGTGATCTCCGGCCGATGGTTTTTGCCGCCCGGGATGAACGTGAAGAGGCTGCGTTTATTGTCAAAACGATACAGCAACTGCTTGCACAAGGTGTCGAGCTATCTGATATTGCTGTCTTATTTCGCTCAAGTTTTCACTCCTACAAACTTGAATTAGCACTGGGCGCCGAAAACCTGGAATATGAAAAGAGGGGAGGGCTGAAGCTGACCGAGTCGGCCCATATGAAAGATATGATCGCCTTTCTACGGGTACTGGTTAACCCGCAGGACACGCTTTCCTGGAACAGGATTCTGCTTCAGCTGGAGAAGGTAGGGCCGGCAACCGCCCAGAAAATATCCACAACCATCGCCGCGGCAACCGATGCGCTTGAGGCTCTGAAAAACTATTCCCCTGGAAAAACCTGGAAAGACTCTTTTGCAAGACTGGTGCGGCTTTTTGTTGATTTACATACCGGCAGTTTATCTCCTGCGGCGCTCTTTGAGCTCGCCCTGGATTATTATCAGCCTGTCTTTGAGCGGCTCTATAGTGACGATTTTCCTAAACGACAGAAAGATCTTGAGCAGCTTAAAAGCATTATGGGCGGTTATGAGGACCTGCAAAGTTTTATTGATGACACGACTCTGGATCCACCTGAAGAGGTCAGCAGGGATGGGCGGGGAGCAGAACGGCTCATTTTATCGACAATCCATTCCTCCAAAGGCTTGGAATTTGAAGCAGTCTTTGTTATCGGGGTGGCGGATGGTCGTTTCCCCCATGCTTCGGCAACCTTTGGTGAGCAGTGGGAAGAAGAGCGTCGATTGCTGTATGTAGCGGCAACGCGGGCCAAAAAATATCTCTATTTGACATATCCGCGGCAGATGATGACCCCTGATCGACAGTTTCGCAGAGTCGGGATGTCGCCTTTTATAACAGAACTGAGCGGCGGGCTCTTTGAGCTCATTACCGCGCAATATGGGACTGTTGGCGATTCCTTTAACGTGCAGTCAAACTCTTTTTCGACGCCGGCCAGAAAGAAAAAAACTGCCCAGAAAAAGTTGGAAATGACAGATTTTGTCGTGGGGTGTAGAGTGAATCATCCGTTTTTTAATGATGGCACAGTGATCAAATTGTCGAAAGCGCGATCGCTTGATATCCACTTCGACAGGCACGGCTTGAAGACACTTCATTTGGACTACGCTAAATTGACTATTCTTTGACACTAACTTCTCACCCTTTTTCTTATACTAGATAATTATGACATACGATGAAGTACTGGTGCATCTCGATGCCTTGCAGATGCACAAAATAAAGCTGGGTCTCGAGGCGATGCAGTCCTTTCTGGAAAAAGTAGATCGACCGGAAAGCCGTCTTAAATTTGTCCATGTCGCCGGAACCAACGGCAAAGGATCAGTTTGTGCCGCTCTCGCCGAGGTGCTTGGCCGGGCTGGATATCGCGTTGGTGTGTACACATCGCCCCATCTGAGTAGCGTACGGGAAAGATTCAGGATCGGCGGTGAGTATATCAGTGAAGAGGCATTTGCCAAACTAGGCACCAGGATATGCCAGGTTCTTGGTGACGAACAGATTACCTATTTTGAATTTACTACCGCGCTTGGTCTGCTGTGGTTTGCTGAGTCGAATGTCGATCTGGTGCTGCTGGAGACTGGAATGGGTGGGCGACTCGATGCCACCAACGTAGTAACCCCGTTGGTCTCGGTTATCACCAGTGTCAGTATAGATCATGAGGCATATCTTGGCGATAGTCTCACGGCGATAGCCGGGGAAAAGGCCGGGATTATTAAGCCTGGAGTTCCGGTAGTGTCGGGAGCTGTGCATAGAGAGGTGGCTCCGGTTATCGAGGCGGTTGGTAAAGCAAAAAATGCGCAGGTCTTCTCGCTTGGTCAAGATTTTGACTACACCGTGCATGCCGATAAAACATGGACGTGGACAGGGGGCAAAAGTCTTGGTAATCGTAAGATTGACGGGTTGCGTTGCAATCGCTCGAGCCTTGTCCAGCCGGAAAATGATTCACTTTGTCTTGCCGCACTGCAGCTCTTGCAGGGCTTTGGCTATAAGGTCACCGATCAGCAGATAAGTGAGGGACTCGCTCAAGTTAAATGGCCGGGCAGAATGGAGTATTTTGAACAGGAATATGTCTCGGAAAACGCACCTGCTGAAACAAAAGACAAGGCGAAGTTAATTCGCTATCTGCTTGATGGTGCGCATAATACTGATGGTGTCAGAAATTTGGCAAGGACTCTTGGCGAAAATTTCAAATATGGACGACTTGTCGGGGTCTGGGGGGCAATGATCGATAAGGATCTCCGCACGACTCTTGGGCTCTTCGCTCCACTGGTCAGTACACTGATCATCACGCAACCTGACGGAGAGCGATCCGCCACGCCGGAACATATTTATTCCATCCTCGATGCAGAGCAGAAAGGTAAGGCTCGATGTGTTCAAAAAGTTAATGAGGCACTTCTTGCGGCGCAGGAGGCTGCTGAAGATGGCGATTTGATTGTGGTTGGCGGTTCTCTCTACCTTATTGGTGAGGTACGGCATCTTCTGCTCGGAAACCTGGTCTAGTGGCAAGAGATTTTTTTGATTTCGACGCACCCGACGACTCAAAAATTCGAGCCGAGCGAGGCAAAGCCAGAGAATTACGAAAAACCCGCTGGTGGCAGCAGAAAACTGCCCCCGGGCTTTGCCATTACTGCGGTAAAAATGTCGTTTTCAACGATATTACCATGGACCATCTGGTTCCCCTGGCGAGAGGCGGCCGATCCACAAAAGATAATCTCGTCCCCAGCTGCAAGGCGTGCAATAATTTGAAGAAAAGTATGTTGCCGCTGGAATGGGAGGAGTGTCTTGAAAAAACGAGGAGCGAAAAAGGATGAAAAGCAGAAGATCATCCATTTTCTTGTCGATTGTTTAGCCAATTTCGTTTAAAAGAGTAGAGCAAATTACCCAATTGCAGTCTTTCTCAAGGGCGGGTAGCTCAGCTGGATAGAGTGTCGGCCTCCGAAGCCGAAGGTCGCGGGTCCGAATCCCGCCTCGCCCACCAATATATACAGGCACTTATCGATTTTTTTCGATAGGTGCCTTTTTTATTTCCAACCGTAGCGAAAATTACCCCACGATCAGAAGTGGCAATGAAAATACCTTGTTTTTGTGGAGCTGTGGGCGAATCTGGGAAAAGGTGTTCCGAACTTCAAAAAACGGGAATTCAATTGTGTTCTTTAGTTGCGCTGTTGGCACACCCCATTGCTTGCTCTTCTGGACTCTTGGCGTCAATGATGATTTACATTGTCATGCTGGCTTCTCTTTCTTAATTGAATTCAGTTTTCCTTTTCACATGAGGGTAGTAATCCTCAACTTAAAAATCCCCCCCTGTAGCATGCTGGGTTGTCACCCCCGAGCTAAGATGAACCCACCCACCGCTGAAAGACGTACCCACCTCACTGGTTTTTGAGGATACACTCCCAACGATTTAGAGACCCCCTCACTTTTCTTCAGTTCCTTATTTTTTCCCTTCTTATATCATCGTTTCGTATCCATTACCGGGAGGAAACGATGCCAAGCCGTCGAAAAAGCAAAAAGCGTCCGGTAGTGTAATATTCTTTCTCTAAATTCTGTTCTGGCCTTGCTGAAAGCAGGCCATCGATTAACCTTTCGGAACCCAAAATATTCACATCAAACCGAAAGGAAAAAACAA
>RCMY010000215.1_pt1 | contig 54132 bp, 44 predicted proteins | sample 2041341 | NCBI WGS metagenome assembly RCMY01 (sample SAMN09708234, study PRJNA481090) | Marine sediment metagenome, whole genome shotgun sequencing project.
GAGCAGTTCGAGGGTGGCGTGGCCGGTTTCGTTGGTGGTGCCGAAGTCTTTCCAGCCGTTGGCGTAGTAGGTGACGGGGATGTCGGCGTACGGGGCGCCGGTGGAGTCGAGGAAGGACACGTCGACTGCGACTGTCGAGAAGGTCACGTACGGGTCGACGGTGGGATCCTGGGAGATCGTGCTGCGGGTGCCGCCATAGAGGACAGCGAACGTCGCCCGAGCGTCAGGGAGCAGCCCGACCACGCATCCCGTCTCGTCGGTGGTGCCGAACGCGTACCAGCCGCCTGAGTAGTACGACACGTCGCCGCCCGCGAGGGGAGCGCTCGTCGAGTCGGAGAGGCAGACGGATCCGTCGATGATGGGGCTGGCCGCAAACGCCGACGGCGCAGCCGGACCGAGCAGCATCGTCAGTGCGCCGAGCGACGCGGCGATGAACGTGGCGACGCGGGCCAGTCCGCGGTGGGCCGAGGGATGCACGTCGAGCTCGCCCGGTGAACGGGCGTCGATGCTGGCATGATCCTCACCCGTCGACATCGGGTATTCGATCGCGCAGAACCTGAAGAGGGCGGCACTGGCCTCGACCGGCACATCGATGAACTCGATGCCGATACGCCAGCGGCCGTCATCGAGTGGTGAGCACGAGCGCACCAGGCCATCAGTCGCAACGGTGCTCTGCGGTCCGTCATCGTGGGGCAGGAGGATGGTCACCCGCACGCGTTGGTCCATCTCGAGTTCACGGACATGGCGAAGGGCGACACCTTGCACGGCCAGATCAATGGTGGTGACCGAGTCATCCTCGATCGTTGCCACGAGGTCGAGGTCGATGCGGAAGTTTGCTCGTCGCTGCTTCCTGCGGACGATCACCTGAAGCACGTCCACCATCGGGACCACAATCACGAGGCTGGCTGCGAGAACCGCGACCCGCTGGGCTGTCGTGAACTCCGGTAGGAGATCGTGCCAGAGGATCGTGCTGGCTCGGGCGACGAGAGCGACGTCGAGGGCGACCATCGCAATCGTGAGGAGGCGGAGGTGGCCGAGTGCCGGGAGTTCATCCGTGTTCTTCGAGTCGACGTTCGAACGGCCGAACACTGCCGCGAAAGCGCTGGCATCCGCGCCGATCGTCCGCCACCCGTGCCGGATCCAGTCGCCGTATGCCATCGTCCCGCGACCGAGCTTGTGGCGGGCGTAGGTGCCGAGAATTCCGAACGGCGCCCATGCGAGGAGCCAAGTCGGGACCGTCGCTGCGGCGGGGAAGGCGCCGGATACGAGTGCGCCGATCAGCACGGCGGTGGTGATCACCGACTGTGCGCCGCTGGCGAACGGACTGCGGATCGCAAGTTGTGCGGCGCGACCACGCAGGGAAAGCCCACGCGCACGCAGCGGACCGTCCACCGAGCGGAGGATGTCGAGCTGTTCGATCGCTCGCTGCCGATGCTCTGCGAGATACTCACCCAGCGTGTCTGGGGCGCGCCGGAAGACGAGTGGGTCGGCTTCGAAAACCGATGTCCAGTCAGCCCGGTGCAGGCGAGACACGGTGCGTTGCACCGCGGCGGAATCACCGACGTCGAGTCCGCCGACCGACTTCAAGGCCATGACGCGGACCACCGATCCGCTACCCAACCAAGATGCGAGACCACGTCGGCTCATTGCGGGCCCGACCACACTCCGCTCGAAGGCCTCTTCGTCGCGGCCATGACGGACGTGGACGAGCGAGTCCTTGTTGAGCATGCCGAACGCGCTCTGGACGACGGCAACCGATGCGTCCTCGAAGGCTCCGAACGTCTGCTCCAGGAAGTGCGGCATCGGGATGTGCCCCGCGTGCAGCCAGGCGGCGAACGGGCGTCGGCTCTCGGAGGCGGCGTGCCAGAAGCCGTCGGAAGCCTGCCCGCCCGCAACGGAAAGCTCTGCGCCATGAGCGGCAGCGAGTTCGGCCACTGCCGGCCGGTGGACACGGTCCACGACGACGATGCTGTGCGGGCCACGTAGTCCGTCGGTCGCCAGCAGGGTGTGTTCGATGTCCTCCAGCGCCGCGCCGTGGGCGGTGACGATGATCGCGATCGGCTCGTGGTCGTCTCCGAGGACTCCGACAGGAATCTCCGGTCCACGTACGTTCCACCCTTGGAAGGTGAGGATCAGGAGCTGTGAGAAGCCCCAGAGCTCGCCGACGAGGAGAGGAAGTCCGAGCCAAAGCGTCCCGACGCTGAGCGAGGCGACAATGCGCCAGGTCAGATAGACGACGCCAGCTGCGATCGCAGCGATGGCCGCGGTCTGGGTGACGAGCTCGTTGTTGGAACTGGGGTCCTTTGAGGACTTGGCGCGCATGGTTTCTCCAGATGGAGGTCGACGGGAGCGTCGACACCGTGGTGCCTGATATGAGCGCCGTCGGAGCAGTCGTCACCAGGTCAGGGTTCGAGGACCGATCCGTTGAGCTCGACCACGACATCGTCCCGAAAGCAGACTCCGATGGTGTGGTCGTCGTCCCAGGGGACTTGGAACCCGAACTCGATCGTGGGTAAGCCATCGAGGGAAATCACGGCGACAAAGGACGGTTCCGGCACCTCGTCGACGACTGCGCCTGCGTCGGCAGCGTGTTCGAGAAGCGCTGCCTCGACCAACGGACGCCAGCAGTCACCGCAGTCCTCAATGGTGCGCGCAAGTGCGAGGCCATCGGGATCAGGTCCGTTGCGTTTCCCCATGATCGACAGCCGAACCGTCACGCCATCAGCGAGTGGAACATGCCCGCGCCAGGCCCCTCGTGAACGCGTCAGGGAGCCGAGCTCAGGGTGCTGCAGTGTGCGCGGTCCTCGAAACATGGACTCCAATCGGACATTCGGTGCGTCGCCTGAAGCTCGAGGGGGCAGGTATGGGGTCGAGATTCGGCTCTGAGTCGTCGCTGTCGCCGGCGTCGAGAGAGACGACACACATCGCCGACCCTCGGCGCGCCGACAGCCAAACGCTGTGCCGTCTAGTTTTGCCGCATGTCGAATCTGGAACCTGTTCCCGAGGACTGGCGGTCCGCCCTCGCCGTTGTCGCCCACCCAGACGACATGGAGTACGGAGCGGCGGCCGCGGTCGCCAGGTGGACCGGGCAGGGCAAGCGCATTTCCTATCTGCTGGTGACCGACGGCGAGGCCGGCATCTCGACGATGGACCCTGTACAAGTCGGTCCGTTGCGAAGGGCCGAGCAGGTCGCCGCTTGTCGTGCTGTCGGGGTCGAGGAAGTCGAGTTCCTCGGGTGGCCCGACGGCCTCATCGAGGAGGACATCGGTCTTCGCGCTGCGCTCTGCGGAGTGATCCGCAGCCATCGACCAGACGTCGTGCTTTCGATCAATTTCCGCGATTCCTGGGGCGGCCCCAGCTGGAACCATCCTGATCACCGCGCCGTCGGTCGTTCGTTGCTCGATGCCGTGCGCGATGCCGGCAACCCTTGGGTCTTTCGCGAAGCAGGTGATGCGTGGGATGGGGTTCGTTTCGTTGCGTTCTCCGGCAGCCCCGAATCGACGCATGCGGTCGACGTCACCGAGACATTCGCGGCCGGGGTCGAATCGCTTTCGTGCCATGGGATCTACCTCGACAACCTCGGGGGCGACATGGCTTCACCGGACGCGTTCCTGCGGGGGCCGGCGACATCGATCGGCGAAGCGTTCGGTGTCGACCTCGCTGCTGCATTCGAGATCATCGGCTGATGACCGTGTCGGTCCCGAGGAAGATCAAAGCGCTGCGGGCAAACTCCGAGACCTCGAATTCGACGATTTCCAGCATCGTCGTTGACACAACCGACCTCGCCGCGCTCGCCATCGCCACGTGGTCGAAGCCACTACCGCCTTCCGACCATGACCAGACAAACCTGATCAAGCAGGTAGACGGCAGGAGGACCCGATCAACGTTGACGCGATCATGATTGGCAATCCGCCGTCGGCCAGCTGATAGTTGGACGGTGGACGAGCAGGCGCACGATTCCGTTGATCTCCGCGAGCTCGAGCTGCTCGTGCCCGGCCCTGCGCTCGAATCGGTCGCTCTGGTGGGGGACGGCTCGTTCGTCTCGGCGTTCGATGTCGATCAGGCCGTGTTCACCGCGGCAGCGGCGGCGAATGCAGCGTTCGGCGTGAACACCCTCGATCGCCAGCGATCACTCGCGCTGTGTTCCGGTGATGCTCTGGTCGACGGGGAACGCGTGCCGGTCTGGGCTGACCTGTCCGGCTACTACGAGACGTCCACGGGGGGCTACATCCAGTTCCACTGCAACTTCCCGCACCACGCAGCCGGCATCGTCGCCGAGCTCGGATGCGAACCGGAGCGAGCGTCAGTTCAGACGGCGGTATTGCGGCGTGACCCACACCAACTCGAGTCGGTGCTGATCCAGCAGGGTTTGATCGCGGCCCGCCTTCGCACGCTCGACGAGTGGAACGAGCACCCCCACGCAGTCGCGACTTCGGCGCTTCCCTTGATCTCGGTCGAGCGGATCGGCGAAGGCCCGCCGAGAAACCCGGAACGACGGCGACGGGTCCTCGATTGCTCGCGCGTCCTCGCCGGTCCCGTGGCCGGCTTGACCTTCGCCGCCCACCGTGCGGACGTGTTGCGAGTCGGGTCTGAGCACCTTCCATCGGTGGAGATCGGCGTGTTGACGACAGGTTCCGGCAAGCGGAATGCGTTCGTTGAACTCGATTCGCCGGATGGTGAAGCGAGGTTCCGCATTCTGCTGGATGAGGCCGACGTGTGGATCGACGCCTACCGGCCCGGCGCCTTCGAAGCCCGTGGCTTCTCGCTCGAGACGGTGGCACCGGGGAGTGTCACCGTGCAGGTCTGCGCCTTCGATTGGGTTGGGCCGTGGGCCGCCCGACGCGGCTTCGACTCGATCGTGCAGTCAACGACCGGCATCGTCCTCGCCGGTGCCGAGGCGGCAGTACGAACGTCGCCGACCCCGCTTCCGGTTCAAGCACTCGACTACTGCACCGGGCTGCTCGCGGCATTTGCGGCCGAGCGTCTCGTACAGCATCAAGCCGAAGTCGGCGGCACGTGGCTGGCGCGGCTGTCGCTGCTTCGAACCCGCAACTGGCTCGTCGCCATGGGTGGGCCACAGCCGTTCGAGCCTGGACGGCCCGCAGTCGATGCGGCGACGATGCAGACGACGTCGACACCGATTGGCAATGTGACAACCGCCGGCCCGATCGCCGGTGAGTGGCCGCATGGCCCTTGGCCGCTGGGATCGTCACCGGCGGTGTGGCTCGACCGGTAGCCACTACGTCGAGGTGACGCTGAAAACCTGATATCGCACTTGACCTGGAGTGCGGTCCAGGGTGTTGGCTTGTGTCATGACTACTGCATCAAGTCCGTCCCAGGACACCTCTTCCTCTTCCACCCCGATGCCGACGGCACCACTCGGCCGCACCGGACCGATCGTGTCGCGGCTGGCACTCGGCACCATGACGTTCGGTGTCGAGACTGAACCGGACGATGCATTCGCCCAACTCGACGCGTTCGTCGAAGCCGGTGGGACCTTCATCGACACCGCCGACGTCTACGGACAAGGAGAGTCAGAACGGATCGTTGGCCGCTGGCTCGCTGATCGCGACCATGACGACCTCCTGATTGCCACGAAGGGTCGGTTCGCCCCACCGGCAGGGTCTGCCGGCGGATCGCGGCGCAGTATCGTGCGCAGCGTCGAAGGCAGCCTCGATCGGCTCGATGTCGAGGCGATCGATCTCTATTTCGTTCACGGGTGGGACCAACACACACCCGTGGCCGAGACCCTCGACACGCTGGCCGGTTTGGTCCGGTCAGGCAAGATCCACTCGATCGGTTGGTCAAACGTGACCGGGTGGCAATTGGGGCAGATCCTCACTGAGGCCAGACTCGGCGGGCACATCGCACCATGCGTCGTGCAGCCGCAATACAACTTGCTCGACCGTGGGATCGAGCTCGAGGTGCTGCCGTGCTGTCTCGATCACGACGTTTCGATCACACCTTGGTCACCGCTGGCCGGCGGATGGCTCACCGGCAAGTATTCCCGTGACGAGCGTCCGACCGGAGCCTCACGTCTCGGCGACGACCCAAATCGGGGAGTGGAGGCGTACGACGGTCGCAACACCGATCGCACGTGGAGCATCCTCGACGTCGCGAGCGACATTGCCGCTCGACACGGCCGACCCATGGGCCACGTTGCCATCGCTTGGCTCCTGACCCGGCCCGCAGTTGCTTCAGTGTTGCTTGGTGCGCGCACCATCAACCAGTTGCGCGACAACCTCGTCGCCGGCACGATCGAACTCACCGCCGAGGAGGTCGACCAACTCACTGCCGCATCGGCGCCAGGATTGCCGCCATACCCATACGCGATGGTCGAGGAGTTCTGCGACGTTCCGCACTGGAGGCAGCTCGGCACCGCGTCGGCCTGATTGCGTTGGGCGTCCCGCTCTTGGACGGCTGCCTCCTCCAGGTCGAGAATTCGGCGGCGTGTAGGATGGTAGATCCGAGGGCGCGGGGAGCGAGATGTACGAACCAAAGCACGTTGTGTCCACCCAATCGGAGGTCCGCGAGGTTCTCGGCGATGTTCTCTACAGCCAGGACACGAAGGTCATCGATCACGTCGACGAGCACTGTCGTGTTTGGATTGAACGGTCGACCTTCGTCGTTGTCTCGACGTTCGACACATCAGGGCGCATCGATGTCGCCCCAAAAGGTGACCCCGCAGGTTCCTGGAAGGTCCTGGATCCTCACACCATCGCGATTCCGGATCGGCTGGGCAACAACCGAGCTGACACGTTCTCGAACCTCCTCCAGAACCCGCGCATCGGACTCATGTTCGTCGTGACGAATCGAAAAGAAGTTGTCCGGGTCGGCGGCAGCGCGGTCATTGCGAAGGATCCGGACCTCCTCGAGACGCTGGCGGTCAATGGGAAGCTCCCCACCTTCGCCATCATCGTTCGGGTCGAGGAGGCGATGTTCCATTGTGGCAAGTCCATGATCAGGTCCAATCTCTGGAAGCCCGAGAAGTGGGAGTCCGTCGAAGGGCTGCCGACGTATGGGCAGGCTCTGGTCGATCACGGCAAGCTCCCGATCACGGTCGAAGAGATGCAGGCCGGAGTCGAGCGGAACGCCGCCGAGTGCCTCTACTAGCGGTCGTCGGCACCAGGCCTGGTTCGTGAGAACGCGAAGGAGAGTCACCGCCCGCCGACTCTTTCAGAACCGGACGACGTCTGGTCGGATCTCGAGCCGGTTGATCGCTTCGTTCATCTCGTCGACCGACAACCGGCGATCGGAATCGACCGCCGCAGTGATGCAGGCCTCGGTCAGGTTGGTCCCGAACGAACGGCCGTCGAACCTGGGCCTCGTCGTGATCAGCATCGATGCTCCTGCCGAGGACAACCACTCCACATTGGCTTCTGTGGTGGTGTTCGTGAGAATGGTCTTGCCGCTCAAGTCATCGGGGGCGTGTTTCGCGATGTAGAGGAAGTCTCCGCAGATCAGATCAGAACCTGCGAAGAGCTTGTTGAACTTGGGGTCCCGAACGGTCTGGCTCTCGCCGGATGGGTACAGCCAGCGGAGGGGCATCCGACCGGCAACGGGAACCAGCATCTTGGCTGCTCGTTTCACTCCCTTCAGCGATCGGATTGCGACAGGGAGTCCGACGCTGAACATCAGGTCTCCGTACACCACCTCGTCCGTCACCTCGTCGACTGCGAGTGCCATTCCCCAACGGTCGAGGGCGACGTTGAAGAACGCCTGGCTGAAGTGCAGGGGAGAGTGGTCTGGGTAGGAGACGAATTCGAAGATGCGGCGCTCCAGCGTCAGCTTCAACCCCGAACCGTCGACCAGCGGGCTCGTGTGGACCCCTCTGATGAGCTGGTCGGTCGAGCGAAAGGGAAGAACCTCTCCATCGACGTGGAACGCGATCTCGGTCCCGCCGGCTGCAAGGACGTCGACGGTTCCGTCCAGCTCGTTCATGAGTCTGTTGAACGCATTCGTGTCGCCGTCGACGCCACGACGTTCCGCTCTGATCTCTACGCCGCCCAACTCGATGAACACCTCCTTGTCGCGCGTCGAACTACCGAGCGATACCGACACGACAGGTTGCCGCATCCCGAACCCAGCATCGGCGAACCACTAGCCTCGCTTCCGCAGAGAAGTTCTGTTTCCTGAACGCTTGTCGTCCGGGAACCGCAGAAGCGGGCAAACGGAGAGACTCCTCTCGGGCGTCTTCTCATCACACAGGAGAGTGGAATCAATGGGAGTCATCGACTTCGCAAAAGACGCCGGCGCCAGTATCGGCATCGGCACCACCAAAGCGGAAAAGGACAAAGCGGAAAAGATCGCGACGCAGGTGAAGGAGGCCGCCAAGGCCAAGATCGCCGCAGACCGCGCTGCCAAGAAGGCCACGGCCGCAAAGAAGAAGGCAGCGGAGAAGTCCAAGGCAACAGCTGCGCGACACAAGTCGCAGAAGGCCGCCGAAGCCGAACGCGAAGCCAAGAAGGGCGTCGAACTCACGAAGTACGTCGGTCAGCTCGGGCTCAAGGTCCAGCGCCTCAACGTCACCTTCGACGACGGTGTCGCCACGATCAACGGCCTCGTCCGCAACAAGGCGGATCGTGAGAAGGTCACCCTCGCCGTCGGAAACGTGCAGGGCGTCCGTCGGGTCAACGACAAGATCACCGTCAAGCCGCTCGCAAAGGGAGCGGCTCCGGCCACGACGGCTGCCCGCAAGGCAGCGGCGACTCGTCGCAAGCAGGCTGCGGGTGCTCAGGCTATGCACACGGTGAAGTCCGGTGACACGCTGTCGAAGTTGGCCAAGAAGTATCTCGGCGATCCGATGCGGTACCCGGAGATCTTCAAGGCAAATCAGCCGATGCTGACCGATCCGGACAAGATCATGGTCGGACAGGTACTGCGAATCCCCAAGGCGTGACCTCTTGCCGGGGCGGTGCGGTTTCGGCCGCCCGCCTCGGTCGTCGTCGGCCACCTCCGCCGGTCGGGCAGGTCAACGACGCTCAGCCCAGGCCACCGCGAGCCGTCGACTGAGCCGAACGCTTGGCCGCGTACATCAGCGCGTCAGCGCGTTTGACGAGCTGTTCGATGGACTCCCCGGGTTCAGCCACGGCTGTCCCGATGCTGAGACTCATCGGCGGCCGCTCGGGATCGGACGCGTTGTGGTCGGCGATGGCTGCGAGGATCCGGCCGTGCAGGACCTCGGCTTCAGGTGCGTCGGTCCCGTACATCAGGCCGGCGAATTCATCTCCGCCGATCCTGGCAATGACATCAGAGGAGCGCATCGTGTTGCGCAACACGGTGCCGGCCCGGCTGATGAGCTCGTCGCCGTCGCAGTGGCCCAACTCGTCGTTGACGAGTTTGAGACCGTCGACGTCGGCGTACAGGATGGACATGGGTTGATCGTTCCGAACTGCCAATTCGAGGAGTCCGGTACCGGCTTGGAAGAGGGCTCGCCGGTTTCCGAGACCCGTCAGCGGGTCGGTCAGTGCCATTCCGATCACGTACAGCTCGCGTTCGATCAGATCGGCAAGGTCTCGTAGAGCGGCGGCTTGTTCTGCATCGAGGGTTCGGGGCCGCGAGTCGATGATGCATAGGGTTCCCAGACGATGTCCGTCCGGGCTCGAGATTGGGGCTCCTGCGTAGAACCGGATGTCGGGCGGTCCCGTGACGAGGGGATTGTCCGAGAATCGGTCGTCATCGGCCGCGTTCTCCACGATGAACACGGTCGAATCGAGAATGGCGTGAGCACAGAACGCGTCGCACCGTGGGGTCTCGAGCGCCTCGAGCCCCCAACGTGAACCGAACCACTGCCGATCGGCGTCGACGAGGGACACGAGGGAGATCGGGACGTCGAACAGACTCGCCGCAAGTCTCGTGACACGATCGAAGTTCTGGTTGGCCCCGGCGTCGAGGAGCCGCGACGCATACAGCGCGGCCAGCCGCGCAGGTTCGTCGAACGGGATGGGAGCTTCCATCCCTGGAGTCTCGGCCGCGGATTGGCCGAGAAAAGGCGGGCGAGCGCTCAGGCAGACGGAGCGTCCGCGAAGCGGAGATAGGGCTTCACCTCGACGACGTTCTGGAAGGTCGCCTTCGCATCCTCGGTCGACATGCCGGGGGACACGATGACGCGGTCGCCGGGCTGCCAATCGGCGGGCGTTGCGATCGGGTCACGATCGGTGGCTTGCAGCGCATCGATCACTCGGACGATCTCGTCGAAGTTGCGACCGACGGACTTGGGATAGGTGAGCATGAGGCGCAGCTTGTCGGCTGGGTCCACGATGAAGACAGAGCGGACGGTGGAGGTGTCTCCTTCGCCGGGGTGGATCATGTCGTAGAGCTCAGCGATGCGCCGGTCCGGATCGGCCACGATCGGGAAGTTGAGTGGGGCACCGCCGACCTCGCCGATGTCGGGCGCCCAGCGCTGGTGGTCCTCGATCGGGTCGACCGAGAGGGCCATCGCCTTCGTGTTCCGCTTGGCGAACTCACCCTGCAGGGCCGAGGTGCGGCCGAGCTCAGTGGTGCACACGGGGGTGAAGTCGGCGGGGTGGCTGAAGAAGACGGCCCACGAGCCCTTCTTCCACTCGTGGAAGGAGATCTCGCCTTCGGTGGTGTCTGCGGTGAAGTCGGGGGCGGTGTCGCCAAGGTGCAGGCTCATGTCGCAATCCTTTCTCGGGTCCGTCGCTCGACGGACGTCTTGAACGTACCAGGTTGAATGTACGGACAATGAGGAGCAACGTCCCGATCTCGCTGGATATTTCACCGAGATCGATCGAGTTCTGAAGCGAGCCGGCCGATCAATGGATCGGCCGGCTGATCCATTGATCAATAGAGGAGCGGCACCAGTGTCTGCTCGCTGATCGGCGGGCGGATGTACGGCTCCTCTTTCATCTTCGGGATCTTGACCGGGTCGGGGACGAGGTTCTCGTATGGAATCACCGACAGTAGATGGCTGATGCAGTTGAGTCGCGCTCGTTTCTTGTCGTCCGAAGGCACGACGAACCACGGAGCCTGCTTGATGTCGGTGTGCTGGAACGTCGTGTCCTTTGCCATCGAATAGCGCACGTATCGGCGGTGTTCCTCGAGGTCCATATCGGAGAGTTTCCAACGCTTCAGGGGCTCCTGGTTCCGCGCTGCGAAACGGCGAGACTGTTCCTCGTAGCTGATCGAGAACCAGTACTTCACGATGATGATCCCGGAGCGCACCAGCATGCGTTCGAACTCCGGACAGGTGCGAAGAAACTCTTGATGCTGCTCCGGTGTGCAGAATCCCATCACCCATTCGACGTTCGACCGGTTGTACCAACTCCGGTCGAACAGAGTCATCTCGCCACCCGAAGGCAAGTGGTTGACGTACCGCTGGAAGTACCACTGGGTCTGCTCGCGTTCGGTCGGCTTGGGCAGGGCTTCGGTTCGCACGATCCGGGGACTCGTCCGTTCACTGATCCGCTTGATCACACCACCCTTTCCTGCTGATCCGCGTCCCTCGAAGATCACGAGTACCCGGAGTCCCTTCGTCTGGATCCAGTGCTGGAGCGTGACGAGTTCTTGCTGCAGCTCAGTCAGGCGGTGCTCGTAGTACCGCTTCTTCAGTCGTCCGTCCGGTCGGTAGTGCTCAGCGCCAGCAGGTGTTGGCCAGTCTGCGAGGTTGTCGGCGGATGGGTCATCGGTGATCTTCGCCATGACCGAGTGTGGCACCCTGGGCTGCTCAGTGTCACGACCGTTCGAAGATGCGGAACGCTGCGCAGCATGCGCCTCGGCATCGGGCAGCGGTGCGGCATGGGCTCATATCGGTCTCGGGGCCTCCGAAGCTGCCTTGACTCCACCTAGAGCAGGTTTGGCGATGGCGAGCTACACATCGAAAGTGATTGCCGTCCTCGGCCGTACCGTTCGCGCGGGTCGGTGGAAGTTGGCGGAGGACTCCCTGGTGATCGCCGTGTTCGGCCGGTGCGCACTCGACCTGAGCCGCTCCTTCGTTGACGAAGACGACGACGACCTGACGATGAACATCTTCTCGCTCTTCGGCTCGGTCAGCGTGCTGCTGCCCCCGGGATGTGATGTCGAGCCGTCTGGCGTCGCCATCATGTCGTGGTCAGAGGTCGAGATCCCCTCAGAGCATTCGGCCGATATCACTCGAGCGACACTGGCTCCTCTCGACATCAGCTTCTTCGCCCTGTTCTCGAAGGTCAGGGTTGCTGAGGTCGGTGGCACCGGTTCGGTCCCAGTGCCCGAAGCTGCCGTCGTTGCGCCTGGTCTGGCTCCAGAGGGATCGTTGGCGCCACCATCGGTCGAGGTGTTCGATGCCGGACCAGACATCGTCGAGAACGAACCCGCACCTGCTGAAGAAACCATCGTTGCGACCTCAACCGCGTTCGATGACCCGGACGCCGAGGCGGCTGCTCTGCGCGACGAGATCGCACAGTGGCGGGCTGATTCTGGCCGATCGACATCGGACGACGCCGAAGCTGACGACCGCGTCACCCCCGAGAACGAGGTCATCGAGGAGGTCGATGACGCAGAAGTCGAAGCCCCCCTCGATACTGCCGCAGGCTGAATCTGTCCCTCGACGACGAGCTCACCGAATGCGGAAGGCATCCTGCATCAGGTCTCGTTCGAACGACGCAGTCGGTTGATTGGTTGCGAAGCGATACAGCGCGGTTTGGAACACGATCGAGAGGGCCGAGGTCACGATCATCACACCGATGAAGCCGATCACGGCCAGGGCCACCAGAGGGACGGCGACGGCCGCTGATCCGCTCGACACGCCGACCAGCCCGAGGATGCCGAGCGGGATCATGGCGATGAAGCTGATCAGGCCCAAACCGATGTGGCCGGCCAGGCCCTCGCCCCACGCAGACCTCAGTAGTCCGGTTGAACGTTTCACCGCTTCGGCCACACCCACGTCCTCGATCACGAGAATCGGCAGGACGAGGAACGTGACAGCGGACCAGGCAATGCCGCCGAGAAATCCGAGGATGCCACCGAGCACACCGCCTCGTCGCTGGATCTGGTTGATGATGAAGCTGACCGTGGCCGAGACGATGGCCCACGGCAGGATGCGATTGACTCGTGATGCGGCGCCTCGGATGGCCGAGCCAACCGTCGGGTCGCCGCCGCTCATGCGCTCGTTGGCCGCGTGAGCCAGCGCGGCATTGAAGAAGATCGTGATGAACGCGAGCACCAGATAGGCGAGGGCAACAAGAACGGCCGTGATGGGGCTGGCCTCCACCGTGCTGTTGCCTGCTGGGTCAACCGCGTCGAAGTCGACGGTGGCCAGCACCGGCAGTGCGAACAAGGCGACCGTGCCCGCTGCAGCGACAGCGGAGATGACAGGGAGCACCAGAAGTTCGCGATCCTGGCGAATCACGGACCACGACGCCTTGAACAACTCCAACGAACTTTGCAGACGACCCATGCCGGCAGGGTAGAGCAACCCATCAAGTCCGAGACCCAGGGTCCGATAACCAATGGCATGAAGGAAATGGTTCGCCAATCCGAGGCTTTTGCGAGGGTTGACTCACTGCCGCGGATTTCTGTCAGGTATCGCGTCACCGGTGTCACCATCGAGTGGCTCGCACCCCAAGGCGGTCGCTGGATGCCGCGCCGGAGGAAGGCAGTCACCGCAGACCTGCTCGATCTCTCCGTTGCTGGGGCTCTCATCCGAGCTCCGGAAAGCACAGCGATCCACGTCGGCCTCCGCGTCGACATTCGCCTCAGCGGCGAGGCGGGTCGCGTCGAAGTCCGCAACATGCGGCTCAGCGACGACGGCATGGTGCTGTATGGCATTGTCTTCCACCGGATAAGCCCGGCGCTCGAAGCGGCGATCTACGACGGCATCGCCCGTCTGCGCAATGATGCCCGGCTCGCCAACGAGTGGAACAAGAGCACCTGAGTCGGATTGCTGATGTCGAGTCGAGAGGCTCGACCTACGGTCGCTCTCGATGCGGGAGCGAGGCGATGCACCACGAAACGAGTGGACCTTCGCGCTCGGTGTGCTGGCCGCGTGTATCGCTGCATTCGGGCTGACGCTGCGGTTCACGAGCAGCACGTCATCGGCCGCTGCGGATCTCTCGAACACGCCCCCGTCCCCACTCGAGCTCAGAGCGTTGGCTCAGCAGGCGACGCTTCGCATCGCAACCAACGCGTGCGGCGTCCTGACGATTGGCAGCGGTTTCGTCGTCGACGACACTCTCCTCACCAACGCACATCTCGTCGAGCACGCTGTCGAGGTCAAGGCTGATCAGCCGATCGAGCCGGTGATCGTCCCGATGCTCGCAGTGTCGAGCACGACCGATCTTGCCGCAGCTGTGGCCCCGCCTGCAATCGCCGTCACCTTGGCTTCGGCCGAGCCGGAACCCGGCGATTCTGTGATCCTCGCCGGACACGCCGATGGGGGAGCCATCGAGGTGCAGGACGGCGGCGTGGTCGGGCTGGTGCCGGGCGATGTTTACGGTTTCGACGGTCGAGTCCTGTTGATCGAAGCTGAGACCCGTGGCGGATATTCGGGTGGTCCCGTCTTCGATCTCGATGGGTTCGTCGTCGGCATGCTCAGCGGCTTCGATCGCTCGACCGGCCTCACGCTCGCCGTACCTTCGACCGAAATCGCATCCTTCCTGGTCGACATCGGCACCGATCCCGCGCAGATCGAGGGAGGCAGCAGGGCAGCGCCGTTCAGCAGCAGCGCTCCCTGCCCAATCGGGTGAGGTTGCTCATGATTGTGGCCCCTTGGCCGATTCGGGTAGCCCTGGTCATCCGCTACGGTCTGAGTCGGGCGATATCGAATTGGATGCCAGCGCATCCACCACATGGAGGAACGATGTGACTGCCGATTCGCCCGGCGCCCGCAGTGCCGAGTCAGAGCCCGACGCTCGGCCATCGTCGTCGCACAGCGGCCTCGGCCGAGGTCTCAGCGGCATTCTCGGCGATGCCGCGGGTCACGAACACTCTCGTGAGGTGTCGGAGCTGCTCGGCTCGGCGAGTCGCCGGAACTCGCCCGAGATCAGGCGACTCGTGACCGAACTGGCCGTCGATGCGATCGCCGGCGGTTTCAACGCTGACGGCGTCCTCATGGCTCGCTCAGGAAGCGACGGATCAATCGACCCGCTCCAGACCCGACTTGGATCGAGTTGGTCACCGAGCGATCCCATCGGCTTTGAGATCAACGGGCGGCTCTGGGCTGCTTTGCACGATCAGACGAACGACGTCTCGTCGGCGAGCGTCGGCGGCTACAGCGTGCTGCTGGCTCGCCATCGCCTCAGCGACTCGGTCATCGCCACCGCCGTCGTGCGAACTCGTCCCTTCGACGACGAAGAACCGGCCCAGCTCGACGGCTTGATTCGGAGCGCCGCCCGGGCCATCGATGTCGACTCTGCCATCCCAGAGACCACCTCGTTGCGTGTGTTGATCACGCCCTCAGACGATCGTTTCCTGGCTGATGTCCGTCTCGTGGACGGCGCATCGCGTCGGCATGGAGCTTCGGTTGCCGATTCCGAGGACCGGGCGGTCGCCCAGGCAGCAGTCGAGCTGTGCGATCTGCCGATGGACGTTCGTTTCGCCGGTTCGACCCGTGTCGAAGATGATCACGTCTCGATCGTTGTGCTCAATGGCGACTCTGGCACAGTGTTCGGCCTCGCAGTGACCGGCCGCATGTCGTCTGCGGGCCTGGTCGAGGCCACCTTCGCTGCCGCTGCATCAGCCGGCGCCGACCCGTTCCACTCGAGAGCGACCACCTGACGCCCGCTCTGCTCTGCATCTGAGTAGCCTGGCCCGCTGTGGTCACGCTGCTCAGGGTTGTCCAACGCATCGCCTCGCTCGGGCTGATTCTCATCGCCGTCGCCTCGGTCACCTCTGCTGCTGCGCTGGCCGTGATCCCGCAGCTCGGCGATGTCGTCACCGCGACAGAGAGCACGTCGGCTGAACTCGAGCTCGATGTCCTCGCCCAGCGGTCCACGATGTACGCCGCTGACGGCACCTTCATGACGCTTCTCGTCGGCGAGCAGAATCGCGAGTCGATCACCCTGGACGAGATGCCGCAGGAAGTGATCTCGGCGATCCTCGCGATGGAGGACAACGACTTCTACGAACACGACGGCGTGAATTACCGGGCCGTATTCCGGGCGCTGGCCCAGAACATCAGCGCCGGCGGCATCGAGCAGGGCGGTTCGACGATCACACAGCAGCTCGTGAAGAACGCGCTGTTGAGTTCGGACCAGAGCTTCGACCGCAAGAAGACCGAGGCGTTCTACGCCCTCCGGCTCGAGGAGCAGTTCACCAAAGATGAGATTCTCGAGCGGTATCTCAACACCGTCTACTTCGGGCAGGGCGCCTACGGCCTGAAGGGTGCAGCCGAGGTCTACTTCGGTCTCGAAGACCCGATGGACATGGGCTGGGAGGAAGCAGCTCTGCTCGCCGGTCTCATCCGCAGTCCCAACAGCACCAATCCGGTGACCAACCCGAAGAAGGCGCGAGATCGGCGCATCACGGTGGTCGACCGGCTCGTGTCGCTCGAACTCATCACCGAGTTCGAGGGCGAGCGCATCAAGGTCGCTGAGCTACCAGAGGAGCGCAGCGCGCCGCTCAGCACGAAGCCGTCTGACTACTTCGAGCGCGAAGCGCAGAAGGAACTGCAGGAGAACCCGGCAATCCCGATCGGTGACACCCCGGCTGAGCGCATTGCCGCCATTTATTCACGGGGCCTGCAGGTCTACACCACCTTTGATCCCGCGGCTCAGGCACTGGCCGAGCAGGCCAAGGCCGACCTGCTCCCGATCGACTCTCGCGGCTTCACGTTGGCCATGACCACGGTCGACAACGAGACGGGCGCCGTACTGGCGATGGTCGGCGGCGATGAGTTCACGAAGGAACAGTTCAATCTCGCCGTCGATGGTCTGCGGCAGCCGGGCTCCTCGATGAAGACTTACGTGCTCGCTGCTCTGTTCGAGGCCGGCTACACGCCGAGCGACACCGTGCGGGGCGACAGTCCCTGCTCGTTCGACAACCCCGGCGGGTACCCCGACCCCTACAAGGTCAAGGGAGGCAGCGGTCGCCGCATTACGATCGCCGCCGCGACCCGCGCCTCCAACAACTGTTCCTTCGTTCGACTCGGTCAGGTGGTCGGCAACGAGAACGTGATCGAGGTGGCCCGTCGTCTGGGCATCACCACCCCGCTCGACGCTGTTCTCTCGCTTCCGCTCGGCTCCAAGGAAGTCCGTGTCATCGAGCAGGCAGCTGCCTACGCAGCCTTGGCCAACGACGGAATCTACAACGAGCCTTGGTACATCGACCGAATCGAGGACCGCAGCGGCGAGGTCATCTACGAACACCGCCCGGACGGGCGACGAGCGGTCACGGTGCAGACCGCCAGGATGATCACCCAGACTCTCGAGAGCAACGTGCGTGGTGGTACCGGTCAGCGGGCCCGACTGCCCAACGGGATGCCCGCAGGCGGCAAGACGGGAACGGCACAGAACTCTGAAGACGCCTGGTTCGTCGGCTTCACTCCGTACATCACCACCGCCGTCTGGATGGGACACCCTGACGAGAAGATCCCCATGCGGGGCGTTGCCGGCTGGGGCACGATCTTCGGCGGAACCGTCCCCGCTGCGGTGTGGGGACAGTTCAACACTGCGTACCACGAGCTCCTCGAGGCCCGCGACTTCGCCGATCCCGATGGCTACGGGGGCGGGCGCTATCTGAAGGTCGAGGGCGAGACCGACTTCTGTTCGTCCGGCGACATCGGTGTCGCCAATGAGGGTACGGTGCTGCGCGACTCCGATGGCGATGGTGTGGGGGACTGCTACGTGCCGATCACGACCACCACTCAGCCGTGCCCAGATGGCACACCCGTTCCAGAGGACGGCGTGTGTCCCGAGCCAGTCACGACTCAGCCGCCGGCCACCCCTCCGCCCACGGCGCCACCGGCCACGACCCAGCCGCCGGCCACGACCCAGCCGCCGACGACCAAGAAGCCGCCGAAGGACGACGGCTGATGACTGCTCCTGCATACGAACAACTGCTGGTCGTCCAGGACCTCGACACCGCCATCGATCAGCGTCGTCATCGGATCGGGCACCACCCCATCAAGGACGAGATCATCGCGATCGAAGACAAGGTCGCTGCTGTCGCTGCGACGGTCGCCGAGATCGAGAGCCGAAGGCATGATCTCCAACGCGACGTGAAGCGGCTCGCCGATGAGGTCGCCCTGATCGACGACAAGCGCTCGCAGGTCGATGCGAAGCTCTACGACGGGTCGGTCACCGGCACTAAGGATTTGCTGGCTCTCCAGGACGAAGCAAAGATGCTGCTCGACCGCAAGACCACGATCGAGGACGACGAACTCGAGTTCATGGAGTCGCTCGAGGCCGTCGAGGCTGAACTGGCGCCGAGTGTGGCCGAACGTGAACAACTCGCTGCCCAGCGGGAAGAGCGCGAGACCGCCCTCACGGTTGCGGTGGCCGAGCTCGAAGTCGAGCTGGCCGACACCGAGGTGAAGCGGGCCGACGCTGCCGGTGCGGTGCCGAGCGAGCTGTTGACCCACTACGACCGCTTGCGGATCGACTTCGGCGGAGTTGCCGTTGCCCGCCTCGTCGGCTCGACATGCGATGGCTGCCACATGACGCTTTCGGCGGTCGCCATCGATCTCATCAAGAAGCAGCCAGACGATGCCGTCGTGACCTGCGACGATTGCGGTCGGCTACTCATCCGTTGATGCGCATCCAGTGCTGATCTGGTTCCTCGTGCTGGCTCCGGTCCTCGTGGCCGAGGTGTTCCGCAGCCCGATGATCGACTACCGGCTCGTTGCGCTCGGCGCTGTCCTGCCGATCGCCGAGGTGGTGACCGGACCGAACGTGCTCCACACCTTGCTGGGGGCCGTCGCAGCGATGACGGTGGTCATGCTTGCCACACAACAGCGCCGTCTCGTCCGTCGCCGCCTGCTGGGCGTTCCGATCGGCTTGTTCGTGCATCTCGTGCTTGACGGAAGCTGGACGAGAACGAAGCTCTTCTGGTGGCCTGCATTCGGTCTGGACTTCGGCGAGCGTTCCCTGCCCGAGTTCGATCGGCCGCTGATCGTCGGCGTCATTCTCGAGCTGATCGCCCTAGCCGTCGCCTGGTGGGCTCATAGTCGCTACCGACTCGACGATCCATCGAACCGGCAGCGCCTCTTGCGCACGGGGCAGCTGGATCGCAGCGTCCTGTCGTGACGATCTACGTCTGCCGTCACGGCCGAACCGAGGCCAATGCGTCCGGTCTGCTCCTCGGACGGGCTGATCCGCCCCTGGATGCGTTCGGTCGCAGGCAGGCGGCACAGATCGCCACGGTCCTGCCGGCGAACGCGCTCGTCTACTCGTCGCCATTGCAGCGATGTGTCGAGACAGCGCAGGCGTACAGCAGCGATATCGCCGTCGATGGATCGTTGATCGAACTCGACTACGGAGATTTCGATCTCACCTCGATGAGCGACATCCCGGCCGAGACGTTGGGGGAGTGGCGGCGGAATCCGGACTTCACGCCACCGAACGGCGAATCGCTCCAGGCCATGGCTGACCGGGTCGGGGGCTTCCTCGATCAGCTCAGCGAGTCGGCTCGCGATCACGACATCGTCCTCTTCTCCCACGTGTCCCCAATCAAGGCCGCCGTGGCCTGGGCACTCGGAGTGGGGATCGGGATGTCCTGGAGAAGCCACGTTGCACAGGCATCGATCTCGACAATCGAAGTGTCGAGCCGCGGACCGTCGCTCCACGCGTTCAACCGGGTCGATCACCTCGTTGAGTGACCCCTCTGCTCGGGTGTCGATCCTGAGCAGAAGCACCGGTCAGGTGCCACAGGGCGAGGCAAGGGCATCTTCTCGCCCTACTCTTGAGGGTCGCACTCTTTCGTGAACTGATTCACGATGTGATCCGTCATCACCTCAGCAGTCGCTGACGTTCGGGTCGAGCCGACATAAGGGAGCTCCCCATGGGAAAGCAACGTTCCAGCTTCGCAAAACTCCAACGCGATCGGGCGAAGGCGGCCAAGAAGGCTGCCAAGCAGGCCGCCCGTCAGGGCAACACCAACGATCCCTTCGGGCCGGCGCCCACCGCCGATCTCGAGGGCGGATCTGATGTGGAAGTCATCGAGGCCAGCACCAGCGTCGTCGCCGAGATGCTCGACGGCAAAGGGGAGCTCAGCGCTCCTGAGCTACTCGAACTCATCGAGGCCGTGCACAAGCAGCTCGAGAACGGCGACATCACCCAGGACGAGTTCGAGGATGCGAAGGTCGAGATATTCGCTCGCCTGCCAATCGACTGATCGCCGACCGAACGCGAGCAACCAACCGGACTGTCAGACCCGAACTGCGGCATCACAGCCCCAGAACTGGCGGCTGACTGCCGCAGGTCGGTGGCGTCGGGATCGCGGTGCACCTAGTGTGCGTAGCCGATGATTGCTTCGTTTGAGGTCCAACCGATCACCCGGGCGATCGGTGCCGAACTCGTGGGTGCCGACCTGCGATCTCCCGCCGTCGGCGACGTGCTCTACGAGGCGCTGATCGACCACCAGGTGCTCGTGATTCGTGGTGCCGATCTCGAGCCGGCAGCGATGGCGGCGCTCGGTCGTCAGTTGGGCCCGCTCGGTGCCCGTCATCACAGCTATCGAACGCATCCGGAATGCGACGATGTCGTCGTCCTCGACTGGTCTGGCGACATGGCGCCGGACGCAGCCGAGTGGCACGCGGACATGACCTACAAGTCCATCGCCCCGTTTGCCTCGATTCTGCAGGCGATGGTCGTGCCTCCTACGGGTGGTGACACGCTCTGGGCGAACATGTACGCCGTGCACGATCGGCTCGAGCCCGGTCTGCGAAAGGACCTCGAGCAATTGGAGGCCGTGCACGACATGGGCGCATTCCGCACGCCGGCCTTTCGGTCCGGGGGCGACGCCGGCATCGACGAAGCGATCGTTGCCGCCGGGTCAGCGGTGCATCCGGTGATCGATCATCACCCCGCTACGGGGCGGCCGTACGTGAACGTCAGTGAGTCATTCACTCGCTGGATCATCGGCGCCAGCGCGCCCGAGAGCGCTCGGTTGCTCACCATGCTGTTCGACCTGATCAACCGGCCCGAGTTCCACATGCGCTTGCACTGGGAGCCCGGAACGTTGGCGATCTGGGACAACCGAGCAACCCAGCACTACGCGGTTGCCGACTATCTCCCTGATCGTCGGATGATGCACCGAGTAGCCGTCGCCACCGACGCCCGCATCTGAAGGTTGGGTGAGTTGGCCTGTAAGCGGGGTTCTGTTCCCGGGGCCGTTGCCGGCTTCCGTTCGATGACCATCCATCTGTGCAGTCCACCTGGAGGCTCCCACCGCCGAAGCGGTGAGTGACGAACAGCCGACCTCCATCTTGACCTTGCTCCCGGTGGGGTTTACCGAGCCGACGCTGTCACCAGCGCCGCTGGTGCGCTCTTACCGCACCGTTTCACCCTTGCCTGTGGCCGCAAGCGGCCCATCGGCGGTTTGTTCTCTGTGGCACTTTCCTGCGAGTCACCCCGACTGGCCGTTAGCCAGCACCGTGTTCTGTGGAGCCCCGACTTTCCTCACCGACCCCGAGAGGTCGGCGCGGCCATCCGGCCAACTCACCCAGCGGGCGACACTAGCGGCTGCGGGAACCCAGCCTTCCTTTCGCGTCGCGTATGTTGCGCATTCCAGGGAAAACGCGACGCAGAATGGGGGGCGTTGGCGGGCAGCGCCCGATCAGTTCAGCTGGCTTCGTCAGTTCAGCTGGCCGCGAAGGCCCTTGCGCCGATACCAGTCGGCGAAAAGAGCTCCGCTGGCGCCGAGCGCAGCGCTGAGGACGGCCAGGAAGGGATACTGCAGCGGATTGACCGAGTCCCCCCGGATCAGGCGCGAGACCGAACCGAACAGCTGGATCACGAGGTAGCAGCTGAGGCCGGCAATCGCCCCGTGGATCATGGGCGTGTCGCTTCGGGCCCGCCCGGCGCCGTAGCCCGCGGTCAGGAAGCCGAACACCAGCAGCAGACCGAACAGATAGATCCAGAGAGAGGAGGCCGATTCGTCGAGAACCAACGTCAGCACGACGATCGACGGCACGAGAACGAAGAGCCCGGCGAGAGCGGCGGATCGGATGACGATCCAGTCGATGGCAACCACCGGGCCATCGTAGTGCGGGGCGGCGGTCCTCCTCGGGCGACGGGGGCCGACGGCAGAAACGGACACGATCAAAGACTTGACTGAGTCCAGAATATTTGGCAGTGTGTTGGACGTGACGGACGGAGTCGACGAACTGCTGCGCGGAAACGGAGTCCAAGTGACTGCGCAGCGCCTCGCGATCATGCGAGCGGTGTCGAGCCGTCCCCACGCCACTGCCGACGAATTGACCGAAGAAGTGCGTTCGGTCATCGGGTCGATTTCACGCCAAGCGGTGTACGACACCGTGGCCGTGCTGGTCGACAAGGAACTGATTCGCCGGATCCAGCCCGCTGGATCGGCGGCCCGGTACGAAACCCGAGTCGGCGACAACCACCACCACCTGATCTGTCGTGAGTGCAGCACCATGGTCGACATCGACTGCGCCATCGGCGCCGTGCCATGCCTCACACCGGATCACGATCACGGCTTCGAAATCGACGAAGCCGAGGTCGTGTACTGGGGGCGTTGCTCCCAGTGCCAGTCGGAGTGAAAACACCCGCATCATCACCCACCCGCCTCATCACACCCACGCAAGGAACACCATGACCGAACAAGTCGCACCCGACATCAATGACGACGCCCCGAAGTGCCCGGTGATGCACAATGCGCACACCGCGCAGGGCTCCACCGCCAACCAGCACTGGTGGCCCAATCAGCTCAACCTCAGCATCCTCGATCAGGGCAATCCCGCCTCCGACCCGCTGGGCGATGACTTCGACTACGCCGCAGAGTTCGCATCGCTCGACCTCGCCGGAGTCAAGAATGACCTCACGACGCTGATGACGGACTCCCAGGATTGGTGGCCCGCCGACTACGGCCACTACGGCGGTCTCATGATCCGCCTCGCATGGCACAGCGCCGGCACCTACCGCATCGAGGACGGTCGCGGTGGCGCCGGCAACGGCACGCAGCGCTTCGCCCCGCTCAACAGCTGGCCGGACAACGGCAATCTCGACAAGGCCCGTGGGCTGCTCCTCCCCATCAAGCAGAAGTACGGCAACAAGATCTCGTGGGCCGATCTCATGATCCTGGCCGGCAACGTCGCACTCGAGTCGATGGGCTTCAAGACCTTCGGGTTCGCCGGTGGTCGTGAGGACGTCTGGGCACCCGAAGAGGACATCTACTGGGGACCCGAGACCACCTGGCTCGGAGACGAGCGTTACAGGGGTGACCGCGAGCTCGAGAACCCACTCGGTGCGGTGCAGATGGGTCTGATCTACGTCAATCCCGAGGGCCCCAACGGCATCCCCGATCCGCTGGGCTCGGCTCGCGACATCCGCGAGACCTTCGCCCGCATGGCCATGAACGACGAAGAGACCGTGGCGCTCACGGCCGGTGGTCACACCTTCGGCAAGGCGCACGGTGCCGGCGACCCCGAGCTCGTCGGCCCCGAGCCCGAGGGCTCCCCGATGCAGCAGATGGGTCTCGGCTGGAAGAACGCCTTCGAGTCCGGCATCGCCGAGCACGCCACCACGAGCGGTGTCGAGGGAGCGTGGACCCCCACGCCGACGAAGTGGGACATGTCCTACTTCGACATGCTGCTTGGCTACGACTGGGAGCTGACTCACAGCCCGGCCGGAGCACAGCAGTGGAAGCCCACGGATCCCGAGGCGGCAAAGCTCGTGCCCGATGCCTTCCTTGACGGTGTCACCCACGCGCCGATGATGACCACGGCCGACATGGCCATGAAGATGGATCCGGTCTACGCCGAGATTTCGGCTCGCTTCCACGCCAACCCCGATCAGTTCGCCGATGCGTTCGCCCGGGCGTGGTTCAAGCTGACCCACCGCGACATGGGCCCGGTCTCGCGCTACGTCGGTCCCGAGGTGCCCTCCGAGGAACTGATCTGGCAGGATCCAGTTCCGGCCGGCACCACCCTCAGCGATGCCGATGTATCCATGCTCAAGGCCAAGGTGCTCGACGCCGGTCTGAGCGTCAGCGACCTCGTCTCGACTGCATGGGCCTCGGCCTCCACGTTCCGCAACAGCGACAAGCGAGGCGGCGCCAACGGCGCTCGCGTCCGCCTGGCTCCCCAAAACGACTGGGAGGCCAACAATCCGGCCGAGTTGCGTCGGGTTCTCGGTGTGCTCGAGAGCGTTCGGACCGATTCGGGCATCGCCGTGTCGATGGCCGACCTGATCGTCCTCGGTGGTTGTGCTGCAGTCGAGACCGCAGCCAAAATTGCCGGCTACGACGTGACGGTGCCGTTCACCAGCGGACGTGGCGACTCCACGCAGGAGCAGACCGACACCGAGTCGTTCGCCGCTCTCGAGCCGAGGGCCGACGGTTTCACCAACTACCTCGGCAAGGGCAACGTCCAGGCTCCCGAGTATCTGCTGATCGACAAGGCGCAACTCTTGACCCTCAGCGCCCCGGAGATGACGGCGCTGGTCGGCGGTATGCGCGTGCTCCAGGGCAACTACGACGGCTCCAGCCACGGTGTGTTCACCAATCGTCCTGGTCAGCTCACGAATGACTTCTTCGTGAACCTCGTCGATCAGCGCACTGAGTGGAAGCCGACGTCTGCCGATGAGTCGGCGTTCGAGGGCCGTGATCGCTCGAGCGGCGAGGTCAAGTGGACGGGAACCCGTTACGACCTCGTCTTCGGAGCCAACTCGCAGCTGCGAGCCATCGCCGAGGTCTATGGCGCCAGCGATGGCGGCGAGCGGTTCGTCAACGCATTCATCAAGGCCTGGAACAAGGTCATGATGCTCGACCGTTTCGATCTCGACTGATCGACGGCACAACCACGTGACGTAGCGACCAGCGGCCCCGCTGGACCCACCTCGGTGGTTCTGGCGGGGTCGCCTCCGCGTCCATGGAGGAGTACTGCTGATGTCCGAACTCAGAGGGTCACGAACCGAGGCTCACCTACGCGAGGCGTTCGCCCGCGAGAGCCAGACCGCGCTGAGGTACCTCTATTTCGCCCAGCAAGCCGACATCGAGGGGCGCCCTGATCTTGCGGCGCTCTTCCGGGTGATCGCCGAGGGCGAGACCGGTCACGCTCTCGCGATCCTCGACTTGCTCGCCGACGCCGGCGATCCCCTGACCAACGAGCCGATCGGCGAGACCGACGACAACCTCCAGAGTGCTGTGGTCGGAGAGCGAAACGATGCCGAGCTCTACTCCGAGTTCGCCGAGACGGCTCGGACCGAAGGGTTCACCGAGATCGCCGACTGGATGGCGACGGTCGTGCGAGTCGAACAACAACAGCTGACTCGCTTCGTCGAGGCAGCACGGCATACCGGGGACGCCGAACCCGGCAGCACATCGTCATAACCGCCCAGCGGCTCGGAGTGACAGCGCTAGCGTGGCGTCGTGACCAACGAGCCATCCCCATCGACCGCTCCAACGTCCACGGACGTGTCATTGCTCCAGGACTTCGGAGGGTGGCCCGGCACGATCGGGGCCGTGGCATCGGGGACTGACATCGTCTCGGATCATGCTCGTGCCGCCATGGCGTCGATCCTGGCCGGCGAGGCCACGCCGGCCCAGATCGCCGGTTTCATCGTCGCACTACGGGTCAAGGGTGAGACCGTCGGCGAGATGATCGGTCTTGTGCGGGGCATGCTCGCAGCCAGCGAGCCCCTGACGATCCCTGCCGAAGCCATCGACATCGTCGGCACCGGTGGCTCGGCCCACCGCCGCAAGCATGCGCTGAACGTGTCCACGATGTCCGCATTCGTTGCTGCCGGTGCCGGCGCCGTCGTGTGCAAGCACGGGAACTACAAGGCTTCCAGCACGTCTGGCAGCTTCGATTTCCTGCAGGCACTCGGGCTTCGCGTTGATCTCACGCCGGAACAGCTCGAGCGCCAAGTCGCGGAGCACGGGCTCGGTTTTGCACTTGCCCGGACCTTTCATCCGTCGATGCGGCACGCCGGCCCGGTTCGGGCCGAGCTCGGGATTCCGACCGTCTTCAACACCCTCGGCCCCTTGGCTCATCCGGGCCAGGTGCGGCGCCAAGTAGTCGGCTGCTCGAGCGAGGCACTGGCCGAGGAGATGAGTCTCGTGCTCGAGGCGCTGGGCTCGAAACATGCCTGGGTCGTGACCGGTGACAACGGCATCGACGAGATCAGTACGACCGGCCCCTCGGTCGTGTTCGTTGTCCGCGACGGCGAGGTCCGTCGAATGACGATCGACCTCGACGAGATCGGAATCGAGCGCCCGTCATCGATGGACGCGCTCGCCGGCGGCACGGCCGACGACAACGTCGCGATCTTCAAGCGAATCCTCGATGGCAGCGAGGCAGGTTCTCGCCGGGACATCGTCCTGTTGAATGCCGGGGCCGGTTTGGTGGTGGCCGGGCTCGCCGACGACCTTGCCGCCGGCGTCGAACAGGCGCTCGCAGCGATCAGCGACGGGCGGGTCGGCGTCAAGCTGGAAGCCCTTCAACGATTCGGCCGTGACGAAGGCTGAGGCGCCGGTTTGAAGTCGGGGAGTCCCGGAAGAGTTGACGCAAAGCTTCCCTCCGAGGTCAGCAGACGAACGCCGTCGGCGTTTCGTTGAAGCCACGAGGCAACGCACAGGGCTTCGTCGAGCGAGACGGGCCGTTGCGTCGGGTCGGTCATGTCGTCGACCGTGGCAACGTCGTCATCACCTGAGGACACGGTTTCGCTCCGGAGCAAGGCGCGATCGAGCACCGCGCTGTCGAGAGCGCCACCGGTTCGGATGCGGATCGTGGAACCGCGCCGGTCTTCGACTACGAGGTGGTCGATCCGGTCGAGCATGTCGATCCGGCGTTGCCGAGTGACGATCCGGGCAATCGCCTCGGCTCGATTCCGCATGTCCGCCGCCTCTTCGAAACGTTCGTCGTCGGCGAGTCGCTGCATGTGGGCCTCGATGGGGAGGAGGATGAGATCGGTGTCGCCGGCAAAGGCTTGTGTCACCGACTGCACGACTCGGTCGTACTCGACCTCGCTGCACGAGCCGCTGCACGGGCACATCGCCACTCCCAGTTGAGCAGCCGTACAGAGCGCATCGGTGGGTTCGAACCCGCGCCTGCCGACCCGAGTCGAACACCGGCGAAGTGGGAAGGCAGCGTGCATGGCCTCGACCACCAGCTTCGCTTCCGTTCGTGACGGAAACGGTCCGAGATGCGCCGATGAGGTCGGCGGCGGTTTCCGCACGATCGACAACCGCGGGAAGGCCTCGTCGGTCAGTCGAACCCAGCATGGAGAGATCGGCTTCTTGTTTCGCCGATTGAAACGAGGCTGGAAGCGATGGATCAGGCGGAGTTCGAGCAACTCGGCCTCGAGGGTGTTGGCGCAAGTCTGGTGGCTGATGCGGTGCGTCTCGCGAAGAAGCTGTCCGACCTTCCTCCGTCGGTCTGAGGAGAAATAGCTCCGGACCCGAGACCTCAGGTCGGTCGCCTTTCCGACATAGAGCACGCGATCGTCGCGGTCGTGGAACAGATACACGCCCGGGGTGCGGGGGATGTCGTTGGTCATCGACAGCTTGCGCCATTGTGGATGCCCGGCGACCGTCGGCAGCGTAATGAGGTCGTCGAGACCGGTGACGCCCCACGCCGAGGCACGCTCGATGAGGAGGTGGAGCAGGTCGGTCGTGGCCCAGGCGTCATCCAGCGCCCGGTGAGTGGGTTGATGGGGCAGCCGGAGCCGCTTTGCCAGCTCGCCGAGTCCGAAACGGGGCATCTCGTCGGCCAGAAGGCGGCGGCTCAGGCCGAGCGTGTCGAGTCGTTGATTTCCCAGCATCGGCCCGCCCCAGCGGCGCACGGCATGACCAAGGAACGACCAGTCGAATCGCACGTTGTGGCCGACCACCACGGCGCCGCCCATGAACTCCAAGAAGGCAGGGAGCACCTCGTCCATGCTCGGCGCCCGCATCACCAATGAGTCGGTGATGCCCGTGATCACGGTGATGTTGGGTGGGATCGCGCACCCCGGGTTCACCAGCGTCTGGAAGGTGCCGAGGACTTCGCCGGCTCGGACCTTGACCGCTCCGATCTCGGTGATGAGGCAGCTCTCGGGGTTGCCGCCGGTCGTCTCCACGTCGAAGATGCAGAAGGTGACCTCATGGAGGGGCGTGCCGAGATCATCGAAGGACCGTTGGGGGAACCGCACCGTCCCATCTGACATCGAACATCTGTTCGATGTCAAGGACCTGTGGTGGATTTCGGGCCGGTCGCAGTTGTCGGTACTGGATTTTTCCGGCCTGCGGTCGATGGAAGCAGATGCAGAAGCGCCCCGCAGTCGCGTCACCAGGCCAGGCTTGGTGGACCATCATCGTGGGGCAACTCCGAGAAGAACGGATCGACCATGGGTGATGAGATGCTTGCCAGCGTGTGTGAGCTCGCCTTCGACGTAGCGAAGGAGGGTGGGTCTCCGTCGACGATGAAGAACTACCTGTACCTTGCGCAACGGCCACCGCGGGCATACTCCGTGGCCCAGCGAGCGCTCGAGGAGGATGCATCCTTCCGTCGGCGAGTCGCCGAGCGGGCCACCATCGAGTCGGTCGGCGAGGCGGGCTACCTCTGGTTGCATCGTCCAGACGGGTGGGAGCAGCGATTCTCCGCGATCAACGCCGGCGTCGAGCCGCTCGAATCCGGCTCCGGAGGCACCTCCGAGCGGCCCCCGATGCCCGAGCCACCACGATCCTCTACCGAGATCGCTCGCAGCCAGATCCCGCCTGCACCCATCACGCCGTCGACGATTCCGGCACAGACCATCAACTCGATCGAAGACGAATTGTCCACGCTCCGCGGTTTGGTCGATCGTCTTGCCGACGAACGGCAGAACGTTCGATCGTCGGTGACCGAGCTCGAGGAGGAGCTGGACACCCGGAGGGCCGAGAACCTCGAAATGTCGACGCGGCTCAGCGCGCTCCGCTCCGAACTGGACACGGTCCAGTCGACCGAGTCGGTCGTGGCCACGCAACGAGACGAAGCACTTCGCCGGGTTGGCGAGCTCGAGGCCGACGTCGCAGCGTTGTCGGACGAAGTGAATCAGATTCGCAGCGAGCGCGACGACGTCCGTTCGAGTGTCGATGGCACCCATCAGGAACTCGAAACCGCTCGTGCGGAGCTGAACATCGCCAATGCGGAGCTCGACGAGGCCCGTGGCGAACTCACGGGCGTGAGATCCGAGTTGCAGGGCTTGACCAACGGCCTGGACGGAGCCAACGTCGAGTTGGAGGGCACTCGCTCCGAGTTGGAGGGCACCCGTTCCGAGTTGGAGGGCACCCGTTCCGAGTTGGAGGGCACCCGTTCCGAGTTGGAGGGCAACCGCTCCGACCTCGACGGAGTCAGCGGTGAGCTGGAAGCCGTGCGAACCGAACTGGCTGGTGTCCGCACCGAGCTCGACGGTGTGCGAACCGAACTGGAGGGTGTACGAACCGAACTCCTCGGAGTCGCAGCGGAGCTGGAAAGCGTCCGCACCGAGCGTGATGCGTCGCTTGCAGACGCCGACGGCATCCGCGCCGAACTCGAGGGTGTTCGCACCGAGCGTGAGGGCGTTCGTACCGAACTCGAGGGCGTCGCGACCGAACTGGACTCTGTTAGGGCAGCTCTCGTCGACGTCAGTGGCGAACGCGACTCGGCAGAGGCGTCCATGACGGCACTGACGGTCGAGCGTGATGGCGTTGTTGCGAGTCTGAACGATCTCGAGGCGTCCTCGGGCACACAGATCGACGAGCTCGTGTCGGCTCGCAATCAGCTGACTGACGACAACGTCGAGCTCGCGTCCCGGCTCGCCGTCGCAGAGCAGGCCAGAATCGATCTCGAGGCACAGCTCGGCGAAGTCTCGGACAAGTGGCAGGCATCGAGCCGCCAGATCGCGGCCTATTCGGGTATGGCCGGCCAACTCGATGCTGCTGTTGCCGAGCGCACTCGACTGCAGGATCAGCTGGCGCAGGTGACCGAAGGTCTCACCCGGGTTCGATTGGCCGTCGACAGCGGACACGAGCAGCTCTCTGCCGAACTGACCAATGTCGAAGATGTCATGGTGGCTGCGGCCGAGACCGCAACCGCAACCGACACCGACATCGACCACGAGCCGGGCGCTGACGTCGACGCGGACAACGACGAAACGGGAACGGCCGACGACGCCCCTGACCAGGCCTCGGACGACCACACCGCTGACGATGTTGCCGACACCGACCGCCTCTACGACGAGGAGTTGAGCGCGCCGGTCGTCGCCGACGACTTCGCGCCCGAGGTCGACGAATTCGACACCGACACCGACGCTGTGACCGACGACGGCGAGGGCCCGCACGGCTCCGACAACGGCGACGGCAGCGATGCCGTGTCGACCGACGTCGAGAACGACGCGTCGTCCGAAACTGACGAAACCTCGGTCGACATGGACAGTCCGGCCTTCGACGGTGTGGATGAGGCGTTCGAGACGCCGGACATCGAGACGCCGGAGATCGAGACCTCGGCCTTCGACAGTCCCGCCTTCGAGAGTGCGGATGAGGCATTCGAGACGCCGGACATCGACGCTCCCGCCTTCGACGGTGAGGACGAAACCTTCGGGGCCTTTGCTGGAGATTCGCCGGCCTTCGACTCGATCGACGACGATGTTCAGGCATTCGACACCCCGGACGACTCGATCGACGACGATGTTCAGGCATTCGACACCCCGGACGACTCGATCTCGGAGATCGACGCGTCCGACGAAAGTGCGTTCGAGGCTCCGGTCTTTGATCGACGACGCATCGTGTTCCCGGATGGCCTCTCCGACGGCGTCGAGATGGCGCAGCACGTGGTGTCGACGCCTGATGTTGTGCTCCTGATCGACGGCGACGGCGCTGCCGGCCTCGGTTGGCCTCACCTCGACGTCGCTGTCAGGCGTTCGGCGCTGGTCAACTACCTCGGCCAGCTCACCGCCGACTCTGGCGCAGCCGCCGACGTTGTGTTCGAACGCCCGGTTGGGGGCGAAGAAGCCCTTCCGGTTTCCCGAGCTGTTCGTGTCCGGATCGCAGACGAACCAGTGGGCTCCAGCCCGCTCTTCGAGGCGGTCATCGCCGGCTATCCGGAGGAATGGCCCATCGCGGTCGTCACCGATCAGCCATCGATCACCATCCGTGCGGAGGAGATGAGCGTGACCAGGTTGACCAACGGGCAGTTGCTCGATCTCTTCCTCGATCTCGGTTCATCCGGCCACTGATCTTCGGTCGCCGTCAGAACGGCGTCGCGAACATCAGCCCCAGCGCCGTATGACCGGCCGCACGGCTCGCAATGAACGAGTGCGCCAGGCACCGACAGCCACGCCACAGCCGTAGGCGACATCGTCGATGACCCCCAGTCCCAGCAGCATGGGGTCAGTCGTCGAAGTCAGGCGTCGCGCCCACCCTGCGAGGATCCACCAACGCGTCGGCCGGCTCGAGCGTCCCCGAAGCGCGAGCGCGAGCGATCCTGTGAGCCAGCTGCGCGACATGTTCTCGGCGAAAGAGCGCATCGCCCATCCCTGGCCGACAGCGAGCAACCGGAACGCTGTCGGCAGTGGTGTCTCGGTCGCGCTCAGCAGTCCGGCCAGCTTCTCCGCCGGGAGGACGCCCACCGCGAAACCAACGACGGGGTGGCCGAGGGATGTCGTCACCACACCGAGGAGTCCGACTGCGGAGGTTCGCCACGGTCCGCTTGTGTCCGGGTGGCGGTGGGCCAGGGGGGCAGCGGCTGAGGCGTAGCGGAACCGCTGTTCGGCGAACGCCGCCACTGTCCTTCGCGCCCGATGGTGGACCACGAGCCTCGGGTCGTACCGGACGCTGCTGGTCTCGCTCAACCGCCAGACGAGTTCCACGTCCTCGCCATAGCGCAGGCTCTCGTCAAAACCGTCGCTCGCCCTCAGGGACCCCGCCCTCACGGCGAGGCATGCCGTTGGTACGTAGGTGATTCGCTCGTGCGGCCCCACCGAGGAAGGTTCGTCACCGAGGTCGAGAGGGGAGTGGAGCGCTTCGTATCGGTCGATCGCCGAGCGACCTGGCGTCGTGACCACTCGAGGAGCGGCCGCTGCCACCGATGGATCGGTCAGGTGGCCGGCAAGGCGGGCGAACACCGTGGCATCCTCGATGGCCACGCCCGCGTCGACGAACACCACGACGTCGCCGTCCTCGACGCGATGGCGGGCGAGCGCGTCCCGCCATCCCGTATTACGGGCTGTCCCCGGTCCACGGCTCTGTTCGTGGCGCAGAATCGTGACGTCGTCGATCGCCAGGAGCGGCGGCTGGTTGCCATCGTCGACGACCGTGATCGAGGTCGGACCCTGAGCTCGGACGCCCTCGAGCGTCGTGTCGAGTTCGCTGCGTTCACCGCGGAACGGGACGACGACGTGACACGGTCGATCGGACGGCTCACGGATCGGGTGGGCCATGCCGGCGTCGATTAGTCGCGCTGCCAGATCTTGCTGATCGCCGTCCTCACCGATGGAGGGGGCCGGCCCTCCCGCGAACCAGCCTCGAACCGTGGCTGCCCCGGAACGGCTGAGGGTGATGATGCGGAACGGGTGTCCGCCCAGCAGTACGCGCCCGTTTCGCTCGGTCCGCAATCGGCGATCAGCTGCGAGCTGATCGCTCATTCCACGACCCGGCGGAGCGCGTCGAGCACGGACAGCGGACCGCTCACCTCGGCCAGTCGGCCTCCCGCCGCCGTGACGAGTGCTCTGGCATGTTCCGGTTCGTCGGCCGGCGCGAGCACGATCAGCTCGTCGAGGCTGCGTGCGATGGGTACGGGATCAGCGCCGGTCGTGACCTCGGCATCGGAGAGCAGGATGGTCAGGCGGCGGGTCGCGGTCGACCGATCCAGCTGGCGTTGGGCAGCAGTCAGGGCGAGGGCGACGTCGGTCGTGCCATGGCCTCGTAGAGCCAAGACTTCGGCGACCAGCGCGTCAGCGGCCTTTGTCTGGCCCATGCCTTTCATCTCGATCACCCGATCGCCGAACGCCAGGACGGCGAAGTGGGCAGGTGCCCTCCACGCGCAGACAGCGGCCGCCAACGCTGCGCTGGCGAGGCGCTCGCCGTTCATCGATCCAGAGCGGTCGACGAGCAGACAGATGGCCGTGGCCGGCTGCTGCCATTGGGCGGCCTGGAGGTCGTCGAGGGACGGCCGTCGTCCAACGGCGCGCGCCTCGACGACCGCGTCGATGCTGGCGTCGATGTCGACGTCGGTGGCATTCGGAGTTGCCGGTCGTCTCACGAGTCTGCCGACGCCTCGACTCTTGACCGTGCCCGTCCTGGCCAGGTCGAGCACGATGCGTCCGGCGAGGCGTTTCGACAACGCGGCCAGGTCTCGATCGGTGGCTTGTGTCATCTTCGCCAGGAGTTCCAGCGCTTCGTCCGGGGCCTCTTCGAAGAGCTCGTCGAAGGCCGCCGCGTCGACCTCGCCCAGTTGTGGAGACACCTCGGCGAAGTTTTCGTCACGCTGCAGGTCGCGGCGGCTGATCGAGCGGCGACGCTCGTCCTTCAATGCCCGCTCGGCCTCCTCGCCGGTCAGGATGCGATCGTCGTCGGAGCCGCCCCCGGAGGGCGGTGGGCTTTTCCCGGATCACTCCCGGTGTCCTCCTGATCGGCTGCCTGCTCTGTCTGCGGCATGATGCTGCGATAGAGCTCGGTGATCACCGATTCCGGGGTTCTTCCGGCGGCATCGTGAAGGCGGATCCGACCCGAGAGCGACGTCAGGGCAGCGTCGAGCGCAACATCGTCGTGGGCCGGAGGAAGTCGGCGCAGCTCGGAGAGTTGTTGTGCCAACAACAGCAGATCGACGGCTCCCCGAACCGACGATCCGACTCGGACATCGACATGGGTTCGTGTCGCTCGAACCAGTTCGACGACGCGTCCGGCGAACTCGGCATCGGCTCCGGGCACATCGCGTTCCGCGATGGCACACTCGTCTGACGCCGATTGGTAGTCCATCGAGATGCGGCAGACACGGTCGTAGATCGCACCCGAGATCCGAGCCGTGCCAACCGAGTCAAAAGGGTTCATGGCGGCGACGAGGCGGAACGACGGGTCGGCCTCGATGGTTCCCAAACGGGGGATCGTCAGCTCACCCTCTGACATCACCGTCACCAAGAGGTTGAGGGTTTCTTCGGGTATGCGGTTGATCTCCTCGATGTAGAGCAGCGATCCGTTGCGCAGCGCCCGAGCGAGGGGACCGTCGATCCAGATCGCGGAGTCGTAGCCACGGTCGAGGATCAACGCCGGATCGAAGTAACCGACGAGACGAGCGGGTGTGAGCTCGGCGTTGCCCTCGATGAACTCGAATCCGTGGCCCGTCGTGGCGGCGACAGCGCGGAGCATTGTGGACTTTCCGGTACCCGGTGGCCCCTCCATGAGGAGGTGGCGCCCCGCCATGAGCGCGGCGACGACAAGTTCGGCCTCACGCGCCCGACCGACCACCCCGGAGCGGAGCGCATCGAGTGTGGCCGGGCCGTAGTGCGTTGCTTCGTTCACCTTCGCCGATCAGTCGAAGACGATGACGCCGCGGATGTTCTTGCCGTCACGCATGTCCTGGTAGCCCTGATTGATGTCGTCGAGGGAGTAGGTGTTGGTGATGAGCTCGTGGATCTTGAGGGCGCCCCGCTGGTATTCGCGGAGAAGGCGAGGAATCTCGGAACGAGGGCTGTTGGAGCCGAAGATCGAACCCTTGATCTCCTTGTTGTACATGGAGAGCGAGAAGAGATCGAGAGTGACTTCGCGCTGATCCATCGGTGCGAGACCGGTCACCACGATGGTGCCGTCCTTCGAAATGATGTTGAGGGCGGGCTCGAGGAGATCACCCGTGGTCACACCGGGGGTCAGGATGCACGAGTCCGCCATGATGCCGTTGGTCATCTCCATGACAGAGAGCAGGGCGTCATCGAAGCTGCTGAAGAAATGGGTGGCTCCGAATTCCTCGGCCATCTCCTTCTTGTCCGGGTTGGTGTCGACAGCCACGATGTTGGCTGCGCCGCTGAGCTTTGCCCCCTGGAGGGCGTTGGCACCGATGCCGCCGATTCCGACGACCACGACGGTGTCGCCTGACTTCGTCCCGGCACGGCTCTGTACCGAACCGACACCGGTGGCAACACCACAGGAGACGAGGGCAACTGCGTCGAGGGGAAGGTCGGGCTCGACTTTGATGACCGATGCCTCGTTGACCAGCATGTATTCGCTGAACGTGCCGAGCTGGGCCATCCGATTGGCTGGGGTTCCGTTGATGTGGTGGCGGTACTGGCCGTCAGCGATCATGCCGCCGGCCAGGGTCGTGGCGCCGAGGTCGCAGAGGTTCTGGCGGCCGGTCGCACACCAGTGGCACGTGCCACATGACGGGACGAAACTGACCGAGACGTGATCACCGACGGCGACGCTGGTCACGCCTTCACCAACTTGATGGACCACACCTGAGCCTTCGTGGCCACCGATCATCGGGAAGAAATGGGGAACCCCGATCATTTCGAGGAGCTCTGCGGGGGCGGTGAGATCGCCGGTGACGAGGTGCTCATCTGAATGGCACAGGCCGGCGAACGCCGTCTTGATGATCACCTCGCCGGGCGCTGGGTCACCGAGGTCGACTTCTTCGATCTTCCACTCTTCGTTCTCGCCCCAGAGCACAGCAGCGCGGGTCTTCATGATGATCTCCTGTCGTGGATGGGTCTTCAACCGGTGAGGGGGCAAACTAACAGGACCAGTACCCGTGGCTTAAATGGAGCGGCCGTCGCAACTCAGAGGCCGGTCACCGAGCGGGCGTACCGGACTAGTTCTTCGAGCAAGCGCACCCCTTCGGCCGCCGTTGCTCCCGTCGGGTCGCCGAGGACTCCGCTCGGCGAGACGGCGCCAGTGCCGCCCTCGCGGAGGCGGGGGAGAAGCTCGCCGATCGGGGTGCTGTTGCCCGGCCGGGCAACGTCCATGCTGACCAATTCGGGTGCCAGGTGGAGCATCAGCGACGTCTCGGCTCGGCCGGCGTGGGCATCGGCGCCGGACAGCAACGGAACCAGCACTGCGACGTCGTGACCTTCGTGATCGAGCTGCCGTTTCGCTCGCTGGAGTGCGTCGAGATTGCCGGCGTGTCCGCTCAGGAAGATGACCCGGTCGAACCGTTGCCGGGCGGACCGTGCCAGCTCGATCAGCACAGAGACGAGAGCGTCTGTCCCGATCGACAACGTGCCGGCGAAGCTTTGGTGCTCTCCGGCCGCTCCGTAGGCCAGGACAGGAGCCACGACGACGGCTTCGTCGACCGCAGACGCAAAGGCGTTCGCCCAGCCCTCGGCGATCACCGAGTCGGTCGACACCGGGAGATGGGGGCCATGCTGTTCGGTCGATCCCAACGGGATGACCAGTAGGCGGCCCACATCCTCGAGGTCCGGCGAGGTCGCTGATCCGAGGACGATCACCTCGCGAGTGTATGGATGCGCTCCGCGTCGCTGAATTCCTCGACCTCGTCGAGGGTGGGGAGCAGGCGACCGGATGCCTCTTCACGTTTGAAGATCACGAACGAGAGCGCTGTCAACGCCAGGAGGACAATGGCAGCCCGTGGCAGAACCACGAGAGGATCGACGATGTCATTGATCCCGAGTTCGATCTCGGCCAGTCGTTCGACCATCCAACCGACCGCGATGATCGACATGACGATGGCGGTGACGTTGAGGAACGGCAGGTAGTAACGGGTGCGGCGAAGCAGGTAGAGCGCCGGGAAGCAGGCCACGATCACACCGACCTGACCGATCTCGATTCCGATGTTTCGACCCAGGAGTGAGACGAGCTGGGTCGAGCGGCTCACGTCGAGACCATCAACGAGCGTGGCGAATCCCATGCCGTGGAACAGCCCGAACCCGAAGGCGATCAGCCACTCCTTGTTGGGGAAGATGGGTCGGATGCTGTGGATCGCGGCCATGGCGATCGAGATCGCGATCACAGCCTCGACGAACTTCGACGGAGGCAGCGGGAGGATCCCGAGGCCGGCGAGTGAGAACGTGATCGAGTGGGCGAGCGTGAACATCGTTGCGATCTTCAGAATTCGCCACAGCGAGCTCAGGAATCCGTTGGTCGGGTGCCAGCCGTTCCGGAAGAAGAGGACAGACGGAATGAGCAGGACGAGCACGAACAGCACGTGGTCAGGGCCGGTCTTGATGTGATCGATGCCGAGTTTCACACTGGCGCTGAGGTTCTTGAACGAGGATGCGTCCCCGAGATCGACGTCCTGTGTGCGGCTGCCCGAATCGAAAGCGACGAGGAAGTCGGCCTCGTTGTTGTAGATACCGCCCTCGACGTCGTTTTCGATCACGATGAGACCGTCACGACCGTCGATCTCGTCGAAGAAGGGGTCGAACGTGATCACGAACTCTCGAGGCGCAGGAGCATCGAATCCCGAGATCTCGAACGGTAACCAGAGGTAGTTGTTGTCCTGGTCGAACTTGTCGGTCGACAGGAGACGCCGACCCTCGAAGGTCACGGTGAGCTTCGTGCCGTCGACGGTCTCGATCGTCAGGTGCTCGTTGGCGTACGTCTGAAGCGCGCCCAGTCGGGTATCGACGAGTGCCAGCGTGTCGCCATCGCTCGCCTCATCGACGAATTCGATGCCGAACACCGTCTCGATGTCCGAGAGCGGGAACTCGATGCGCCCAGCCAGTGCGAGATCGCTCACGTCGAGGTACAGATACGACTGGTCGCCGGCGTGCGCCCCGGCCGGAGCGGCGACGACGATCACCGCCACCATCGCCGCGATGGACATGGCCACGACGCGTCTGATGGTTGTGGCGAGGTTTCGAAGCGTCATGAGTTCTCTCCTGGATCGCGGGACTCGCTCGTCGAGCCTTGCGTGTGGTTCGTCGTGGATGGGTTCTGTGGACGCAGCTTCGGCTGGGCTGATTTCCCCTCCGTCTGACGACGGATGGGAGTCTCGACCCGCAGGAGGCGAGCAATGATCATCCGTTGGATGTCAGAAGTACCGGAATAGGCGAGTCCACCGATCGCATCGCGAAGCTCGCGTTCCAGCGGCAGACCGGTGGTGTAGCCCTCGGCACCGTGCAACGAGACAGCATCGAGCGCGGCCTGGACCGCCATCTCGGAGGTTTGGAGCTTGGCCAGCGCTGCCGCCATCCCAACCGTGCGACCACGGTCGTTCAGCGCTGCCGCTTTGTAGACGAGGAGTCGACCGGACTCGTGGTTGAGCTTCATGTCGGCGATCCGGTGGGACACGGCCTGATTGGTACCGATGACCGATCCGAACTGTTCTCGACTGCGAGCCCGAGCGATCGACTGTTCGATGACGCGCCTGGTGGCACCGAGCTGCCCGGCGAACAGGAACGCCCGTTCACCCTCGACCGCCTTGGTGAACACACCACCCCCACCACCCTCGGGCCCGAGACGGTCGGCGACGGTGACTCGACACTGATCGAAGGTGATGGAACCGAAGGGTGAGCTGTTGAGTCCGAGCTTCTCGACGCTCTCACCGCAGGTGATGCCCTCGCGGTTCGTCTCCACCACGAAGGCAGTGATGCCCCAACGGCCGAGCGAGGGATCGGTCGTCGCGAAGACGACGACCAGGTCGGCGATGGGACCGAGCGTGATCCAGCACTTCGCGCCGGTGAGCTCGTACTCGGCCAAGGGAGACTTCGGATCTCCGGCGTCTGGGTCGATCCGACGAGAGACCGTCGTGATTGCGCTGGAATCCGAGCCGGCGTCTGGCTCGGTCATGGCAAACGCACCGAACGTGGAGCCGTCGAGCAACCCGGGCAGGTGCTCGGCGAGCTGTTGACCAGACGCCGCCGATCGAATGGCGTTCTGGGTGGCGAACACCTGTGATGCGAGTGCAAAGACGAGACCGTTGTCCGAGCATCCGTGACCAAGTCCCTCGAACGCCAGCATGGCCTCTACGGTCGAACGCCCGAGCCCGCCGTCACTCACGGGAACTGTCAAGCGCTGGAAGCCGGCTGAGGCGAGCAGGCGCCACCGATCCCGATCGATGCCGCGACCGAGAGGCTCGAGCTCGTCAGCCGCCCACGCAGACGCCGCATCGGTGATCAGGTGGCGGTCGTTCAGGAGCGCGTCGAGCGCCGTCGTGTCATTGGACGTTGGATCGGGATCCGCCCCGTCTGACAGGGCGAACAGCGGTTCGAACAGCGGCGAATGCATCCACCCTGCCTTTCAGATCCCGACCAGAGTGCAGCAAGGAGGCCGGCAAACCAAGGGCTGGGTGGCCAATTGTCGGCAGATGAGGCTGTTTTGCTTGCTTGGGCTGGGCCGAACGGCAGTGAAATGGACGACTGCATCCGCCAGGTTGCCTCTGGACGAAGAAAGGATGTTCGAACGACGATGGTGTGGTGGTGAGCATGGTTGATGAGGCGAGTGATATCCCGGCGGAGACCGGGTCGGCAGGCGCGCCCGGCTCTTCGGCGCGCACGCTGGCCGACATCGTCGGTCTCGCCGCCCGTTCGATTCCTGATCGTCCTGCGCTCGCGGGACCGAACGGCGACCTGACCTACGCCGAGGTCGATGAACTCGTCGACCGCCTGGCCGACGGGTTCGCTTCTGCCGGCGTCCCACGCGGTGGCCGGGTCGTGGTCTCCATGCACAAGACCGAGCGGTCATATCTCATCTTCCACGCGCTTCTTCGCATCGGTGCTGTCGTCGTGCCTGTTGATCCACTCATGCCGCCCGCAGCGTTCGCCCAGCTGGTCAGGCCGCTGAGTTGCTCCGCCGTCGTCGCTGATCGGGCGTCGCTGCAACGGTTCGATCCCTTCAGCGGTGACCCCGGCCCCTTCCCGGCGGGCGTGTTCACCACCGATGACGGCGATGGTCGGATGGTGTCCATCCCGGAGCTGCTCGCTGCCGATCGGGACGGCACGGTCCTCCGGCGGCCCGAGGTGACGCCGGACGACCCGGCGTACGTCATCTTCACATCCGGATCCACGGGTACACCCAAAGGCATCACACACACCCACCGCAGCGGTCTGGCCTACGCGCGGCTCGCGGTCGAGACCCACGGCATCACCAGCGAGGACCGGGTCGCCGGTATGCCGCCTCTGCACTTCGACATGTCGACGCTCGAGCTCTACGCCGCCCCGTTCGCCGGTGCTACGTGCGTGCCCATCGGGGGAGCGGAGCTTCGATTCCCGGCGACGTTCACCGAGCGGAGTGAGGCGCAGCGGCTCAGTGTCTGGTACGCCGTGCCGTTCCAGCTCCGCCAGATCAGTGAGCGGGGAGCGCTTGACCAGCGAGACCTCTCGGCGCTTCGCCATGTCGTCTACGCCGGGGAACCGTTTACTGCGTCGGCGCTGGCCACCATGATGGGCCAGCTCCCTGGCGTTCGTTTCAGCAACGCCTACGGACCGGCCGAGACCAATGTCTGCACCGTGCACGAGCTCGACGGGCCGCCGATCGACGACGTGCCGATCGGTCGACCGTGGGGTGACGTCGAGGTGCGCATCGTCGACCGTGACGCCATCATCGGCTCCGCGTCCGACCTCGACGACGTGCCCGATGGCGAACTCGGTGAGTTGTGGGTCATGGCCGACACGGTCATGACCGGCTACCTCGACCAGCCCGAGCGGACCGCCGAACGTTGTCTCCCTGGGGAGCGCGGTGTCTGGTATCGCACCGGCGATCTCGCGCGTCGCAGAGACGGGTTGCTCTGGTTGGCCGGTCGGGTCGATCATCAAGTGAAGGTGCGGGGCGTACGGCTCGAGCTCGAGGCGATCGAGTCCGTGTTGGTGGGGCACCCGGATGTCGCCGAGGCCGTGGTCGCGCCGGCCAACGGCGCAGCATCGGTCGAGCAGCTCGTGGCCGCTGTGGTGTTGTCGACGACGGCGACGACGCTCGACCGTTCCGCCCTTCGCCGATGGTGCCTCGAACGTTTGGCCCAGGTGGCCGTTCCGGCCGAAATTGCGGCTTGGGTTGAGTTCCCGCTCACGTCTTCGGGCAAAATCGACCGTGCCAGCGTCCGGCTGGCCATGTCCCATGCATCGGCCGCGCTCCCGACCGACGAGCCGTCAACGAACGGAAGCTGATGTCTGACCTTGCCGCCACCGATGAGAAGTTCGTCCTCGGACTGCTCGAACTCCTCAATGATGAGCTTTCACTCGACCCGTCGGTCTCGATCGACGTCGATACCGACCTCTTGCTCACTGGGCTGGTCGACTCGCTCGGCATAATCCAAGTCGTGTCGTGGATCGAGGACGAGATGGGTTCCTCGGTCGACCCGGTCGACGTCACCCTGGAGAACTTCCAGACTCCTGGCGCCATGATTCGCTTCGCTGCAAGCCTTGGCTGACGACGCGCAGGTCGTCGCCGGCCCGATGCTGTCCGCGGCCCAGCGGGCGTTGTGGTCCTCGCAGCTCCGCCACCCGGACGCCCCGCTCCAGAACATGGCGTTGGTGACTCACATCGACGGCCCGGTCGACGCCGATCGTCTTGCGACCGCCTTTCACCGGGTGGTCGCCGCCAGTGACACGCTGCGCCTCACGATCGGCCGGCAGGTCGGAATTGCGCCAGATCCGCCGGCGGCCTCCGACATCATCGAGCTCGAGCGGTCGGAGGTGTCTTCGTGGGCACGGGATCGGGTGTTGTCGCCGATCGACGTCAGTGAATGTGTGTACGACAGCGTCATCCTGCCCCACCCAGACGGCACCGTCTCGTGGTATCTGGCCCTTCACCACGTGGCCACCGATGCCACCAGCTCGGCGCTCGTGTTCGAAGCGACGGTGGCAGCGTACGACGGCCGGCCATTCGCCCTGGAGACCACACTCGGTCGTAACCGCGTGCAGCCCGAGCCCGATCCCGATGCTCGAACCGAGGCTGAGGAGCGAGCGGCGAAGCGGCGACAACGCTCGCTCGACTTCTGGGCCGGTCGCAGCCCGGCGCCACTACTCGACTCGCTGTACCGACCCATCGCCGAACGGACGACCGAGGCGCATCGGCTCCCGGTGGTGCTCGGGACGCCCGGAGATGTCGAGGCTGCACTGAGCGGTCCCTACCGCATGATCAGCAACGATCTTGCCTGGACAACCTTCCTGATGACCGCGTTGGCCGTCCACCTGCATCGCATCTCCGGTGCCGATCGCTTCGCCATCGGGCTGCCGGTGCACCACCGTTCCCGCAAGGACCAGCACCGCATCGTCGGCCCCCTCATGGAGGTGTATCCGGTCGACATCGAGATCGCCGCCGATGCCACGCACGCATCGCTCCATCGATCGATCAGCAAGTCGATCATGCAAGTCGTCGGCAACGCTGTGCCATCGGCGGGGGTCGGTGCGGCGGATGTGTCTGGCATCGTGAACGTCATCCCGCGGGGGAGCATCGGTTCGTTCGGCGACCTGGCAACCTCCACGAGCTGGGTCCACCCCGGCGCCGCCGATCCGAATCACCTGGTCGGGCTCCAGTTGACGACCTATGACTCGGAGCAGCCCTCGCTTTTCGTCGACATCAACGCCGGAGGCGCAGACGCCACTCACAGGCGGCGCGCCGCCGAACACATCGTCGCCATCGTCGACGCCATGGTTGCAGATCCGGATGGGGCCATCACCGACCGTCCGATGGTCACCAGAGACGAGCAGCTCGAGCTGGAGCAGTGGGGCAGCGGACGGGCGCTCGACGCCAATCGTTTCTCTTTCGATCCGAAGCAGCCTCGGTCCACGGGGTCGGTGGTCGACCGCCTGTCTGTCGCGTTGCGCAACAGCTCTCGCACGGCACTGATCGATGGCGATGTGGCGCTTACGGGCCATGACCTGTGGCAACGAGCCGAGGAGGTCGCAGCGTCACTCACCGAGGCCGGTGTCGGCCGCGGCCGGCGTGTCGGTATCGAGCTTTCCCGTTCGGCTGACGCCGTCGTGGCCATCATCGGCGTGCTGTTGGCGGGAGCGAGCTACGTGCCGATCGATCCGAGCCATCCGGAGGCCCGCCGCGTGCGAACGGGGGAGCGAGCGGGCGTCGTCGGCGTCCTGACCGACCTCGATGGGTTCGGTCGCGATTCGGCGTCCGTTCAGATCCCCGAACTCGACCCTGCGGACGAGGCCTACGTGCTCTTCACCTCCGGCTCGACCGGAGAACCCAAGGGGGTCCCCATCTCGCACGGAGGTCTGGCCGACTACCTGGCGTTTGCTGCCGAGATCTATCTGGGGCCCAAACAGCGACGCCCGATTGCCCCACTGTTCACGGCGCTCGGTTTCGACCTGACGGTGACGAGCCTCTTCCTGCCGCTGATCGGGGGTGGAACGGTTGTCGTGATCGCCGAGGACGGTGTTCCTGGACTCGAACGGGTGGCGAGCCGTACTGATCTCACCTGGATCAAAGCCACACCGTCTCATCTCGAACTGTTGGCGCGAATGTTCTCTCCCCGACATCGAATCTCGACGATCGTGGTCGGGGGCGAGGCCTTCCCGACCAGGCTGGCGGCCGAGCTGTCCGAGGGGAGGCCGGGAATCGAGATCGCCAACGAGTACGGGCCCACCGAGGCGGTCGTGGGTTGCATGCTGCATCGATGGCTTCCGGGCCGTGCCAGCCACGCTGATGGCGAGGCGCCCGTCGATGTGCCCATCGGGAGGCCCGCCCCCGGTGTGATGTTGCGCATCGTCGATGCCCACGGCCACGACGTGCCGATCGGGGCTGCCGGCCAGTTGATGATCAGTTCGCCCGGTCTCAGCACCGGATATCTGGGACAAGAGCCGAACACCGGGCCGTTCACTCAAGACGAAGGCCGTCGCTGGTATGCCTCTGGCGACATCGTGCGTCTCGACGCTGAACACAGCGCCGTGTACCTGGGCCGGGTCGACGATCAGATCAAGTTGAACGGTGTGCGGCTCGAACCTGGCGAGGTGGTGGCGGCCATCGAGGAACACCCTTCGGTGCGGCGCGCCGCTGTCCGGTTGTGGGTCCCGGCGACCGAAGGTGGGACGTCGGCCCGCCCCGTACTCGCTGCCTGGGTCGAAGCAGAGGCGGACCTGGACGCATCGGATCTGCGCCTCTTCCTCCTGCCTCGCTTGGCGTTGCACCAGATCCCGACTGCGTTCGCGTTCGTGGCGGAGTTCGCGTTCAACACCAACGGCAAGCTGGACCTCGACGACGTTGTTCCCCAGCGCGTCCGGGGCTCGGGCAGATCTTCGGCCGATGTCGACAGTGTCGTTGCTGACGCCGTTCGCGTTGCCTGGGCTCAGGCCCTTGCATTGAGCGATGGTGACGGCGGACTGAAGGCCGATGATGACTTCTTCGTCCTCGGCGGAGACTCCCTGGCGGCTCTGGAGATGACGGCATCGCTCAGTGTTGCCGTCGACCGCGAGGTGCCGGAGGGTCTGGTGTTCAGTGCGTCGGGTTTCGGCGACTTCGTTGCCGTCGTCACTTCGCTCGAAACCTCTCCTCATGCCGGCGGCCCAACGTCGATCCCGGGCCCACCTGAAGCATCCCCTGGCGAGGCTGCGATGTTGTTCGAGCACTTCGTCGACCCGGACAGCTCGAGGTACAACATCGGTCGTCGATACGTGATCGACGAGGCGATCGAACCGGATCGGCTCGAGAGTGCGGCGGCGATCGTCGTCGAACGACATCAGCCCCTCCACACGACGCACGGTCGTCAGCGGCGCACGCTCGGTGCTGACGACGCTCTGCATTTCTCGGTCGCCGGACTCGACGGTGCCGAGGGTTTGACGGACGACGTCAGCCGCGTCGCAGCTCGTGCGCTCTACGAAGCACCGTTCGATCTCGACAACGGTCCTCTCGTTCGCGTTGCCGTGCATCGGCTGCTCGACGAGCGAACCGCCGTGGTCGTGGTGATGCATCACATCAGCGGCGATGCTGGATCGCTCGATCGGTTCTGGTCCGATCTGAGCCGGGCCTACGACGGTGAGGGGCTCGAGCCGCTCGCCTTCACCTACGCCGATCATGCGGCATGGCAACGGACGCGGGACGTCGGCGCTGATTTCTGGAGCGATCTGTGGTCCGATCCCGTGACCGTCGATCTGGGTCTCGTCGCTCCCGTGGCCGGTCCGGACCTTGTGAGTGATGGCTACCTCGAGCGTCGGGCTTCTTTCACGGCCTCGGCGTTGCGTTCGGGCCCGGGGCGCACGCCGACGGCGACAGCTCTCGGTGCACTCGTCGCCCTTCTCGACCGCCATCATCGGCCGGCTGACGACGAACGCCCGGCGCGCTACGGCATCGGGCTCACGGCGTCCGTGCGCGAGCATGCGTCGGCCGAGCCGATGGTGGGCTACTTCCTGAACACGCTGCCGATGGTCGTCGAGGTGCCTCGCACCGGCGCCTCGTTGGCCGACCTGGCTTGGGTCGCGTCGGACGTTCTCGGACGAGCGCTCCCACACCGCAGTCACCCATACGCAGAGATGGTGTCCGCAGCTCGCCGAAGTGGACGACAACTCCCGTATCCGGAGGTGCTCTTGGCCGTCGAGGATCTGGCTCCCGCCGCCCTCGGCGGACGAACGGTTGACCACGAAATCCTGGCTTCAGGTCACGCCGTTGCCGCCGCGACGGTCTTCGTGCAGATTCGGGGTGAGCGAGTCGACCTCGGCATCGAGTACGCCGGCACGGCGCTCACTGCTGAGCGGGCGATGCTGCTCCTCGACGATCTCGATCATCTTCTGGCTTCGGAGCTGGATGCCTCCTCGACTGGCGGCAGTCGTCTTCCGTCCGAGACTCGCTCGGTGCTGACCGGTGGTCCCGTGCCATCGTCGACACCGCTCACGGCCGAGATAGGCAAGTTGCTGGCCCGGCCTCCGGACCGGCCGGCCGTTCGTTGTGGTGAAGCGATGCTCGACTGGACAGAGCTGGCTCGTCGATCGTCGCAGGTCGCCGAACTCCTGCGAATCAACGGTGTTGGTCCAGGCGATCGGGTACTGCTGTCCCTCGGCCGATCGGTCGATCTCGTGATCGGTCTCGTGGCAATTCTGAGACTGGGCGCCGTCTACGTGCCGGTCGACCCGGCGTATCCGTCCGACCGACGGGAACGCATCGCCGAAGCAGCCAAGCCTATTGCGGCCATCGTCGAGCCCGGGGCGGTCTCGGCCTGGCTCCCCACCGTCTCGGTACCTCGTTCGGCCGACCAGCACGGCGGCTCGGACGCCATTGCTTCGCTGTCCGTTCTGGGACCGGACGCCGAGCCGACCCCCGAAGATGCTGCGTACGTGATCTTCACTTCCGGCTCGACTGGCGCCCCCAAGGGCGTGCTGGTCACCCACGGACAGCTCGCAACGAGCACCCGCGCCCGGTCTGGGGTCTACCCGCAGCCACCCGAGCGTTTTCTGTTGCTGTCGAGCATCGGATTCGACTCGTCGATCGTCGGACTCTTCTGGACGCTGTCGTCCGGCGGCGAGATCGTCATCCCGACCGAGAACGAGGTGCACGACCCTGACGCGCTGCTCTCGTTGATCGATCGAAGCCGGGCAACCAATGTGTTGATGGTTCCGAGCCTCTATCGGGCACTGCTCGGCAGGGGAGCGGACCTCGAACACTGGCCGGTGACCGTGACGGTTGCCGGCGAGGCCTGTCCGAGCGATCTGGTCGAGCGGCACCACGAGCTGAGGCCGCAATCGTTGTTGGTCAACGAGTACGGTCCGACCGAGGCCACCGTGTGGGCAACATCGCACCGGTGCGTCATGGCTGAGCGACCAGTCCCGATCGGTCGACCGATCGATGGAGCGTGGTGTGCCGTGGTCGACGGTGACGGCGACCCGGTCCCGGCCGGAGCAGTGGGCGAGCTGATGATCGGCGGCGCCGGAGTGGTGGATGGCTACCTGGAAGCGAGCGCCGCGGCCGGCGAGGACCAGCGGTTCGCGACGACGTCGCTGCTCGGACCGGGACGGACGTATAGGACCGGCGATGCCGTCGCTGCCACCACGGACGCCGGCGGAAGGCCGACGTTGCTCTTCGTCGGCCGCGTCGATGAGCAGCTCAACGTGGGCGGCGTACGACTGGAACCGGGGGAGGTCGAGCGAGTTATTGTCGCAGTGGACGGCGTCGACGCTGCCGCCGTCGTCGCCGGAACGACCGAAGCTGATGCCGACCGTGAGATCCTCGTGGCCCATGTTGCATCGACCTCCGGGAACCTCGAGATCGAACGCTTGCGAGCCGCAATGGCCGACGCCTTGCCATTGGCGGCGCGGCCGAGCAGGTTCGTCCTTCATGAAACGCTCCCGACCACCATCCACGGCAAGGTCGACCGCACCGCACTGTCGGCTGTGAAACTGCCGGCACTCGCGCCTGCAACTGCCGAAGGCGTGGTTGGGCCAGTCACGGAGATCCAGGTCGCAGTGCTCGAACTGTTCTCCAGGCACCTCGGAACGACTGTCGGGCTCGATACCGGGTTCTTCGATGCGGGCGGCGACTCGTTGGCCGCGCTGACCCTCGCCCTCGACTTGGAGGAACGATTCGACGCGCCGTTCTCCGTCACATCGCTGTTGGCGGAGCCCACCGCCCGGGCGGTCGCCGCCTGGCTCGAGGTCGACGGAGTCGACAAGGTCGATCCCGACCTCGTCGAGTGGATCCGGATCGGTGATCCCACGCTGCCGGTCCTCGTGCTGCTGGCGCCGGGCAGTGGTCACCTTCTCGGTTACCAAGCCCTGATCGCAGCACTCGATCCTGCCATCGGCCTCCTCGGTGTCCGGCTGCCCGGCTACGACGGCAAGGCGACGCCGATCGATCGGGTCGGTGCGCTCGCTGACGCGGTCGGACCGCTGATCGATCACGCACTGGACTCACGACCAGCCGTGCTGCTCGGTGGATCCAGTGGCGGGCTTCTTGCCTGGGAGCTCCAGCATCGGGCCGAGCTCGCTGCGGACCGGTACCTCCGTGTGATCCTCCAGGACACCGTTCATCCGGATTGGCGCCGCCTCGACGACGCCACGGGCCTCGTCGAGGACCTTCGCCGTCGCTTGAGCGACGATGGTCCGCTCCCCGTTCTGGCCGAGTTGTACGGTCGCGGCCATCGCCGTTTTGCCCGATGGCAGCGGCTCCGGCGTTCTCAGACCATCACCAGCAAGGGAGGGGCCGAGCTTCCCGAGGTGGTCGCACAGCGAATGTTCGCGGCTGCGAACCGGATGGTGGCCGAGTACCGACCCTCGACGATCCACGCTGAGGTGCTCTTCTTGGCCGCAACCAACACCGATCCGGATGCGACGTTCGAGCGGTGGCGCTCGGCCACCCCGAATCTCCGCCTGGCGGTTTTCGAAGGCGATCACTTCGGCGAGAACGGCATCACTGCCGCGAGAAACGTGGGACCGGTGGCGTCAACCATCGAGGCCGAGGTGCGCTCGCTCGTCTAGTTGGTGCTGGCCGGTGGGCAGGAACGCTTCGATCAGCTCTGCTGCATTGCCCGCCAGACGCGCTCCGCTGTCGTGGGGATGTCGACATGGCGGACGCCCAGGTGGGCGAGGGCGTCGATGACTGCGTTCTGCACGGCCGGCGTTGCGCCGATGGTTCCGGATTCGCCGATGCCCTTTGCTCCGAGCGGGTTACGCGGCGTGGGGGTCTCCTGTGGGATCCGCTCGAAGCTCGGGAGCTCGGCGGCAGAGACGAGGGCATAGTCCATGAAGTTGGAGGTGATGGGATTGCCCTGGTCGTCGTAGACGAACTCCTCTACCAACGCTTGGGCGATACCGGAGGCGACACCGCCGTGAACCTGGCCCTCGACCAGCATGGGGTTGACCATCGTGCCGGCGTCGTCGCACGCCACATGACGCAGGACGGTCACCTGGCCGGTGTCGCGGTCGACCTCGACCACGGAGAGATGGGCACCAAACGGGAACGTCGCGCCCGGCGGCTGGAAATCGACTTCCGCCATGAGGTTGAGTCCGGCCGCTTCAGCTGCTCGGCTCCCGATGTCGGCCCAATTCTTCGATATGGACGGTGTCCCCGTCACGGAGAATGAACCGTCGGCGACGTCGAGCACGATGTCGGCCGGGTTCGCTTCGAGCAGCTCGGCAGCGATCTCCTTGGCCTTCTCGACCACCGCTTCGCTGGCCTCCCAGACGGCGCTCCCGCCGACCTGGAGTGACTTCGAGCCGCCGGTGCCACCGCCTCGTGGAACTTCGCTCGTGTCACCGTGACGGACCTCGATCTTGTCGAAATCGATACCCGTGATCTCTGCCGCGAGCTGAGCGAACGCGGTGTGGTGGCCCTGGCCGTGGGCAGAAGACCCGGTCAATACCAGCGCTGAACCGTCTGGACGGATCTCGATGCTGCCGAACTCGCTGTTGGCCATCGGGTTGGCAATTTCGACGTAGACGGACCACCCGAGGCCCAGGAGCTTCGCCGACGGATCGTTGCGGCGGGTCTCCTGCTCGGCCCGTAGCGCCGAATAGTCGACGGTGTCCATCACGGCGTCGAGCGCCTTGGCGTACTCGCCAGAGTCCATCTCGGCGCCGGTGGGAGTCTTGAAGGGGAAGGCGTCAGGCCGGATGAAATTCTTCCGACGTACCTCGGACGGGTCCATGCCGATCTCGGCCGCGTAGGCGTCCATCATGCGTTCGATGGCGGCCGCAGCCTCTGGCCGACCGGCGCCTCGGTAGGCGCCCATCGGCACGGTGTTGGTGACGACCGAGTCAGCGGAGAAGTCGACCTTCTCGATGTCATAGACACCGCTGGTCATGACTCGGGTGATGAAGGGAAGGACCGAACCGACCTCGGGGTAGGCCCCGCCGTCTTGGGTGCTGTGGACCTTGTATGCGGTGACCCGGCCGTCGTTCGTGCCTCCGATCGTGGCGTTGAAGACACAGCCGCGTCCGTGGACGAGGCCGAGCATGCTCTCGGATCGGGTCTCGGCCCAGCGGATCGGCTTGTCGAGCTCGCGGGCGAGCAAGGCCACGACGATGTCCTCCGGGTAGCCGCCATTCTTGGCGCCGAAACCGCCGCCGACGTCTGGGCAGATCACGCGCACCTGAGCAGGCTCGACTCCGGTGGCGGCGGCAAGGGTGTCTCGGGTGCCGTGTGCTCCCTGGGTCGACGACCACTGGGTCAGCGTCTTCGAGCCATCCGGCCCTGTCTCCCACCTGGCGACAGCGGCGCGGGGTTCGAGCGGGCATGGCGCGAGGCGCTGGTTGCGGAACGTGAGTCGGACCGTGACGTCGCAATCGTCGAAGATCTCGTCACCACCGCCGGCGGGAACCTGGAACACCTTGTTGGTGCCTGCGTCCGGGAAGAGCACGGTCTCGTCCGTCAGCGAGTCGTCCATGGAGACCACCGGTGTCAGCGGTTCGTAGTCGACCACCACCAGCTCGGCGGCATCGATGGCCTCGTTGCGGGTCTTGGCCACGACCACCGCGATCGGATCGCCCACGTAGCGGGCACGGTCAGAGGCGAGCCAGGTGCGCTGCATCGCCTGGTTGAGCAGCGGCATCGACGGTGGGCGAGGCGTCAGGCCGAGGTCGGCAGCCGTGAAAACACCTACGACACCGGGCTCAGCTGCCGCGTCGGCGGTGTCGACACCGTTGATCGTGGCGTGAGCCATGGTCGAGCGGACGAACACTGCATGCAGGGCGTCTGTCGGGGCCAGATCGTCGACGTACATGCCGCCGATGGTGAGGAGGTCGGGATCTTCCTTGCGTTCGACGCTCGTGCCGAGAATGCTCATGACGATTCCTTCGGGGTCACACGCGGGTGCGGCCGAGCGCCACGATCACGGGTTTCGAGTGGTTGCTGGTGGACTCTGGCCGTGCCTCGACGCCGATGTTGGTGAGCGCTTGTTCACCGTGGCCGGTCACGCATTCGGGATCCGGACCGTCCAGCGGCATGCCGGTGAAGAACTTCGCTGCCATGCAGCCGCCCTGGCACGCATCGAACTGGCCGCAGCTGGCACAGGCACCGGCCGACTGAGGTTCGCGCAGCTCAGTGAAGAGATCGGACGCCTTCCAGACGTGCGCGAAGCCGCCCGCATCCCGGACATTGCCTGCCTTGAAGTCGTCATGGAGGACGAACGGGCATGCGTAGACATCGCCGACGGGATCGATCAGGCACACGACCCGGCCGGCACCACAAAGATTGAGACCGGGCAGGTTCTCGTCGCCGAGCGCGTTGAGGTGGAAGAAGGAGTCCCCGGTCAGGGTCTGGGGATGATCGAGCAGCCAGCGATACAGGTCGACCTGCTGTTCTGGGAGCGGGTGGAGCTCGTGCCAGGTGTCGACTCCGCGCCCGGAGGGACGAAGTCTGGTGAGCCGCAGCTCGGCGCCGTGGTGATCGGCGAGCGCCTGGAAAGCATCGAGCTGTCCGATGTTCTCGCGTGTCATCACGACACTGATCTTGAACGGGCCGAAGTCTGCGGCTCGAAGATTCTCCATCGCCTCGATCGCTGTTTGGAAGGAACCTTCGCCGCGGACGTGATCGTTCGTGGCCGCGTCGGCGCCATCGATCGAGATCTGGATGTCGAGGTAGTCCATGTCTGCGAGTTGTTCCGCCCGCTCGGGAGTGATGCGGGAGCCGTTGGTGGAGAACTTCACACCGACACCGTTGGTCGTCGCATACTCGACGAGCTCGAAGAAATCGGGGCGGATCATCGGTTCACCACCGCCGATGTTCACGTAGAACACTTGGAGCGCCTGCATCTCGTCGATGACGGCCTTGGCCTCGTCGGTGGAGAGCTCGCGGGGGTCGCGCCGACCCGAGGAGCTCAGGCAGTGCACGCACGCGAGATTGCAGGCGTAGGTGAGCTCCCAGGTGAGACAGATGGGGGCATCGAGGCCGAGCTTGAGTTCGTCTGTGAGCGCAGTCATGGCTGTTCCTGGCCTTCCGGGGGGCGGGGATCGAGGGAGCGGGGATCGAGGGAGCGGGCTTGGAGGAAGTCGGATGCGCCGAGCGCGACGAGCGCCTTCGAGAAGGCGGGCCAGCGGGCCGGGTCGATGTCGCTGGCGTCGAACGCGGCCCTAGGTGATGGGTGGTCGCCGAGCACCTTCACGAGCGCAACGAGATCGTGCGAGCGGAGGAAGTTCAGTCGCCGCGTGTCGTAGTGGTAGGCGAGAGCGCCGAACGGCTCGGGTCGGAGTGCGACTCGTGGATGGAGCACCACGGGCGCGTCCAGCATCGGATCGGCGTCGACCTGCGGATGGGCGTCAGTGGTGCTCGGTGCGGTCGCGCTCGGAGCAGTGGTGCTCAATAGACGCCGCACATGCCGTCGATGGAGATCTCCTCGACGAGGAGATCTTCTTCGACCAGCGGCTCGGTCGCTTCTGGCGCTTCGGCAGCGGGATTCTCGAGGGTGTCGGTCGTCGGCTCCATGAGGTCAGAACCTAGCGCACCGGGCCGGCGTGGTGAAGCCGACCGCGGGTACGGGAAAGGGCGGGATCAATGTTCTCCCGGACGACGCCGTACTGTCTGGCGAATGAGTGACCATGCAGAGACGTGGAGCGGTGAAGCGTGGGCCCAACCGGAGCCAGGCCGGCTGATGGCCAAGGGGCACAGCGCAGGCGATGCGCTGGAAGCCTGGCGCTGGTCGGTGCTCGAACGAGGGGACGGGGTGTTGGTCGTCGAATCCCACCTGCCGGATCATCTGAAGAACCCGAAGGGTCAACTGTTCGGTGGCTTCACACCGACGTACGTGGATCTCATGTCCTTGTTCACCGTGCACTCCGCCGACGAGCATCGAGGTTCACCGAAACACTTCCTCAACACGATCAACATGCGCTGCGACTATTTCGAACCGATCATGGGGCCATCGTTCGTGATCAAGGGACAGCTGGTCAATCAGCGGGGCAAGACGAGTCTGGTGTCGACCACGTTCCTGGACGGCGACTTGATGCTCGCCCACGCCATCACGACACTGCGGGCCGCCGGTTGATCTCAGGCCGCTTCAGCGGAGATCGAAACAGACCTTGATGCTGCCCCGGCGACCGGCCGATGCTGCGTGCTCGAGAGCGTCCTCGTAGCTCCGCAGGGGGTAGGTGGCGCTGACCAGTCGGCCGAGGTCGGCGGAGGCAGCCAACTCGATGGCGAGGTCGAACGCGCGGCGACTGGAACCGTCGGCCAGGGTCTCGGTGCCGTAGGTGTAGGCGCCGAGCAGTTGGATTTCCCGGTGCCAGAGCGCGGTCAGGTCCACCGTGACTCGGCCCGGCATGCCGACCAGCACGACGGTTCCCCGCGGGCGACAGATACCGATCGCCTGGTCGATCGACGCGGCGCTGCCCACGGCGTCGATCACCACGTCGGCTCCGCCCGAGAGGTCGTCGCCGATCTGGAAGGAGCCGGAAACACGGCGAACGGCGCGGGCGACCTGATCGGGGTCGACAACGGTCGTGGCGCCGAGCGCACGGGCGAGTTCCTTCTGCTCCAGGTACTTGGCGCCGACGATGATCTCGCCTGCCTCGGTGAAGGCTCGCAGGGCAGCGATCGTGGTGAGCCCCATCGTTCCGGCCCCGAGCACGACGACGGTCGCGCCCGGCGCAATCGGAGCCCGCAACGCGGCATGGACGCCGACGGCGGCAGGCTCGACCATGACGGCCGCCTCGTCGCTCAGTGACTCAGGAATCTCGTGGAGTTGCGACGCATGGGCGACGAACTCGGTGCTCCAGCCGCCGCCCGTCGAGGCGCAGTAGCCGGTCTGGATGCCGGGGTCGAGCGGCCCGGCAACCAAGTGGCGGTAGTCGTCACCGTCACCGGGAGCGGCACCGGCAAACGGCGGATCGAAGCCGCGAGCCTCGTGGCCCAGCACCGGCTCGAGCACGACGCGTGCTCCGTTGGCCCGTTGGCCGACGACTTCGTGCCCCGGGATGAACGGAAACGACACCCACGGCTCGAAGTAGCGGGCTGAGCGACCGTCGACGGTCGCCAGATCGGAGCCGCAGATTCCGGCGAGTCGTGTCGTGATGCGCTCCCAGCCTGGCCCCGGAAGGTCCTTGGTCGAGGTGTCGACCAGCGTCAGTGGCCCGGTCCTTGCGCCGCTGCCGGGTCGCAGCCGCGATGACACAGCGGCAGCGACGTAGCGGGCTTCCTTGCGGTCGAACTCGAGAGCCTTCACGCCCGAGACTCTACTGTTTGGTCGGCTGTCGCCTCTCGCTGACTCGCATCCGGGTTGTGTGCTCGTGGCGAGCCTCCTCTGTCGGCGTCGCTTGGCTTGGCCGC
>RCMY010000347.1_pt1 | contig 54130 bp, 44 predicted proteins | sample 2041341 | NCBI WGS metagenome assembly RCMY01 (sample SAMN09708234, study PRJNA481090) | Marine sediment metagenome, whole genome shotgun sequencing project.
GGCATAGGTAAAAACCGCACGAGCTTTTCAAACCAGCCGGTAATACCGCAAAGTGTAATAAGCATTGAAGACACAATAAAGGCGCCAATAGCAGTTGATAAATCTGTCCCATTAAGACTAATCGCTAAAAGCGCCGCACCTGGCGTAGACCATGCGGTTAGTATGGGCATTTTATAATAGAGCGACAAACCAATACTGGATACGCCCATGCCAATCCCTAGCGCCCATAACCAAGAGCTTATTTCTGACGCATCGGCGCCCGCCATGGCTGCTGCTTGAAACACGATAACGGCAGAACTGGTATACCCTACTAACACGGCAACAAACCCAGCGGAAATGTGGGCAAGATTGAAAAACGAGAATATTGTTGGATGAACGCGCATTAGAGTGGTATTACATAAACAGGAAATTGGTAAGTACTCTACATTACCTTTGTCTGTTTCACGACAATAATTACCCCTGACTTACACGCTTGCGCAAAAAAGCGTAGCAGACCCTATGAAGTTAAAGAGTTGGCTACGCGTATTGAGCAACACCATACATTTAACACATCTTACTATTGATGGATAGTAATGGCACGTGTATGTTCTATTTCACTAACAACATCTTCTTTTGAATATTGGGTTTGAGTTGTGTCGATAACTAAAGTCCAATCATTATTATTTTTATGTGCTACCACATCTTGGTTTAGTCTATCTCGTTGCGGCTTCAAAGATAATAGGCCTGCAATGAATAAGCCTATAAATAAGCCGGGGCTGATTAGTGCGATATAAGTAAAGAAAGGGTTTTGTGTGGTAAAATCGGGCCCAAATTCGACTAATAAAAACGCTAAACCCATACCCACTAACAGTCCGTAAAAACCATAAACAAAATGCAAATTCAGCATTTTTTTACCAATTGGCTGACTTTTTCCCTCTAGCTTTCTGCTGGTTTGCTCGTCGCTAGGTCTGATGATCTTGACTTTACTTTCGGGCAGTCCCAGCTTGCGCAAAATTATTGCTTTGGCTTGCTCAACTCCGTCTTGTGAAGAATAAATTGCGGCAATACGGCTGTCGCCTAAATTGTTGGTTATATTTGACATACATTCTCCCATTTAGTGGTAAGTAAACTGCAACTTGACTAATTAGATTGCATCTCTTCAACATATGCCTGCGCTAGATCTTCTTTTTCTTCTTCTGACAATGCTTTACCCGCTTGTTGAAAAAACTCTTTTTCTTCTTCAGCCAAATGATGCTCAACTTTGTGTGCAAGTTCTTTCATGATCTTTAACCACTGTGAAGAAGACGAGTCGGTCTCATCGAGTTTTGCGATTAACTCGTCTATTTGATGATGCTCGGCTATGCCGTGCCTAGACAAACCAATAGTGGCATCAGACTTCATTAAAGGCGCATAAAAGTGACGCTCTTCAGCTATCGCATGAATTTTTAATTCTTCTTTTAACTGCTGATAAAAGTCGGACCTTACCTCACTCTCACCTTCGGTATCGACTAATACTTTGATGAGCGCACGCTGTTTATCGTGATCTTTTCTTAGCGCTTCAAAAATTTTCATATCGGTACACTCCTGTTTACATATTAATTAACTAAACGAGCTTTTTTACTCGTTTGTAGGGCTGTGCGTTACATTCAAGAGGCCTTGAAAACGCTTTATTGATTTTCGTCTTTCGGTTCATCAGGTTCTGTTGAGTCTACAAATTCTGCCTGCATAGTTGAAATCGCAGCATTGACCTCGTCTGCTAACTCACATACAAGTGCGCTTACAAAGTTAGATTTGGCGCGATAGATAATTTCTTTAAGTAGGTTTTCATTTCGTGTTTCGTGATAAATCAATTGTTCTAATAAACGAGTAGATTTGTCATTAATAAGCGCTAGAAATTCGGTATATAACTTACGCAGTTCACCCGACATAGTGCCTGATTGAATGGGAACTGTATCTCGCGCTACCAACAAATTACTTATATAAGCACAGCTGTTGTCTCGAATTGAAGCATAATGAATAAATAACTCATTCAAGCGATTATCTTCTACTAGTTTTTCCGCTTGTGAAAAAAAATCCCGGCTATCGAGTAAAATCGCTAAGGTTTCATTTAGCAACTTATTGTCTAATTCTAGATCTGTATGAGTTTGACTAGTTTGTGTATCGCCTACTATTGCATTCATAATCACACCCTTTTGAATTACGCAGCCACTCGCTAATTGAACGAAGTACGCCTGTCTTTAACGTTTTGGTTACAAGAAGTGTGCCATTCAAAAAAAAAAATAAACGACTGTTATTGCGATGTTTTTTAAATTTTTAATAGTTAATGCTTAGCGTTATTAGTAGATTATTCAAAAATTGGGTAAGTTTTACAATCGTACAAATTGGGTGCGTGGTAGGCGTAAAGAATATGTTTAAAAAGAGAAAAATTAACGGCATGAATAAAGCTGGTCACAATTAATATGAACTTTATATCTCAAGAATAGTGACTAGGTCTTGTTTACTAACAGGTTTAATAATGTGCTTGGCTATTGGAAAACGCGACAATAAGTCTGGATCGGGTTCTCGACCACTCAACACTATCAACTTGCCAGACACATCAAGAGAAAATACTGCACTTAACAATTCTTGGCCTGATATATCGGGTAAGCCAAGATCGAGTAAGTGCACACTTATATTAGTATTATTAGCTATAGTGTGCAGCGCTTCTTTACCAGAGCTTGAGTAGAGCACTGCAAAACCTAAAGATTTCAACAATAATTGCATAATGTCTGCGCTATCTTTGTCGTCCTCTACCAGATGAATTAGTTTATCGTTAAGCACACTCTCACTTGCAGCCGGTGCTTTGACTATACCATTTACATGCTTGCTGGTAGCAACCGAAGATGTAACAGGCAAGTGTTCATAAAACAAATCCCACAAACGCGGCTTATCTATAGGTTTGGAAATTAGCCCATCAAAACCAGAGTCCAAAAGCTCTTGCTCTAATCCTTGTTGTGTAGCCGCTGTCATTGCCACTAATGCCGTATTTGCCGTATTAGCATCGTCAAGTGAGCGTAGAGTAGCAACCGTGTCCCTGCCGTTCATTACGGGCATGTGTAAATCAATTAAAATAATATCAAAAGGGTGACTTGCTTGAGTAACTCGCTCTAGTGCTTGTTCACCATGCTTGGCATATTCTACCTGTAGACCCGTTTGCGTAGCAAAGTAGCCTACTAGCTGCCTAATTTCAAATACATCGTCTACCACTAAAACGCGACCTTTGAAACACGGGCAAGCATCACTGCTTATTATCTGTTTAGTATAATCAAAGTGATAATCTATAAATTCTTGTTGATCATAAATAGCGGGCAAAGTTAAGGTAAAACAAGTGCCCTGATTAAGTGATGACTCAACATGTAAATGCCCTCGCATTTGCTTCACTATTTCTGCAGTAATTGATAATCCAAGCCCTGCCCCGCCGGCTTTGCGATTTGTGACATCTTCGACTTGATGAAAAGGTGTGAAAATGTCCTCTATTTGCTTTGAATCCATACCAATACCGGTATCGCAAATCTTTACTTGAATATAGTCTAAAGGCTGCTCAGCACTTTGCCTATTTAACGACAAGCTAACGCTAACGGTACCCCTGTCGGTAAATTTGATAGCGTTGCCAATAATATTGACCAGCACTTGTTTGCAGCGTACATCATCTATCAGTATTGTTTTAGGTAGTGCAGTTTCACTTCCAAATACAAAAGCTAAGCCTTTATCAATTGCCGATACTGAAAGTAATGAGTGCACTTCTATAATTAATTGTTGCAAATCAGTTTGCTGAGGACGTAACTCAAATTTCGCCGCGGCTATCTTAGATAAATCAAGAACATCGTTTAGCAAATTGAGTAAGTGCTTGCCATTATTTTGAATAATACTAAGCTCTTTATGCAAAGCTGTTGCATCTTTATTTTCAAGTAAAAGTGATGTGTAGCCCAATATAGAGGTAAGGGGGGTGCGTAATTCATGACTCAGATGGGCAATAAACTTGTCTTTAGCAACGTTTTCAGCCTGTATTCTACTGCCTGCTGAGCGTGCATATTCTAATTCTTTTCGTGAAATAGCGTAGCGTATCGACTTTTCAAAAATATCGTCATCAATCGCTGATTTCATAACAAAGTCTTGCGCGCCTTTGCGGATCGCATCACGCGCTATTTTGTCATCTTTCTGGCCGGTTAACATCACTATTGGCGTAGGAATTTCATCCTTTTGCACAGCACTAAGTACATCAAGACCTTTGTAGCCTGGCAATTGATGATCAAGAATGCACAGATCAAAGCTTTGATCTTTTAAATACTGGACCGCCAAAGCTTTTTCAAAGCAAAAAACGAATTCACATTCCTGACTGACAAATTTTGATAATCTTTCTTTAATAAGAAACTGATCGTCTTCGTCATCGTCAATAATAAGAACTCGTTTTACCATATCCATCGCGCTAAAACCTTATTGAGATAGTGTTTGTAAAAGTGCGCTACATTCTTTTGTGTTGGCAATAATTTTTTCCGTCGCGGTAATGATGTCAGATGATTCGGCATTTGACTCGACCAGAATTTTTATCAACTCTGCTTGCATACTGATACTGTTCAAAGGTTTTCTAATATCGTGTATTTTTTGGTTTATGACATTCTCTGACATGCTTTCCTCGGCAAAATGGTTATACTGCATAATGTGCTTCAACATTTAGCGTCACGGCCGTTGTCACGTTTAACAAGAGCATATCATTTTAGATATCAAAACTTCAAAGACTTGGTGCTATGAAACAAAAAACTATCGAAATTTGTATCGTTTCTTGCTAGTAACAGTAAAAAGACTAAGATCGTTTACTGATCAATAACCGTGCAAAGTAACTTTGCACGCACACGACAAAAGCCCCCAAGAAGGAGGCTTAGTTAAGAGTGTTATACTAACAATCTTTATTGTCTGCATTTGCAGCGTCTTTAACATCTTCACATGCATCTTCAACTGCATTGCCTGCATCGGTCACTACTTTGTCAAACTCTTCACCTGCATCTTCTGCTGGGCCGTCTGAACATGCGGCAATTGACAATACGAACAAAGTACTTAGTGTGATTGCGGTTATCTTCTTTAAAATCTTTTTCATGTTGTTTTCCTTTAGTGTTAAATTAAATTTTTTATAATGCTTTATGTAATTTTATACTTTGCGACTTACGGTATTGTTTACGGCCTACGGTCTTTTACCGCGTAGGGCGCCTGCAATTAACGAAATAACTAGCAACGCTAAAAATACAAAAAACAATATTTGTGCAATTGAAGTGGCTGCACCTGCAATACCACCAAAGCCAAACACTGCAGCTATAATTGCTACGATAAAAAATGTGATTGCCCATCCCAACATAATCGTTCTCCTTAATTATCTGGTAGATTATTGTTGCTTTCGGTTATGCCTATGCGAATTAGATGCCACAATATAAACAGCTGTTTTTTAAAGGTATTTTTTAAATCAGCAAAGAATCAAGAAGATGGGTGAGAAGTTTTTACAAACTGGACCAGTAATATTTTCCGATGAATTGTGATGGGCCTAAAAAGCAAGCGGGAAAGACGTTATTGAGGCTTGTTCTGACTATGTCTTGATACTCGTTGTATATCAGGAAGCCCGCGTACTTTACGTTTTATATTGGCAAAGTGTTTTCGATTGCGTGTAAGTAATTCTATATCGACAGAGAGGCTATTATCGTCACGTTCCTTTGTTTGTAAGTTTAAAATAGATGAATCGCATGCGGCGATTGCTGCTGTTAATGACGCGAGTGTACCTTGTTGGTTTATCATTTCGACTCGTAGCGACGCTCTGAACTCACCCTGAACTTTCTTATCCCACAACATAGGTAAAACGCGCTGCGGCTCGTCTTTAGACAGCTTGCGGATATTGGTGCAACCAGTTTGATGGATAACGACGCCACGTCCCGGATTTAAGATGGCAACAATTTCATCAAATGGGATAGGATGACAGCAGCGTGAGTAATGCACCATTAGTCCTTCTGTCCCCTTTATTGCCACTGTGCTCTTTTTCTCGGGGATAACCGTATTATCTCCTACTAATCGCCGCGCAATCATGGCACTGATTTCATTGCCCATGCCAATACTAGCAAGCACTTCGTCAAAACTTGTATGCTTCGTTTCTGCGACAACTCTGTCTATCTCTGATTGGGCAATTTCATCTAATTTAATAGTGCCTAAGGCGTGGCGCAATAATCGGTTACCCATATTGGTTGCATCTTTGGCATGTTGACGTTTTAAGAAATACCTAATATTTGCTCTTGCTCTTGCACTGACAACAAAATTGAGCCAATTAGCATTGGGCTTTGCCCGAGGTGAAATAATAATGCTTATGCTCTGACCGTTTTCAAGCGGCATATTTAAAGGATAATTGCGATGGTCAACTCGCGCCCCTACACATGTATTGCCAATATCAGAATGCACTGCATAAGCAAAATCAACCGCGGTCGACCCCATTGGTAGCTCGACAATTTTACCTTTAGGCGTAAAAACATAAATCTCTTCAGGAAATAAATCTGATTTAACTGACTCAATAAACTCCGCTGACGTACTTGAGCTTTTCTGCAACTCTAAAATTGACTGCATCCACTGATTGGCGCGCATTTGGGAGCTATTGCTTTTATCAGTACTTTCTTTATATACCCAATGGGCTGCCACGCCTTTGTCGGCTAAATGGTCCATTTCTTCGGTACGAATTTGCACCTCAACGGGTATACCGTGCAATCCTTTCAGTGAAGTATGTAGTGACTGGTAGCCATTGGTGCGCGGGATCGCGATATAGTCTTTGAATCGATTTTCAATGGGCTTGTATAGTCCATGCATCGCACCTAATACCCGATAACAATTATCGACACTGTCAACCACTATTCTAAAGCCATAAATATCCATGACTTCAGTAAAAGAACGCTCTTTTTTAAGCATTTTGCGATAAATTGAGTACAGGTGTTTTTCACGCCCTAGTACTCTACCGTTAATATGATACTCAGCTAGCTTGTTAATTAGGTCTTGCTGGGTCCGCTCAATAATTTCTTTACGATTACCACGTGCTTGTGTCATTGCGCTTTTTAAGGCTCGGTGGCGCATAGGGTGCATGGCTTGAAAACCTAAATCTTCAAGTTCATTTTTAATGTCATGAATACCTAATCGATGCGCTAGCGGCGCATATATTTCGAGTGTTTCAAGTGCGATTCGACGACGCTTTTCTGGTTTAAGCGATCCGAGTGTACGCATGTTATGAGTGCGATCTGATAGCTTGATCAGAATTACCCTAATATCTTGCACCATGGCCATCAGCATTTTCCGAAAGTTTTCGGCTTGCGCTTCTTGTGTCGAACTAAATTTTAATTTGTCGAGTTTACTCACGCCTTCCACTAGTTCTGCAACCGTTTCACCGAAGGCTAAACTTAGGTCTTCTTTACTATAATCGGTATCTTCAATCACATCATGCAGTAAAGCCGCCATTAGCGTTTCATGATCAAGTTTCATATCGGCGAGAATACAGGCAACAGCAACAGGATGGGTAATGTAAGGGTCGCCACTAGAGCGGGTTTGCCCCTCGTGTGCGTCTCGTGCAAGGATATAAGCGGCACGCACATAATCAACCTGCTTTTTAGGCAGATATGCGCTCACTTTTTCTTGTAATCCTTCAAATAAATACACGTTAACTACTAACAATAATAATTTTAAATTACCCTTAGAATACGTTTACTTTTTTCGCATTGCAAACGCAAAAACGCCGATTTTACTCGGCGTTTTAAATTACTTTATACTAATGGTAAATCAAACGGTTATTAGGCTTAGCTAATACCCCTTTAAACTACTAATTAATTATTGGCAAGAATGCTTGCAACTGAAGCAAATTCAGCGGCGTCTTGCTCACGTTGATCTTGTAATTCGGTTTGTTCAACGGTTTTCGCCGTGACTAAACCTAACTCAATTTCACGCAGCGCCACAACTGTTGGTTTATCGTTCAAAGGATCTACCAATGGGTCTTTGCCTTCTATTGCCAATTGGCGTGCGCGTTTTGCAGCCACTAACACAAGGTCAAAACGATTACCAATTTGGTCTACAGCATCTTCAACTGTTACACGTGCCATTAAGTGCTCCGTTTGTATAGCGTTTTATTTCAAAAAATGGTGGCGAAGTATACTGTATTATATATAAAGAATATAGCTTAATTTATAACTTTTTTTGATTACTTAAAATGACAGGCTGGTGCGCGTATATCACGACAATTAGCAATTATTTATTGTTTCAACAATGACTTAATTAACTCATGATGTCGTAACTCTTGCTTTTGCAAGCGCAAACTGCACGATTTTACGATAGTAATAAGCTCCTCTAAGGCATCAGTAAAATTATCATTAACTATCACATAGTCAAACTCGTGGTAATGTGACATTTCCTGTTGCGCTTGTTTCATCCGACTTTCAATAACGTTTTGTGGATCTTGCCCGCGACTGACTAAGCGAGCATAAAGCTCGTCTTTGGAGGGCGGTAAAATGAAAATGGATACAACATTGGTGTTTATCGACTTAATTTGTTGAGCGCCTTGCCAGTCAATATCTAATAATACATCTATCCCTTGTTCAAGTTTATCAGCAATAGCGTCCTTTGAAGTGCCGTAAAAATTATCAAACACCTTTGCATATTCGTAAAAAGCGTCTGCTTTAATCATGGCGGCAAATGCGTCTTCAGGCACAAAATGGTAGTGCTCACCGTTATTTTCACCTTCACGTGGTTTGCGCGTTGTGTGTGAAACAGATAACTGGGCTAGATTGTGCAAGTGCCCTTCTGTAGCTCTTTGCAACAGTGCGCTAATCAAGCTTGACTTGCCCGCACCCGAGGGTGCAGCAACAATAAAAAGAGTGGCAAGAGGTTGTGACATAAGCGTCCTATAATCGAGTTATTTAAGAAATAGTGGCAGAGCTTTGGTTGTGCCTATTGTTCAGCCTTTTGATCTTACCCAAAAGTCGATGCTTTTGGTTGTCAGATACTAGGTGACTTATGCTACCATAGCTATCTATAGAGTAGATCATTTGATTCTGCCGGTGGAGAATTTTATGAAAGAAAGCGTTTATCATCAACTAATTGATGATTTATTTATTCATATTGAAGAAGCGCTTGGTGAATTGCAAAGCACAGACATCGATTATGAAAGCGCTGAGGGTATATTAACTTTAACCCCGCCTGATCACTCAAAAGTAATTTTAAATAAGCAAACTCCACTGCTGCAGTTATGGGTCGCGACGAAGTTTAATGGGCATCATTTTAACTTTGAAGAAGGGAAATGGATTGATGAACGATGTGGTGGCAAATTCTATACTTTCTTTGATGAAGTCTTATCTAAGCAAGCAGGCGTGCCCATTAAGCTTAATATTCGTGAGTCAAAGTAGTCATCATGCTTGCACATAACCCAAGTGCCAAGCATAAGCAAAATAAAATTTAATATTGAGTAGAAGGAAGAATGTGAATGCCCATGCAAGACCAAGTTGGACGTTTACCGGCCGTTGAAATAGCCGCTGAAAGTGAACATAAATCGACCATTATTTGGTTACACGGCCTAGGCGATTCGGGGAACGGCTTTGCACCCATCGCGCCTGAACTAAAACTAGACCCCGCATTAGGGGTTAAGTTTATTTTCCCGCATGCCCCTATAAGACCCGTTACTATCAACAACGGCATGAAGATGCGCGCATGGTATGATATTAAAAGTCTTGATATGGACAGTCGCGCTGATGTAGACGGCGTGCTTGAATCGTGTGCATCAGTACAAGCGCTGATTGAAGATGAAATTGCCAACGGCATTGCGCCTACTAAGATAGTATTGATTGGCTTTTCGCAAGGCGGCGTAATAGCGCTGCACCTAGGTACTCGATTCCAGCAAAAACTTGCTGGCATTGCGGCCTTATCCACGTATATGTGCGAACCAAAAAAACTGGCGTCTGAGAAACATCAAGCAAATCAACACACTCCTATTTTGTGTTGCCATGGTCAGCAAGACGAAGTTGTGCCTATGTCTTTAGGCAAAGTCGCGTTTGATACTTTACTCAGTAATGGCTATCCGGCTGAATGGAAGGAATATATTATGCAGCACAACGTGTGTATGCCTGAGGTTAAAGACATTGCTAACTTTATTACCAAACAGCTTAGTAAATAGTAGTAAAAAACGCGGTACTACCCTGTTTTTTTACTATGCTTGAATATTTGATGGCTCTTTAACCGAGTATTTCTAAACTAATACCGTATTGAAACAACTGGAATTTAACAGCGCAATGCAAAATACAAAATCCCTTATTCGAATCGCCACTCGCAAAAGCGACTTAGCTATGTGGCAAGCACATTATGTTGAAGGTTTATTCAACCAACACTTTCCCAATACTAAAGTTGAGATAGTGCCAATGTCTACAAAAGGCGACCGGATTTTAGATACACCGCTTGCTAAAATAGGCGGTAAAGGTTTATTCATAAAAGAGTTAGAAGTAGCAATGCAAGAAGGTAAAGCCGATTTAGCCGTGCACTCAATGAAAGATGTACCCGTCGATTTTCCACCTGAATTTGGCCTGCCTGCATATGTGAGCGTGAAAACCCCTTTGATGCGTTTGTTTCAAATACGGTAAATAGCCTTGATGATTTGCCTCATGGCGCGGTGGTAGGTACTTCAAGCCTGCGTCGGCAAGCCCAACTTAGAGCATTGCGTCCTGACATTAAGATAAAAGATTTGCGTGGGAACGTAAACACGCGGCTAAAAAAGCTCGATGATGGCCAATACGATGCCATAATCCTAGCGGCAGCGGGTCTAATTAGATTAAACATGCACCAACGGATTAAACATGAAATACTTCCCGAGCTGTCATTGCCAGCCGTAGGGCAAGGCGCAGTGGGTGTGGAGTGCCGAAACGACGATAGCGTGTTAATTGAGATGCTAGCGCAACTCAACCATAAAGAAACAGCCCTTAGGGTCACCGCAGAACGCGCCATGAACGCGAAATTACAAGGTGGCTGTCAAGTACCTATTGGTAGCTATGCATTATTTAATGCAGGTAATAGTTCGAAAAATAAAGAGGAATATCAATCACCTACACTTATGATGACAGCGTTAGTAGCCTCTGTTGACGGTACTGTTATCTTAAAATCAATGGCCAGTCGTGACTGTCAATTAGACGAGCTTGATACTGCCGTAGAGTTAGGCGAGTTCTTAGCTAGCGAGCTATTAGATAAAGGCGCAAGAGCGATTCTTGACGCACTTTAACACGCAGGTTAATTATGACTTTTTTAATTGCTAGACCAAAGGTAAAGGCACTACAAACACTTAGTGCGTTTACGCAGCAAGGTTTAAAATCAAAGATTTACCCTATTGTAGAGATTGAGTTTAATGATGCTGATAACAACATAATTCAGCTCAATCAAGCCAAACCTTGCACGATTATTGTGACCTCTACTTACGTTTCACAGTGGTTGCTTACGCAAATTTATCATCATAAATTAACGCTTGATTTAAAAAATATAAATATTGTTTGTGTGGGTAGGGGTAGCGCAAAAGCTATACAGGACGCAGGCTTTAGCAACAATATATTTATAGCATCGCCCGAAAATTCCGAAGGCTTATTAGTGTTACCGTGCTTACAAAACATTAGCCAGCAGTCTATTGTTTTATTGAAAGGCGAAGGTGGTCGCACGCTCATTAGCGATACCTTATTGCAACGGCAAGCTAAATTAACGGTGATTATGGTGTATAAACGGGTTAAAAATACGCAAGCAATTAATGCATTAGCTTTTGAGCAATCCGAAATAAAGTGTATTATTGCAACTAGCGTTGAAATTACTGAATTTTTGCTTGCTGCTCTGGATAAAAAGTGGCTACAAACCTTGCACTGGATAGTCGCTAGCGAACGGATTAAAGACTATGCTTATAGCAAAGGAATAAAACACCTAACCGTAAGCCAAGGTGCTGATGATTTAGCTTTACTCACAAGCGCCAAACATTTACTGAATATAGGAACTTTGAATGACTGACAAGACCCAATCGCCCCATAACAATCCAATCTCACACAAGGATGCCATTGATGCAGAGGTGATTGAGGCTACAGTGGAAGACAAGTCAACGCCACCCGACCACGAAGCGGAAAATAAGCCAGCGAAAACAGGTATTTTGTGGTTGTTTACCTTGCTCAACTTAATATTAATAATTGTGTTATGCGCTGGTGCATATTGGTATTACATGCAAATTGATAACGACGAGTCAAGCCAGCAAACGGCATTATCAGCACTTTCAGAACAGTTCAATGAGCAAGTACAAAATATTCAAACAAACGTAAGTGAAGTAAAGCGAAATTCACAGGTGCTGGAAACACAAATAAATAGCACCACTGGAGCAGCTCAGCAATCGATTAAGGCAATGCAGCAAGAGATTGAAGACAATGCGAATGCAAATAAAGCCCTGAGTAAAAGACTGGCTGAAATGTCTGGTCGCAGGCCTTCTGATTGGCTACTTGCAGAAGCCGATTACTTGGTGAATATGGCGGCTCGTAAGTTATATATTGAAAACGACATTCGTACCTCAATGACCTTATTGAAAGAGGCCGACGCGCGTCTTAAAGACTTAAACGACCCGTCATTATTCTCTGTTAGAGCATTAATTGCGGCTGATATTCAAACTTTAAATCAGGTTAACACAGTATCGACCAGTTCAATTGCATTAACACTTGCTGGTATGCTACCCAAAGTCAGCGAATTGCCCTTAGATAAATTGCAATTGCCAGAAGATTTAGGTCAAGATGATCAAGCCCTAAGCGAAGATGTAAGTGATTGGCGCACAAATTTAGCACTAACGTGGAAGGCGATAGTGGGCGATCTCATTAGTATTGACCATGTTGATGAACCCCTAGAGCCCTATTTAGCCGAACGCCAACAATGGTTGATTGAGCAGCAGCTAAAACATGCGCTTAACCAGGCACAAACATCAGCATTGAATGAACAAGTCGATGTCTATCGTTTATCAACACAACAAGCTATTAGCCTCATTAATGAGCATTATCAATTAAATAACCCGCAAGTTAAACAGGTGTTAGTGACACTGCAAGAACTGCAAGGAATTGATTTTTCTAAAAATTATCCAAACACGCTTGCATCACAAGCGTCGCTTAAAGATATTATTGAGCAGCGTATTAAAGGCTTGTTCAATAATGCTCCTGATACTGAACAAGAAGCGTTAGGTAATTCGCTATGATTAAACTGCTTTTAATACTGGTATTTATTCTTACGGCAATATTTTTTGGGTATAAGCTGAGCGAAATAGAAGGTCGTATTATTATTGATCTGGCAGGTACTATTATTCAAACATCGTTGCTTGGCAGTGCCATTATCATAATCTTCTCGGTAGTCTTTATTTGGCTTTTTGTTTGGCTGTTAACTAAAATGTTGCGCGCGGCATCAGGTTCACGTAACTGGTTTGGCAGTTTATCAAAACGTCAACAAACCCGTAACTTTTATCAGAGTATTAACGCAATGCTAATGAATAATCAGCCACTTGCGCTTAAACATATTCGTAAAAGCACCAAGGATGAATTTAATGGTACTAATTATTTGATTGCCGCTGAATTAGAGCGTCAAGCGGGTAATTTGCAACAGGCACAAGCATATTTGATTCAAGCCATGGATAACCCAGAAGTGGCACCATTGGCGTTAATGAAGCAAGCAGAGCTTTGTTTACAGCATGATCAGGCCGCCGAAGCGATGACCATACTTGCCAGCGTAGAAGGCGACATTCGTAAAACGAAGGGCTTTATTACGCTAAAACTGCATGTTCTTGAAGGTTTAAATGATTGGGATCAAATTGAAACCGTAGCAACAGAAAATAAAAGAATATTAGGTGACGATTACGTTGTATGGGCAAGTCAGTGGACGCAAGGCGAATTTGCTGCTATTGCGAGTAAACAAGGCACCAATGCACTTAAATCACATTGGCAGCAGTTAAGTCGTAGCCAGCGAAAAGATCAAGCCAATCAAATAACTTATATACAGTTACTGATTGACCAAGGGCAGTCGGCTGAAGCGGAGCATGAACTAGTTGAGATTGCAGCTAAGCAAAGCCATCCTGAATATTGGAAGCTGTTTAAACAGCTAAGCCATCCAAACCCTGCAAAAGCGATGAAATTTATTGAGCATGAAATTAAGAAGTCGCCCAACAATGCCCAGCTTTATTCAGTGTTGGCGAATCTTGCATATAATATAAAAGATTACGAACTGGCCGGTAAGGCGCTGCACAAGGCATTAGAACTTGATGATAACAGAGCTGATAAAGCATTATTGGCAAGTGTGCTTGAGAAAAATAATCAGTATGAGCAAGCCAATACCTTGTATAAAGGATTATTGCAGTAAGTTAGACGTTAACGGGCAGTTGCCACTACATGGCTTCTGCATCGGACAGCAATCCGCTGAGACGAGACTATCATCTATTTTATACTGTATAGGGCTTAGTGAAAGCGTTTACTGGCGATCGGAATAGAAAGAATAAACGTAGTGCCTATACCGAGCTCACTATAAAAACGTAAGTCTCCTTTGTGCTCATGAACAATATCAAACGCAATTGCCAGACCTAGACCGGTACCTGCGCACTTTTTCTTAGTGGTATAAAAGGGATCAAATATTTTCTCTTGTTGATGTTTAGCAATACCACAACCATTGTCTTCTATAGAAACCACAACCGCATCATTTTGAACCGCTGAACGTACACGGATTACACCAAATGACTGCATCGATTCATGCGCATTTATAATAAGATTACTAAGTATTTGCACCATCTGTTCAGTATTAACAGAAATATCGGGCAGCTCTTCTAATATAAGCTCAATTTTTGCGGTATTAGCAAGTTGTTTATGTAGCCTCGTATACGCCAGTTTTATGCAATCATTAATATTAAAGTATTGCTTACTTATAACGTCAATATGCCCAGAAATAGTCATCTTCTGGATAGTTCTGGTAACCCGCTCTAAACCTTCTTCCATATTATTGAATAATTGTTGCATATCGTCGTTGTTTAAATGCATATTTTTTTCTTTTGTATAAGGATTAATTTTTAAAAGCAGTTGTTTTTTCACAAAGACAGCTCCTGCGTCTATGTTTTCAATTAAGCGTATTATTACTGGTTAAAATAATAGTAAGTAATGTATAAATAAACTTAGGTAGTAGGTAACATAACTAAACGCTTTCGCTACTTTGATATTCACGCAGTTAAGAACTAGCAATATTGAAGGCCTTTTGCATAGTGTTGTGCGAAACACATGTAAGTAAATATTCATTTTTTGTGAAGATTATCGCTCTACAATTGAGCATTAAGGAGATAACTCAGTGTCTAGGAATATCATTGTTGGCTGTAGTGCAACACAATTGAACGCTGCAGAAAAATTGCTTTTTAGCGAATTACAGCCTTGGGGACTTATTTTGTTTGCCCGCAATATTGATAATCCTGAGCAGTTAACAGCCCTCATTGAGCAGTTTAAGCAGGCACTTGGTCGTCAAAATGTAATGGTGTTTATTGATCAAGAAGGCGGACGAGTATCTCGCTTACCTTCAAAGTACTGGCGCGTGCCTCCAAGTCCCACTGTTTTTGCAAACATGTTTATACACAATGAAGAAACCGCAAAACGCGCGTGTTTACTCAATGCAATATTAACGGGTCTTGAATTAAAAGCGGTTGGCGTCAATGCAAATTGTGCACCCATGTTAGACATCCCTCAGCATGATGCTGATCGCATTGTAAGTGAGCGAGCATTAGGCCTTACGCCGCAGCAAGTCATAGCATTGGGCACACAAATAAGCGTGGGACTTAAACAAGTAGGCGTAGCCCCTGTGATAAAGCATATGCCAGGGCATGGCCGCGCAACAACTGATAGCCATAAGTCGCTGCCCGTTGTGAGTGCCTCATTATCTAGTCTTATTGATTGGGATTTTGTTCCCTTTAAGGCCCTAGCCGACGAACCTATGGCGATGACAGCGCATATAGTGTTTACACAAATTGATCCAGCAAACCCCGCCACTATTAGCACCAAGGTAATTCAGCAAATTATGCGTGAAACGCTTGGTTATTCTGGCTTAATTATGACCGATGACATCAATATGCATGCACTATCAGGCGATGTTGCAACGCGCGCACAACAAGCCTTGCAAGCGGGTTGTGACATTGTGCTACATTGCAGCGGTGAATTAGACGAAATGAAAAGTTTATTAGCAGTAACGCAAGAGCTCAAAGGAAAGTCGCTAGCGCGTGCAAGGGCTGCAGAACAAATAGCTTTTCAAACTGGTCCTAATTTATCGCCCGAAGGGATAAAATTGGAGTTAGATGCTTTGCTATCAGATTATTGTAATTAAGAATTGCATAAACAACTTAATGGTCAATTAAGCTAATTTTTAGGTGAATTCACGGTGTCGTTTTGACTGCTAGAGCATGCCAATACATTAACTTATTGTTTTAACTAAATAATTTACATTGGCACTATTATTGTACTAGTCAATTCAATAATCTACCTTATAAAAATATAAAAAAGGACTATTTCATGCAATCTTCCATTAAAAAACCCGTATTCACCTTTATTATGGTGGTGACTTCATTCATTTTGCTAGCAGGCTGTATCGTTCATGTTGGCAGTAGTAAAGCAAACGCGTCATTTGACGATGACTACTCAGCAGTAAATAAATCTTTAACCATAAGCCAAGGTAAACATATTGATGATGCATCATCGGTTAACGGCAATTTAACCTTGGAAGATAATGTCACGGCCGACGAAGTCTCTAGTGTAAACGGTGCAATTACTATTGGTGACAACGTCAAACTGGATGAATTATCAAGCGTAAATGGTAAATTGACGACTGGCGCCAATCTATATGTAAAAGATGATGTAAGTACCGTGAATGGAAGTATTTTAATACGCAAAAATTCAAGGGTAATGGGGGATGTTACATCGGTTAACGGCGCCATTACACTGCAGGGTGTTATGATTGAAGGGGATATAGAAACCGTTAATGCCTCTATAACGTTAACTGACAACACGCATGTTAAAGGTGATGTAATTTATTTTGAACGAAACAGTAATACAAATAATCGCCAAGGACGTAAAAACCCGGTTTTGCGGATTGATGAAAGCGTTAAGATAGACGGCAACATTATTTTAGGCCGCGAAGTCGATGTTGAACTTTCAGACCAAACGCTACAAGAAAAAATTATAAGAAAGTATTAATCCTAATTTGAAGTTCCCTATTCGTCTTTGTTTTGACCGCCCTGTTTATCTTTAAATCAGGGCTTTTTTGTGCGAAAAAGTCTTAAACATTGTTATCACTGAATGTGAAGAGTGTATAAACGACGCCATTGAGAGTATAACCAACTAACGATTATTAGATGATACATCGACTAAAATAGGTGATGATTTTTTGCAGATTTGTCGCTACTCTAGCGTAGCGTAAATAAATGGGATCACAATTAATGAGATACTGGGTTTTTGTCGTGATTTTATTTTTTTCTTTGCCATCGTTAGCACAGCAAAAAATTGTATTACAACTAAAATGGTTCCATCAATTTCAGTTTGCTGGGTATTATGCTGCGAAACAACAGGGTTACTATCGAGATGTTGGTCTAGAAGTAGAATTTCGCGAGCGAGACCCCGCCACCGCGCCAATCGATGATGTTATTAGTGGCATTGCTACATACGGCATTGCCGATTCCAGTATTGTTGTACAACGCATGGCGGGTAAACCGATTGTAATTGCTAGTACAATCTTTCAAGCTAGTCCTTTGATATTTATGTCACTGGCAGACAAAAACATTAAAAATCCTTACGACTTAGTTGGGAAGCGCATTATGTTTCAACGCAACGTTGATGATGCACCGTTGCTCGCCATATTGAAAATGTATGGGATTGATGCTTCAAATTATACTTACATCGCGCATAATTTTGATGATAATTCCTTAATTCACGATGTGACCGATGTAATGTCAGGTTACCGTTCTAATCAACCCATAAAATATCAAGCGAAAGGCCAAAAAATTAATATGATTGACCCTAGCAGTTACGGGGTCGACTTTTATGGTGACTTAATTTTCACGACTGAGGGAGAGGTTAGAACAAATCTGCCGCGCGTTAAAAAATTTGTTTTAGCTTCAATTAAAGGTTGGATTTATGCCTTAGAACATCAAGAAGAAATAGCCGACCTAATCATCAATGAGTATAAGACGAGCACTGAAAAATCGGTAATTTTAGCGGAAGCTAACGAAACAGCGAATATGGTAAAGCACAAAATTGTTGAACTAGGCACGGTGTTCCCTAAACGTTTTGAAAGTATTGCTCAAACGTATAGAGACTTAGAAATGGTAGACAAAGATACCAATATAGATGGACTGTTTTTAACAGACTATGAGGAATTGCCATTTGAGTTAGACAAACGATATATTTATGCATTATTAGTGTTATTTATAGCTGCCATTAGTTATTCCACGCAACAAAAGTACTTCAACCGCCGCTTAACCAAAAAGGTACATGAACAAACCTTGGCCTTAGAAAAATATAACGATCAATTACTGCACAACCTAAACCTATTGGGACGCAAAAACAAAGAGCTGGCAATAGCCAAAAATATTGCAGATAACGCAAGTACCGCAAAGTCGCTCTTTTTAGCCAACATGAGTCACGAAATACGTACTCCTATGAACGGTGTTTTGGGTACTCTACAAGTGTTAGATCAACAGCCACAATCACCAGAAAGTCACGAATTGTTGGTTAACGCAACAATTTCTTCGCGGGCGTTATTAACGATTATCAATGATATTTTAGACTTTTCAAAAATAGAAGCAGGTAAATTGAGTTTAGAAAATGTTGCGTTTGATTTAGACGCAATAATAAAGAGTGTCGAAAATTCTGTGCAAAACCCATTGCAAGAGCAAGGTAATACATTAGTAGTTAATCGAGTAAAAAATTACCATCGGTATTGGGTCGGAGATCCCGTTCGTATTAAACAAATACTCCTTAACATATTGTCAAATGCTGTAAAATTCACAGAGCAAGGTAAGATATCCGTAACCTTAGCACAAACACCTAACGCTAGTCTGGCAATCACTATCTCTGACACCGGTATTGGAATGTCGCAAGACTATTTAAATAGTTTGTTTAGTCGCTTTGAACAAGCCGATAAGTCAACCACTCGAAAATTTGGCGGCACCGGACTTGGTATGGCAATCACAAAAAGTTTAATTGATATTATGGATGGTGAAATTTTAGTAGAAAGTGAGTTAGGCAAAGGCTCTACTTTTATTATTCATCTACCGCTTACACAAGAGCAACATTGCAAAATATCATCCTCAAAAGAACACGTTATTGATCCCCCAAATTTAGAAGGTTTGAACGCAGTATTAGCAGAAGATAATACGATTAACCAAACTATATTCCTATCAATGATGAAAAAAACGGGGATTAAAATGCAAGTCGCTAACAACGGGCGAGAAGCGATAGATTTAGTTAAGAAATTTAGTCCTGATGTGGTGTTTATGGATATTCAAATGCCAATAATGGATGGTGTTGAAGCGTGTATGAAGATTAAAAAAATCTATCCTAATATTCCTATTATTGCCGTTACTGCGAATGTCATGGATGATGATATATCATATTATATGGCAAGTGGATTTGAAAACTATTTAGCCAAGCCAATAGAATTGTCGCGCTTGTATCAGTTATGTTCACAAATAAAAAAAACAAGATGGCGTAGTGTAAACGAGTAAGGTAAAAGAACGTTTATGTCTAATTCATAGTTTCCTGCTAGTTTCTGCATTTACAGCCCTATTTCAATGTAAAATAGGGCTGTTTTGCAGAACTTAATTAACTAACTTTAACCAAACCATTTTTTATCATGATCTCTTTTATCTCATTGATGCTTGCGGGATCATCAATGGTTGAAGGCACCACAAAACTCTGATTTTCAGCTATTTGTCTAAGCAGTTTACGTAAAATCTTACCCGAACGTGTTTTTGGCAAGCGTTGTACAATAAGCGTTTGTTTTAAACATGCAAGCGCGCCTATGTCTTTGCGTACCATTGCGACTAACTCGGCTTGTAGGACGCTCTCTTCAATAGTCTCGCCATCTTTAAGCAAGACTAAGCCAATTGGTATTTGTCCTTTTAGCGAATCATGCACGCCAATTACACTACATTCAGCAACCGCAGGGTGCGAGGCTAGAATTTCTTCCATTTCGCCGGTTGATAAGCGATGCCCAGCAACGTTTATCACGTCATCAGTTCGTCCCATAACATATAGGTAACCATCTGCATCTATGTAGCCACCGTCTCCGGAACAATAGTAACCCGGAAACTCTTCTAAATAACCGCTGTTAAATCTATCGAAATCGCCCCAAATAGTGGTTAAACAACTTGGCGGTAAAGGTAGCTTAAGTGCAATAGTACCCTGGCTATTTGCTGGCAACTCTTTACCATGGGTATCCAATATTTTTACATTGTAGCCCGGCACGGGTTTGGTTGATGAACCGGCTTTGGTAGGAAGATGTTCAATACCTGTCATATTTGCTGAAATAGCCCAGCCTGTTTCGGTTTGCCACCAATGATCAACTACCGGCTTTCCCGTTTTTTCAATGGTCCAGTCATAGGTTGGTGGATCTAATCTTTCTCCTGCCATAAAGATGCACGCTAGCGAATCCAGATTATAATTAGCCAGTAATTCAGCTTCTGGATCTTCTTTACGAATCGCTCTAAATGCGGTGGGGGCGGCAAATATCGCTTTCACTTTATATTCTTCTATAACGCGCCAAAACGCACCCGCATCGGGCGTTCTCACAGGTTTCCCTTCATATACAATGGTAGTACACCCTTGCAGCAAAGGCGCATATACAATGTACGAGTGCCCCACGACCCAACCTACATCAGATGCGGCCCAAAACACATCGCCTGGTGACATATTATAAATAGATGACATTGAATAATGCAACGCTACAGCATGACCGCCATTTTGACGGACAACCCCTTTAGGTTTGCCTGTGGTGCCCGATGTATAAAGAATATATAAGGGATCATTCCCTTTTACACTGACACAATCAGCTCGCGGAGCATTTTTTACGCCTTCAGCCCAATCTATATCGCGACCTTCCTGCATGCTTGCAGGAGACTCTTTGCGTTGCCATAATATAACGTTTGTGGGTTTGTGCTTAGCCACTAAAATAGCTTCATCAACAAGCGGTTTGTATTCAATTATACGATTAATTTCAATACCGCACGACGCGGTTACCACAACCTTAGGCTGCGCATCATCAATTCGCTGCGCCAATTCATTGGCTGAAAATCCACCAAACACAACCGAATGCACAGCGCCTATTCGAGCGCACGCTAGCATGGCAATCAAAGCTTGCGGTATCATAGGCATATACACAACAACGCGGTCGCCTTTTTCAACACCTTGCATTGCGAGTAAGCCTGCAAAGTGTGCTACTTGTTCAAGCAACTCGTTGTAACTTATTTGTGTTTTCGTTTGTGTTACTGGCGAATCATAAATAATCGCGGCTTGTTCACCTCGACCATTTGCAACATGATAATCAAGCGCCATGTGACAGGTGTTCATTTCACCGTCTGCAAACCAGCATTGGATGCCATTTTCATCTGTCGATAAAATATCTTTAGGCTTTTTGTACCAATCTAATTTACTTGCTTTGCTTGCCCAAAATGCCTCTGGTGAATCAATCGAAGCTTTATATTCTTGGTCGTAAGCGCCAGTTTTTGAGTCTTGATTTACAGGTGGGGTAGAATTATGCATAACATCCGTTCGCTTATAAAATATGTGAATAGCCGTGAACAAATTATTATGTTGTTGACTATTAGGATAGTGTCACAATATTGTAAAAAACAGCTGGTGTTAATTAGACTTCAGCCTTACATGACCGCAGTCCACAATTGTTAAATGGTTTAGGCTGTAAATGCGTGGCTTTAACATACACGCGAATGACGCCGCGCAAACGTCATTAATACGCACATTAAAATACTGACAATGCCCAAGGAACCTCCTCCACTATCATTTGCGCCACTTCATTTAAGCTTGGGTCGTGACTTTCAATAGTAGCTTGAGGGGCATGGTTTTGATTTTTAATGGTTACGCTAAGGTTGGTACTTGAGGTATCTATTCCATCAAATACACTGAGCCTGAACAGTAAAGTTTCGTTTTTAGACACTAAGGGAGATGCAAACGATAGCAAAGGAGAGCTGTTTTCATCTATCCCTATGGCAAGTCCGCCGGTTTGCTGCCAAGTATATATTAGTGTGTCGTTTTCAGCATCTGTGGTTAATGAAGCATCAATATTTACGCTATCGCCCTCTATCACCATTGTGTTTTGAGCAACCTGTATTAGAGACGAGCTATTTGGATTTCGTAAAGTTAGCACTCCGGGATCTTTAATTACGCCATTTGACCTTAGGTCATAGTCGTTTGGTCCGCCATCTTCAAGAATGATCAATATACAGGTATCGCTTGGCGTTAAGCCACTTAGATATTGGGTAGAATCTGCGTCTGGGCAGTTACCATCGGCATCAAATGACGCTGACAACAAGGCATTGTGCGCATTTGCTATGAATGTAAACCAACCATCTTGGCGATTGTATTTTCGATATTGAAATTAACCATTTCTTGAATAGGCTGATGGTAGATATCTTTATATAATAACGCGTTATTATCTATTTTAGGCGCGTACAAGGCGACATCTTGCAGCGTAATAGTGCCGGTGTTAACTAAGTGACCATTGGCGAGCTTCGCAATATCGCCAACGGTTAAGCGATATCCATCAAGCGTACTAATAGCTTGCTCACTTGTACCAGTGGGTAAAATAGCGGTATTTGCGTCGTCATCTAAATAGTCAGGTATACCGTCAAGATCGCTATCAGAAACACCTTCTAGTAAATCCGAAAATCCATCAAAATCAGTATCTGTGTTGTCCGACAAACTAGGAAATGTAGCAGCAATCGTAAAAGGAAACTCAAGCATCACGCCATACTGCTCTGCAGTATTAGTTTCAATGACTTCTACCTGCGCTGTGTAGTCGCCAATGTCGAGTGATTGCAGATCAAAATCAAAGGTATATGCCGTCGTTGTCAAAATCGCTAACTTCTGTTGGGTCTAAGGGGAAGCGGTCAATTTGATCGTCAAGGCCATCATTATCATCGTTGTCGGCATTGTCGGCATTGTCGCGTAGAATATTGGCATGTCAATTTCGTAAGCGATATTGCGCGAGTGTTGCCATCAACTTAAATCAACTACGCGCTCTTTAGAACGTAATAACAATGCCGCAGCAACAACTGCAAGCACACTACAAATACCTAACACTACTGCCAAGGGATTTGCAGAAGAAGTGCCTAGAAAGCCCATTATCTGAAATCCCAAAGCACCAGCCATAATTTGACCGAATCCCGATAGGCTTGCGACAACGCCCTTTTTTCCGGCAACACTGGCAAGTGCTCCGGCACCGCAGTTTGGCTGCGTGATACCGTTTGTAAATGTTAAGAGCAATGCTGGACCCGCAATTGTGGCGAGATTCTGTATGTCGAAGACAACGAATCCTATAAAAAGAGCTGCGCCTAATAAATAGATAAAAGTCGCCAAAAAAACGAGGTTTTTTCCTCCAATCTTTTTAACCACTAAGCTGGACACGAAATTGCCTGCTATATATCCCGCCGCTAAGTAGACGAATACAACACCATACTGCGACGCGGTGTATCCCAAAACGTCAATAATGAGGTATGGTGAGGCAGAAATGAACGCATAAACACCGATTTGGATTGCCATCAGAATAGTCATGTTATTGATAAACCCACGGTTACGAACTACATCTTCAAAACCCCTCCAATAAGTCGATACAGTGCCTGTATATTCGCTTGATAGAATGGAATTTTTTAAAAGAAATGTTACCACAATGGCCAATAAGACCCCCATTAAACATAATACACCCATAATATTCGACCACGACGATTGATCAACAATATAGCCCCCTAAAACCGGTGATAACATGGGTCCAATTACCACTATCATCAACATTACACTCATTGCACGATTGAGATCATCGCCTTGGTAAGTATCGGCCACAATCGCTCTGGTGATTGTTGATGCTGCTCCTGCACCAATAGCCTGCAATATTCGTCCAATAACTAATATTTCAATTGTGTCTGCAAAATATCCAACCAGAGAGCCGACAGAAAATGTCAACATGCCAAATATCAGCAGGTGCTTTCTGTCAAAGCGATCAGCAAGTGGTCCGTAAACTAACATTGATAGCGCAAGCGCTATAGAATACGCAGACAGAACAGTTTGGGTTTGTGCAAGTGTCGCATTAAGAGTAAGGCGAATGGATGGCAATGCAGGCGCGAGCATTTGCAAAGCTAAAGGACTAAGTGAATTGCAAACAGCCAATATGATTAGTAACTTCACGTTTCCCATACTCACAAAACCTTAGACTTAATAGCTTGCCCGAATCTAACACTCGCCTTAATATATGTCCATCTACGGCTTGCAGATACTCGCGCTCTTTATGTTATAAAACGTGTATATTGCTATAAAAATAAAGTAGTACCCATAATATGAATTTGGAATTACGACCGGTAAAAAGCGATCGCTTATATGTAAAAGTTGCCGAGCAACTTAAAGGCTTAATCACCAATGAAGTGATTATGCCAGGCGAACGCTTCCCATCAGAGCGTGAGTTAGCCGAAAAGCTAGGCGTTAGTCGCCCTACTATTCGTGAAGCTATGATCGCGCTTGAATTATCTGGCGTTATTGAAATTCGCACCGGCTCGGGTATTTACGTTACGCATCAAAAAGGTATGCTGGGAGATGATGTTAAAGATAAAGGCGTGGGTCCATTTGAAATACTTGAAATTCGCTATATTTTAGAAGCTGAAGCCTGTGCTTTAGCGGCCTCTCGCATTACTAATGAACAATTAGCACAACTAAGACAAACCTTATTGGAAATGGAAGAAGAAGAAAAACTGGCAGATGCGTCAGAACGCGCAGATCAAAAGTTTCATTCTATTATTGCCGAGGCTAGCCAAAACAGCGCAATTTCCTCAGTGGTCGATTGGCTTTGGAAGCTTAGAAATGAATCGGACTTAAGTACACTGTTCTTGGAAAGAATTAGGAAAGAAGGTGTGCACCCTTGCATTGAAGAACATAAACGCATTTTACAAGCCCTCGAGCAGCGCAATCCAGAACAAGCGCGAACGGCGATGAAAAATCATTTAGAAAATGCGACTGCTAATGCGGCCATTTATTTCAATAGATAGATACTCACTTTAACAAAGTTTGTAAGTACTCACTTAAACCCTGAGCATCTATTTTTGATATGGCTTGAACAAGATTATCAACAAAGGTTTTATGTTTGCTTAATTCACAGGGAACAATATCGGTTTGTTTTAATAGGGCGTTTACGCAAGTTTCAGTAGACTGCTTCTTGGTTTGTGCAATACGATGCAGCAGTTCAGCCATAGGATCGCTAATTTCAAACCTATTTCCCTGTTCATCCTCTCCTCGTAAATATATCAGCCAAGCTGCCACAACGGCAGTTAAAATAGACGTATCCTTAGGTTTGTTTGCCGCTAAATTATCGGCTAAAGGTGTAAAAATTCGTTGCACCATTTTTTGCGATCCATCCATTGCCACTTGTTGTGTCGCATATTGTATTTCGTTATTTTGGAATCGCGCCAAGGTTTGTCTTTGATAGCTTGCTAAATCAAAATTCACAGGAGAGGACAAACTAGGGCCTGATTCATTTTGCATAAGCTGCTGTATAAGCGCTAATAATACAGGGTCTGCTATCGCTTCGTGTATCCATTTGTAACCAAGTAGAACGCCCATGTAGGCTAACGCTGAATGTGCGCCATTTAACGTTCTTAACTTTAATTTCTCGTAAGCTTCTACATTTTTTACGATCAACGCGCCAGCGCTTCCCCAGTCTGGTATTTCTGTATAAAAATTGTCTTCAATTACCCACTGTTTAAACGTTTCCGTTGAAATCATCGCCTCATCTTGCAAGCCTAATACTTCTTGCATAGATTGTTTGTCTTGGTCGGTAACGGCTGGCACAATGCGGTCTACCATTGAGTTACAAAAACCCACGTTTTGCGCAATCCAGTCTACCACGTCAGGCTGGATTTTTGCCGCAAGGTCTAATACTACTTTCCTTGCGACCTGACCATTATCGGGTAAATTATCACAACTAATCACCGTCAATTTACCCCCTTTGTTGTGCATACGCTTAGCACAGGCAGCAACTAAAAAACCCGGCATAGAGACTGGACTATTGGGGTTGTCGATATCATGTTGTATATCTGCACTATTATGCGCAAGCGCATGTGTCGACATATTATAATGATACCCTTTTTCGGTAACGGTTAAGGTCACTATCTTGGTTTGAGCACTGGCAATGGTCGCAATAACGACACTTGGGTCATGTGGTGCAACTAACACCTTTTCAATAGCGCCAATAAGCCGCGTATCAAACTGTCCGTTAAATTTAGCACTAACCGTATATAGTCCATCCTGTGGATTGAGTTGTTCGCTTACACTTGGGCTGCGCAAACTCACGCCTATAATACGCCAATCGCCACCGCTATTAGCCATTGCGTCATCGGTGAAAACCGCTTGATGACCGCGATGAAAAGCACCAATACCTATGTGAACAATACCCGCTTTATGCGCTTTGAAATCGTATTTAGGCCGGATAACCTTATTCGGTAAGTTCAAATAAGTACGCAATGATAAACGTTCTGTCATAATATTTACGGCCTTTTAGCACAATAATTAATTACTCTATTGCCCATTCTTACTCTCACAATATCAGTTTCGCACTAGCCACGATTAATCATTGATGACATGGTATGAATAACGCCACGCAGTTCAGCTAAACCTTTCAAGCGGCCCATATAGCTGTAGCCCGGCTTGACTCCTGCTTGACCAAACTCGTCATCTAATAAATGACCATGGTCAGGACGCATCGGAATCGCAAGGTAATCCTCACCGTCCGCGCTTTCCTTGCGGCGCTTTTCTTCTGACAATAAGGCCTCTACTAAGCCAACCATATCATTATCACCTTGTAGGTGATCAGATTCATAAAACGAACCATCTTCTTCACGAATAACGTTGCGCAAATGCACAAAATATATGCTTGGCCCAAATTCGCGCACCATTTCAACCAAATTATTATCTGCGCGTGCACCGTAGGATCCAGCGCACATGGTTAGACCATTTGCTGGGCTGGGGCAGGCTTCAAGCAATTTGTGCGCATCGCTAGCGGTAGACACCACGCGCGGTAAACCAAACAAAGAAAAGGGCGGATCGTCTGGATGAATACACATTTTTGCATTTACCGACTCAGCAATTGGGATAATTTCTTGTAAAAAAGCAAACAAATGATCTCGAAAACCTTCTGTTCCAAGCTCAATAAATTGCTGTATGGTGGCACGAATGCTTTCACGCGTGTACGAACCTTCACCGCCAGGCAGGCCCGCAATGATATTTTTTTCAAGCTCCAAGCGCGCTTGAACCGACATAGCAGTATAGCGAGCGTCGGCTTTTTCGAGAACTGCATCGCTATAACTTTCGCGCGCTCCCTCTCGTTCTAATACATATACATCGTAGGCGGCAAAATCTGTCATTTCAAAACGTAACGCATGACTATTATTGGGTAATTTGTACAACAAATTGGTACGCGTCCAATCTACTACAGGCATAAAGTTATAGCATATTGTACGTACACCACATGTAGCCGCATTTACTATGGATTGTTTGTAATTATCAATATACTCACGATAGTTGCCCGTACGCGTTTTAATATCATTGTGCACGGGGATACTTTCTATCACATCCCATGTTAGCCCAGCAGCTTCAATCATTTCTTTTCGTTCTTGAATGTTTGCTACCGTCCATAAATCGCCGGTTTTTACTTCATGCAAAGACGTAACAATGCCGCTAGCTCCTGCTTGTCGAATTTTTTGTAAGCTTATTGCGTCACTTGGACCAAACCATCTCCAGGTTTCTATCATGTTCTTTCACCCCTATTACAATAATTAAATATTCATTTAAAACGACTTCATTGTCAAGTGGCTTGACCAATTTAGAATTTTTCATACAAAACGCGACGACTTAAGATTATGGTGTTTGTGGAGGGTTGACGAAGGTTACCAAATTGGCTTATTACTTGAATTACCGTAAAAAACCTGTATTTTGTATAATAAGTGTACAAAAAAATAATGTATTATGAACTCTAGCAACTAGTGCAGATCAACATCATACGGTCTAATCCGGAGGGTTTTTTATAGTTTGTCTTGATTCGCACGCTTAGTAGCTATTCAACATACCTAGCCTGTTGTCTTATTTGAGACTACGTATACCGAAATATTTTTAGTGTATTGCATGCAATATTTAATTCGCTATAAGGCTATTTACTATGAGCCCGCTTAAACGAAATATCACACGCGTCGTTATTTTCACTTCCATTGTGCTGTTTACGGCGGCTATTTCAAGTGGTATCTATTACCTAAAAATAAAGAAAAACGAAGATATACAAAACCAGCTTCAGTTTCGAGAACTCCGCGTAGCGGCTGACGCCTTAGATATGTCACTCGCAAAATTGCAGCAAATATCTCAACATTTTAAAAATACATTATCCTGCGAATTTGTGGATTCAAACGCAGGTAATAACTCAGGTATGCAGGCAACGTCAGACACTTTAAAAACCTCAGAAACAGTGGAAGCCCCAGAGGCAGTTAAAAGTCTATTAGAGGCACTTCATGTAAATTCGCAATGGCTCAAAAAATGTCAAGCTCAACTCCAAGCCCGCATAAATCAAATTAATCAAAGCCAAGATTTACAAAGCATCCGCATACTCGACGCCATTAACCTAATTGCTACCTCAAGCACAACGACATTCGAATTTAGCACTAATAGCAATTTGTATGCTCACACGTATTCACCTTTCAAAAGTGACACGCTAAATGCGCAAGATTATGTTAATTTCCGTTTAGCGGTAGACGCTAACGACTTGATTTCTAGCAGGGTAAACCGATTTTCATTAGTCGTTCTGGTCAACGAGAAAGGAGAACTACTAGGACGCAAAGATTATATCCACAAAGATGCCTCAACGGTTGACCTACGCTTAACATCTTTGCAGCAGCATTTTCCTGAAGATGCTGCACTCATAGGCACTAGTATTATGCGAGACGTCACTATTGCGGGCATTGAATATCGAATGTATATGCACCCTTTAGTGGGTAAAAATATTGGGGAGTCGCAAGGCAAGATTTATATCGCGGGGCTTACGCCATTGTCGACCATAAACGTTAACAAGCTGCTGATATCACCCGTCATTATTATGTGGGCCGTATTAGCATTACTCTTACTCATTGCATTTATTCCGCTGCTTAAACTCAAATTCATCAACAGTAAATACGCTTTTACGAACGCCGATGTGAGCCAAATAGTCATAGGGTTAGTGATGTTTGCGGGAATTTTAAGTATTGCCGCTAATCAACAAATGTTTTATCAATACTTTATGGATACTAAAGTTGAGCAAGGTAAGCTTATTCATAAAAGTATTAGCGCCGACTTTAGCAACGAAATTAGCGCCTTGGAAAAACATGCGTTGTCAATACTAGCCTCAGAGAAGGAGCAATTGAGCTCGTCTCCCCACCAATATGGTAAGGTGGTAAGCGATAACGCTAACCTTCCTATTTTTACCAATTATGTAAATCCTAACTTAGCCTTTTTCGATAAAGACAATACAAACACTTACATTATTGAGCAACTTGCAAGACTAAATGAAGACGCAGGGTTTGTGAAAAACGCTAATGTGCATTATATCAAGCAAGACTTATTTATTAATTCGAAAATATCATTAGCAGGCAGAGCCTATTTCAAACGTGCAATGGCCTGCGAAACATGGCAATTTGCGCATCATTACGAATCACAAAAAATAGATACTAAGCAAACGTGCGAGCAGTCTTTATTCATACAGCGAATCAACAACATAGAAGACGGCCGTAAAACGTCAATGTTAGCTAAACCTTTGTTTATAAATGCTAAAGATAAGAATAAGCAACTTCTTATATTCAATACTCGCTTACAAACCTTTATGCATAGAGTGTTGCCGCTTGGGTTTGGTTTTGCGGTTATTAACGAAACCGGCGACGTACTTTATCATAGCGATGATGAAGCGAGTTTAGTTGAGAATATATTTGTTGAAACCAGCCAAAACAAACAGCTCATTACCGCCGTAAATTATCACAGTCAAGCACTATCACCAATTGACTTGGTGCTTAATTACGCCGGCAAAGAACACATTTTCATCACGGCCCCTTTAGTCAACAAAAATTTACAGAACGCCCTTCCTTGGCACCTTGTGGTCTTTTTCGATAAACAAGATTTGGTAATGAATAACATGTTATTGGTGTTTTTAGCGGTCCTAATATTGTTGGCGATTATTGTGCCTCTATTTTTGTTAATGCGATTTATCGCACATCAGAAATTTTGGAACGATGCTTTGTACTTCAAAGAGAAAAAAGTAAAGCGCTATCCGGTTTGGACTTTGTTTTTTGCGAGTTTATCAGTAGCTTGTTTGCTGTCCATTGGGCTTATAGATGATCTTCTTATTAGACTCATCATTTGGTTAGGCTCATGTTTAGGCGGCATTCTGTTTTTGTATAAAGCACACAAAACTGACTTACGACCATACTACTTAATGCACTATCCTCAAGTTTCTATTATTGGTGCCATTGCCTTTTTCGCATTACTGAGTGTAAGCACTAATATGATGGATTTGCCCGTTACCTCAAGTAATAAAATATCTGCGTTACTGGGCATTTTATTTATAGTACTTGCCTATCTAATCGTCATAAAACGGCGATTAGTGAATAAGCTAAATCATTACTTGGGCAAATCAGTATCTGTACCTAAAGCAGCCAATAACAGCAATGAGTGTAAGGTAAGGCCTCGCCAATACGCCGATGATGAAAGGTTTACCGCCGGATTTGTGGCCTATTTAGTTTCACTCGTATTTTTAGCGGGAGCGGTGCCTGCCATACTCGTTGTCAATAGTACGCATGGATATTTACTGCAACGCCAAGCGCAGTTGCAAACCATTGCGCTAAATGAATCAGTGAATAATAATATTGCGCGGCAACTGCAATATTTAAATTATGTAGAGGTCAATGATAACAAAATTGCGAACGCTCGTTCTCGTTGGAATTGTGATGACTGGACAAAAATTTTTGACAGCAAGTTAATTGCAACACCTGAGCAAACCCAGCATTCTCCTTGGATTAACATAAAAGATGATAAAGCATGTGAGCAAAAGGATAAGGCCATAATTGCGCCTATACATAGCGCGCAAAACTTGACCGATGATTTACTGGACCGCATATTTGCAACGCTTTCTATCCAAGATGCCTTAGGCACAAAATTAACTTACTTGGCGCTAAATGATATGGCATCATCGGCACGCAAGGACAATGTTACGCTTTATAAATCCGCCTCATTTTCGCTTGCCTTCAGACCTGATTTATACATGCGTGCCGCAAGCTTAAATGCTGTTGTAACACTAATAATTGGTATGCTACTGCTAATAGCTTTTCTCTACATCGTCTTAAAACGTTTGGTTGTTAAGCGTCTTTTAGGTGAACACGTACCCGATCACTTTAGGGTAGTGCGGCCTTGCGATGCATATTCAATAGAAAGTCATCGCTGGCCACTGTTGCGAAAAATGTCACGTCCAAGCGATGTCGATGGTAAAAAAGCAGAATCGTCCCAGTTACAATCAGGTATGCGGATCCTACTTTTAAATGCGAATACAAACAGCGCCTATCGACTCTTCAATGCCTTAAGCATTCCTATTTACAACGACAAAATACTGCATATTAACGATATGATTGACCTGAACGCGGGTATTTTTACCTTTGAAGATAGCTTGCGTCATCAATTTACGCAGCAAAACAGTTTAATTATAACCATAGCCGTTAGCGGCCTAGATGAACTGAGCGGTCAAACCGAAAAACGCAAATTAGCGGTACAAGCACTGGCCAATTTAAGCAATATGCGCCAGTTGAACATTATTGTGGTGGCAGACACCGGCCCAGGCTATCGATTACTCAAGCAAGAAGCATACGAGCAAGACTTTGTAGATAATAACAAGCGCAGAATCGATATTGACGAGAAGCTCTCATGGTCAAAATTACTCACCCTGTTTGATAAAGAATATTTATGGACACCTAAGCAAAAACATAAACTGCGTAGTCCTTTGGATATCGGGAAAATAATTGATTATGAAAGTAAAGGTTGGGACGAGTTATCTTTGGTTAAAAATAAGTTTTTTGATTATCACCTTCGTATAAAAAGCCCTCGTGGTAGCATTACTGACATACAAGATTATTGGTTGCCCGAGCAGGTTGTCGAGTTTTTCCTAGTGCAAGCTCGCGCTTTATACCGCAAACATTGGGAGCTATGCACGGTTGATGAAAAAGTCGCACTTTGGCAATTGGCGAATGGCGCTAAAATTAATCCCGCGAATGCAGAAGTATTGCAACACTTAACGCGTCGCGGTTTTATTTACCGTGATCAAGGTTGGCGACTCGTGAACGAAAGCTTCAAACGCTTTGTGCTAAGTGCTGAAAGCGACAATGTGGTCGCAAATTGGATGGATACGACACGCTCTGGCTTATGGCCAATTATTCGCATACCCTTGTTTACTATCTTATTTGTGTTAGTGGTGGTAATTGTCTATTCAAGTGGCTTTGCGCTTAATTCCGTACTAGGCATTGCCACAACCACTTTGGGGATTATTCCGTTACTATTGAAAAACTTAAGCTTACTGAAAACTAGCGGATCTATTGGTGATTGAGACTAACGCGTTTTTTGCACTAAGCGTTATTTATAGCAGTGTCATTCAGCGAAACTTGCCGTTACTCTAGACGATAGTCAGTGGCAATGATTATTAATCATCAACCTGTTCATCAACAAGCTCTATCAAATTAGCATTTAACAACTGGGTGAGCAATTTAACCCAGTTGTTTTGCATATCGGCATCGCATATATCAGCAGGGTAACCTTGGCAATACTTTTCACTTAAAAAAGTTTTTATAGCGTTCATTAAGAGAATACTCGTCTCAAACATATTACCATCAATATAGAATGTAAATATTTGACTTTGCTGCTCGCGATAAATCGGTTTTACACCCGGCAAGATCTCAAATACAGCAAAATTTTCTACGCCCGTTTGCACGCTGTCAAAATCATGCTCAGTAATAGGCAATATTTCAGGCAGCGACTGTCGCGATAAGTATTGTAGAAGCGCTGATTCAGCTTGTGGACTGTTAAGTAATTCTATAATGTTTGCTTTAACTCTTGCTAATTCTTGTTCCGATACATTTTCGGCGAGCGTACTTAACGCTCTTAATTGGTGAAGATTTGGATCGGTATATCGCTGCTGCACTTGAGTTATCGCATCGCTTTCATCAAGTAGTCCCGTTAGTGCTTCAAGGTTAGTGGGTGCCCTAAAACCAATCGAATAATTTAAACAGGGTTCTATCGCCACGCCATTATGCGGATGTTTTGGAGGAATATAAATAGCGTCACCGGGTTCGAGTATTTCATCAATAATCGGCTCAAAACCCTTTATTTGCTTTAATAAAGGGTGCGGCATGACGGTTTTAGAATGACATGGGAGGCCTACCTGCCAGCGACGTTTACCTTTGCCTTGTATTATAAATACATCGTATTGATCTATATGTGGGCCCACACCCGCATTGGGCATTGAAAAACTAACCATAACATCGTCAAAGCGCCAATTCCCAATAAAGTCGGTTAATTGTGAGAGTTCACTTACCTCGGCTATATAGCGGTCTACCCCTTGTACCAATAAACTCCAATCACCTTTACAAACATCATCAAAAGTTTCAAAAGGCCCTTGCGATACCTGCCAACGATCTTGATGATATCCAACCACTCGACTATCTACGTTGTGCTCTTGTGCTAAACCGGCTAAATCGTGTTCATCTATTGGGTCGTCAAAGTTAGGCACAAACTGTTTAATTAAGCAGGGTTTCTTTTGCCAATATTCCTGCAAAAAATGTAAGGGTTTAAAATCAGTAATGATCATAATGTCTCTGCTATAGTATTAGTTTACCACGTCGCTTTGGCATCGCTTTCATATAAACGCCATACAAAGCCTAAGCCCACGCTATAGGTTACATCATCTTCAAACAATGGGCTATCCTGGTTAGCTGCTCCTTGATGAAATTGTGCACTAGTAGTAAAAAAGCCGCGAATGTTGGCACCAATTGGAAAGGATACACCAATTGATAATTCAGACCCCAAATAACCGCCTTTTGCATCATATTGGGTGCGGGTATTGTTCGCAAATTCCGGCCCCACCTCGTAAAAGTAATCATGCAACTTTTCGCTGCCAAAGGCCATACTAAAAGACACATTTAGACCCGTTTTCGCAAACAGCACGCCGCGTTGTTGATAAGTCAAGGTAGGCTCTAATATATAACCACGCTGATCTATCCGTCCAAAATCAGTTGAAAACACAGCGCGACCCTGCAGCCTAGCTTTTAATCGTGCATTACCACCGTTATCAAACGCGTAGTCTTTTACTTTATAAATAATTTGCGGCCCAACTTCAAACAAAAAGTCGAGTTCAGGCATCCCTTCGCGTGCGCTGTTATCGTCACTGTCGGCAGCAAATGCACCACCAAAGGAAAAATCGAGTTCAAAGTTACTTTTCTCGACCACCACAGCTCTTACCCCATCGCCTCCACCTACCCGAAATATATCCCCGCGATATACAACATAAGGGGCGGCTAAAGTAATAGAATTGCGCTCGCTCGATGCCGGATAGTTTGGTACGTCTAAAAAGCCGCCACCAACACCAAACTCCCATAGCGGTTGTGCCTCGCTCAAGCTTTCAAAGCCCGTTAGATTGCGGTCAGGTGATTCTTCTGGCGTACTGTCCGTTTGCGTCATTACGGTAGTATTGGCGACCGCTATTTGTGAAAGCGATATCACTAAAGCTAACGCGCTTAATTTAGAAAAGGTGTTTAGCCATAATGTGCTCATACAGGGTCTCGTTTTAAGTCCGTTCAAAAACTGCAATTAATTTTCTAACAGTGGCTTGTTATCATTAAGCTGGCAACTCACAATTAGCTGCACTACTATTGTGTCACTAATTATCATTGCATTTTATGAGTATACGTATGAATACCCTTTTTGTCCGAGCCATCGTTTTATTGGCACTGTTACCTGTTCACTTTGCCATGCTAGCGCGACCGGCGCCTTTGGTTTCTATTCCCACTCACGACCATTTCTTTGATGCCATAGCTGAGCATTGTGGCAAAGCGTTTGTAGGCCGGGTTGTTTTTGATAACGACCCCAGCCCTGCGTTTAGTCAAAAGCTAGTCATGCATGTCCGCTCATGCACTAATCAACAATTGCAAATCCCGTTTCACGTAGGTGATGACGCCTCGCGAACTTGGATTATCACCAAAACGGGCAGCGGTTTGAGCCTTAAGCACGACCACCGCAAAAAAGACGGAAGCGATGACCCATCCACTATGTACGGCGGACATACCGTAGATGCTGGTTATAATAACGTGCAGTCATTCCCTGCGGATCAATATTCAAAAGAACTCTTTGTGAAAATGGGGAACCCACAATCTAATGGGAATACATGGGAAATGTTTATCTATGAAGACAAATTTATCTATAGGCTCATACGCCAAGGCCGCGAATTTAGAGTAGAATTTGATTTAAACCAAGCTATAGACTTACCGGTAACACCTTGGGGTTATGAGTAGTTTTTGAGTTTTGTTTCATTTATCCGCTGCTAGCGTATCTAGCAGCGGATACCCTTTACTCAGCTTTAAGTTGGTTTAACTTTCCAATACCCATGTTATACAAGGTAAATCCATAGATATCCGCATATTGCTCAATGGTTTTACTGATGGGTGTTCCTGCACCGTGGCCGGCATCGGTTTCTATGCGAATTAAGGTTGGATTGTCGCCCTTTTGATATTGCTGAAGCATCGCAGCAAATTTAAATGAATGCGCGGGTACAACACGATCGTCATGATCCGCAGTGGTCACCATAGTGGCTGGGTACTCAATACCTGCGCTTACGTTATGCACTGGCGAATAGGCTTTTAAATAGTTAAACATCTCTTCAGACTGCTCTGACGTGCCATAGTCATAAGCCCAACCCGCGCCAGCGGTAAAGGTATGGTAACGCAGCATATCGAGTACGCCCACGGCAGGTAAAGCCACTTGCGCTAACTCAGGGCGCTGAGTCATAACCGCACCTACGAGTAAGCCACCATTTGAGCCCCCTCTTAGGGCTAAATAATCACTGCTGGTATATTTTTCAGCAATTAAGTATTCTGCCGCCGCAATAAAGTCATCAAACACGTTCTGCTTTTTCATTTGAATACCAGCTTGGTGCCAAGCTTTGCCATATTCTCCGCCGCCGCGAATATTCGGAACCGCATATATCCCGCCCAACTCTAACCAAGCCGCCACCGTTGCGCTAAACGCAGGCGTAAGACTCACGTTAAAGCCACCATAGCCATATAAAATAGTTGGATTTTTGCCATTTAACACCGTACTTTGCGCATGCGTTATAATCATAGGCACTTTAGTACCGTCTTTTGAGCTATAAAAAACTTGTTTTGAGACAAACTTTTGACCATCGAATTTGGCTTTAGGCTTGTTAAACAAAGTAGAGTCACCTGTCTTAATATTTAAAGAGTAGATGGATGTTGGGGTTATGTAGTTACTAAACGTGTAGTAGGTAGTGTTGTCATCAGACTTGCCATCAAACGCCCCTGTGTTACCTATATCAGGCAAATCAATAGTACGTACTTGCTTACCTTCTAAGTCGTATTGATAAACCTTTGACAGTGCATCTACCATATATTCTGCGAAGATATAGCCACCGGCAGTACTGGGTGACAATACGTTTTCAGTTTCCGCTATCAGGTCTTGCCAGTTGCTTACATCAGGACGGCTAATGCTAACCTTCACAACCTTTGTATTGGGAGCGTTATGGTTAGTCACTAAATAAATATTATCACCTTTACTGGTAAGCAAAGAAACATCAGAATCTATGCTATCTTTGACGGTTACCCACTCGCTGTTCGGTTTACTCAGGTCTCTTAAAAACGCACGGTTACCCGAAGTAGAGTTAGCGGCAGACACTAATAAATAGCGATTGTCTTCACTTACCTGAGCACCTACATAACGATGTTTTTCAGCACTACTGTGACCAAACACTTTTGCATCTTGTGACTGCTGGGTACCCATTTTATGGTAATACAATTTATGTTGATCGGTTTTTTCACTTAGTTCTGAGCCTTCAGGCTTGTCGTAACTCGAGTAGTAAAAGCCTTCATTTGCATACCATGATAAATCACTAAACTTAACGTTAATCAGTTTTTCACCGACTCGCTCCATACTATTAGTATTTATCACAAAAACCTCGCGCCAGTCACTACCGCCAGTAGATGTTTGATAAGCGGCTAAAGAGCCGTCTTTGGAAAACGTTAAGCCGGCAAGTGATACGGTACCGTCATCACTAAATTTATTTGGATCGATAAAGACTTCAAGTTCGCTACCTTCTTTTTGACGATACACAACACTTTGGTTTTGTAAGCCATCATTTTTATAAAAATAGGTGTAATCCCCTTCTTTAAAAGGTGCTGACACACGTTCATAGTTAATCAGATCACGCAGCACTTTGGCTATTTCTTCGCGATACGGGATATTTGTGAGGTATTGTTGCGTCGTATTATTTTGTGCTTTTACCCATGCTTCGGTTTCAGGACTGCGGTCATCTTCTAGCCAGCGATAAGGATCGGGCACATCTTCACCAAAATACGTATCACTTACTGCACCTCTTTCGCTTACAGGATATTCTATTTTTACTGGCGCATTAGCCCTTGTTGCATCTTTACCCATTTGTGCTCCATTTTTCTGCTGTTCCGTATTTGGTTGACACGCCATTAATAGACCCATTAAAGTTAACGCTATAGTGCCTTTAAGCCCGCTCGGGCTCGTTAGTTTTTTTTTCATGAATTTTCCGTTTTATCGTCGTTTTAATTTCTTATAATATCGATAAGATCACACGTTTAAAGAACATTTAGTCAACCTAGCTGACACTGATACTCACCAACTAGTTACGCTATTGACTAGTAGTACGTTAGTATCGAATAGACGGTGCATAATATTTCCACCTGTGGCCAAAATGACTTGCCCACTGCAATAAGTTTAACGTTAAATGATAGATAAAACGTCTTGCACTTGATAGTATTGGCATTGAAGTTCATTAGCAGATAACTTTGCACTCTATTTTTACTGAGACCTCATATTGAAGTCCCTCTAGTGCGGATTTGGCTTGTTTACCCCATCCCGTGTTTATGCAGTAGCAAGATAGGTAAGAATCCGTGGAAGTTCCTAAAAAACAACATAAATTAACAACCATTATTACCTTTATTTTGCCATCTTTGATTGGCTTAATGCTGTTTATGCTGCCAATTAGCTATAATGATGCGATTACTATCCCTATTGCCGTGTTAGCTAAAATGCTGCAAACCTTGTTAGCTGAAAAACTCGCCTTAATAGTCACTATCATCATCGTATTTATGGCTTTTACTACTGTATTAGCTCGCTATATTAAGCCTAAATTTATTACACAAAGCACTTTCTTTACTAATTTGCTACTTATCCCTAATCTTTGGGTATTCATGCGTATTTTAGGTGCTGTGTTTGTGGTAATGACCTACTTGCAAATTGGCCCTGAGATTATTTATTCATCGGCCACCGGTGCACTGGTTTTGAACGACTTATTACCGGTATTGTTTTCGGTATTTTTGCTGGCTGGAATACTGTTGCCACTGTTGGTGAACTTTGGTTTACTGGAATTTTTTGGCACCATGCTGACCAAAATCATGCGCCCGGTGTTTAACTTACCAGGTCGCAGCGCCATCGATTGCATTGCTTCATGGTTAGGAGATGGCAGCGTGGGTATTTTAATGACCAATAAACAGTATGAAACGCGTTTCTACACGCAGCGAGAAGCCGCTGTTATTGGTACTACCTTTTCAGCGGTATCAATTACTTTCAGCTTAGTCGTTATCTCTCAAGTCAAACTTGAATACCTATTCGTTCCTTTCTACCTGACGGTGTGTCTTGCGGGGGTGGTCGCTGCCATTGTGGTGCCTAAACTGCCGCCACTATCAAGAAAAAAAGATCATTACATTGATAATACCCCACGCCATGCTGACGATGAAATGATCCCAAGCAACTACAACGTGATCTCATGGGGTTATGAACAAGCGTTAAAAAAGGCGCATGAAGCGGGCGGTATTAAGCACTTATTTGAAGAAGGGACTAAAAACGCCATCGATATGATCTTCGGCATTATTCCTACAGTTATGGCTATAGGTACCTTAGCCTTAATACTAGCTGAACATACACCCATCTTTAACTACTTAGGTATGCCTTTTGTGCCCCTGTTAGAGCTGCTGCAAATTCCAGAAGCGGCTAATGCTTCTAAGACAATCGTGGTCGGTTTTGCTGATATGTTTATTCCATCCATTTTGGCAAGCACGATTGAATCAGAACTCACTCGCTTTGTTATCGCGGCCTTATCTGTTACCCAACTCATATACATGAGTGAAGTTGGCGCATTATTATTGGGCAGTAAAATCCCCGTTAATTTCTTCGACTTATTCGTGGTATTTATTTTGCGCACTGTAGTGGTGTTACCCGTTATCGCTGGCGCGGCGCATCTGCTGTTATAAATAGCATTTGTTTTATTATTTAATTTTTTGGGAGTACCTTGTGGATCGCATTTTGGATGTCAGACACACTAGTGGGTTTAAGCAGGTGCTCTGCAAACAACGACTCGCCTAATTGCTTGTTAATGTTTGCCACACTGTAACCCGACAGCGCGATAATCGGAATACTGGCGGTTTTTTTGTCTTTGTTCAAGCGTGCAGCCACTTCAAGCCCATCGATGTCGGGTAAGCCAATATCACAAATGATCAAACTGGGGGCATATTCTTTAGCCGTGGCAAGCCCATCTACACCATTTTTTTCCCAGCGAGTTTGATAGCCAAGTAGTTTCATTATTGCCAACAACGTTGAACCGCTATCAAGATTATCTTCAATCAACAATACGCGTTGCGTTTTAGCTTGGTGGCCTTGCGAGATAGCAGGTGTGATAGCTTCATGGTTTTGGGTTGCACTACAAAGTGGTAGCGTCAGAACGAATTCTGTGCCTTTGTCTTTGCCTTTGTAAGCACTGTGTGCGCTAACGCTACCGTCGTGTAATTCAATGATCCCTTTAACTAATGCCAAACCCAAGCCTAATCCCCCTTGAGTACGATCTAGTTTTTGTTTGCCTTGCGTAAATGGTTCAAAAACAACCGGCAAAAGTTCTGCATCTATGCCTATGCCGGTATCCTTTATTCGGATGAAAGCTTGGTTTTCTTCTACACTCAAATTTACCGAGACCTTTCCTCCCTTTGGCGTAAATTTTTTAGCGTTAACCAATAGGTTACTTATCACCTGCGCTATCCGCACGGAGTCAAGCTTAACCCAGGCTGGTTGCAACGGCACTTTATGACTTAAACTAATACCTACACTTTCAAATTGCGAAGTGTAATCCATTACAGAAGCTTTAATAATTTCAGTAAGATCTTGCGCTTGCAAAGTAACATTCACCTTTCCTTGGCTAATTCGCGATACATCCAGCATGTCATCAACTAAGCGTTTTAGATGTTGTGTTTGACGCCTAATTACCTCAAGCAGTTCACAGTTTTTATGCGTCTTATCAGTGCTTAGTTCCATTATCTGCAGGGCATTTAGAATGGGCGCTAAAGGATTACGTAATTCGTGTGCCAACATAACTAAATAATTCTCGGTATGGCGCCCTGCTTGTACCAGTTTATCGGTTTTATCACGTAATTGTTGCTGCAACTTACGCTCTTCGGTTACGTCTCGGAAAATTAATACGCCACCTTGAATTTCTTCATTAATACCTATTGGTGCATAGGTATACTGGACGGCAACCTCGCTGCCAATCTGGTTAACAAGTAAATGCGTATCTAAAACTTGAGCCGACGCCTCATGATTAACTGACGACGGTAACGTTGGGGTTTCAACTTGTCGACTGTTAATGTCAAGAATAACAAATACCGAATTTAATGGTGCGCCCATATTCTCCTTAAATGCCCGCTGGGTAATCCGTTCGGCAGCGGCATTCATCATAATTATGTTGCCATCACTGTCAGTAATGATGACCCCATCAGCAATGCTGAATAAGGTCGTTTCCAGCCACTCTTTCTGACTTCGCAGCTTGTATTGGGCATGTTGACGTTCTGCCATTTCTTGATTAAGTTGAGTAATTTTATGGTTTAGCAAGTTGAATTTATGCTGGCTCTGCGACCTAGGGATAAAACGCAGTAACAGGTCAGCTGTTTGTCCATTAATAAGAGGGGGTAAGCGTGCACCTTTTACGGTGATTCGTGTTTCACGTTCGTCTGTCTTTAACAATAATGTACTTAGATACACGTGCGAGCTGCGCGCAAAACTACGTAAAAAATCGCAAACCGTGGCGTCAGTCAAGGCACTAAAACTAATCAGGTTTTGCCCTTCAATAGCTTGTAGTGGCAATTTTAGTACTTTGCTCATGGCAGGATTGCTGGCTAATATCGTTCCATCCCTACTTAGCACAAGCACCGCTTCGTCAAATAGAGCAATAATTGCTTTATAATGGGTTAAATCAACGGGTTTGGAAATATTCACGACCTTCAACCTCGTCTGAAGCTGCTTCTGGAGTAAGATACACAACTACACGGCAACCAGCGCTACCCTGAGCAATAGATTCTGTAATTGCTACCTTTGAATAGCCGAGGTTTTCTGCAGAAATGACGCCAAACACATTAGATGTCATCATACACATTACGGGTCTACCAATTACTTTGTCACCAAATGGACACCTGCGATTACCGAGTATTATCTTGTGTTGATCTGCTTCAATAACGTAAAAATCACCTTTAATTCGTTTTTTTAGATCCACTAGCACCGCCGTTACTTGTTGCCGAGATAAACTATCTACCTGCAAAGCTTTTTTGTAATCTTGGTTAATATTGGTACCCATATTTTGACCAACCACACTAATAAAACCGGATGCTTCTTCAGTGCCTATTACATCACTCAGGGTTTCTGCTAACTCGCCAATTAACGTGCGCATAAATAAATCGCGCTCCAATGGTATTTGCAGCACATCGATTCGATTTTGATTGTCCAATATCTGCTCCTTAAAACATCTAGCTTATTACTACCGCTTTACATAATAAACGGCTTGGGGATATAAGAAGAATAAACTACATATCTTAACGTTACAATAATGTTATTTTAAAAATAAAGGGGAATAAAGAAATAGAGAAATGGGTGGTTGTTGCGGTCATGGCGCCAATATTCGGCATCTTGTCGATTGCTTTAACAGTAATGTGCAGCAGTAGACCTACGTATACTTACTAAGTAGAATATTGCACTAATGTAAAGTAGCATAGTTAACATATCAAATAGCAATAACTGAATGTAAGTAAGAATACGCACTATATGAGGTAAGGCATGACAAAGCGAAGTACGCAAGAATTCTTACTGCTAATTCTCAGCACATTTGGCGTGGTTGCCATTTCTCCCTTTATTTTTATCAGATACATTCGTGAAGATTGGATTATCGCAACGGTAGACTTATTTATTGTTTTAAGTATGTCGACTGTCTTTATTTATGTTTATAAAACTCGAAAAACGGTTATTCCAAGTATAGCATTAGCCATTTTTTCTGCTTGTTCGGCGTCGGCAACTATAAACATAAAAGGAGTTGAAAATGTGTATTGGATATATCCATCGATCGTTGCAATTTATTATTTAATTGAACACAAGTGGTCAAACATAATAGTTAGCATTTTAGTTTTGTCCGTTATTCCTGTTCTTTTTAAGTATTTAGATAGTGTTGTTTTTATCGCAATTATAGCAACGATTTTTTTAACAAGCTGTTTTGGTTTTGTATTTTCAAAAAGCGTAAGAAATCAATATCAACTATTAGAACAGTTAGCAATTAAAGATGATTTGACCGGAACCGGTAATCGACGAGCATTAAATAGTAAGCTTGATGAAGTAGCGGCAATAAGCGACAGAAACAAATTACCCGTTTCTTTGATTATGTTAGATATTGATAATTTCAAACAAATTAATGATATTCATGGGCATTCAATGGGCGATCAGGTGCTCGTAAAAATAAGTTCGTTAATAGAGAATAGACTGCGTATGACTGACTCACTTTATCGTTACGGTGGTGAAGAGTTCATTATTACGCCTTTAGAACTCGATCGAAATAAAGCAGCAAAAGTAGCAGAAAATATTAGGTTGCTAGTTGAAGGTAGTACCTTAATTTCAGAAAAACAGATAACCGTATCTTTGGGTGTGGCTGAATATCAACCAGGTGAAAGTGTTGAACAGTGGTTAAAACGTGCGGATAACGCGTTATATTTTGCAAAGGGAAATGGTCGAAATCAAGTGCATATAGCTGATTAGCGTTGAGCGTATTTTTGAAATCTGCAACTTTAACCAGTTTAACCTTACTGCGGTAGATTAAAACACTATGTTCTTTGACAGGACTTATTTAGGTAAATTTTAATATTGGTGACATTTGTCACTTGTTAGAAAGCGGCGCTTATACAATTATACGTAAACGCATTAACCCTAATAAGGACTAACCACCATGTTGCATAATGCCAATACGGACACTGTCAATACTTCAAGACTGGTTGCCAAGAAGTTACACAAGGCATACGCCAATGTAGACGCCCTTGCGGGTATCGATTTAGATATTTCACGCGCAGGCGTATTCGCTATTTTGGGCCAAAACGGTGCAGGCAAAACCACATTAATAAAATGTGCCTTAGGCCTAGAAACTATATCCTCGGGCTATTTGAACACTATGGGCCATAAGCCGGGTTCCTTAAAAGCCAAGCAGCAAACCGGTGTCATTTTACAAGATGCTGATTTACCTGAATCGCTTACGGTTAAAGAGCATATTCAGCTATTTGCTAGCTATTATCCCGCGCCTTTTTCTGTCGATGAAACTATTGCCATGTGTGACTTGGGTAGCTTTGCACACAAACGCTATAAAAAGTTGTCTGGCGGGCAAAAACGCAGAGCGCAATTTGCGCTAGCGGTGGTGGGTGATCCGCAGTTAATCTTCTTAGATGAGCCAACTACCGGTCTAGATATTGAAGCCAGACGCAATTTATGGTCGGTCATTAGGGAGTTTGCAAACAAGGGCAAAACCATTGTGCTTACCACCCACTATTTGGAAGAAGCTGAAAATTTAGCCGACCGCATAATGGTAATGAATGCAGGCACAATTGTTGCCGATGCAAGCCCTGACGATATTCATAAGCAAGCAAGCGGCGCCATTGTGCGCTGCCAAACCAGCTTAACGCGAAGCACGTTACAAACATTAACGGGTGTAAGCACGGTGCACATGTCAGGGCGTTTTAGCGAATTAAACACGGCCTTAACAAATCAAACATTAACCGAGCTCTTACATTTGGATCCAAAGCTAAGCGAGCTTAGCGTTAGCCAACCCAAATTAGAAGATATATTCGCAGACTTGACGGCGCAAGCGCCTGAGCAAGAAGGAAACTCGAAATGAGCAGCATAATGAAGTCATTTAACCTTGAAGCTGGCGCTGAGCTTTTAAAAGCATTGCGTGCACCTGAGTTTATTATTCCAACCTTAGGCATGCCGGTAGCGTTTTATGTACTGTTTGCCATTGTACTGCCAAGCAGCGGCAATAGTGCTTCGTACTTGTTAGCGACATTCGGTATTTTTGCAGTTATGGGACCTGCGGTATTTGGTTTTGGTATTACCGTGGCGAATGAGCGTGACAAAGGCTGGTTATCAATTAAGCGAGCGGCGCCAAGCCGCGGGTTTAGTTATATAGGCGCAAAAGTTTGTACTACCCTACTATTTTCTGGTATTTCGCTCGCCATTATATATGCAGTTGCTGGCTTTGCAGGAGGCGTAACACTGCCAACAAACACATGGTCATTACTGCTAATAACGCACATATTCGCCACATTCCCGTTCATTTTAGTGGGTTTGTGCATAGGTTTCTTGTGTAACGGTAATGCCGCGGTTGCCGTATCAAACGTATTCTTTTTAGCCTTTGCCGCTTTAGGCGGTCTGTGGATACCCATTATGGTGTTTCCAACTTACTTACAATCATTTGCGCAGTTTTTACCTAGCTATCATTTAAGTGAAATTGCGCTGGGCGTTTCGGGCGCTGCGGGTGAGCGAGACATTATTTACCATCTTATTGTTATTGGCAGCATGACAATTATTTTATTAGGCGCAACAGCCCTAGCCTGGACTAAGCAACGCAACGCGTAAATACATTCATAAGGGAGAAATAGCATGATTCGATATATATTTTTAGCAGCAACGGTAAGCATCATTTTGTTACTCATAATTTTAATTACCAGCTTACCCACACCCAATACGCTTGCAGTAACTAAGGCGCAAGCGCCGACAGATACGCAAAAACATGAAAACAAACTAAACAACGTAATTTTTACCAATATAACTATATTTGATGGCGTGAATGTAACAAGCAATCAAACCCTGGTGGTATCACAAGGCAAAATTAGCAGCATAAGTGCATCAACCGACGCCATTGCTAACACCATGCAAGGATACTTAAGCATAGATGGCAGTGATTTAACCCTAATGCCGGGTATTATAGACGCACATACTCATACTTTTGGAAACGGGCTTAGCGACGCCCTTCGCTTTGGCGTAACAAGCCATTTAGATATGTTTGGTACTGAAGAAACGCTTAGTCAAACTCGTATTGCGCGAGATGCTCTTTCACAATCGACCAAGGCTGATTTATATAGTGCAGGCACATTAGCCACCGTTGCAGGCGGCCATGGCACTCAGTTTGGTTTTACAATAGACACTATTGAGAGTATTGAAGAAATTGCTTCTTGGGTAGCTTTGCGTAAAGACGCAGGCGCTGATTACATAAAATTAGTCTATATGCCGTATCAAACTTATATGCCTAGCCTTAATCGAGAGTTTGCTAAAGAAATCATTAAACAAAGCCATTTGCAAGGTATGCAGGTGCTTGCTCACATTTCAACGCATAAAGGCGCTCAAGACTTAATAGAAGATGGTATTGATGGCTTAGTGCATATTTTTTCAGATAAACTCGCTAGTGATGAGTTGATCGCCTTAGCCAAACAAAACGGCGTATTTATTATTCCTACGTTAGCGGTAACCGCCAGCGCTGATTCGCAAAAAATCGCTCAAGCTTTAGTAGACAATCAGAATGTTGATGTGTATTTGTCAGCACAGCAAAGATCATCATTAGCCAGCGATTATGGCACCAAGATACCGGGCTTTGAATTTGATATTGCTAAGCAAAACGTGAAACGGTTTTTTGATGCCGGCATTCCTATTTTGTCGGGCTCCGATGCTCCTAATCCCGGCACAGCCTATGGCATAAGTGCGCTACATGAAACGATATTACTGGTAGACGCAGGATTATCGCCTACACAAGCACTTGCTGCCGCGACTAGCGAACCTGCGCGCGTGTTTTCGTTAAAAGGCAAAGGGGTTATTAAACAAGGAGCACGGGCAGACATCGTATTAGTAAGCGGTAATCCTGTAAATGATATTAACGCGCTTTACAAGATCACTGCGGTATTTAAAAACGGTTTTAACATTCCACGTGAAATAGACGCCCAAGACCTTGTTGGTAAACCAATAAGCAATACCGTTTTAGGCGATTTCACAATAAGTGTCGCTAATTCAGATGGTCTTAACAGTATCGATAGTTTTAGCTGGACCTTATCTGATGACAGTATGGCAAACGGTAAGTCAAAGGCGAATATTGAAGTTGTCAACATGCCCAGCGCCGATAATGCTAGTAACCACAAGAACAACAATGGCGTGTTAAAAGTGACAACGTCAGTAAACGCAGGCTTTCCTTACCCGTGGGCAGGCGCGGCTGTTGGCGATTTTATAGCGCCGGTTGAAGGTAAAGATATATCTGGATTTACCACTATCACATTTGATGTGAAAGGCACGGCAGGCGTTTATAGAGTCATGAGCTTTGACACCACCGCAACGGGTATTCCGCCAAATCAAAGCTTTAAGATTAACGACAATTGGCAAACCATTACCTTGCCACTAGCGGCTTTCTCTGGCATTAACATGAAAATGGTATCAGGCTTTGCGTTTGTGGCAGGCCCGCAACAGGGTGAATTCACATTCTATTTAGACAATATTAGGATTAAGTAAAGTCCTTAGCTAATAGGCATAACGCGATTGCGGCCTAGGGTCTTAGCTTTGTACAATAACTTATCTGCTCGCTCAACTAGCGCACTTGCATGCTCATTTTGCATCTTTTGCGCTACGCCTATTGATACCGTTACATCGCCAAGTATGACGCCGGTGCGTCTGTCTTTTACTAATAACTTTTCAATAGAACGGCGCAATACATCAGCTACGTGGCGGGCTTTTTGTAGATCAGCTCCGGGCATGAGGATCACAAACTCTTCACCGCCGTAGCGAAATACCTGAGCGTCTTCGCGGCAGCCAGACTGTAACTTTTTGGCTACTGCTTTAAGCACCATATCACCCATTAAATGGCCATGCGTATCATTAATAACCTTAAAATGGTCAATGTCTATCAGCATTAAAGACAGTTTATCAATACCCATTTTACTGTCTATTTCAGAATCGAAGTAGCGCCTGTTGCATAAACCGGTTAAGGCGTCGTAAAGCGCTTCTTGTTGGCTTTGCTGGAGTTTGGATTTGAGCAGCTCAATTTCTTTTTCGGCTTTTAATAATGAACCACTAAAACTGATGGTGCTTTGCCGAATGGCTTGCGATTCTGTTAACATGTTGCGCACTAAAGCCATGACTTCATCAATCGATAAGCCTTCTTTCTCTACTTTTGCAAGCTTGTCTACACTGGCGTCCATCACCGTTTTAAACTCAGTGGTATCAGATTTGGTGTCTTTCATCGACTGCGATACTTCTAGTAGCATGGCTTCCATGCTTTGTCGAAGTTGCCAGGCGTCTACCTCTTGCTTCTCAGATAAGTAATTTCGATAAAGCTCTTTGGTTTTAAGCGTTGAAAGCGGATAGCCCTTTTGCAGACTTTCGTCAATTTCTTGGTTTAACTCAGGAGAATCGTTCGACACATAGGTGTACCAAAGTGCATAGTTGGTTGGAATGGCGGAAATTTTATACTTTAACAATAGCGGTATTGTGCTTTTGAGAATTTGAAAGGATTTTTCTATTTCACTATTGGGCATTGATGTGTTCCTATTTGTTGATACAAATAAAACGAGCGTTGTACGCACAAAAGATTAACGATAAGTGGGTCATGTTACAAATTTTGATGTGAATCGTCACTAAATTTCTAAATCATTGGTATGCGTATTGTTTATTTACGCGCTTGGTTTGGGCGAGTGCAACGACGACTCTTAAAAAGCAATCTTTACACAGCGTATAGAGTAAATAAAAAACCGCTTTTATGATAAAAAACTTAAAAAATATTCACCGTTGACACTTTTTATACACTTGTTTTCATACAAATTAAAAAAGCATTATGCTTTTAACCCTTCGAACAGTTAGAATTACGCCCACAGAATAAAGTCGTTTACATCAAATAGATAAGAACGAGCATTCTTGACAACATTAACAAAGAAGAGACCGACCTTTTGATCACCGTAATTAAAAATGCCGATATTTATGCACCTCATCATTTAGGTTTGCGGCATGTGGTCATTGCGCATAGTAAAATTATAAGCATTGACACAAAAATTCCCGAGCTTAACCTTGCGCATGAGGTAATAGACGCCAAGGGCTGTGCGCTTATTCCAGGATTTATTGACGGTCATACGCATTTAACAGGAGGTGGTGGCGAAGCCGGTTTTTCAACACGAGTGCCCCCCGTTCCTTTGAGTAAATTTACGCGTGCAGGGGTAACCACAGCGGTTGGCTTGCTTGGCACTGACGATATAACACGGTCTACTGAATCCTTAGTGGCGCAAGTATATGCGCTGCGCGAAGAAGGGTTTTCGGCATATTGCTATACAGGCGGGTATCATTTACCTCCCACTACCTTAACTGGCAGTGTAGAACGTGACATCGTTTTCATCGAACCCATAATAGGCGTTGGCGAACTGGCCATTAGCGACCACCGCTCTAGTCAACCAAGCTTGCAAGAACTATTAAAAATTGCCTCGCAAGCTCATGTTGCTCGATTAATGACGGGTAAAGCAGGTATGCTACATTTGCATTTAGGCGACGGTAAACGGGGCTTGAGTTTAATTCGTGAAGCCCTAGAACACGCTGAAATACCGCCGCGCACCTATAATCCAACGCACATTAACAGGCAAAAATTCTTATTTGAAGAAGCCTGTGATTTAGCCCAAAAAGGCTGCTGGGTAGACGTAACCGCGTTTGAAAGCGGTGAAGAAGGTTATGAACCTGCCGCGGCTTTGCTTCGTTATATGGAGCAAGATTTACCCCAAGATAAACTCACCATAAGTTCTGACGGTGGTGGCTGCCTGCCCGACTTTCATGCTGATGGTAGCTTAGCTAAAATGGATTTTGCCGATTCGCAGTCCATGACAAACGTATTTTATGAGTTGCTCGACAATGGTCAATCCATGGAAGCATTGCTGCCGTTTTTCACCAAAAACGTTGCGCAATTAATGAATTTACACAAAAAGGGTCGTATTGAAGTGGGTGCAGATGCCGATATTTTAATTCTTGACCCACAAAAACGCATTCAACATGTCATGGCCATGGGCCAATGGCACGTTAAACATAAACAACAATTATTAAAAGGTACATTCGAGTAAATATTATGCCCTCTCCTACTATAGACGGTACCCATCGCGGATACATAATCCCCATTGGTGGTGCTGAAGAAAAAGTTGATAACCCTGAAATTTTAACCAAGTTTGTTGAGCTAGCGGGAGGTAAAGATGCGGTAATTACCATTATCCCAACGGCCTCACAACTTGATGATACCGGTCAGCGCTATCAAAAGATTTTTGAAGATATTGGCGTGAAGAAAACCTATTCACTGACCATTAACGAGCGCATTGACGCGCAAAATCCTGAGTTTGTAAAAATACTGGAAAAAAGCACGGGTATTTTTGTAACCGGTGGTAACCAACTACGTTTATCAACGCTTTTAGGCGGCACTCCTATAGCAAGGACCATTCGTCAGCTAAATGCACAAGGTGTGCACTATGCGGGAACGTCGGCGGGCGCGGCAATTGTGTCTCAGCACATGATAATAGGCGGCAGTACGGGTGTGGTGCCTACCGAAGACGGTGTTAACTTAGCGCCCGGTATGGGTTTGGTGAATACTATTGTGGTTGATCAACACTTTAACGAACGTAATCGTTTAGCCCGTTTGCTGTCTGCAGTTTCTTATAATCCTTTCCTTATAGGCATTGGCTTAGATGAAGACACCGCGGCGTTTATAGACGAAAACAATGAACTTACGGTGGTAGGTAGCGGCGCAGTTACGATTATTGATCCTAGCAATATAGAATATTCATCTATGGCCGCAGCAGGCACCGGTGATGCGCTCACGCTGTTAAATTTAAAGATGCACATACTCGCTTCGGGTGGTCGATTTAACATTACCGATCGCAAAGCATTTGTCAGTTAAGAGATGAGTGATATGTGAACGTCCATTCACTATAATAAATTCTTAAACAAAGGTGGCACTAGCTGCCTTTTTTATGTAGTTTAGTTTCTTAATGTAAAAAACTGTATCACCCTACAAGGAACTTGTTTCTATGAAGATATTGAGTCGCAATGTTTACGTCGGTCCTAACGTATATGCAAACTTTCCGGTTATCTGTTATCAGATTGATTTGGGCGAGTTAGAAAACTGGCCTTCGGTAAAGTTGGGCCAAGACTTTATAGATGGCTTAGTAAAAGCGCTGCCAACTTTGCAAGGACATGGCTGCTCTTACGGCGAAGAAGGTGGGTTTTTAAGACGCCTACGAGAAGATGAAGGCACATGGATAGGACATATTTGGGAACATGTCGCCATTGAACTGCAAAACTTAGCGGGGTCTCCGATTACCTTTGGCCGCACACGGAGCTTAGAAGAAAAAGGCTGCTATTACGTTGTTTACCAATACCAACAACGCGATGTGGGTATTGAAGCCGGCACACTTGGGCTAAGATTATTGAAGCATTTAATGCCTGCCAACGTGCAGCAATTGATTGGTGCCGAAATTGACGCTAACTTCGATTTTTCGCAAGAACTTACTGACTTCATCAAAATGGCCCAGCGTAAAGAGTTTGGGCCAAGTACCGCGTCTTTAGTAGCGGCTGCCGAAGCCCGTGACATTCCATGGATACGCTTAAATAACTATAGTTTAGTGCAATTTGGTCAAGGCACTTACCAGCAACGAATTCAAGCCACAATAACAAGCCAAACTAAGCACATTGCGGTTGAAATTTCATGCGACAAAGAAGATACACATAATCTCTTAAATGACTTAGGCCTACCTGTCCCCCAACAAATGATGGTATACAGCGAGCAGCAAGCGGTCAGAAGTGCCAACCGTATGGGTTATCCGGTGGTTCTTAAACCTTTAAATGCAAATCATGGACGCGGCGTCACTATTAATTTAACCACCGACGAAGAAGTGGGCGCAGCCTTTGTTGAGGCGCAAAAATATGGCACAGGACGCGCGGTGTTAGTGGAAAGCTTTCTAAGCGGTTATGACCACAGAATGTTGGTTGTCAATAACGAGTTAGTTGCCGTTGCTAAGCGCGTACCCGGACATGTTGTGGGTGATGGTGAACATACAATTGAACAACTTATTGATATTGTTAATCAAGACCCTAGACGGGGTGTAGGACATGAGAAAGTCTTAACCAGAATCGAATTAGATAGCCAAGCACTGCGCCTTTTGGAAGAAGCCGGACATACTGAAGAAACCGTTTTACCCAAAAACGAGACTTTTTTCTTGCGTTCAACTGCTAATTTATCCACCGGCGGTACGGCAATTGATGTGACCGATAAAGTACATCCTGACAACCGTGATATGGCAATTCGCGCAATACGCGCGATTGGTTTAGATATAGGCGGCGTTGACTTTTTAACCGACGATATTAGTAAGTCATACAAAGAAATTGGCGGAGGTATTTGTGAATGTAATGCTGCGCCTGGCTTTAGAATGCACGTTGCGCCAAGTGAAGGTAAATCACGAGACGTAGCAGGCAAAGTAATAGACATGCTCTTCCCTGCAGGTTCAAAAGCGCGTATTCCAGTGGCTGCCATTACCGGTACTAACGGTAAAACAACCACATCTCGCATGCTGGCTAGCATTATGAAAAGCGCGGGATTTACCACCGGTATGACCTCTACTGATGGCGTCTACATAGATGGCCACTTAACGGTAAAAGGAGATATGACAGGCCCAACCTCAGCACAAATTGTGTTACGCGATCCTAGTGTTGACTTTGCAATCATGGAAACCGCACGCGGAGGGATAGTAAAGCGCGGTTTAGGCTATAGCACCTGCAATGTAGGCGCTTGTTTGAATATATCGGCAGATCACTTAGGCTTACGCGGCGTTAATACGCTTGAAGATTTGGCTAAAATAAAACGTGTCGTGGTAGAAGTCGCGCAAGATTGCGTAGTACTAAATGCTGACGACATTCATTGTTTACAAATGGCTGAGTTTTGTAGTGCCAAACAAATTTGTTATATCACCTTAGATTCAGGCCATGGACTGGTGCGCGAGCATATTCGCCAAGGCGGCATGGCCGTGGTGCTTGAAAAAGGCATCAATGGTGACATGATTACGATTTATGACAAAGGTGCACATTTACCTTTGTTATGGACGCATTTAATTCCAGCCACTATTGAAGGCAAAGCCATGCACAATGTGCAAAACGCCATGTTTGCAACCGCAATAGCATATAGCTTCGATACTTCTCTTGAAAACATACGTCAAGGCTTGCGTATTTTCAATACCTCTTTTTATCAAGCGCCAGGTCGTTTAAATATTTTTGATGAGCATCCTTTCAAAGTCATCTTAGATTACGCACATAATCCTGCTGCTATTAAAACGATCACTGACTTAGCCGCTCGCTTAGAAGTAAAGGGTAAACGTAGAATTGTGATGGCAATGCCCGGTGACCGGCGTGATGAAGATATTATAGAAGCGGCAAAAACCGTGGCTAATACCTTTGACACCTTTGTGTGCAAAGCCGATGATGATAGACGCGGGCGTGGCATTGATGAAGTACCCATGCTATTGAAAAAGACACTTATGGACGCTGGGGTCGATGAAACGAATATTGAAGTCATTCCCAGCGAGGCTAAAGGCGTAGAAGCTGGACTTGCAAGTTGTCAGGCGGGTGACTTACTGATTATTTTAGGTGACAATATAACGCGCTGCTGGAAACAAATTGTCAACTTCAAAAACCATGGCGTGCAAACGGTTATTGAAACTGACAAACCTTCTCAAGACTACCCTGAAAAGTTGTTTGAACCGGTGGAACACAAGTTTGAGTTACAACAAGGGCAGCGCTTGGTGCAAGACGAGCGCGGTGTGCATATTGTCGTTGAACGTGACGAAGAGGCTGACTAAAAAAACTTAAGCATTTTTGCTTAATCTTTGGTCATTTCACGAAAGTGGAAACCTCGTTAAGTACAAGGCGAATTTGATTCGTTGTAAGCCTAACGAGGTCACCGAGTTCACGTTATACTGATTGTTTTGGCTCATATTTCGTCTTCCTCGCGAATGCGGGGATCTGGTGAATGTAAAATATTTTCCAATTAAAATAACAGCTTTAAACAATTATAGTGAGTTACAAAAAGATTCCCGATGCCTCGTAATACTAATCGTTTGAGACTTTGAAGCACCCCCCCCGTCTTTACCGCGAAGGCGGTAAAGACG
>RCMY010000216.1_pt1 | contig 53915 bp, 47 predicted proteins | sample 2041341 | NCBI WGS metagenome assembly RCMY01 (sample SAMN09708234, study PRJNA481090) | Marine sediment metagenome, whole genome shotgun sequencing project.
AAAGTTGACGATGAATGTGCGAATGGTGTTCGATTATTTGAAAATGACCAAAAATTCGGCGAACACGCGCTAGAACAAATTTGCCGTGGGGTTATTGCGCCCGAAATTGCCTAAAAAGAGAGAAAATGAGAGAATAACAGCTCAATATCACCTTCGACTGAGGAAAAATCTAATTTCCAAATAAAAAAATTTTGAAAACCGAGTGAAGTCGTTCTCCGGGATGAATTGATTCATTTTATTTGGTATTTTTTAGAGACGCCCTATAGATTCTAGCGATGATTCTGGGGTCTGCGATACCAAGGTCATCATGGGTATTTTCGCGGCTAAGATTGTATTCTCGATGAAGCAGCATATACTTTCATGCCAGCATGTTTTTTAAGAGTGATAAGCGCGTATTGCGCCCTAGCCTGATTATCGGATTGTAACATTATGACCAGATAGAGATAATTGGGTGAAATAGTTAGAACGATGGAAATCGTTACGTAACATTTGGCCCTTTCCTTACTTTTTACCTTCACTTGAGTTTTTGTCTATTTTACTATTCCAGTTCTACGCATCTACGCATATAATGTTACTGGAAGCAACATAGAGGGTTAATCACCGTATTAAAACGTCACATAAATGATTATAAAGGAAAATAAAACATGAAATCATCTTTGAAATTAATTGCCATGATATTTGCTTTTTCTCCGCTTTATGCTTATGGAGGTGGCAATCCTGAGCATGTTAAATTTCCCGAAGGTTATGAGAAAACCTATACTAAATATTCAACCGCAAACCGTGCTAATCAGAAGCAAGTTGCTAAGTTATATGCTAACGAAACAGCAATAACAAGCTATACACAAGGCAAGAATGCCGCATCTGGTTCCGTCGTCATTATGGAAATATATAGCCCTAAGACCGATGCGGAAGGAAAACCTATTTCTGGTGGTGATGGTGTTTTTGAGATTGATTCATTAGCCGCCGTTGCTGTTATGGAAAAGAAAAACAACTGGGATGAGAGTTTTGTGCAAGAGGATCGTACGGGCGATTGGGGTTTTGCGGTTTATAATCCAGATGGGTCAGAAAAAAGTAATGATCTTAATTGTGTTCAATGCCATACACCACTCAATACACAGGATTATCTTTTTACGTATCAACGCCTAGTTGATTTTGTGAAGAACCACTAAACTCCTGGTTATAACGTTACGGCCTTGTATTAGTTATAAATATTGACTGATACATGGTCATTTTGCATAATTTAGTCAGCCTTAATGTCATTACTAATTTGTTGTAACGCAAGCAGGGGATCTTCGGCTTGTGTTATAGGACGGCCAATGACAAGGTAATCTGACCCGCTTTTAATCGCTTGAGCCGGGGTTGCTACGCGTTGTTGGTCGTCTAGTTGACCATCACTGGGACGGATTCCCGGTGTAACAAAAAGAAAATGATTGGGAATGGTTTGCCGTAGTTGATTTATTTCTAGTGGTGAACAGACAACACCATCAAGGCCACAATTATTAACAAGCAAAGCAAGTTGTTTAACCGTGTCTTGGAGGGATGTGCTTATACCAATGTCTCTTAGATCTTCACTCCCCATACTTGTTAATAAAGTAACCGCGATGAGCTTGGTTGATTTGTTGGGAAGTGCTTCACGGGCAGACAGTAGCATTTTTCTACCACCTAATGCATGAACATTAATCATCCAGACACCAAGACTGGCGGCTACTTTGCATGCGTTTGCGACGGTATTAGGTATATCGTGAAATTTTAAATCAAGAAAAATTTCAAATTCATGACGCATCAACTTTTCGAGAAGAGCTGGGCCTTCCGCCGTGAAGAGTTCTTTGCCAACCTTGAGGCGGCAAAGTGCAGGGTCTAGTTTGGATGCAAGCGATAGTGCTTGGGTTGCACTGCTAACATCTAGCGCAACGATTATACGAGGTTCATCCATTTATATACTATTTCTTTCTACGGAATAGGTATCCAAAAAACATTCCAATAGCAAAAAATATGAGTAAGACTACGCTAATGGGTAGTTGGTGTTCAAACCCTAGATAGTAGTAGATTGTTACTGGATCAGAGTTTTTTACTGTAAATGTTACAAGTAGCAAAAAAACAATGATGCGTACAAGCCATATTAGAGAATGCATAATTCTTACAGAAGAAATTAGTTTATTGAGATACCCGGTATCTCAAAGCAAAGATTAGCAGTCAGTTGTATAAATCAAATGACTGCTAATTTACATTATTTCTTAAAATCTACACGTTCACGCATTTCTTTACCTGCCTTGAAATGCGGTACATATTTTTCCGGAACTTGTACCTTGTCGCCTGATTTAGGGTTCCGACCAACACGCGGCGGTCGGTAGTTAAGATCAAAGCTTCCAAATCCACGTATTTCGATGCGTTGCCCTTGTGATAAGCTTTTTGCCATAGCATCAAGTATCACTTTAACAGCAAGTTCAGCATCTTTTGTAACAAGTTGGGGATAACGTGCTGCAAGGCGAGAAATCAACTCAGATTTTGTCATGAATAACCTTATTGCTCCGTATTTTTACTGTCCATTTTAGCTTTAAGTAAAGCGCCTAAACTGGTTGTTCCAGTACTTGCAGGACTGCTCTTGCTCGTAATTTTCTGCATTGCACTGGTTTCATCAGATTTTTCTTTTGCTTTAATGGAAAGATTAATAGTTCTATTTTTACGATCAATGTTAATGATCATCGTTTCAATTTTGTCGCCTTCTTTCAGATGAGTGCGAATATCCTCTACACGATCACGAGATACCTCGGAAGCACGTAGATAACCTTCAACATCGTCAGATAATGCGATAACAGCGCCCTTAGCGTCAATAGATTTGACTGTACCTTGCATAATGCTATTTTTATCATGAATGGTGACGAAACTATTGAATGGGTCACCTTCCATTTGTTTGATGCCGAGTGAAATTCGTTCTCGTTCGACATCAATAGACAAAACCAGTGCTTCAACTTCATCGCCTTTTTTGTAATTGCGAACAGCTTCTTCACCTGGTTGGCTCCATGAAAGATCAGACAAGTGGACGAGGCCATCAATATTACCAGGAAGTCCAATAAATACACCAAAGTCAGTGATGGATTTAATTTGACCGCTGACCTTGTTGCCTTTTTCTTGACTCATTGCGAAGTCTTCCCACGGATTTGCCTTGCATTGTTTCATACCAAGTGAAATTCGGCGGCGATCTTCGTCAATTTCAAGAATCATGATTTCGACTTCATCACCTAATTGGACGACCTTGGATGGGTATACATTTTTATTGGTCCAGTCCATTTCAGAGACATGTACCAACCCTTCAATACCTTGTTCGATTTCGATAAATGCACCATAGTCAGTTAAGTTTGTGACCTTACCAAATAGACGCGTGGCTTGTGGGTAACGACGAGATAAGCCAACCCACGGATCCTCACTTAGCTGTTTCATACCTAGTGAAACACGATTTTTCTCTTTATCAAACTTGAGTACTTTTGCAGCGACTTCATCACCCACATTGATGATTTCCGTTGGATGCTTAACGCGTCTCCAAGCGAGGTCGGTGATGTGCAATAAGCCATCAATCCCGCCTAAATCAACAAATGCACCATAATCAGTAATATTTTTAACGATACCGTTAACCACTGCTCCTTCTTGCAAGCTTGCTAGTAATGTTTCGCGATCTGCGCCTTGTGTTTCTTCCAGTACTGCGCGGCGTGATACGACAACATTGTTACGCTTACGGTCAAGTTTAATGACCTTAAATTCCATTTCTTTGTTTTCGTAAGGCGTTGTGTCTTTTACTGGGCGAATGTCAACCAATGAGCCAGGGAGAAAGGCGCGGATGCCGTTAATCATAGCAGTTAAGCCACCTTTAACTTTGCCATTTACCATGCCGCTTACGATAGCGCCACTTTCCATGGCTGCCTCTAAATCATGCCATGCGGTCAGGCGTTTTGCTTTGTCGCGTGATAAACGTGTTTCACCATAACCATCTTCAAGAGATTCAATTGCGACACTGACGAATTCACCAGGGGTGGCTTCGATTTCACCTTTGTCATTTTTGAATTCTTCTACGGGGATAAAACTTTCTGATTTTAGGCCTGCATTGACGACGACGATATTGTAGTCAACACGAACAACCTCGGCGGTTATCACTTCACCTATACGCATTTCTTGGCGGGTAAGGCTTTCTTCAAACAGTTGGGCAAAACTTTCGTTGGTTTCGTTGGTATCAGTTACTAGAGAAGCAGTAGTCATTTAAAAATTACCTGATTATAAAAACCCATTCAAATTATTATTCGACGGGATGAGTAAGTTAAAAAAATTAGAACTAATTTCATTCTAAATCATTTAGGATGAAAGCATTGTTCTTTGCGCAAAAAAACTAATTTAGATTTTAGAATACCAACTCAGCACTTCATTGACTGCTTGAGAAATACTGAGTGACGTTGTATCTAACAATCGTGCATCTGTATTGTGTTGCAAGGGCGCTAAGCTACGATTGCTGTCGCGTTCGTCGCGTAATTGTATGTCCTTCAACAGATCCGCGATGTTAGCATTTATTCCTTTCTCTATCAACTGGTTATAACGCCGTTTCGCTCGTATTTCTGCGCTGGCGGTAAGAAATATCTTTAAATTTGCGTCTGGAAAAATAACAGAACCCATATCTCTGCCATCAGTGACAAGCCCAGGATCCTGACGAAAGGCGCGTTGACGTGCCATTAGCGTTTCTCTAACCGATTGATAAGACGCTAATTTAGATGCATTTATGCCGCACTGTTCCTCGCGAATAGTGTTGGAAACATTGTTACCTTCAAGGTTAATGTCGTTATTAATAAAAATGACATCAAGATTTTTTGAAATATCAGATAAATTTTTTTCATTGGCTAAATCTGTCTCAGTTTGCATCGCCTTAAGTGCGACTAGGCGATAAAGCGCACCACTATCTAGATAATGAAATCCTAATTCTTTTGCGACTAACTGCGCAACCGTGCCTTTGCCAGATGCGGAAGGGCCGTCGATCGTAATAACCGGAATGGTATTAGCTGCCATCATTAGTTCCGTTGTTCAGGGATCTTGTCTTATAAAAAGTCATATTCATTAAGTGCGGGTTATTTGTTCAAATATTTCAAAGTAATCAGGAAATGTTTTGGATACACAATTCGGGTCGTTAATGCGGATAGGTGCGCCAAAAGACGCCAGTGAGAAACACATGGCCATGCGATGATCATCGTAGGTGTCAATGGTAGCATTTGGAGTTATAGGTATTGACGGCGGGTTAATGCGCAAAAAATCGGAACCCTCTTCCACTTCTGCGCCGAGTTTGCGTAATTCAATGGCCATCGCGTTTAGGCGATCTGTTTCTTTTACTCGCCAACTGGCAATGTTCTTCAATGTGGTGACACCGTCGGCAAATAATGCAGCGATAGCCAGTGTCATAGCAGCGTCAGGGATATGGTTGCAATCTAAGTCAATGGCCTTAAGGTGTTTACCTGGTCGAGTTTGTGTTGCATCCGGCGCACGTGATTCTATCCAATTGTCACCCCATGTAATGTGAGAACCCATTTGCTCGAGCGCTTCTGTAAAACGAATATCACCTTGAAAACTGTTGCGCCCAATACCTTGTACGCGGACTGGCCCACCACCTATGGCGCCAGCAGCAAGAAAGTAAGACGCTGACGAGGCGTCCCCTTCGACCACAACCTTACCAGGGCTTTGATAAGACTGGTTGCCTGATATTATAAATTGCTTCCAATCATGGCATTCAACTTGAACTCCAAAAAGTTTCATTTGTGCCAAAGTTAGCTCAATATATGGCCGCGAAATTAATGTGCCGGTTACGTTAATTGTGGATGTTTTCCCCGTTAGTGGCAGCGCCATTAATAAACCCGTTAGAAACTGACTGGAAAGATCACCTTTGATGGTTAACTCAAGGGTGTTTTTTGTTTGCACGTTACTGGGTTTAATATGCAGCGGCGGGAAATCTTCATTCTCAAGATAAGAAATATCGGCATTTAGTTGTCGAAGGGCATTGACCAAATCAGCGATGGGTCGTTCATGCATGCGGGGTACGCCGGATAATCGGTAATCCCCGTTCATTAATGCTAAGACGGCGACGAGTGGCCGGAAAGCGGTTCCAGCATTGCCAAGAAATAAGTCGGCTTTGTGAATCGGAAATTGCCCATTTTGGCCTTCAATCAAATAATCATTTGCAACAATATGAGAAATCGGAATGCCCAATGTTTTTAGTGCATCTAACATGCGTGCTGTGTCATCAGAGGTAAGTAAATTATGTACATGCGTTGTGCCATTTGCTAATGCGGAAAGCAAAAGTACGCGGTTGGAGATACTTTTAGATCCAGGGAGTTGAATAGCGCCCTGAGCAGTACCGATAGCTGGAAGATCAAGCCATTTCATGATGTCTTAAATGCGTAAAATTCCGATGATATCCTATAAAAAAATTTCAAGGTGACGGATTTCTAAGATGGGTTGACGGTTCTATGTCGACTACAAATCATCTCATTTAGATGGCTTATCATTGTAAAATTCCAAATAAGTTTGATATCAATAGATTAGGGTTTTATTTCTAAATATAATGGGCGTGCTTAGACTTAGTGTATTGATAAATATATTTATCAATACGATAGGTTTGAGGTACTCTATGTCATCGCGTTATCCTGGTTGAGGGGTTTGTTTTGTTTCTGTATCTTTTATAAGACACAGATTTTTCATGCCCAGAAAATTGTTGGAACGATACTTACACACTATAAAGAAAGAGGTTAATGAAAAATGGATTTTTTAATAATGGGAGATGCAGAGATTGCGTTAATGGTATCTTTGCTTATTATTCCACTTGTTATCTGGTTACAGATTTGGGTGAGAGATAGAAAAATAAGGCGTCGCAATGAAATAGGTGACGAGGAATTTGAAACCACAAGCGGTGCTTTTGTGTCAATTATTCTAGAAGGTACTGCTATGATTGGTGGTTTGATTATGCTTATTGTTGCTTCCGGTGGCGTCATAAAATATGTAATAAATTTCTATATGACTTAATTTTTTTCGGGCAAATTTTCAACTCATTTTCAATAACATGAAAGAAAAGTTGCCCGAAAATTTATTCGGCTTTAGAAGTTGCTTTTTTAGTGCTTTTTGCTTTAATTTTTGTTTCTGATTCCTTCTTAGGTTTTTTCTGCTCAAACTCAAACCCTATTTTCCCGCCTTCACCAATGACTAAATAAGCTGAGAAAGGTCGTCCTTTCTTTGAGATAAATTTGGTCAATAAGTCTGTTCTGCCAGTTTCCAATAACTTCATAACCTGTTCTGATTCTATTGGGCGAGTAAGAATAATTTTTCCAGTTTTAAAATCACAAGTGCGTGTTTTCCCGACAGATTTTTCGCAAACGTAAAAAATACTATGCTCAAAAACTGAATGGTTACATTTAGGGCATTTTCCTAGTGGTGTTTGGCCACTAAAATCAACATCCTCAGCATTGTCTTCATCGTCATTCCCAAAGTCAAATTTCATTTCTAGGTCATCGGTGAGCTTAATGTTGGCGTTGAATAGGCGTCCCATTTTGCTTCGAAAGCCAGTTAATGGACCCACTTCACGTTGCGTTATCAATGTCTCCATTTCGTCTACCTCAAATTGACGTCCCGCAAGAATTTTCCAAAGCGCAAACTCACAAGATTGGCATTGAAATTTCTTATACGTTTCATGGACGACACCGCCACATTTCGGGCAAGGTGATTTAAGTGTTGAGAAATCACCGCCGATAGTTTCGCCTCGATGGTTTTTCGCTTGCTCAACCATGTGGCGCGTCATGTCAGCAATTTTTTCAATAAATTCGCTGCGTTTCAGCTTGCCCTGCTCAATTTGCTTTAGCTTAAATTCCCAGTCACCGGTTAATTCGGGTGAAATAAGTTCAGGTATTTTTAGCCCTCGTAATAGCGTGATGAGAGAGAATGCTTTAGCTGTCGGTTGTAGTTCTCTGCCTAGGCGCTGAATATAATTTTCATAAACAAGGCCTTCAATAATTGCTGCACGTGTGGCCGGCGTACCTAGTCCTTTAGCACCCATTGCTTCGCGCAGCTCTTCATCCTCAACTAATTTTCCCGCACCTTCCATGGCTGACAATAATGTCGCCTCATTATATCTTGCTGGCGGTCGGGTTTGGTTGGCTACAACTTCTATTGTTTCTGTTGCAACGGGTTCATTCGGTGTTATTGCGACCAGTGTTGAGTCACCGTCGGCCTTGTTTGTTACGCCTTTTCCATAAACAGCTTGCCAACCTGGATTAACCATCACCTTACCTTCTGTTTTGAAAGGCTCGTTTTCAACCGTGGTAATGCGGGTCGTAACTAGGAATTCAGCGGCAGGATAGAAAATGGCCAAAAAACGCTTGGTAACGAGGTCATAGAGTTTTAACTCGGCCTCATTTAACTTCTTGGGTGCAAATGGTGTGGGGATAATAGCGAAATGATCTGATATTTTTGCATTATTGAAAATTCTTTTGTTAGGTTTTACCCAATCTGATTTTTTAATTTGTGTTGCAAATGCACCATAACTTGAATCTACTAGCGTATTTAATGTGTCATTAACCGTTTCAATATAATCTTCCGGTAAAGCTCGAGCATCTGTACGTGGATAAGTCAGCACTTTATGTCTTTCGTATAATGCTTGAGCAAGACCGAGTGTTACTTTAGCCGAAAAACCAAAGCGACTATTGGCATCGCGTTGTAAGCTAGTGAGATCATAAAGTAATGGGCAGGTTTCTTTGGAAGGCTTACTTTCTTCACTAACGCTGCCAGATTTTCCTTTGCATTTAGTACGAATGGCTTCGGCTTTTTCTTGGTCCCACAGCCGTTCAGCTTTTAAATGATTATTTTCTTTATCTTTGGTGAATTTCTCGTCGAACCATCGACCATTGTAACTCCCATTTTCAGTAGAAAAGTTGCCATGAACCTCCCAGTAGTCTTTAGACACAAATTTCTTAATACTTTCTTCACGTTCAACAAGAATGGCTAAGGTAGGTGTTTGCACCCGCCCAACGGTTGTTTTATGAAAGCCGCCTTCTTGTGAGTTAAAGGCCGTCATGGCACGTGTGCCGTTGATTCCAACTAGCCAATCGGATTCTGAGCGGCTCATTGCTGCTTCGGCTAATGACTGTACTTCAGAATTGTCTAATAATTTTGTGAATCCAGTGCGGATTGATGCGGGTGTCATCGATTGCAGCCAAAGGCGCTTAATTGTTTTTTTTGTTTTGGAATGGCGCGCAATATAGTGAAAAATCAACTCACCTTCACGGCCAGCATCACATGCATTGATGATTGTGTCTACATCCTTACGTTTAATCAGCTTTGTTAAAAGCTTTAAACGAGCGGATGTTTTCTCAATGGGGTTTAGATCGAAGTGCGGTGGAATTACTGGTAAATTAGCGAAACTCCATTTGCCGCGCTTAACCTCAAATTCTTCTGGCACAATAATTTCAAGAAGGTGACCAACAGCAGATGACAGAACATATTCGTCACTCTCAAAATAATCTGTGTGTTTGGTGAAATTGCCGAGTATCCGTGCTATGTCGGTGGCAACAGAAGGTTTCTCTGCGATGATCAGGGCCTTACTCATGTAATTCCTGTTAATAAAATGTGAATTGAAAAAAACCGCTCGCGAGAATCTATAATCTTGATTGCGACAATTAATGAGGTTGGCAATTGAAACGGTTTGAGTCGTATGTATTTAATTATTAGTGTCGGTAATATGACTCACTAGTTATGAGTAATTTTTCTAACATAGCGTGATCTGTTAGCTGATTTTTTACCCAAAGCTCTGTTAAAACAATCAGCTTTATTTTTTCTAAACTCGATGTGTTTTCTTCCATAGTTAAAACGCGATCAATGAGTAATTCACGTTGTAATGGATTGAGGACGCCAGTTTGTTCTAAGAGCATAATGAAACCACGACCTTCCGCATCAATTTTTTCTATTTCATATGCGGCATAACAACGGTGTGATTCGTTGTCAGCAAGTGTTGCGGGATAATCGCCAATATCACGTTGTTCCAGTTCAGATAACCAATCAAGTGCTTGGGATATTTCATCATTGGTAAAGCCTGCTAATGTTAATTTGCGCGTTAGCGTTACCGAATTAGGGTAATTTCCTGAGTCAAAATAGTTTTCAAATAAATAAATGAGAATATCAAACATAATTATTTTGAGTTATTTCAAGTGAGTCTGGTAGGTTATTGATATATAGATACTTCAAAGCATCAATTTTTGATACGTTGATAATACCCCCCTGGTAGACTGGCAATTATTCCGTTGAGTTCAAGTGTTAATAGCATGGCGGATACAGCTTCCGCCGTCAAGCCACTATGTGCACATAAAGTATCGATATTAGTAGAATCGTAGCCAAGATATTTTAGTAACTGTGTGTTTTCATTTGTATCATCTATATTATTTTTTTCAATTTCATGGGTAATGTTTTTTGCTGGCTGATAACTAAGCTCGTCAAGAATATCTTGCGTATTTTCTACTAATTTCGCACCTTGCTTTATTAATGCATGGCAGCCTTTTGATAGTGGTGAATGAATAGAGCCTGGAACAGCCAAAACCTCCCGCCCTTGCTCCAGTGCTTGACGTGCGGTTATTAATGAGCCACTACGTAATGCGGCCTCTACTACTAAACAACCTTGACTCATGCCGCTGATAATACGATTGCGACGGGGAAAATTATTACCTTTGGCGGGTGTTCCCAGTGGAAATTCAGAAATAAGCGCGCCGCTTTTTGCAAGCCGGTGCGCCAGTTCATAGTTTCTTGATGGGTATACAATATCCAGGCCTGTGCCGACAATTGCAATACTGGATGCTGCACCACGTAAGCCTCCATGATGAGCCGCTGTGTCTACACCCAGCGCCATGCCACTTAGAATACAGAATCCTGCGTTACTTGCCGCCTCAGCAAATGATTCGGCATTGGCGAGGCCTTGCGGTGTGGCGTTACGGCTGCCGACAATGGCTAGTGATGGCGTGCTCAAAAGCTTACGTTGTCCTTTGAAATATAGCAAAGGCGGTGGATCGGGAATATTAAGCAGTAAGCTAGGATAGTCTGGGTCTGCCAGAGTAATAACTGAGTTTGCAGAACTCTCTAGCCATTTAAGCGACGTTGCGAGCTTTTCTTTATCCGCACCTTGTTTAATACTTTGAGCAACTTTTTTTCTGACGATGCGTTCAAGCCCGCTGGTACTCGCAGAAAAAATCTCAGCAGGGCTGCCAAAAGCTACAAGTAATCGACGAATTGATTCATCACCAAGGCCATTGATTAAGCTAAGGCTGAGCCAGGATTCGACATCTGGCGCGGGTTTCATTAAGAATACGATGGCCTTTTTAAGAGTTAATTAGTCGCTTTATGGAGTTGCGGTGATTTTACGGCATCTAGCATTTTAATGGAATTAGTACTTTGCATAACCAGTGCATAAGACACCTTATCAAAGACACGGAAGACAAAAACAAGACCTGTACGCTCGTCTGGTAACTGAACGTGCTTTTTTTCAAGTGTTCTTGCGTGGCTTCGTCGATATACACCGAGAACATGGCCCATTTCTAATCCATCTCGAGCGCCTTTGTTAAGCGTGACGATAGAGTCTTTGCCAATTTCTGTTACGCCACCATAAACCGAAATAATACGCCCGTTTAAAGGATGACTTGGTGCATGAGGCGCGTAATTATTAAATATAATGCCAGGTGAAATAATCAATCGGTCACCTTTTAGTATTTCTTGCTTGGCGCGGGTAATATTGGCGGTGCTAATCTTGTCAAATACGGAAATTTTAATATCGCCAAGATAGGTGGCTTCATAACCTAAAATTCGATTATCCGCATCCGGGTCTCTTAGCGCCTTGCCGGGACGGAACATTTGCCATGCGTCACCTTGGTCTTTTGGCAGGTTTTGAACATAAGTCGGATGGCTTTTGCCCAATACTACGCGCCCATCGCTTGAGCCAAGTATATAAGGTGCATAGACGAGTTTTTCGCTATCAATAACAACTGGCTGGCTCAAGAAAGGCTCGATAGCCGTGGCAGGAATACTTGGAATGGCTGTTGTGGCGCTTTGCTCTGTGCGTATTTTTGGCGACAGCTTGACGGATGCTTTATCATCGGCTATCCGTAGTCGCATGCCATGTGGCGTTAACTCAAGTTCAACAATGTCGCCAGGGTAGATTCTGTGTGGGTTTTTAACTTGTTCTTTATTAAACCCCCAAATTTCTGGCCAGCGCCAAGGATCTTCGAGGAATTTTGCTGCGATTCCCCATAGTGTGTCGCCAGGAACAACAATATGCTGATCTGGTGTGTCGCCTCGCAGTACAATGTCGTTCGCTTGTGCAGGCAAGGTAGAAAGCAGGCCTGCGAGTAAAATCGCAGATATAATAGACTTACGCATGGAAAACCCTAAACTCTATTTGTCAGAAAAAAATGTCGCAAATAATAAACGGTTAAAAACCCCTCTCTCTTTTGATGCGGTGTACAAGTAAAAATTGGCTTTGGTCTGTTTATTGCAATGGAGCGGAATATTCTAAAGTAAATTTTTATGCTGCATTTGTGGCTTGTGAGAGTTTTTAACCGCTTATTTATACACATAGTACGATTTATTCTGTATCCAGTTAATTAAATTACACAAGTTTTATTATGGCTATTCTGAAAATACTACAATACCCGGACGAGCGATTACATACGATTGCAACCGCAGTACCGAAAGTGACTAAACATACGCAAGCCTTGATTAAAGACATGACTGAAACTATGCATGCTGCACCAGGAATTGGTCTTGCGGCAACGCAAGTGGATGTGCATCAACGCATTATTGTGATGGACATGTCTAAAAATAAAGACAACTTATTTGTCTTAATTAATCCTGAGATTACAGCCAGTAGCGGTGAGTCTGATTATGAGGAAGGATGTCTGTCAGTGCCGGGTATCTATGGCAAAGTACAGCGCGCAGAAACTGTTTCAATTAAAGCGTTGAATGCTGATGGAAAGACTTTTGAGATGGAAGCCAGCGGGTTATTTGCTGTCTGTATACAACATGAAATGGATCATTTGATGGGTAAGGTCTTTGTCGAGTATTGGTCATCATTAAAACAATCCCGTGTTCAGGCGAAATTAAAAAAACGCCAACGCACCACGATGTAATCGTTGAGCGTTTAATTTCTTGAAACAATTAAAACAAGCCTAAATGAAAATTATTTTTGCCGGAACCCCCGTATTTGCTGCCGGCGCATTAGAAGCATTAATCAATGCGGGTCATGAAATCGTATTGGTTTTAACGCAGCCAGACCGCCCAGCCGGAAGAGGTATGAAGCTGGTCGCTAGTGCCGTTAAGCAGGTGGCGATTAAGCATGATATTTCATTGTCACAACCACAAACGTTGAAATCTTTAGAAATTCAGGCGCAATTAAAAGACTTGAATGCGGATGCCATGGTGGTTGCTGCTTATGGCTTGATTTTACCGGCAACTGTGTTGAGTATTCCACGTTATGGCTGTCTTAATATTCATGGTTCAGTGTTGCCGCGTTGGCGCGGTGCTGCGCCGATTCAGCGGGCAATATTGGCAGGTGATAAAGAAACGGGTATTACGATCATGCAAATGGATGTTGGTCTTGATACCGGTGCGATGTTGTTAATTGAGCGTATTCCGATTGAGAAAAATGATACGACGTTGAGTTTGCACGATAAGCTTTGTGCATTGGGTGCGAAATGCATCCTGGATGCATTGGTGCTTTTATCGCAAGACAAACTTGCTGCGACGGCTCAAGATGATGCCCTGTCGTGTTATGCGCTTAAAATCAAAAAAGCCGAGGCTGAGATTAATTGGCAACTCAGTGCCAATCAAGTCAATCAAGTTGTGCGCGCTTTTAATCCAAGCCCTGGCGCTTTTGCGCGTATAAATGGGGGTGTGTTAAAAATTTGGCAAGCGACGGTCATTGAGTCAGACTCCGCGCAACCGGGAGAAATTATAGCTTCAGGGTGTGAGGGTGTTACCGTGGCATGTGGCGATGGTGCGATCAACTTAGAGAAATTGCAGAAATCTGGCGGACGGAAATTGATGACAGCAGAATTTTTAACAGGTAACACACTCCATCCAGGGGATTGCTTTGATCCCTACATTACACATGATTAAGACGCAGCGTGAGGCGGCGACAACGGTTGGGAAAGTATTAGCGGGCGCAAGTTTAACGGTTGAATTACATTCATGCTGGCGTGCGAACCCAGGGTTGTCCGGGCAACAGCGTGGTGCTATCCAGGATTTAAGTTATGGTGTGATGCGTTTCTATGGGCAGCTTGATGCGTTGCTTCAATTGCTATTGAAGAAGCCATTGCAAGATAAGCATTTGCGTTGTTTGTTGTTGGTTTGCTTGTATCAGCTGCAATACAGCAAAACACCGCCATATGTGATAGTTGATCATGCAGTCTCGACTGCACTGGCCATGGGGAACGGTAAGGGTGCGCAAGGTTTAGTTAACGCGATACTGCGTAATTTTATGCGCCAGCATGATGAACTCTTGGTGAAGACGGCCAAAAATGATGTGGGACATTATTCTCATCCGCAATGGTGGATTGATAAACTCCACAAGCAATACCCTGAGAATTATCAAGCAGTATTGGATGTGGGTAACCAACGCCCACCAATGACACTACGGGTTAATCAGCGCAAGGTAAGCGTGGAAGAGTATGGCAAATTACTTGTGGGTGCAGAAATGGATTCGGTGTTGTTATGGAATAATGCCATCAAGTTGAAACAGCCGGTTGCTGTGGAGAAATTGCCTGGGTTTGCTGAAGGTTTGGTGTCAGTACAAGATGCTGGCGCGCAATTAGCTGCTACTTTTTTGGATGTGCATGATGGAATGCGTGTGTTGGATGCTTGCGCTGCCCCGGGTGGTAAAACAACGCACTTGCTTGAATTGGCGGATATTACCTTAACCGTGTTAGATAATGATGCTGAGCGGTTAGCGCGAATTGAGCAAAACCTTGAGCGGTTAAGAAGTAAGGTTAATCAATTGATTTGCGGTAATGCGGCAAATCCATCTCAATGGTGGGATGGCAAACTATTTGATCGTATTTTGGCGGATGTGCCTTGTTCTGCTTCAGGTGTGGTGCGTCGTCATCCTGATATTAAATGGTTACGGCGAGAGAGCGATCTATTTAAATTTGCTTCAATCCAAGATAAGATTCTTGATGCGTTATGGCAGACTCTGAATAAGGATGGTAAGTTGCTGTACGTGACTTGTTCAGTGTTTGCCGAAGAAAACAGAAAACAGATCGATAAATTTTTAAATCAACATTCAGATGCTTATCAATTATCGCTGACTCAGGCCGGTATGATTGACGGGCAATTATTACCGGATTCCCAGCATGACGGTTTCTTTTATACATTGTTGCAGAAGGTCTAAGTTAACCATGTGGTTTGCCCGTTGGATGCGTATGATCCTACTGTTACTTGTTACGATGGTTTTACCGACGGTAACGCACGCCGATGGTAGCATTCAGATAGAATATGTTGGCCTAGATGTTGTGGAAGAGGGTTATGAGCTGAATGTTGATGCTGAGATTATTCTTAATCCACTATTAGAACAGGCGCTTGAAAAAGGAGTGATTCTTTATTTTCGTACCAAATTTAGCTTGTTTGAGCCGCGTTGGTATTGGTTTAATAAAGAAGTTGCAGTGAGTAAGTTGCGCATTGGGTTGCGTTATTCCGAACTGACACGTCAATATCAGTTAAGTAGCCGATTATGGTCACAAAATTTTGATACCTTGGACGAGGCGCTGGAAGTTTTAAGTCGGTTACGTGGCCGTCCTGCGCCGGTTGAAATCAATTATGCGTTAAAGCCTAGTGTGGACTATACTGCTACGCTGCGCATGTGGCTTGACCTGACACGATTACCAAAGCCTTTTCAAATTGAAACGTTTGGTTCTAGTGAATGGAATCTAACTTCCAAAACATTGCAATGGCAGACGCGTTTACCTCTCTCTGCACGGAATCTATATGAAACAGGCGGTCTGTGAGAAACGTCATTATTATTGGCGCGGGTTTGGGCGCCGTAATGTTGTTCTTGTTAGCGACTGCCGGTGCAAATACGGAATTTTTTGAACGTCGTTATCGATTGCTTATTGCGCTCAATGTTGCTTTTGTATTGTTTCTCATGGCCATTGTGGGTTATTTGTTATGGCGATTGACGCGCCGACTCAAAGCGGGTGAATTTGGCTCTAAACTGGCGCTACGATTATTATTAATTTTCTCGTTGATGGCGATTCTTCCAGGTGCGCTAATCTACACCGTATCGGTCCAATTTTTAGGGAAAAGTATCGAATCTTGGTTTGATGTTAAGGTTGATCGAGCGCTAGAAGGCGGTGTGAATCTAGGTCATACTATGCTTGACAATCTGTTGGGAAAATTACGCCGGAAAGCGCAAGCGACGGCATTGACATTATCAGAACCAACGGCTTCATCGCTGCATATCTTAAATGAATTATTGGATCAATCTGATATACACGAAGCCACGTTATTCAGCCAAGATGGTAAGGTCATTGCATTTGCCAGCATGAATGATATGGCTTTGTTTCCAGAGATGCCTAATGCGTCTGTGATGCGTCATATCCGAGTGCAGAAAGCTTATAGCGTTGTGGAATCAGTTGCAGAAGGTGAGCTTTATTTGCGTGTGGTGACGCCGGTGAATGTGTTGAGCTTGAATGAAGATATTCGCGTGCTGCAGTTGCTGCAACCAGTGCAACGACAATTGGCAGAAGATGCGGAAATATTATATGCCGGGTATCGAGATTATCAGGAGCTATTGTTATCGCGTCAGGGACTGACTCGGTTATATAGCCTTACGTTAACATTAGTATTATTACTCTCGCTTTTTTCTGCACTTGCCGCTGCTTTTCTAATCAGTGAACGATTAAGTGCGCCGTTAGGTATGCTGGCTGCGGGTACGCGGGCGGTTGCTCAGGGCGATTTCAGTCGGCGTCATTTGGTGCATAGTAATGATGAGTTAGGCATATTAACCGAGTCTTTTAATTTGATGACGCAACAATTAGAAGAGGCACGTGATGCAGCGCAATTGAATCAGCAAAAGATCGAGAGCGCACGCGCGCATTTGGAAAGTATTTTGGCTAATCTTTCCTCTGGCGTATTGGTGTTTGATGAGCGTCTTTGTTTGTCTATTGCAAATCGTAGCGCGGAACAGATTTTACAGATTCCATTGATTAGTTTAGATGGGTCAGCAATTGATGATTGTGTGGAAAAAGAGCCACAGCTAAATGCGTTGGTATCTGAAATTCGAGAGCATTTTGAATTGGAAAAAGAGAGTGAATGGCAGCGTCAGATAATGCGTGCGGGTGAGAGTGAAAATCAAGTATTATTATTTCGAGGTACTCGTTTACCCCAAATCTCAGGCGGCGGCAGTGTTGTGGTTTTTGACGACATTACTAATTTATTGCAAGTACAACGTACGGTTGCCCGCGGTGAAGTTGCACGTCGTTTGGCTCATGAGATTAAAAACCCATTAACACCTATTCAGCTTTCTGCGGAGCGTATGCTGCATAAGTTTGAAGAAAAGCTAAATGAGCAAGATGCTAGAATTCTGAGGCGTTCTACCGAAACGATTGTTAACCAGGTAGAGGCGTTGAAAAGAATGGTAAATGAATTTAACGAATATGCGCGAGTGCCAAAATTGGCGTTGAGATCGTTGGATTTTAATCGACTGGTACGCGAAGTAGTGTCACTTTATGAAACAGAAAGCATCGCTGCAGACAGTGATTTACGTACTCAGATTCATTTAGAATTGGCATCTGATTTGCCAGTAGTTAACGGTGATTCTACACGGTTACGTCAAGTGCTACATAATTTGCTACAGAACGCTCAGGATGCGTTGGTTGATGTTGCTGAGCCACAGATTGTTATTCGTACCGAAATTTTTCATGATAATGTGCAGCTTAGTGTCAGTGATAATGGGAGTGGTTTTTCTGAGCAATTTAAAACGCGCGCTTTTGAGCCATACGTGACGACAAAATCCAAGGGAACAGGACTGGGTTTATCGATTGTGAAAAAAATTGTAGAAGAGCATGGCGGAACGATTCAGCTCAAGAACGCGCAACCGCATGGTGCGAACGTTTCCATTAATTTACCAATGATCGATAAAAATAACTTTTTGAGCGGCCGGAAAATAGCATAAGTATGTGGTTGGCTATTAGTGGTTTATACTTGCCATGATCTATGGGCCTTTAATGCCAATAATACTTGGTAGAATGAAATTATTTATAGCGTTTGTTGTGATAGAAGAATTAATTAAATCTCATCAGCGGAGACTTGTTCTAGAATGATGACTAACAATACGATACTTGTTGTTGATGATGAAATTGGTATACGTGAGCTGCTGTCAGAAATTCTGAGAGACGAAGGTTATCGTGTGGTATTAGCAGAGAATGCTGAGCAAGCGCGTCGTTGGCGAAGTCAAACGCGACCTGATTTAGTGTTGCTAGATATCTGGATGCCTGATACGGATGGTATTACGTTATTAAAAGACTGGGCTAGTGGTGGGTTGTTAACCATGCCGGTTGTAATGATGTCAGGGCATGGCACAATAGATACCGCCGTTGAAGCCACGCGAATTGGTGCGTTTGGTTATCTGGAAAAACCGATACCTTTACAGAAATTGCTGAGCACCGTCGGCAGAGCGTTGCGTGGCGGCCAGAGTAAGCAACCCTCTCCATTGTCACTGGCTAGTTTGGGGCGTGGGGCAGTAATTGCTGATCTAAAGAAACGATTAGAGCAGGTCGCCAATTTAAAAAAGTCCTTATTATTTACTGGTGAGCCAGGTGCTGGCATTGAGTTATGTGCGCATTTTATACATCGGCCTAATACGCCTATGATAGAGCCAGAGACGCTTATTTTATTAACGGATGCGCCATTAGATTTGCTTGAACAAGCAAGAGATGGTTTGTTGTTTCTTAAAGATGTGGGTGAACTAAATAAATTAGGCCAGAAAGGTTTATTATTATTGCTAAGTAAAGTTGAAAAATATAATGTTCGGCTAGTGTGTGCGACATCGTTGCCATTGGCTGAATTAACTGCACAAGGTGTTTATCATTCAAAGTTATATGAAGCGCTTAGTGGTTTAAGTATTAGTGTGCCGGCATTACGGACGCATCGCGAGGATATTCCAGAACTTGCTAGTCAAATGTTATCGCGTTTCATTGAGTCGGGTGAGGTGCCATTATTACAATTTAGTACAGCTGCGCTTAATTGCTTGCGTAATTATGATTGGCCAGGGAATCTCACGCAGCTTTCAGGTGTTGTACGGTCGTTAGCATTGACTTGTACAGGCGAAGAAATCTCTGCTGAGGCGGTTCAGCAAGCATTAGAATATCCCGCTTCAACGGCAGCCGTGCCGTCGCCAGCGGCAGCGCCAGAAATACCGCTAAATCTTTCTTTGCGAGAAGCGCGTGATTTATTTGAGAAAACTTTTTTTGAGCGGTTAATTGATCAAGAAAGCGGGAATATGACACGTGTTGCAGAACGTGCAGGACTGGAGCGGACGCATCTTTATCGCAAAATTAAGTTATTAGGTATCCGGTTACGGAGCCATTAAGTTGATTGGTTAAGAGGTCTGTTAATCAATGGCGTGGCTAATAAGGATGGTTTCAATTTTTTTCGAAATTATATTGTCGTACGATAAAATGGGTGCTTATCACTTTCTATCAGTTTAATTTCTCATAATAAGTGCGCTTGCTAAAAGGATGCTCCTTCCGAAGGTGCGCCTAGCGTTGCGAGTACATTTCATTCCTGAAAGTTACTTGTAGTTGTCGAGTGTCGTATCTTAAGAGATAATATAGCATTTGTCGGCCTGTGGCCGCTTGTTGCAATAGACGATTTTTTGTTTGATGAATTTAAGGGAGTAAGTGTCAATGGGTACATTCAAGGATTTTGACGCACCGGTATTTAAGAATTTAACGAGTGCAATTCGCGCATTGGCAATGGATGCTGTGCAAAAAGCTAATTCAGGTCACCCTGGAATGCCAATGGGTATGGCTGAAATAGCCGAAGTGCTATGGATCCACCACATGCGCCATAATCCTACCAATCCAGACTGGTTTGATCGTGATCGTTTTGTTTTATCAAATGGACATGGGTCCATGCTGATTTATGCATTATTGCATTTGACCGGTTACGATTTGCCAATGGAGGAAATTAAGCGTTTCCGTCAACTGCATTCCAAGACTCCAGGCCATCCTGAGTATGGATACACACCTGGCGTAGAAACCACAACAGGTCCATTAGGACAAGGTATCACCAATGCTGTGGGTATGGCACTAGCAGAAAAAATCCTTGCGGCTGAATTTAATCGTCCAGGTTTTGATATTGTTAATCATCACACTTATGTATTCCTCGGTGATGGTTGCTTAATGGAAGGTATTTCTCACGAAGCATGTTCATTGGCCGGTACTTTAGGTTTAGGTAAGCTGATTTGCTTCTACGATGACAATGGTATTTCTATTGATGGTGAAGTTGAAGGCTGGTTCACAGATGACACGCCTAAGCGTTTTGAGGCTTATGGCTGGCATGTCGTGCCTAATGTTAATGGTCATGATCCGGTTGCTATCGAGGCAGCTATTGAGGAAGCCAAGAAAGCGGGTGATAAGCCAACCATGATCTGCTGTAAGACCGTTATTGGTTTAGGTTCACCTAATATGGCAAATACTCACTCCGTACATGGTGCGGCATTAGGTGACGCTGAAATTGCGGCGACGCGTCCTCATATTGGTTGGAACTATCCTCCGTTTGAAATTCCTCAAGATGTTTATGATGTCTGGGATGGAAAAGATAAAGGTAAAAAACTGGAAGCAGCGTGGGATCAGAAATTTGCAGGGTATTCGCAGAAATATGCGGCTGAAGCGGCTGAATTTACACGTCGCATGGCAAATGAGCTTCCTGCAAACTGGCAAAACCACGTGGAAGGTTTAATTAACCAGGTAAACGCAAAAGAAGAAACAATCGCAAGCCGCAAAGCATCACAAAATGCAATTGAAGGACTTGCCCCAGTATTGCCAGAAATGGTTGGCGGTTCTGCTGATTTGGCGGGATCGAATCTGACCATTTGGTCTGGTTCCAAAGGTGTGAGCCATGATACAGGCGGTAACTATGTTTATTATGGTGTGCGTGAATTTGGTATGAGTGCCATGATGAATGGCATGTCATTGCATGGCGGTATAATTCCTTACGGCGCGACTTTCTTGATGTTCTCAGAATATGCACGTAATGCGCTGCGTATGGCTGCATTGATGAAGATTCGTTGCTTGTTTGTGTATACCCATGATTCTATCGGCTTGGGTGAAGATGGCCCAACACACCAGCCAGTGGAGCAGATTGCAACGCTACGTCATATTCCAAATATGAATGTGTGGCGTCCTTGCGATACCGTTGAGTCAACCGTTTCTTGGGCGCGTTCAATTGAACGTAAAGACGGGCCTTCAGTCCTGATTTTCAGTCGCCAGAACCTGCCATTCCAAAAGCGTGATGCAGCTACCATTAAGCAGATTGATAAAGGTGGTTATGTCTTATCAGAAGCTGCGGACGGTAAGCCACAAGCTATTATTATTGCAACCGGCTCAGAAGTTGGATTGGCAATGGATGCCCAGAAAGCATTAGCTGATGCCGGTGTTCAGGTGCGTGTTGTTTCAATGCCGTGTACCAACGTCTTTGATCGTCAAGATCAAGTTTATAAAGATAGCGTGTTGTTGCCAGGTGTTAATCGCGTTGCCGTTGAGGCAGGTGTTACAGACACCTGGCGTAAATATGTCGGCCTTGAAGGTGATGTTGTTGGCATCAATACCTTTGGCGAATCAGCGCCAGCTGGCGAATTGTTCAAGCACTTTGGCTTCACAGTTGATAATGTCGTCAGTAAAGTTAAAGGCATTTTGTAATTACAAATTAACAGAGTTAAATGCATAGAAATAAGGTGTCTTGTTTCTGTGTAATACAGTTTTTATTTAAGGAGTTTCAAACATGACAATTAAAGTAGGTATTAATGGATTTGGCCGTATTGGTCGCATGGTATTTCGTTCGGCAGTAGAAAATTTTCCTGATATTGAAATTGTTGCAATTAATGACTTGCTAGAGCCTGATTATCTAGCATATATGTTGAAGCATGACTCTGTTCATGGTCGTTTCAAAGGCGATGTTTCTATTGACAACAACACATTAATTGTAAATGGTAAACGCATTCGTTTAACCGCAGTTAAAGATCCTTCTGAATTGAAATGGAACGAAGTGGGTGCTGATGTTGTTATCGAATCAACCGGCCTTTTCCTGACCAAAGAAACCTGCCAGAAGCATTTGGATGCGGGTGCTAAAAAAGTCATTATGTCAGCACCATCAAAAGACGATACGCCAATGTTTGTCTATGGTGTAAACAACAAAGATTACAATGGTGAAGCCATTATTTCTAACGCATCATGTACAACTAACTGCTTGGCGCCAATTGCTAAGGTGTTGAATGACAAGTGGGGCATTAAGCGTGGCCTGATGACCACCGTACATGCTGCAACAGCGACACAAAAAACTGTTGACGGCCCTTCTAATAAAGACTGGCGTGGTGGACGTGGAATTTTAGAAAACATTATTCCTTCATCAACTGGTGCAGCTAAAGCTGTGGGTCGTGTTATCCCAGAATTAAATAAGAAATTGACCGGCATGGCTTTTCGTGTGCCAACTTCTGATGTGTCTGTTGTTGACCTGACGGTAGAATTAAACAAAGATGCAACCTACGAAGAAATTTGTGCTGAGATGAAGTCAGTATCTGAAGGCGAAATGAAGGGTGTATTGGGTTACACCGACCAGAAAGTTGTCTCAACCGATTTCCGCGGTGAAAGCTGTACATCTATGTTTGATGCAGAGGCAGGTATGGCACTTGATGGTAGCTTCATTAAAGTCATTGCATGGTATGACAATGAGTGGGGTTATTCTACCAAAGTATTAGAAATGGCTCGCGTTGTCGCCAAGTAATTCAATGCGTTAATAAGATGATGATTTTATTAGCTCACAATTACATTGACTGATGTTTTGTGTGTAAGGAATAGCCGTTGCTATCCTTTATGTTTTATTTAGTTGAATCTGGAGTTCATAGTGTCTGTTATTAAGCTTATCGATCTCGATCTCAAGGGTAAACGTGTATTTATTCGTGCGGATCTTAATGTGCCTATTAAAGAAGGCAAAGTTTCTTCGGATGCACGTATTACGGCATCCATGGCGACAATTAATCATTGCCTGAAGCAAGGCGCCAAAGTCATGGTGACTTCCCATTTAGGTCGTCCTCAAGAGGGTGAATGGTCTGAAGAAAACTCACTGAAACCTGTGGCAGATAATATTGCTGAACGACTTGGTAAGCCAGTACGCTTGATTAAAGACTGGGTTGATGGTGGTTTTGACGTTGCTGAAGGTGAGTTAGTGGTTTTAGAGAATTGTCGCATTAACGTGGGTGAGATGAAGAACGTTGAAGAGACGGCACGTAACTACGCCAAACTATGCGACGTGTTTGTTATGGATGCATTTGGCACGGCTCACCGCGCGCAGGCTTCAACTCATGGTATTGCACAGTATGCGCCTTTAGCATGTGCCGGTATTTTATTAACTGAAGAATTAGAAGCGCTCACGAAAGCTTTGTTAAGCCCTGCACGACCAATGGTCGCCATTGTTGGCGGGTCAAAAGTGTCAACTAAACTCACGGTTTTAGAAGCGCTTTCAGAGAAGGTCGATCAATTAGTTGTCGGTGGCGGTATTGCAAATACATTCATTAAAGCGGAAGGCAATAACATTGGTAAATCATTATGCGAAGATGATTTGGTGCCTATTGCTAAAGATTTAATAGAAAAAATGAGTAAGCGTAATGCATCAATACCGATCGCTGTTGATGTTGTCGTTGGCAAGCAATTTGATGCTAATGAGCCTGCCGTATTAAAAGCAGTTGATACTGTTCAAGACGACGAAATGATTTTTGATATAGGCCCAAAGAGTGCGCAGGAACTTGCTGACATTATTATGAAAGCTGGAACCGTTGTATGGAATGGTCCTGTCGGAGTATTTGAGTTTGATCAATTTGGTGAAGGCACTAAAACCATTGCCAATGCTATTGCGAATACCAATGCTTTTACATTAGCGGGTGGCGGCGATACGATTGCGGCGATTCAAAAATATGGTATCTATGATAAAGTTTCTTATATATCTACAGCGGGTGGTGCCTTTTTAGAGTTTCTTGAAGGTAAGAAATTACCAGCAGTAGAAATCTTAGAAGAACGTGCCCGTTAATCTCAAAGAGAAAAATTAAACTAATGTTCCGAAGAACAAAAATTGTTGCGACACTTGGTCCTGCTACGAAAGATTTGAAAGTACTCAAAGCGATGATTAAAGCGGGTGTAGATGTTGTTCGGATTAATTTCTCTCATGGTTCACGTGAAGAGCATATTGCCAACGCTGAGATGGTGAGAGAAATAGCGCATTCAGTTGGATATGCCGTCGGCATATTAGCAGATTTACAAGGCCCCAAAATCCGTATTGGGCGATTTGAAAAGGGGCGCATTAATCTTGAAATCGGTGATAAATTTATACTTGATGCTGATTGTGAGCTAGGCAACCAAGATCGCGTTGGCTTAGATTATAAAGAACTGCCAAATGATGTAGAAACAGGTGCAACTTTGATGCTGGATGATGGTCGTATTGTACTTGGCGTCTCAATGGTTAGAGGGACTGAAATATTTTGTGTTGTAGAACAAGGTGGGGTACTTTCTAACAATAAAGGCATCAATCGCAAAGGTGGTGGACTTGGTGCGCCAGCACTGACTAGCAAGGATATGGATGATATCATGACGGCTGTTGCATTTAATGCCGACTATTTGGCAGTATCTTTCCCTCGTTCTGGTGATGATATTCGTCAAGCACGTGCGCTTATGACTGAAGCCGGCGGTAAATGTATGATCATGGCAAAGATAGAGCGTACAGAGGCGATATTGGCGCTTGATGATATTCTTGAAGCATCTGATGCATTAATGGTTGCGCGGGGTGATTTAGCTGTCGAAGTGGGTGATGCAGCTGTGCCTGCTTTACAAAAAAGAATCATAAGGGCCGCGCGTGCCAATAATAAATTGGTGGTTACGGCAACTCAAATGCTGGAGTCCATGATTACCAATCCGATTCCAACTCGGGCAGAAGTGTCAGATGTTGCTAATGCCGTGTTAGATGGGACTGATGCGGTTATGCTGTCTGCTGAATCAGCGGCAGGCCACTATCCGGTGGAATCGGTAGAAGCAATGGCTAGAGTATGTCTTGAAGCTGAAAAAGAATATCTGGTTAATAATGATAGACGGATGCCAAGTGTACATCCAAACACTATCGAAGAAGCCATTGCACGTGCAACAATGTTTACAACTGCAAGTGGCCTTAAAATACGGGCGATCGCGGCATTAACACAAAGCGGTATCACTGCATTATTAATGTCACGTAGAAGTTCTAAAGTGCCGATTTTTGCAATCAGTCCTAATAAGGCTACACGGCGTAAAGTAACACTCTTTCGCGGTGTTTATCCAATTGAATTTAGTGATGCCTTGACTGATCCCGAGGAAATACTACGATTAGCGGAAGACGTATTACTCAAACGTGGCGCAGTGCGTAACGGCGATTTAATAGTGATGACCATAGGCGAGCCGGTCGGTAAAACTGGCGGCACTAATACCTTAAAAATTGTTCGGGTTGGAGAATACGAGCGATTAAAAAAATTAGAACCAGCGCGAATTTCTTAAAGCTCATAAAAAGTATTAGCAACAGAAATAATTAAAACATTTAGAATTATTATTAGAAGGAGACTTAAATGGCACTCGTATCATTAAGACAACTATTGGATCATGCAGCTGAAAATAGCTACGGCTTACCTGCGTTCAATGTGAACAATCTAGAACAAATTCAAGCTATCATGCAGGCTGCTGATGAATGTAACAGCCCGGTTATTATGCAAGGTTCAGCAGGTGCTCGTAAGTATGCTGGTGAAGCATTCTTACGTCACTTGATTGAAGCCGCAGTGGAAGCTTATCCACATATTCCTGTCGTGATGCATCAAGATCACGGATCATCACCTTCTGTTTGTATTAACGCTATTCGCAGTGGTTTTTCCAGTGTGATGATGGATGGCTCTTTAGAAGCGGATGCTAAGACCCCTGCTTCTTTTGAGTATAATGTAAACGTTACTGCTGAAGTGGTTGCAATTGCTCATTCCGTGGGTGTTTCAGTTGAAGGTGAATTAGGTTGCTTGGGTTCGCTAGAGTCAGGCATGGGCGAAGCAGAAGACGGTCACGGTGCAGAAGGTAAATTATCTCAGGATCAATTATTAACTGACCCTGAAGAAGCTGCCGACTTCGTTAAAAAAACCAATGTGGACGCTTTAGCGATTGCGATTGGAACCTCACATGGCGCATACAAATTTACGCGTAAGCCAACCGGTGATATTTTGGCGATTGAAAGAATCAAAGAAATTCATCAGCGCATTCCAAATACACATTTGGTCATGCACGGATCCAGCTCAGTGCCACAAGAATGGCTAGAGATCATTCGTAAATACGGCGGTGACATGAAAGAAACCTATGGCGTGCCAGTTGAAGAAATACAGGAAGGCATTAAATATGGTGTGCGTAAAATCAATATTGATACTGATATCCGCCTTGCAATGACTGGTGCTATTCGTCGTCATCTGGCACAAAACCAAAGTAACTTTGATCCTCGTAAATTTCTTGCGGAAGCGACTGTTGCTGCTAAGGATATTTGTAAAGCACGCTTTGAAGCTTTTGGTTGTGCCGGTCAAGCCAGCAAGATTAAGCCGATCATGATGGATAATATGGCGATTAGTTATGCAAAAGGTGACTTAACAGCAGTTGTTAAATAAGTACACACGTTAATCAATCGCTAAAAGGCTGGTCTATGACCAGCCTTTTTTATGCCTGGAGAGTCTTAGTGTAGAGTGTGTAACCGCGTTCTGATTTGTTGATGTTTTCAAGTTTGAGTGGGAATGGCAATACGCTTTGTAGCGTTAAGGCAAATTGAAATAATGTATTTGCATTGCCTGACTTGAGTTCGAGTTCTATTTCACAAATTGGCGTGCCGGAATGATTGGCTGTCACAGTACCTTGGTCAATGCAGAATTCAATTTTGTTACCATCTTCCAGTTGAAGCAGGCGCATATGACGTGTGAATTCTGTAACAAAAATAGCACGCATTTGCTGGCGCAAATTAATATTACTAAATAATTTTATTAGATCAGGATCTGTGATTTTAGAATAATCAGGTTTTTCACTATTAACCTCTGCTTCCCATTCACGTTGTTGATGTAAGCCTGAAGATATCTTCCCTTTTCCCTTGATAGACTGAAGCCAGTGACCATTAATTCGTCGCAGACGTAATGCAATACGTTGGCGCTTTAAATCAAGCTGCGGCGTGTCGTAGTAGATGGTATAGAGTTCATGTGTTTGTGCATGTGAAACGCTCAGCGATTCAAGTAACGGTAATTGCAGTAAATGTAAGCAATCGTCTGGAGCTAAGCTTAGTTTTAATTCTATTTCAGTTGACATCACGTGAGCGTCCATGCAAGTACTAATCTAGTCTTTTTCAGGTGGGACATATCCCACGGGTTGTTCTGCGCCATCACCAAAAAAATGCGCTTCTAATTGCTTGGCTAAATATTGACGCGCTTTTATATCGGATAAGTTCAGGCGGTTCTCGTTAACTAATAAAGTTTGAAGCTTAATCCATTCGCTCCAAGCTTGTTTAGAGACATTATCAAAAATGCGCTTGCCTAATTCACCAGGATACGTCTGAAAATCCAGTCCCTCAGCTTCTTGTCCCAATTTAATGCATTTAACCATTCGAGCCATCTAAGTTCTCCAGTAACATTTATTTATAGTTTCTTCATCAACACTTTTGAGCAGCGTTGATAATTGTATAGTTCCTGCTTCGCATGCGGTAATTCATCCGTTGTGATTTCAATAAAGCCGTGTTCGATAAACCAATGGGTTGCACTGGTAGTCAGAACAAATAGTTTTTTTGAGCCCTGCGCTATTGTGCTTGCCTCAACGTATTTAAGTAGCGCGTTACCGTGACCAGCATTACGGTAGTCTGGCTTTACCGCCAAGCAGGCTAACTCACACGCATTTTCACGGAGAAAAGGATAGAGCGCAGCGCAGCCGATAATAATACCATCGTGTTCAGAAACGCAGAACCTAGTAATCTCAATTTCTAGTAATTCACGATGACGCCGCACCAGCGTACCGTTGGCCTCAAGTGGTTCAATGAGTTGTAAAATACTACCAATGTCTTCAATTTGTGCTTTTCTGAGTGTTTGCAATGGTTCTTGGGAAATCATGCTGCCGATGCCATCGTGCGTAAACAATTCTTGTAGGATGGCACCGTCAATATGACGATTAATAAGATGAGTACGTGCGACACCAAGCTGACAAGCATTTATTGCCGAGGGAAGATATCGTGTAATGTCATTCGAGTAGTTTACTGTTTTATTATCGAGTATTGCGGTGCTTTCCACAACGGTGAGTTCGCGAGGCAAAGCTTCAGACTTGTCATCAACTTCATCAATTAAAAAAATTAATTTCTCCGCATTAAGTGCGATGGCAACTTCTGTTGCGACATTCTCAAGTGTCAGATTGAAAATTTCTCCAGTGGGTGAGTAACCCAATGGTGAGATGAGTATGACCTCGCCCGTATCTAAGTGTGAACGAATGGCGACCGAGTTGATTTTGCGGACTTTGCCGGTATACATTAAATCGATGCCATCGACAACACCGATTGGGCTTGCGGTGACAAAATTGCCGCAGCTAACGCGTATGGAAGCATTGGCCATGGGTGAGTTGGGTAAACCCATGGATAATAGTGCTTCAATTTCAATATGAACTCGCCCGACAGACTCTTTAATGCTATTTAATGTTGCTGGATCAGTAACGTGAAAACCCTTAACTGACTCAAGCTGAGGTTTGGATTCTTCTAGTCGAGATTCAATTTGCGGTCGAGCATCATGTGCCAATACAAGTCGTATGCCCAAGCTTGTCAGTAAATTGATGTCATGCACTAGCTCAATGAATTTACCGTCAGCCACAACATTGCCACTCAATGCGATAACAAAGGTTTTGCCTCGAAATGCATTGACATAGGGCGCAACTGAACGGAACCAGGTGACAAAGTCAGAATTTAGTTTCATCTGCTTAATTATAAAGCAAAGCTAATAGTCGCCCCAAAGTGTTTGTAGCGCAGCAATAGTAGCTAACGCAGCACTTTCGGTTCTAAGTATACGTTTTCCGACGCGGATAGGAACGAAGTGGGTATGTAGCGCGGCGTGTTCTTCTTCGGGTGTGAAGCCACCTTCAGGTCCAATAAGCAGCGTACATAAAGGGTTATTAGGTTGCTCAGATAATTCACTCAATTTCTTTTCCGCAGTTGGTAGAAGTAACAAATTCGTGTGAGTTGATAGCTCGCGCTTTTTTATTTTACCTAACCAATGTGGCAAAGATAATGCCGGCAGAATTTCGGGTAAACGGTTCCTGCCACATTGCTCACAAGCTGCAATGGCAATTTGTTGCCAATGTTGTAGGCGTTTGACTGCACGCTCGTTAGATAATTTTATGACGCTGCGAGTGGTTGAGATGGGTTGTATACGGTTTACCCCCATTTCCACTGTTTTTTGAATAATCCAGTCCATTTTCTCATTAGCGCAAATGGCTTGAGCAAGTTCTATCGTGAGTGGTGACTCACACTCATATTCATTGTACTTAAAAATTTTTATAGTCGATATGTTTTTACTGATAGAAATGATTTCAGATAGAAATTCACCGCCTTGTCCATTGAATAATATGATTGTGTCGCCTTGTTTTAGTCTTAAGACGCGTACAGCATGATGTCGAACATTGTCGGGTAATTCAAACGTTTGGTTAACGGCAATTTGTTCATTACAATAAAAACGAGGCAACATTTGATGTGAGGGATGAGCTATTAATGATGCGCCCATGATAATATAATTAATTAATAATTTCTTATGCTGGAGAAAACGTATGGCAAGTTTGGAAACGCCCGTTTGTGATTTTGGTTGGAAAGCCGTAGATTTTGATCTGCCTGGGGTCGATGGTAAACGATATAACTTGGCATCAGCTAAAGGGGAGAATGGGTTGCTGGTGATGTTTATTTGTAATCATTGCCCCTATGTAAAATCTATTCAAGATCGTATTATCCGAGATATTAATGAGTTGGCGGCTCATGGTGTTAATGCGATTGCGATTATGTCCAATGATCCTGCCGACTACCCTGAGGACTCTTTTGAGAATATGACTAAAATTTCCACGGAATTGAATTATCCATTTCCTTATGTTTGGGATGAGACGCAAGGCATCGCCAAGAAATATGGTGCAGTATGTACGCCTGATTTCTTTGGTTTTAATAGCGAATTAGAGTTGCAATATCGTGGTCGCTTAGATGCATCCCGTAAAGAAGCTGCTCCGGTAGATGTGAGGCGTGACTTATTTGAAGGCATGTTGCAAGTTGCTAAAACAGGAAAAGGTCCTGACAATCAGATTCCAAGTATGGGTTGTTCGATCAAATGGCGGGAAGCGTAAATATGCTGAATGCTGTCATGACACTTGTTAGAGAGGTTTCTCGGAAAGAGATTATGCCGCGTTATAATCAAGTGTCGCGTCAAATAAAGGCGGATGGCAGTTGCTTTACTGAAGCCGATATTGCCGCACAAGCTGTGTTGTTGAGAGAATTACATAAGATTTATCCTGCGGCAGTTATGGGCGAGGAGATGTCTGAACAGGAACAAGAACAACAGTGGCTCGCGGGTGATGAAGGTTTATGGAGCGTTGATCCGATAGATGGCACATCAAACTTCCTCAATGCATTGCCTTATTTTGCAGTCTCTGTGGCATTTATGCGTCATGGTAAAACGGTTTTAGGCGTGATTTATAATCCAGCAACCGATGAAATGTTTTATGCTGAAAAAGACAAAGGCGCTTATTTGAACGGAAAGTTATTGCCAATTAAAAAATCAGTCCCGCTGTTTTCTAACGCGATAGCCAATGTTGATTTAAAACGACTCGATCGAAATTTGGCCGCGAAAATTGCGGCTAATCCACCGTATGCTTCTCAGCGAAATTATGGCGCATGTGCGTTGGAATGGTGTTATACCGCCGCAGGTTATTTTGATTTATATCTACATGGCGGTCAAAAACCTTGGGACTATGCGGCAGGTTGTTTAATCCTAGAAGAAGCTGGTGGTTATAAGTGCGGTTTTCATCAAGATGAATACTGGGCCGGGGAGCCATGGAGGCGTTCGGTTATTGCCGCACTAGACCCCGATTTATTTGCGCAATGGCGAGACTGGGTGCGTGAACATCAATAATTTTCTCCATCAAATAATCAGAAATATCGCGATATCATATTCAAGGCGGACGATTTAATTGAAGATTATCATTCTCGGTGCTGGTCAGATTGGTTCATCAGCGGCTGAAAGTCTAGTCAGTGAGGCAAATGACATTACCATGGTGGATGTCGATGCTAACCGACTAGCGTTACTGCAAGATCGCATGGATTTACGAACAGTGGTTGGAAACGCCGCACACCCATCAGTATTGGTGAAAGCTGGTGCAGAAGACGCGGATATGATCTTGGCCGTGACAGCGAATGATGAAACCAATTTAGTCGCATGCAAATTAGCTTACACAATATTTAATACGCCAACAAAAATTGCACGTATTCGTTCGTCAGAATATTTGTCACATCCAGAATTTTTTTCCTCTGAGAATTTTTGTGTAGATTTTGCGATCTGCCCAGAGCAGATCATGACAGACTACATCAAGAAACTCATGGAGTTTCCAGAAGCTTTGCAGGTGCTTGATTTTGCAGGTGGTAAAGTAAGTCTTGTTGCTGTGCGCGCATTTTATGGCGGGCCATTAGTTGGTCAACAGCTTCAAGAGTTGCAAAGGCATGTGCCAAATTTAGACACACGGGTCGCGGCAATTTTCCGTAAGAATCGCCCAATTATTCCAGAAGGTGACACGGTAGTGGAAGCAGAAGATGAGGTTTTCTTTCTCGCGGCTTCAGAAGATATACGTGCCGTAATGAGTGAGTTACGCCGAATGGATAAACCTGTTAAACGTATTATGATTGCCGGAGGCGGTAAGATTGGCAAACGTCTTGGCGAGGCGTTGGAGAATGATTACCAAATTAGAATTATTGAGTATGACCAGAAAAATAGTGAACGCTTGGCTGCTGATTTGCATAACACACTGGTGTTGCATGGCGATGCGACAGATGAAACGTTATTGGAAAGTGAGAATATTGCTGAGATGGATGTGTTTTGTGCGCTGACCAATGACGATGAAAATAATATCATGTCGTCATTATTAGCAAAACGTATGGGCGCTCATAAAGTGATCGCGTTGATTAACCGCGGTGCTTATGTTGATCTAATGCAAAGTAGTGGGATTGATATTGCCATATCGCCTGCACAGGTGACGATCGGTTCATTGCTGGCCTACGTTCGACATGGCGATGTGGCTGCCGTGCATAGTTTGCGGCGTGGCGCTGCTGAGGCACTTGAATTAGTCGCGCATGGCGATATGAAATCTTCAAAAGTGGTTGGGCGAAAAGTTGAAGAAATTAGGCTACCTAAGGGTGCAACAATTGGTGCCATTGTGAGAGACATGGCAGCATCTGAAGATGATGATTATGTAAATAATTTTAGTAGTGAAGAGAAACATGATGCACCAGATAGTGAAGTACGAGTGATTATCGCTCACCATGATACAGTTATTAAATCTGAAGATCATGTGATAATTTTTGTGATTAACCGAAAGATGATTCAACAAGTGGAAAAGTTATTTCAAGTTAATGTTGGTTTTCTATAAGCAAGTATTCACTCTAAAATGAACCGACTCTTTGCTGTTGCAAATGTGCTGGGCAAAATGATACTGGTATTTGGGTTCACCATGCTGGTTCCTTTGTGCCTTTCGCTCTGGGTCAATGATGGTGCAGGTTATGCTTTTGTAGAGTCGATCATAGTTACCATTGGTGGTGGCTTGTTTTTATGGCTTGCGACTAGTCGTTACAAACGTGAGTTGCAGATTCGTGATGGGTTCTTGTTAGTTGTGCTGGTATGGTCGATATTGCCTGCTTTCGCCATGCTTCCTTTGTTGTTGCTCCTTCCCGAATTAAATCTCAGTATGGCTTATTTTGAGGCGGCTTCAGGCCTAACTGCTACGGGAGGTACTGTATTAACTGGACTTGATTCATTACCCATGTCAATTAATTTATGGCGAGGTGAAATGATCTGGTTGGGTGGTATGGGGTTAATTGTGTTGGCCGTCGCTATTCTGCCAATGCTTGGTGTCGGTGGTAGGCAAATGTTCAAAGCTGAAACACCGGGTCCAATGAAAGAAACCAAATTAACACCGCGTATCGCCGAAACAGCAAAAGGTTTGTGGATGGTATACGCGGGCCTGACACTGGTTTGCATGATTGCATATAAGCTGGCTGGAATGAATTGGTTTGATTCAGTGATGCATGCTTTTACCACGCTAGGGTTGGGTGGTTTCTCATCTCATGATGCGAGCTATGGTTATTGGAACTCGCCGCTGATTGAGTCCGTAGCCATCGTATTTATGTTACTTGCCGGTATCAATTTCGCTTCGCATTTTTTAGCATGGCGCGCAAAAAGTCTTTATTCGTATCGTCATGATCCTGAAGTTGGTTTGTTTTTCTTAATCTTGTTCGGAAGTTGTCTGGGAATTGCATTTTATTTGTGGTTAATCGGTGTTTATTCTGACCCCCTAACGGCATTGCGTTATGCGAGTTTCAATGTGGTTTCTATCGCCACGACTACGGGTTATAGCAGCACAGATTATGGTCTATGGCCTATATTCGTGCCGCTATGGATGTTATTTTTGTCTGGGTTTTGTACTTCATCGGGATCAACAGGTGGCGGTATTAAGTTAATACGCGCCCGCATTCTATACGAGCAAATGTTCCGGGAGATGACCACCATCATGCATCCTAACGCCATAACGCCAGCAAAAGTGGGCGGTGCTGTTATTTCAAACAAAATTATTTTTGCGGTCTTGGTTTTCTTATTTATTTATACGACGAGTATCGTTATGATGACACTTATTCTGACGTTAAGTGGCCTCGATATTGTGACGGCATTCTCAGCCGCAGTTGCGTGTATTAATAACCTAGGCCCGGGGCTTAACGAAATTGGACCTGGAACTACATACGCTTCGCTAAATGATTTTCAGACATGGGTATGTAGCTTTGCTATGCTATTAGGGCGGCTTGAATTCTTTACGCTATTAGTCGTGTTTACGCCGGCGTTTTGGAGAAAATAAAATTTTTTGGTAGCCCTACTAAGGAGCGCTTGTGAGTGAGATAAATAAATTGGCGGGTATTAAAGTGATGGTGATTGATGATAGTAATACCATTCGACGTAGTGCCGAAATTTTTCTAAGTCAAACTAAATGTGAAGTTATTCTCGCAACAGATGGTTTTGATGCCATGTCTAAAATTGTAGATAGTCATCCGGATATTATTTTTGTGGACATTATTATGCCGCGACTGGACGGTTACCAAACTTGCATGTTGATCAAGAAAAACGTACGTTTTCAAACAGTGCCAGTGGTCATGTTGACCAGCAAAACTGGGGTGTTTGATAGAGCGCGTGGACGAATGGCAGGATCAAATGATTATATAACCAAGCCTTTTACACAAGAGGAATTTCTGGACGCTATCTGTAAGTATACAACGTCCAAGTAACTTAAATATAACTCTTAACTACTCGCCCCATATTTCATGAGCCTCACCTGCCAAAACAATTTGTATTAAACCATTTCATATTAAAGCTTTGAAGAAACAGACTCTCACCGTATTTAGTTCGCAATCATTTCTCCATGAAAGCAGGGATACTCAATGGACTCAATCAACAAGTTCAGCGCTAGCGTCCGACAATATGCCGCACCTGCCTCAGCTTCTACAGCCGTCTGCAAAACAAAAGCCCGCTCGTCTTTTGACAGTTTGCTTATTTCCTTAACAACATTGAAAAACTGATCCATATCACCATTTTGTTGCTCGAGTAACGCCTGAAATGCAGGTAACAGTTGCGTATAAATAGCAACTGTTGCCAGCCGCGCGTTATTTGGCTGCTGCTTAAACCATGCTTCATAGCGGCTAAACTCAGGTTGCGTAGCTTTTATTTGTAGGTATTCTTCATGTAGATCATCAAAAATTTGCGCTTTTGCGGCGCGTTTTTCGACATCACTAATGTCTGAGCTGAAAACAACCTGTAATCGCTTACGATAGCCGAGCACTAATTCGGTAAACACAGTTTCCATTTCATGCCTTACATTAAACGCAATTTGCTCAGAGACTGAACCGTTTCTTTTAAACCAACGTGCAACGCCTTCATGCTCAACTGCTGTCGCAAAAGACTCATTGAAAACCGTGTCACCGGGCACATAAACAACCTGGTGGGCTAGCTCATGAAAAATCAGGCGGGCAAGATCCATTTCAGGAGAACCAATAAAGGTATTCAGTATCGGATCATTAAACCAACCTAACGTGGAATAAGCACGAATTCCCCCGACATAAGTATCGTAGCCTTCATCCTTAAGTTTTTCTGCATAACGTTCTGCTTTAGCTTGAGAAAAGAAACCACGGTAGCCAACACATCCCGCTTTTATAAAACACCATTTTTTTAGCTCGACCGAAAGCTCAGGAGAAGCAAACACATTCCAAACCGCATAAGGCCGTTGCAAATCAGCATAACTTGTATAACTCTTATTATCTGGAAGCTTTAGCTCGCGACTCGCAAAATCCCGCAAAATAACTACTCTAGCGAGTGAATTTCTCAGTTGATGGTCTACGTCTGGGTCAGCGATAATTGCGCTAATCGGCTTAGATCGATGCAAAAGATCCATATGACCACCAACAGCCTGAGCATAGTAAGTCAAATTGACGCAACCGGTAAGCCAGACCACTTGGCAAATGACTAGAAACCATTTTAATGGCTGTGAGCTTAAACTTAACATGTGGGTGTAAATTCTATTTTATAAAGCAATTAAACATCAGGCGAATTAATTCAGGATAATGCTTACTTATATTAAATCAAGCATCATCTTTAACAAAAGCTGTTTAAAAAATTAGATTCGCCACTTATATGCTAAAGGAGATAATCCATGCCTCAGAATGATGAATTAATCTGCCGTTTAATGACGGCTTTTACGGTATCGTATTGAATTACTTGATCGTGACTATAAGGATTTAAAAACAGGGTCTACGAATCCATCGACCAGTTGTATTACTACAACATGAAAGGCAACCTAGAAAACCGACCAACCCATTAACCGGCACATCCGTCGCAGCTACGCATGTATCTAATCGTTTCTTGCCGAGTATGTTGAGTTCAGTATTGATCCTTTTTAATTCTACTTCTATCTCGACACGACCTTCCTCCAGATAGACACGGCGCTCATCAGTAATCATCTTATTAAATTCAATTAATTGCTGAAAATCCTTTTTGATCTGCCTCTTAAAGAAAATGCCAGCCTCCTGAAACAAACGTTGTGCTTCGTCTGGATTGAATAGAATCTGGTCTTCTTTCAGAGATGCAATAATCTTCTTCCGGCTTTGATTAAGCGAGTATCGCTTAGTATTGAGAGTGGCAATTTGTTCATCAATGCCATCAACCATCTGCTTAGTACGTTTTTTTATCCAATGTGCGAAAATCAAATGCATCAAGTAGTTTCTGCATTTTTTCAGCTTTCTTTTGCTTCAGCAATAATATCCCTTCAATCTTGCTGATATCCTAGCCCACCCGACCAGCTCCTTCTTAATGGTCTGTGCCGTTGCTTGTTTATCTCCACGACGTACAGTCAAATAAGAGGAGTCCGTCAACTCAATTTCAAGAAAAAATACGAACCCATTAAATAAATCAAAGTGTTTAAAAAAAAGAATTTAGTATTCTTTTCTGACAGAAGATTAAAATCAAGTAGACGTCCAAGTGTGGTTTTGCCGAGGTTATGTGTGTCTTTTTTCAGGTTTTCTGGTAGGCGAATTTCAGCCATAACAACATTTAGGCCCGAGATAAAGTCTATGGGCTCAAACAATGTTGGCTTATTTGATAGAGTATAGAGAGCTTCTCTCGGCCCCACGTATTCGATGGTGTCAGTTTTGAGCCGATATTCGATCAGTCCCAATAAATAGAGAAAATTCAATGCTGGTAAAAACAAAACATCGCCGTCATTAATAGCCCTCTTGGCAGAACTACGCAGGCTTCCGTAGTCATCAAGTCGACGTGTTTTCAGACGCGCAAGAAGCTGTCATTAAAATTAGCTTGGACTTTACCAAAACGTGACAGATTCCAAATCTTTGCATTGTGCATGTATTAACTGCATAAGTAACCAAAAATTAAGTGGGTAAATATACGTTTGCAACAATTAAAAAGTTAAATTCTTCAAAAAACAGATCAATGCAAGATCTTGCATTTTTCTTTAAGTAAATACAAGCTCAATTCCATCAGGTCAACCGGGTTTCCACGCTCCAAAAGCTCTTTAAGCTCACCTGATATCCGCTCATCCGCCGCAACCCTTTCCCAAGAATTAAATGCCATTTCTTTTACGCCTTGAAAAGCACCCTCACAAACGAACAATATTCACTTGCTTGCCAAACACCGCTTGAACAATAGACACCAAATGATCGTGATGACTTAGAAAGATAATTTGGGTTTTTTCTGATAGATTTACCAAGGCTTCAAGCCCTGCTTTAACGCGTGCGTCATCAAAGTTAATAAATAAATCGTCCGCAATGAAAGGCAATGATTGCGACTGTGCAAAATGCAATTCGAGCGCAGCGAGTCTGAGTGCGAGATAGAGCTGGTCGCGGGTGCCGTCGCTCATGCCAGAAATATTGACTGTTTTTCCATCATCTCGCTGGCCTTTTAGCGTCAATGGCTGCTCGTCAAAATCAACCACGAGTTTTTGGAATGATCCCAGTGTAAGTCCCGCAAAAAGTTGGCTTGTGCGTGTCAGCATGGGGCCTTGTTTTGTTTCGCGGTAGCGATTAATCGCCCATTGTAATAATTTACTGGCGGTAAATACTTTGATATATCGTGCGGTAACATCAGCCATTTTGGCCAATGCTTCTTGGCGTATTGATTCTGCTCGCATGGCGTCGTCTTGTCCGGCTATTTTTGAAAATTCGGCTTTTGCGGTAGCAAGGTCAGCGGATAAGGTGTTTTGCTGCAGCTGTATGTCCTGTTGTTTTTGTTCTAATATTTCTTGGTTTGTTTTTATTTCCGCGATGTTTGTCGCTTCATATTCTGTCATGAGCTGGGCACGTGTTAGGCTATCGCCTTTTTCCTCAAGCTCTTTATTAAGCGTAGCAATAGCTTCACTCAAATTTTGACATTCATTTGAACACTTAATAACAACTTGCAGTGCTTCATTGGAAGTAACTTTTGCCAGTTGCCAAAGCGCTTGAATCTCACTTGCCGCTTTATCAACTTTAATCGAGATCTCGTCCTGTTTTTGTTCTAAGCCAATTTGTTCTTGTCTAAGCCGATTTAGCTCCTTTTGATCTGACTTTGCTCTCTCTAAACGATTAACCAGCTCTTTTACTATGCCTGACGATAACTGCCCATCCAACTCAGACGCGAGGTTTGTCTTGAACACAGCAACTTCTTTCTCGAAATTATCGAGATCCATTTGCATGGGTTTAATCTGCCTTTCTCGTAGCTCGTCGATATGGTTTAATGTATTGTCCATTTCATTAAATAAACCGAGCATACCCTCGACGACGCAAATTTCTGACTCACGCTTGATACCAGCCAAATCAAGATTCTTTTGCCAGGCTGATTGCCATTGCACTATTTCATCCTGAGCCGTTGTCGCTTTTTCTTTAAGTACCATCATCGCAGCAATAGCCGTTTCACGATGTTTAGTTAACTCATCCCGCCGAGCCTGCCTATGCACGGCACTTTCTATTTCATCCGTAGCCATAATAATGAGTGTAGATAAAGACATCGCCTCATCCGCTTTAACTTCATTCACCTTAAAGCAGCTCAGCAAAGCTTCTCTGGCTTCTTCTGTTTCACGTTGCCACCGCGTAAAGGTCTGACGTGTTTCCTCGGCATTATTTGATGCAGCAATTACCTTCTCTCTTGCTTGTAACCAATGATCAATTTCGAGTAACGGTATCGCCGGAAGTTGCATTTCATTGATGGTCGCCATCCATTCTTTTGAGACTGTTAACAATTCTGCTTGATTCGTTTCTAGCCGTTCCTGAAGTATTGTTTGTCGTTGTTTCAATTCCTCAAAGTGATGCAATTTTGACTGTAGCGTGCTAGCTTCTTGCGCCTTTTCGTAGTGTTTATCTGCAATTGAGTCTGCATCATCGACCTTGATTTCATAAGTTACGGCCATTTCCTGCAAAGATGCCACGTCGGTTTTAATAGACACCCAAACAGCATCTCGCGCCCCACGTGAGGTCGCAACTTCTTCGGATGTCACTGTCTGATGTGCTTGACGATATTGCGTAATCTCAAACTCTTTTTCCAGAATCACTTCAGCATTTTCTTCGAGCTGTGTTGATAATTGTCTGACAGTCGATTCACCATTCGTAAGCCGCTTGTGAAAACTTGTAATCGTAGTTGTTGTTGGCAATACAAGGTTGTGTAATTCATCAACCCCCAAATTCCATCGTCCTAAACCCGCTTGTTCTATTTTTAATACATTATTTGCCTTGATAAGCTGATCTTCAAGCTGCTTGGTACGTGAATTTACATCGCCCAAATTTTGGGCGGCAGTCAGTGCGGCACGAAGTTCTGCGGAAATCGTTGCCATTGGCAACGATGTGATTTGATCATCCAACGACTTAATCTCTTTGGCTTTATCATCAGTAGCATGTTTTGATGAGAGAAAAGCATGATTCAATGCATCATGGCGTTTCAATAGCGATGCAATGGTGATTCTAATGGGTAATGTGGGTATGCGACCGGCTAATTTTTGCTCACCTTCCACCGACCAACCTAACTGTCGCACCAAACCTTTTATCTGCTGTTGACAATTTTTCACGGCTTCTTGTTGATTGATAATATCAGTCTCGTTTTTACGAATAAGCGGCTGTTGCTCAGCTAGCGCTTGAATCTCAGTGGCAAACTTAAGTAAATTTTCATCTGGCTGAATATCAGCCAGATGATTTCGAATCTTTTCAACGTGTTCTTTATATACCGTGTACTCAAGATCAGCGTTGGCTAATGCTTGTACCATTTCATTGAACCGTTTTTCGGCGTCCACTGGCAAAATAATGACGTTAGCCAGTTTTTCTAAAGCCAGTTCTTTTTCTTGCAGCACTTTTAATATGCCAGCAACACGGCGAACTCTTTCTAGACGATTACGTTGCACAGCCAAGTTTTTATATTCAATTCTGGATTTTTCAAGCGCTTCTTCCAGTCGTTGAACGCGCGCTTGTGTTTCTACCCAATCTTTTGTTCTAACCGTTGCGCGTTTTAATTCTGCTTTTGCCTCATTAAACTCGTCCAACGCCACATAATAAGCGCGATCTTTTGATTTGCGATCTGACCAAAGTTTATCGGCTTCGGCTTCTAATGCTTCACGCGCCACGCCTAAGCCATCAATTCCCGCTGCAGTTTGGAAAAGTATTTGTCCGATATCATTAGAAGCATTCAATATTTCATTGCCGCCGGTTACGAGTTTGTCGTGGTTTAAACCAAACATTTGGTCAAAATAGCCACGATCGGTTACGCCCAAAAATGGTTGCAATGCATCATTTAAAAGTGGTGTATCTTGCAAATCGAACAAGGATTGTTTGGTTGCTTTGGTACGCTGAAATTCGAGTGAATTCTCTTCTTGCTGAATTAAGGCGCCCAGTTTCATGTTGGGATATTCGTGTAAGAAATTATAGGCAGAGCGTGTTTCTATCCCAAAGAATAAATCTAAAATTGCGCTTCGAACGGTGGATTTTCCAGCTTCATTTGGTCCGATAATTAAATGAAAGTCTTGTTTTGATCGGGGTAGAGAAATAGAACGATCGGTGAATTTCCCATAACGCAGTAGATTAAGTCGATTAATTCGCATCAGACCTAGCCCTGGTCCGTTTTAGACAAATAATCAACTAATTCAGAAGACGCTGATGTTATTAAAGGGACAAGTTCACCATTACGAATATCTTTAAATACAGCCACTTCCGCCAGCAACTCAGGGGGCATCTTTCCTACCATCTGCTGCAGCTCTTTTTCTATGTCTTTCAATAACAATGCATCATGTGGCGCATTTTCTAATAAAATTTGCAAATCAGCGATGGCATCTGAACGTGCTTTAATTTCTGCTGCAGTCAGCATGGACTGAGTTTTATCAACGACTTTTTCAACCCAGAGCTGGCCAATACCGATAGCCGCTGCTTGGCCAAGAACTTCCGCATATAAATGAGTCGCCATTCCAAACAATTCACCATGAGCTGCCGTCTTACCCGCTAGGATAACACGCGCTATCATCGGCTTATTGTCGCCATTGTCTGCGAATAAGCACTCAAAACATTGACCAACTAATCGTACGACATCACCTATGTTTGCTGCATCACTCACATCAACATTAACGACATGCCACCGCAAAACATCGGTCATTAACCGCTCAACAGACAAAATACCGGTTTCATCTGCACTCACAATCACCGCACCCTTAGCCCCTGTTTCGCGAATATGGCGGCCTTGCAGATTGCCTGGAAAAACAATCCAACAGGGGTCTTGTTGTATCACGGTATATTCATGGATATGCCCTAATGCCCAATAGTCATAGCCTTTGGTCGATAATTCCGCGATTGAACAGGGCGCATAATTGGCATGTTTTGAATTGCCTTCGAGAGCAGTATGCAGCACACCAATATTAAGCCACCCATCAATCACATCAGGATAACCTGGCACCAGATTTTCTGTCGTCGCTTTGTCTTTAAAGCTTCGACCATGAAGCGCGACGCGATGTGTTTCAATGAGAAAGGTCGTGGCTTTACGAGAATCAAATTGATGAACATTCGGCGGTAACACCAGTTTCTTGGTCATCTCACTTTCAGCATCATGATTGCCAAGCAGCAAGTAAACCGGGATATCAACTTTATTTAACCGGCCCATTTCATGGCAGAAATGTAAACCTGTGTTGTAATCTTTCCATGACCCATCGTACAAATCACCCGCTATAATCACAAAATCAACGGTTTCTTCAATTGCGACATCGACTAGATTGGTAAATGCGTCTCGTGTTGCGGCGCGTAAAAGATCAACGGGAACGCCAGGATAGGATGCTAACCCAGTGAGTGGGCTGTCTAGATGAATATCTGCAGCGTGAATAAATTTCAATGGATATTTTGAGTTAATTGACTGATTATCAGCTAAACGGTCAAGCCATATTGAGAATCAGTCTAAAATAATCATTCATCGTGTTGCTCTTATTATTTTGCTTATCAACTATTAATGATCGTGACCATGGTCATCCTGCTTGTGTTCGCGCTTATCGACATGACCGTGCATATGCTTCATCATTTTCGCCATTTCATCTTCATCAATGAAGTGGTCATTATTAATATCTTTTTTATCAAACATCTTGCGGTGGTGATGCATAAACTCTTTTAAACTAATTTTTCCATCGTTATCAACATCCATTTTGGACATCATATTACATTTACTATGGGACTTATGACCATCACAAGATTTCATCTCTCCATGATGCTCACCATGATCGCTATGCTCGTCGTCGGAAGCGTTCACCGATGTTGAGACAATAAAAGCTGAAGCAATAACAATTGGAAACAGATACTTTTTACTAAACATAATTTTTCCCTAAGGCGTATTTAAATATCAAAAAGAATCCTCCTTCTGATGGGTACAATATATTTGTCCCCCAAGACAAATACTACGTAGCGGAAGATGATATTGCAATTATAATCTTGAAAATAAGACAACAATCCGCCTTTCTGATCGTATTACCTCAATTAGAAAGTAAATTACACTGTAAAAGTGTTCAGATAAAACATAGAGAATAGAAGGAAAGACCGGTTAGTATGATTAAAAAAACGTCAATAAGTTTGAGGTGTAGTACATGAGAGATTTGCTGGTTACACTTATTGTGTTTGGGGCTTTACCCTATGTATTTTCGAGACCCCATATAGGAATTTTACTCTGGTCATGGGTTAGTTACATGAATCCACACAAACTAGCATGGGGATTTGCCTATAATTTTCCATTCGCAGTAATAATTGGAGTTGTAACAATTATTTCTGTTTTCTTTTCAAGAAAGAAATTGCGCTTTTTTTGGTCACCCATAATCGGATGGCTTCTGTTTTTTAATCTCTGGATGTTAATAACAACTATCTTTTCGCTACAGCCTGAAGACTCATGGGCTCAGTACGATAAAATCGTGAAAATTCAATTTATGACTTTTATTATGTTATTAGTTTTCAATGATAGGGAGAAAATTCATAGTCTTATATGGGTGATAGTATTATCTTTTGGATATTTTGGTATAAAAGGTGGGGTTTTTACTTTAGTAACTGGGGGGGGCTCTCATGTTTTAGGGCCAAATTCTGGGTTCATGGGCGGCAACACTACAATTGGTTTGGCGTTTGTAATGATATTGCCTTTGATTTGGTATTTATATCTAAATACTACTCAATTATGGGTTCGCGCTGGACTAGCATTATCCATGTTGTTAGTACCCGTCGCGATTCTAGGCACACAATCACGCGGCGCACTTCTTGCTATAGCGGGAATCGCTCTATTTCTATGGTTAAAAAGCAGCAAAAAACTTGTGTTACTTATTGTCATAGTAGCGATGATACCTTTCCTCTTTATGTTTATGCCCCAGTCATGGCACGATAGAATGGGTACAATATCTGATTATGAACAAGATTCGTCTGCAATGGGGCGTATTCAAGCATGGGAGCTTGCGTATAAGCTCGCTGTTGCTCGACCCTTAATCGGTGGTGGATTTGAAGCTTTTACTGAAGCAAATTATGAACACTATACACCAGGGTTAATAGAGGCAGGAACTGGGAGCTATCATGATGTTCACAGCATTTATTTTGAAGTGCTTGGAGAGCATGGTTTTGTTGGCCTTACAATCTTTCTTATTATAGGTTATCTAGGATGGAGAATTGGCAAAAGAATAATAAAACTCTCCAAAGGATCCGAATCGAATAAGTGGGCGGGTGATTTGGCAGCTATGATTCAAGTAAGTCTTATTGGTTACGCCATAGGAGGAGCTTTTCTTGGGTTGGCATACTTTGATCTTCCCTATCAGCTAATTGCCATTCTCATTTTAACGTTAAGAATTATAGAAGAAAAAGATACAACGACAAATACAATGAATACTAATTTTTCTGTGCCCGCAACTCCCAGCCGCTTGGAACATACGCAGGTTAAAAAAGATAGCGGCACAGCCTTTAAATTATAAGTATTGCTAAATTGAGGTGCGCTGATTCCCAAGATCCGTTTTTCGGAGAAAGGGAGCCAACTCATGAAGTGCGATCAAACCATTGATAGATAAGAGATATACCGATTAAAAAATTATATTCTACATTTAATACTAAAAAAACGAGTATGTTGCCTAGAGTTTATAAATGCTTCGTATTATTGATTGAGCTTCTAGTTCTATTTCTAATTTTAAACTGTGTCCTCATCATTCTTGATGTGCCTAAAATGGACAGGTATCATTCTGATATTGTGAGAAAAAGTCGTTTTGAATCACAATACAATATTTCTCGAGGAGAAGGTTATTCTAGATATTATGTAAACTCATATGGACTAATTGGAAAAGAACCTGCGCCAATAGACGAAAAAAAAGTGTTACGTATTGCTGTTTTCGGCGATTCATTGGTCGAAGCTTTACAAGTTATGCCTGAAAAACATTTTGCAACAATATTAGAGAAAACTTTGGAGAGCGAGTTTGGATTTTGTAATGTAGAAGTGTGGAATTTTGGCTACCAAGGTGATAATACAACCTATTCTTATCAGCGTTGGCAGGCCATTGCTAAAACAATACCATTTGAAACTGTGATGTTCTTTGTAAATGAGGGTGATATATTTGAAATTACCGATTTAAATACGAAGACACCAGGGAATCTTATCTTTTCAAATAATGCGCCATACAATTATTTTTGGTATAAAAAAAATTTTCAGCGATTAATTTTCTTTAGCTTTTATCTAAAAGAAAGAATAGTAAGTTACTTTTCTGAGAGCAGTAAAAAATACACTGAATTTGTAAACTTTAAGGCGTTGCAGAAAATCTCTTTAAGGGAAGACTCAAGTATCGATCTATCACTGATAAACAAACAGCTTACACAACTTGAGCACGTTAAAAAATCAATTCAGAATCAGGGAAGTTTGTATTATACCGTTGGCATACCAACGGCGCGCTCCGCACCAGAAAATTATGTAACTCCTCACGAAGCAAATCGATATCTGATTTATCAACGTTTTAAAAATTCAGCATTACCTTTAGATTTAAATTTTATAGACACATCTGATTCTTTATTTTCCGCCATTAATTTAGGAACGGATCCATATAGTGATTGGGAAGCAGGTGGGCACCTAAACAATCTAGGCCATTTTTTGGTAGCTACGAATATTAAAAACAAGATAGCAAGCCAATTATATAGTTCATTCCCATTGAAAAGGTGCCAGGATGCAGTTCAATAGTCCCGAGTTCATCATATTCTTGTGTGTTTCCTTGCTACTTTTTTTTAATGTCAAAAGTAATTTTTCGGCACAAAAAACACTCATTATTATACTAAATTGTGTTTTTTATGCGTTCTGGTCTGCTGCGTTTCTGTTTCATTTATTAGCCGTTGTTTTAATTAACTACCGGGTATCAGAATATATTTTCCACGGTGCGTCAAGGAAAAGAAAAAAGCTGTTGTTAATTGCAATTATTGTTGCCGATATCGCTAACTTGTTTGTCTTTAAGTATGCCAATCTAGCCGTCGACTCTATTAATTGGTTTACTGCAAGTACGGGAGTGACGGACTATCAATTTTTAAGGCCTGATATTATTTTACCATTAGCAATTTCATTCTATACCTTTCAAATGATCAGCTACTTGGTTGATGTCTACCGCAATCAAGCACGTGAAGCCAACAGTGCGGTTGATTTTCTCTATTATGTAACCTTTTTCCCGCAATTAATTGCAGGGCCAATTGTCAGACCGAAGGAATTCTTTCCCCAATATGGCCATAAAGTTTTTGATGCATCTGGATTTTCTCTCGGACTAAATCAATTTGTACTTGGCTTGTTTCAGAAAGCAGTTATCGGTGACAATTTAGCAGTTATTGCCGACCATGGCTTTGAAACTGTAACTGAATTGAACAATCTTGAACTTTATGTTGTTTTATTGGCTTATTCGTTTCAAATATTTTTTGATTTTGCTGGTTATTCAAACATGGCAATTGGTTCTGCAAGAATGTTTGGGTACAAATTTCCCCCCAATTTTCAAACGCCATATTTAGCTACAAATATTTCACTTTTCTGGAGAAAATGGCATATGACGTTGTCCCGATGGATAACAGACTATATCTTTATTCCATTAGGTGGGTCACGTGGCAGTGTACTCAAAACGGCAAGCAATATGGTCGTTACTATGGCACTAGGTGGATTATGGCATGGTGCATCTTGGACCTTTGTGGTCTGGGGACTTTTCCATGGTGTGGGACTTGCGATTCACAGGTTTTACAAAGATCTTAGCATTAGAGTAACATTAATAAAAGTTCTTTCTGAGAAAGTTTATTTGATATTAATGGTGCTAATAACTTTCCATTTTGTTACATTTGGGTGGATATTTTTTAGAGCTCCTGATTTCAATGTGGCTTGGCAAATTATAAGTCAACTTTTCACTCTAGAATATTGGAATATTACAAGCTTTAACAATGCATATATTTTGAAGTCATATGGATTTACAGCAATGCTTGTATATGGTGTATATGTTATTGCAACAAAAATTAATTTTATCGGCGATTATTTTAACAAGGCTGTGTATAGGCAAATAGCTGCATATCTTGTCATCTTTTCATTTATCATTTTTTTGGCACCAAAAAATGCCGACCCCTTTATTTATTTTCAATTTTAAACTAAGGTAGAGTGATATTCTTTAGATGCCAGTTTACAAAAGCATGGAGCTGCCCGGCATGGATAAGCAACAAAAACCAAACTCATTTGAACGAGCATGGGGATAAAAATTTGCAACATCTTATGAGAAGTATGCTAAAGCTTTATTCGCTGCCTATACTTCCATCGCGTCGGAGTCGGTATCAATGTAAACCACTCTGTCTGTCCATCTAGCCAATCCATTTGGCACGGATCTACTTTTACAACTATATCCAAACAATCAGTTCCTCAAACAATCTGAAAACCTGGAATTTGAATTAAGTGGGAGAAATATTTAGTGAATATTTCCGATTCATACTCGGTGCATAATTGTATTAATCTTCAGTTTACATACGAGGTCTATTATTCAAAAGATGTATTTAATTCGGAAAATTTAGATTTCGTTAATGTCATTTTAGAAACTAACGCTGACAATAAAAGTACGATTATTATTTTTATTGATCAAGGATTACTCGATTGTCATCATGAATTATTAAATAATATTCTTCATTATTTTCACCTCCATCAAGAAAAACTAATACTCGCAGGTGTCCCTGTACCTATTCCAGGTGGAGAGGCCTGCAAAACAAACCCCAAAATTCTTGATTCAATCTATCAGGCACTGTTTAAACATAAGATAGACCGCCACTCTTACGTTTTAGTGATTGGTGGAGGCGCTGTACTTGATGTCGTTGGATATGCAGCCGCCACAACCCATCGAGGCATTCGATTATTACGCATGCCAACAACCGTACTTGCTCAAAATGATGGCGGTATTGGCGTAAAAACTGGCGTTAATCGTTATAACCAGAAAAATTTTATTGGTACTTTTGCGGCACCGTTCGCGGTTATCAATGATTCGAAATTCCTAAATACATTATCAAGCAGGGACAAAAGAGCCGGTATAGCAGAAGCCATAAAAGTCGCATTAATTCGCGATGAAGCATTTTTCGAATGGATGGAAATAAATGCTAACAACCTAATTCAATTTGATAATAAAACCATTCAGTATTTAATTAGAAAATGTGCCGAATTACATTTATCGCAAATAACTAATGGTGGCGATCCTTTTGAAAACGGCTCAAGCCGCCCGTTAGATTTCGGGCACTGGTCCGCTCACAAGCTTGAGTCAATGTCTATGTTTGATCTTAAGCATGGAGAAGCCGTAGCAATAGGCATTGCCATTGATGCAAGATATGCTCTAGAGATTGAGAAAATTTCAGCGAGTGATTTTAAAAGAATCATTTCACTGATGGATAATTTGGGGTTTGAGTTGATACATCCGGCAATGAAAAAGAAAAAAGCGTGCGGAGAGCTTGAGCTACTTGATGGTATTGAGGAGTTTCGTGAGCACTTAGGCGGCAAATTAACCATAACGCTTCCAAACGCCATTGGCAATGAAGTAGAAATTCATGATATTTGCAGAAACACCATGGAAAAAGCGATTACTTATATTGCTACCAGGAATGAGATGAAATGAAGCTTTCTTGTGGTGGAGAGTTAACTTATTGTACCAATGTTCATCCGGGTGAGCGTTGGGATGAGATTCGTCAGAACCTAGATTTGTACGTTCTGTCTGTAAAATCAACTGTGGCAAATGAAGTTCCTTTTGGCATTGGCCTTAGATTGTCAGCTTCAGCAGCAAAGGAGCTGATCGTGCCGGATACATTAAATGAATTTAAGGCTTGGCTGGCTAAGAATAATTGTTATGTATTTACCATCAACGGGTTTCCTTATGATGATTTCCATAGCGTGCCAGTTAAAGAACGTGTTTATCTCCCTGACTGGCGAAGCAAAGAGAGGCATGACTATACGGTGATACTGGCTGAATTGCTTGCTAGTCTTTTGCCAAAATCCGTGGCCTATGGAAGTATTTCAACGGTACCTATCGGATTTAGAAAACATATTCAGATAAAAGAACACCACCCGTATATTGTTGAAAACATTCTATCTGTTGTCGAACATTTAATTTTAATAGAAAACAAAACGGGAAAGCGGATTGTTCTGGCATTAGAACCTGAACCCTGTTGTTATCTTGAAACAATCAGTGAAACGATTCATTTTTTCAATGAATATATTTTCTCTGAATTTGCTATTAATCAGATTAGCGACCATCTAAACATTGACGCTTCAAGCGCAGAATTAGAGATTCGCAAACATATTGGGATCTGTCTTGATTTATGCCATTCAGCAGTCGAATATGAAGACCCAACCGAAATTCTCCAGCAACTACGATCATCAAAAATATTAGTGCCTAAGATACAATTAAGCAGTAGTTTAGGCTTGGCCCCTGTTGACAATGAAGCTATCCAGCGACTGATGGCATTCGATGATGGTATCTATCTGCATCAAGTTGTGGAGCGGGTCGGACAAAAACTAAATCGTTATGATGATATTAAGGATGCCGTGTCAAATTATACAGACGACTCTGTTGATCGTGAATGGCGAATACATTTTCATGTGCCAATTTTCCGTGACTCATTATCAGACTTCCAAACCTCTCAATCTTTCTTACAAGTGATATTAGCGGAGCATTTGAAAAACCCACTAACGCAGCACCTGGAAATAGAAACCTATACATGGTGCGTTTTACCCGAACAGTATCGAGATAAAGATGTCACTCAGTTAATTACAAATGAGTTTCTTTGGGTAACAGATAGGTTGCAATTATGAACTTGATGGTGGCCTTCCGCTTGGGCCGGGTTTCCAATCTCCCAACAGTGTGGACAAACTGCATTGCAGGCGCATTGCTATCTGGAAACTTCCTATTTGATCAACGAATATTTCTTCTCATCGTTTCAATGTCGCTGCTTTATATTGCCGGTATGTTCCTCAATGATGTATTTGATCATGTGCTTGATACGAAAGAACGACCGTATCGACCCATACCTAGCGGACAAGCTTCAGTTTTCTCGGTGGCCACCTGGGGCGGATTATTAATCCTTTTAGGTTTGTTAATTCTTTTTTTATCCCCAGATTTACCAACGGAAAAGGACAACAGCATCATAAGCTTAAATAGAAATGTTTCGGCTCTTTGCTTATGTCTATTAATTTTGTTTTATGACTGGAAACATAAAGGAAACCCTTTTAGTCCATATATTATGGGCATGTGCCGTGGAATGCTCTATATCACGGCTGGAGCAATGTATTCTTCAGTTCTAAATATTGAATTAATAGTCGGAGCAATCATCGTTTTTTTATGGACGATAGGCCTAACTTTTTTAGCAAAGCAAGAAACGCTAGATCGTGTTGACAAATATTGGCCTGTACTATTCCTAGTAATGCCTATATTTTATGGCATAACAGAAGTATTATCATCCTACGTCATATGGATAATGTTAATTCTCTTGACGTTAGTAATTGTGTCTTCAACCTATATTCTGCGTTCGGATAAACCAGGGCGAGTGGGGTTGGTCGTATCCATTTTGATTGCATCATTTTCATTACTAGACGGTTTACTCATTGCCATCAGTGGGTTTGAAATACTGGCGATTTTTGTTGCGATTACGATGATTTTAACGTTAATTCTGCAGAAACATGTGCCGGGGACTTAAAATGATTCTTGTTACATGCTGAGTTGTAAGGCCTATGCCATTCTTAAAAAGAATGTACTTAGTCAAACGACAGAAGAGACCGCCTCATGGGTTGAGCAAGTTACAACTCAACTTAGTGTGTGTCCAGATTCGAAAGCACTGTGCTTGGGTATCGCAAAGGCACCAAAATTAATTAAAAAAGACGCTAAATTTTTTTTGGCGGAGGAAGACCGACACAAACCCCAAGCAATATATAAAGGTTGGCAACCCGAAAAGTGGTCTCTCATAGAAACGATTAGAATACTTTTTAACTTATCGGTCATACATGGATCAGGTGATGAAGAAGCAATTTTTGTGCAAACTTATAAAATTACAGAGCTGACCGAACAAATTGCGTTTCTCAAAGGGTTGCCGTTATACGGTAATTCAAACTTTGCTTTAACTTATGCTAAAGAGGCTGTTCGATCGAACATCCAATCAATATTTGCTGCTGTTTCACAATTTAACCCTTACCCCGCCGTTAATTTTTCAGAAAGTGAATGGAATAATATGATACTCAAAGCAGTAACATGGAATTATCCTTTGCTTGAAATTTACGGAATTGACGATAGAGTCAATCATTCGTTAATGAAAATGCTTTGTGAGTACGCAAAAGAGCAAGAGGGCGCAAAAAGACCCGTGTCAATAGATTTATGGCGCTGCGTTGGCCCGCTCTGCGATGATAACGCGCTACTAGATTTAGAGAAGATGCTAAATACTAACGATTTAAAAAAACAATATGCCGCAGTATTGGCATTACGCACATGTTCTAGCGTTGAAGCAAAGAAGCTATTAGATACAAAACCTAAGCTTGCTGATCAGGTTAAGAAACTAAATGTTAATTGGGATACACTAAATTCCAACACGACCTAAAAACTTTCATAAATTGGTGCAAATATATGACGAATTTCGTAGATCCACACATTCATATGTCGTCAAGAACAACGGATGACTATATGGCCATGGCAAAAGCCGGTATCTCTGTAGTAATTGAACCGGCATTTTGGTTAGGGCAACCAAGAACAAGTGTCGGTACTTTTATTGATTATTATTCTTCATTATTAGGCTGGGAACGTTTTAGAGCGTCTCAATACGGGATAAGACACTATTGCGCAATCGGTCTCAATAGCAAAGAATCAAACAACCAAAGCTTAGCAGAGGAAGTAATCGAAATCCTTCCGCAATTTTTAATGAAAGAGGGTGTAGTTGCCGTCGGTGAAATTGGCTTTGATGAACAAACGCCATTGGAAGAAAAATACCTTAGAGCACAACTAGAACTCGCTAAGCAATTTGATTTACCAGTCATGATTCACACGCCACACAGAGATAAGCTTAAAGGTACGTTGCGTACGATGGATCTCATAAAGGAACATGGTATTGATGCAAATAATGCGATTGTAGATCACAATAACGAACAAACCGTTAAAGAGGTGCTTAATAGAGGATATTGGGCTGCATTTACCATTTACCCAGAAACTAAAATGGACAGCGAACGTATGGCCAATGTTGTAAAAGACTACGGAGCCAGTAGAATTATTGTTGATTCATCCGCCGACTGGGGTTATTCAGACCCTTTGGCCGTACCAAAGACAGCGGCATTAATGCAAAACATGGGAATATCAGAAGAGAATATTTTTCTGTCTTGTTGTCAAAATGCGTTAACTGCCTATCGATTAACGGAGTTATTAGAAGAATTACAGGGTGGAAAGGCATTATCAGTCGACCAAAGAAAGCTTTATGAAGATAACTCGGTACTAAGAGGGCAATCACCACGAATTGATGATGAATAAAGATACAAACTTAAACTAAAGTGTATGGATTCACATGCGATCTGGCACATTTGTACTTAAAGCACGATTAAATTGTACCGTCGGCATTCGAACCAGACTGTGTAAAAACGCTTTGTTAAAATTTCTTGTGGTAAATGTAACCCATATTTACAGCCTCCTTGCTTGATAAGTGGAGAATGCAAGCAGATATTTGAACTACTTTTGACAATCTATGGAAATTAATTTCATTTCGATCAGAATTTTCGAGTTTTCACACAGTCTGGAACCAATGCGGACAATAAGGCAGTCCAGATTTATTAGAGCTATTTACCCGAAAACTTTCAAGTTTATCCCTTTTCAATACAAACCTTTCGGACTCTGTAGCTATAAAAATGTAATCGTGGGTTGTATCCAATAGGTATACGTTTCGAATAGTACCTATTTCCTTTGCTGTACTTTCCTTTATTTCTATTAGGCTGTGACCACTAAGACCATTGCCGCGCACATTGCCAATCCACCCAGAAAAAACGGGCAACGCTACAACAAAAAGAATAAACTCTAACTTTCTAGACATTACAATTAATGACACTAATCTTTCCTTAAACGTATCTCCCGGTGCATGTTTTTGATTAAACAGCACGTCTTTAGTGAAAATCAATAGATACAAGAAAACTAAAACTAACAAGAATGGCAATGACTTTAAGAATGCGATTAAATAGTCGTTTGTTGTTGAGAAATCAAAAAGGTTAAGACCAAACTCCTGAAGGTGAAAATACTGGTACACCAGACCCACAAATGACAAATAGAGATAAATAAAGGTAATGGCTATTCCTGGGTGATCATGAATGTATTGTCTCAAGATCTACTCCTGTCCATCATGCGTGTGGAGCTCTAACGCCGTGTTCAGTTGCAGGCTGCTGAGCGGAACAAATTGTGCTATAACCGTAGTGGAAGCATAATTTGTGGAGCGCAGCAGACTGCAACTGCAACACGGCGTTATGTGTAACTATAGAAAGCTCTGCTGCTTTACTTCGTTTGAACCACATACATTCTCAACAACAACATCGATATCACAACCTTGAGTGATATTTTTAAAAGTTTCACCGCCCATACTGTAAAAGTCATGGTGTGAAACAACATCTTCTATTTCAGGTTCAGGACTACCCAATAATTCAAATACTACATATTCGCCTGAACCATCAATTTCTGCTGCATACATACCTTTACCCATCTTTGTCACCCCCAATCAAACTTTCCCATCATGTCAGTAAGTTAAACTCAATAAATACTATCCGTTGGCACTACAAATTTTAA
>RCMY010000217.1_pt1 | contig 53797 bp, 46 predicted proteins | sample 2041341 | NCBI WGS metagenome assembly RCMY01 (sample SAMN09708234, study PRJNA481090) | Marine sediment metagenome, whole genome shotgun sequencing project.
GGAGCAGGAGCAGGAGCAGGAGCAGGAGCAGGAGCAGGAGCAGGAGCAGGAGCAGGAGCAGGAGCAGGAGCAGGAGCAGGAGCCGGAGCAGGAGCAGGAGCCGGAGCCGGAGCCGGTTTAGGTTCCGGCGCTGGCGCAGGCTGTACGGGCGACACCGGTGGGGTAACAGGCGTAACCGAACGTCTGCTAATGCGCCAGCTGCTCGCGCCGCTTGCGCGCCATACGCTGCTAGTTGACGCAGAGCTGGTATTTTCAGCGGATGTTGATGATGCGCCCCAGCTCGCCCAGCTCAAACTCAAGCGGCGAAATTTCTGGCTGAAAGAGGTCGCCTGTTTGCTGTATCTCACGCGACTATAATTGCTGGAATCGTTAGCTTCCTGGCTAACGGTGGTTTTCGACTCGCTGGAAGCGAACGGCCACAGTTGAATGCCAGCGTTGGCTTCTAAACTAAGGGTCCCGCTCGCCATAATGACGACTAAACTAACACTACTTAAACGCATGATTAACTACCTGTTGATGTTTTTGCATACCCAAAGCATATATGCAGTTGGTCAAGCATCAACCAATAAACGGTTAAATAATGATCTTTCAGGTTGTTTTGTGAGCCGGTTAATATTTGTACGATTTAGTGTGAAGGTGTTCGCGTCCAGCGGGCTCACTTTTTAGTTGTGCGGTCCTCAGCCATTCAACGCGGCTGCGGGCACTAGTGCTGCTAGCCGTGCCGGTAGTTTGTCGTCAGGGTGTGAAACAGTTAACGTTTTTTTACACACATTTCCCGGAAATGACTAATACTGTTAACTGAGAGCTTGCATTTTCCAGGGACAATCGAGCGATGGACGCTTTTTCACTGCAACTGCTTAATAATGTCATCCGGCCTACGTTGGAGTACATCGGCGTAGCTAACGCTGAAACCAAAGCCTGGCTACTATTAGGTACGACCACGATGGCAAGCGCGTCAACTGCCGTGCAGCCCTGGTCTGAGTGTTACGGCATGTATGCCATTACACATGCTGACCACGTTAAAATATGGGACGAGTATTTGGCCAAAGACGCCGACCTGGCCAGCACCGTGCGCGGCCTTGCCAGTCAGCACAGTTTCTTGCAGCAACCCGACGCCGAGCTAAACACCAACCTGGCCTACGCTACTGCGATTGCAGCAATGGTTTATGAAGAAGCGATTGCCGTTTGGCCTACTACAACAAGCCCCGCTGCGCTTGCCGAGCTATGGGCGCAAGGCTTCTGGCCGCACGTCGACAGAGAGGCAGACGAGCTGTTTGCCGCGCTAGCCCCGCTACAACAAGCCTGCGGGCTGGCCCACGCCGCGTAACGTATTAATTTTTAACGCCTGCTTTTATGCTGAGCGGCCAACTGACCAGTTTGACGTTATCTTTCTCTCCCCACGCGCGAGCCAGCTGAGCGCGGAAATCTGGCAACGGATCGTCGCCGGTGTCTTCTTTATAGTATTGCACTGCCGACCAGGTTGACAGGTAGCCACACAGGGCGTCGAGGTTCCAATTCGCCGTCATCGCAAAGTCACCGAGTGCAAATGGCTCGAAAGGAATAGCGATATCCGCATAACCGTTTTCTACCAGTCTGCGTTCTGCAGGCCAATATGCGCCTAAGGTATTGTGGTAAAAATTATTCAGCAGCGGGTCGATCGCTGTATCAACGATCATCAAGTTGTAAGTCCACGCCGCAAAAACGCCGCCGGGTGCAAGCACTGATTGCGCAATTGAGAAAAAAGTCGGTCGATGAAACCAGTGTAAGGCCTGCGCAACGACCAGCAGGTCAACACTCGCAGGTTTCACGCAAGGCACTTCTGCCGGTGCTTGTACAAAATAAACGCCGGCACGGTTGCTGTGATGGTTACTGTGCTGGTTGCTGTCATTGTTCATGCTATGGCGCAGTTGTCTGGCGCTGGCATCGGTTGCCAACACCGACTCGTAGAAGCCAGCCAGTGGCAGCGCAGCCTGGCCGCTACCGGTTGCGCAGTCCCAGGCCAGCGAGTGGCCCTCACTTGCCGCGGCAAGTCTGGCAAACAGCTGCGGTGGGTAAGTTGGCCTAAACTGGTGATAGGCGTCAGCCTGCACGCCGAAATGATCCTCAAACCCGGTAGTGCTCATTATTTGTTCCTCGCGCTTTAAAAACATACTAAACTGGCGAACAGTTAACGGTAACATATACCAAGGTATGTTGTGCAACGGCTCAGTACTGCTTTCTTTCTGTCACTAATTCTAATGGCTGGCTGTTCCGACAACGACCCCAACGAACCACTATTCGACCCGCCTCCCGCCACCTTAAACGCGACAGTGAAGCGCAGCACCAATGGTATACCCCATATTCAGGCCGACGACTGGGCCAGCCTCGGCTATGGCCACGGTTACGCCTACGCGCAGGATAATTTCTGCGTGCTGATGAAAGAAGTGGTCATTGCCAATGGCCAGTCACAGCGCTACTTTGGTGACGAGGGTAATTTGGCGAATGATTTCGTTTTCGCGCTGCTCGGTAACGAAGAAGAGATTCGGCGCAGCTGGATCGACGGGCTGGAAGAGAGTTCGCGGCGCGCGGTGCAAGGCTACGTGCAGGGCTTCAATGAGTATCTCGAAGAAACCGCTGTCGTTAACCTCGCCGCCGGAGAAGAGGGCTGCCAGGGTGCCGCGTGGGTGCGGCCGATCACTGCGCTCGACATGGGCAAAGTATTGCAAAAGCTCATCGTTCGCGGTAGCAGCGATCCGTTCGCGGAGTTCATTTTTGCAGCGCAGGCGCCGGTCACAATGGTAAACGCCAGCCAGAGAAAATTCAAAACAATCGTTAAGCGGCAACCGGCTCAGCTCCCGCTCAACGCTGCCGAGTTGCAGCAGGGCATTGCTGCCATGAGGCTGCCAAAGCCCGAGCAGCTCGGCAGCAACGGCTACGCGTTAGGCAAGGACGCAACCCAGAATGGCCGCGGTATGTTGCTCGGCAATCCGCATTTTCCGTGGCAGGGGTCTACCCGATTTTATATGCTGCACCTCACCATGGGCGATGAATACGATGTGTTCGGCGCGGCACTGCATGGCTTTCCGCTGGTTAATATCGGTTTCAACAAAGACGTAGCGTGGACGCATACAGTATCAACGGCCAGCCGATTCGTACTTTATGAGTTAAAGATTGACCCCAACGACCCGATGAAATACGAATTCGACGGCGAGCTGCGCGATATTACCAGCAAAACCATTAGCATCGACGTGCAGACCGACAGCGGTGTAGAACAGCAGCAGCATACGTTTTATTTTTCTCAGTTCGGCCCCATTATTGATCTCGGTTCGGTTAACCCGGCGCTAGGCGGCTGGCCCAACCAGTTGGGAACCGTGTTCGCCCTCAAGGATATCAACCTCGATAACTCACGCGGTTTTCTGCAGTGGGAAATGATGGGCAAAGCGAAATCTATCGCCGAGTTGCAGGAGGCGCTGCGGCCGATTGGCATCCCCTGGGCGAACACTATCGCCGCTGACCGCAACGGCACTGCTTTCTACGGTGACATTTCCGCAACGCCGCATCTGACTGAGGTGCAGCGCACGGCTTGTATTGTTGGCTTGGCTGCCCCCTTACTAACTGACTCTGGCCTGACCACGCTGGATGGCTCCAATCCGGCGTGTGAACTCGGCAGCGATGCCGGTACCGCGCCCGAAGTGTTTGGCTACGACAGTTTACCCAAACTTGTGACTACGGAGTACGTGGCCAATTCGAACGGCAGCTACTGGCTAAGCAAAGCCGACCAGCTGCTAACGGGCTTCCCGCAAATTATCGGTGACGAGGAGGTGGAACAAAGCATTCGCACGCGACTTGCCTTCGTGCAAATGGAGGAGCGTCTCGACGGCAGCGATGGCCTGGGTGCGCCTGGCTTTAACCTGGAAAACCTGCAGGCTATTATGTTTGGTAGTCGCAACCACGCGGCAGAGTTAACTAACGCCGATTTAGTCGCGCTGTGCAGCCTGGAGACCGACTGGTCGAGTTATTCGAGCAGCCCTGCCGCCGTAGCGGAGGCATGCGACATATTGGCGAATTGGGATACCCGGCACAATGTCGACAGCGTCGGCGGCCATGTGTTTTACGAGTTCTGGCAAATCGCCCGCGGCATTGAAAACCTTTGGGCCACAGCGTTTGACCCGGCCGATCCGGTGCATACGCCACGCGACCTGAATATCGCTGATGCCAGCGTTAGTGAGGCATTGAAGCAGGCGTTAGCCAACGGCGTACAAGTGTTGCTCGACAATAACATTGGGCTGGCGCAGCCCTGGGGCGAAGTGCAGTTCGAAGAGCGTGATGGTGAGCGCATTCCCATTCACGGCGGTTCAGACTCCATGTTGTTCAGCGTGATCGAATCTGATCTCGTGCCCAACGAAGGCTATAGCGCCATTACCGCCGGTAATAGTTATATGCAAACCGTCACCTGGGATGACAGCGAATGTCCAGATGCCGTTGCGCTGTTGAGCTATTCGCAATCCTCCGACCCGGCATCACCCTATTACGCCGATCAAACGCGACGCTATGCGTTAAAAGACTGGCTGGACGTGCCTTTTTGCGAGGCGGATATTGATGCTGCGCAAGTGGGGGCGACGCTGCAGCTCAGCGCCGAGGAGCTGCCGTAGTGTGCGCTGTGCGCGCGGCTGAAGAACGAGCGTACTAATATACCGAACAATTCGCGACTGAAGTCGCTCCTACAAATCTACCCTAAAAAATTGGGTATGCTTAACGCCGCACGAAGGGATTAAAAACCCGCATCAGCGGTCCGGTGAACTTGATCGGCGCGCTGCGGCTGGTCAGGCAAAAGCAGTCTTCATCCTGATTTGCTACCGGCTGATGATCTACCTGCTGGTTACACTCTATAAAGTCGCCGACCCGATAGCTGCCGCCGGCGTCGGAAAAGCCACCCTGTAACACCAGCGTAATCTCCTGGCCTCTATGCGTGTGTTTCGGCACCGCGCCACCGCGACGCATGCGAATCAGGGACACCAAATGCGATGGGTCGCCAATGTCGAGCTCGTGCGTTTTCAGTGTTTCCCCTAGCCCGCGCCAGCTAATGCTGTGTAAATCTCGCGGTACGAAGCTATCAAGCGCCGTCCGCTTGCCGCGTGCCACGTAGTGCTGGCTTGCAGCTGAGTCGTCATTTGTTATGCACTGCATTACCCGCGCGAACAGCTGGGGGCTGACGTCAGCAGCTTGTTGCTGTTCCATCAACACCGCGCCAAGCGTCGTCATGTCCTGCAGCTCGCGGTGGCACAGCTGGCAATGCTCCAGGTGCGCAGTCACGCACAGCGCTGGACCAAAGCTCATATTGCCGGCCGAGTAGTCAGCCAGCAACGATTTGTCGGGGTGGTACGCTATCATTGATGTTGCTCTTTCAAAACCAGTTTCAATCGTGCCATGGCCAGGCGCACACGCGATTTAACGGTGCCTAGCGGTATATCGCACTCAGCGGCAATTTCGCTCTGCGACTTGCCTTCCATGTACATTTTTTGCAGCATCAGCGACTGCTCGCTGGGAACGCTACCGAGCGAGCCGCGAATAGTTTCTTCTATGCGTTTCTGCTGCAGGGCGGCAAAGGGTTCGGTATCCTCGGCCGTGAGCCACAAATCATCGGTGCTAACGTTGGATTGATGCTTGGCGTGGCGGCGTAATATATCTATTCGCGTATTTCTCGCTATGGAAAAAATCCATGCCGACAGGTTAGCCTTGCTGGCGTTGTAAAGGCTGGCGCGCCGCCAGACTTTGATCATCGTTTCCTGCACAACTTCATCGGCAATTTCACCTGAGCCCGCTATTCCGCTTTTAGACAGCGCGTAGGCCTTGAGCTGTGGCGCAAAATGCTGAAATAATTCGGCGAAAGCTTTTTTGTCCTCACGGTCGGCCACTGCGGAAATTAATTCGTTCCAGCGGCTGTCGGCTGCGCTATCAGACATCGAGTACCTCGTTCCATTTAACGTTGGAAAAGGACATATCTTAGACTGCTTCACTGCATTGCTGCCAGATTTCATACGCTTAATTAAAACATTAATTTGATCATAAGAACTTGCAGGGGTTACGTAATGGATGCAACATCGGATCAGCGCATCGCTGCGCTGCCAGTTGCGTAAAAGCAGCTGTTCGCACTGGCACAACCATTTGCAATGCAGGAGTATTTGTAACCGATGCAGTTAGTCTGGTTTAGAAACGATTTACGCACGCTAGACCATAGCGGTCTCAGCGCGGCGGCCGCCACCGGCGAGCCGGTGATCGCCCTGTTCGTCACTACCGAAAAGCAGTGGGCGCAGCAGCACATGGCCGACTGCAAACGCAACCTGATATACGCTCAGCTTGCCGATTTGTCGACCCAGTTAGCAAAGTTGAATATCCCGCTACTGGTCGACCCGGCCGACAGCTATAGCGATTCGCTAGCCTGCGTGCAGGAACGCTGCCAGCAGTTCGACGTTGGACAAGTTCATTTCTGTTACGAGTACGAGCTGAACGAGGTGCGCCGCGACGAGCAACTGGTCGATATGCTGCAGCAAGCGGGCGTGCAGCCATGTGGTTATCACGATTCGCTAATTTTTAAGCCCGGGCAAGTCATGAAACCCGACGGCTCTCCCTACAGCGTGTTTACGCCATTCAAGAAAAAATGGCTGGCCAGCTTGCGACAGCATTTGCCGGCCTGCCAGCCCCGCGTGAAACCACGTTCTGAGCACGCTGTGAATGCATCGACTGCGCCGGAGTTTGCTGACAGCAGCGTATGGCCCGCCGGCGAACAACACGCGCTGGCGCAGCTGCGCAAATTTTGCCGCAAGCAGGTCGCTGAATACGATAAGCAGCGCGATTTTCCAGCATTGGACGCGACCAGTCGCCTGTCGCCTTATCTCAGCATTGGTGTTATTAGCCCGCGGCAGGCATTGCAGCGCCTGCTGGCCGAACAGGGCGATGCAGTGTTCGCCAGCGGCAGCGGCGCGGGAGTTTGGCTGAGTGAACTTATCTGGCGCGAGTTTTATCGTCACCTCAGCAGCTTTTACCCCGAGCTAAGCAAAGGGGCCTGCGTCAAAAAAAAATATGAAAAACTGCGTTGGCGTAATGACAACGAGGAATTCCAGGCCTGGTGCGAGGGGCAGACCGGTTACCCGATTGTCGACGCCGCCATGCGCCAACTCAATCAAACCGGTTGGATGCACAATCGCCTGCGCATGATCGTCGCCAGCTTTTTGATTAAAGATCTGCAGATAGACTGGCACTGGGGCGAGCGTTATTTTATGCAGCAGCTAATCGACGGTGACTACGCGGCGAATAACGGCGGCTGGCAGTGGAGTGCGTCGACAGGCCATGATGCCGCTCCTTATTTTCGTATTTTCAACCCTACCACGCAGGGCGAGCGGTTCGACAAGGCGGGCGAGTTCATTCGCAGCTTTTGCCCGGAGTTAAGCGACGTACCGGATAAGTACATTCATAAACCGCACGACTACAGTAAGAAAAATGATGTCAAACTGGACTACCCGCAGCCCGTGATCGACCACAAGCACGCACGTGAGATCACCTTGGCCATGTATCGCGCGGTTGAGTAGGCTGATCCAGCACAGTGAACGCTGCGTAGCGTCGCCGATGAACAATTATGTTCATTCTTACATGCGCGGCGTAATCCTATGAATGTGCTTATTGTTGGCGGCTCAGGTGGTATTGGTAGTGCATTGGTAGCAGCGCTGTGCGCACGCGACGGCGTTGACTCGGTGACCGCCACCTATCATCGCAACCCTTCGCAGTTCGCCCATGCCAAGCTGCAGTGGCAGCCGCTTGATGTCAGCGACGAGGCGGGCATAAAGGGGTTGTTTGCCAGCCTGCCGCCACAGGATTACCTCATCAACGCCGCCGGCTTGTTGCACGCCACCGACGCCCAGCCGGAAAAAACCATTACCCGCTTCAACCCTGAGCTGTATATGCGCAGCATGCAAATCAACGCGCTGCCCAGTTTGTTACTGGCGAAGTACGCGCGACCGTTGTTGAAAGACAGCGCGCGCTCGGTGTTCGCAGTGGTTTCGGCTAGGGTGGGTTCTATAGAAGAGAATCGGTTGGGCGGCTGGTACAGTTATCGCAGCTCTAAAGCCGCGCTGAACATGGCGCTTAAAACACTCAGTATTGAATGGCAGCGCTCCTTGCCCAACTGCGCAGTGGCGGCGCTGCATCCTGGTACGACCGATACGGCTTTGTCAGAGCCCTTTCAGGCAAATGTTGCGGCAGAGAAGTTGTTCAGCCCCGCGCAAACCGCCGAGTATTTGTTAACGGTGATCGACAAACTGCAGCCTGCAAACAGTGGCCGCTTTTGGTCTTGGGATGGCAGCGAGTTGCCTTGGTAAGCCGCCGGCGCGTAGGGTCGAATTTATTCGACCGCTGAGGCTGGCAACAGTGTTTTCGGTCGAATAAATTTTACCCTACACGGTTTAGAAAGGAAGTGCCATGCAGATACCGCTCGTCCTTGCGGAAGCGGCTTCAGTAGCCAATGGGAAACACCTGCAAGGGCAGCGCTAAAGCACCTGCTCAATAGCCTGGCGCAGCTCGCTGCTCTCCGGCGTCACCTTACTGTCAAAATGACTGACTACCGTACCGTCGCGATCAACAAGATACTTATTAAAATTCCAGCTTGGCTGCTCGGTTCTGGTGGCTAGCTCGCGGAACACCGGGTTGGCATCATCGCCACGTACTTTGCTGGGTGCCAGCATGGTAAACGTCACGCCGTTATTGACGTAGCAAATTTTCGCCGCTTTGCTCTCATCGCCAGCTTCCTGGTTGAAATCATTGCTGGCGAAACCGACCACGACCAAGCCCTGCGCCCGATATGTTTGATAAACCGCCTCCAGCCCTTTGAACTGCGGAGTGAAACCGCAGTGGCTGGCAGTATTAACGATCAGCATTGGCTTGCCAGCAAACCGATCACACAGGTTAACCGAGTCTTTGGAATGCAGTGCGCGCAACGAGTGATCCAGATACCCCGGGCAGCTTGCCAGCAGTTGCTGGCTAAACAAAAAAGCGGCGCATAAAACAAGCAGTCGGTACATGGGGTTTAATCTCCAGTAGTTAATAGCTTTTGCTACGCTCGCCGCATATCAATGGTTCACCTATTTCAACCCAGTTCATCAGACACAAGATCTTTTATCGCCGGGTTGCGGCGACGCCGGGTTTTTCTTGGGATCATGCCACGCATTGATTCCAATTTACCGAAACACAGCAGTTTGTCATGCGGCTCAAGCACCCGATCGTAGCGCGGGTTGGGGATCACTTTAGCATCGCGATATAAGGTTAATACGTTAATGTCTTTTTCTATCAGCTCAGTTTCCTTGATCTGCATCCCCACAAAATGCGACCCCTCGGGCACGTAGACCTCGCTCACACCATAGCCTTTGCTAACCGTCAGGCGTTGACGTATGTCAATTTCAGGAAAGTCGACCTGTGCTGCAATGTAGTCAATCACCGCGCCAGCTATATCCAGGCCGGTGCAGGTCTCAATGCCTTCCAGACCGGGCGACGAGTTCACCTCCATAATCTGCGGCCCATTCTTACCCTCCAGCATATCAACGCCGGCCACCCGCAGCCCCAAAATCTGCGCCGCGCGTACTGCCGTTTCGCTGTATCTTTCGTCCAGTTCGACCGCCTCGGCAATGCCGCCGCGGTGTACATTGCTGCGAAACTCCTGGCCCTGCGCCACGCGCCGCATGGCTGCCACGACCCGGTCGCCAACCACGAAAGCGCGAATGTCCTTGCCTTTGCTTTCGGCGACAAATTTTTGTATCAGCACGTTTTGTTTCTGGCTTTGCAACAGTTCGATAATCGATGCGGCGGCGCTCAATGACTCGGCCAGCAATACGCCGATGCCCTGCGTTCCCTCGATAAGTTTAATAACCACTGGCGCGCCTCCGACGCGTTCTATTGCCGGCATGACGTCTTTCCTGTCACGCACAAACGTCGTTCTCGGAATGCCAATATGATGCCGGCTTAAAATTTGCAAGCTGCGCAGTTTGTCGCGCGAATTGATGATGCCGTGTGCGGTGTTGGCGCAAAACACATCCATTTCCTGAAATTGGCGCACGACGGCGGTGCCGTAATAAGTGATGGACGCGCCGATGCGGGGCAACACCGCATCGTAACTGCTCAGCGATTTTTGTTGGTAGTATAGGTCCGGAATGCCTTGTTGCAGGTCAATCGCAAATTTCAGCGTGTTTAACACCTTGACTGTGTGGTCGCGTTGCAGCGCCGCTTCTTTCAGGCGGCGGGTGCTGTAAGAGTTGGGACCGCAAGAGAGTATCGCGAGCTTCATAGTAAATTCCTTGGGTTATGCGTCGATTTCGGCGCAGCGTAACCTATTTGCGCAACGGCGGATAGATGATCGACGCAGTGGCGAGCAGGCACGGCCTGTTAACTGTGATGAATAGTCGCGCCCAACCGCAGTTTGCAGGATAATTGCTGGCTTAACTCCAGATTAATGCAGCGCATGCTGCGGTCGAGACCAAATAGTTATGAATGAGTTACTGACCTTTGGGTGGCGCGAATGGGTAACCTTGCCTGAGTTAGGGCTGCCACAGCTTAAAGCTAAAATTGACACAGGGGCGCGCACGTCGGCGCTACACGCGTTTGATGTGCGCGAACTGTGGGAAGAGGGGGTGCAGCGAGTTGAATTTCGCATCCACCCACGCCAGCGTGATAATGCAACCGAGGTCGTGTGCCGGGCCAACGTCGTAGACCAGCGCACGGTTACCGATTCGGGCGGACATAAAGAAGAGCGTTGGGTTATTCAAACGCTGCTGACAATTGGCGCGCATTCCTGGCCGATCGAGATGACCTTGACCGCCCGCGATGATATGCGCTTTCGCATGCTGCTGGGTCGTAATGCCTTGCGGCAGCGGGCGCTGGTTGACTCTTCGCGCTCCTACCTCGTCGGCAAAAAGAATCGCAGGAAAAAGCGCAAACTGAGCGAAACCCAGTCTACAGCCTAGTCTGCAGAGAGTGGCGCTCAGTTAACGAAAAGCCCGTCAATTCGTAGGCTTCACCGTGCGTACGTAGTCGAGTTAGCCAGATCCTGGCAGTGAGAAGTACGCAGAACGCGATTAACATGACGCGTGCGCACGGCACAGCCTACGGCTTAACGCTTTTCTGACTCGCAGCGTCAACCAACTGCACTTCAATCGGTTTTGCATCGAAGTGCAGGTCGCGCTGCGGGAAAGCCATTTCGATATTGTGCGCACGGAACTCGTGGTTAATTCTGCTGCGCATTGAATGACTTACCAGTACCTTGTCGGTCATGCTCTGCACAAACACGCGCAGTTCGAAATTCAGGGTGCTGTCGGCAATGTCCATAAACAGGGCAGCGGGTGGCGGATCTTGTAATACCCTGGAATCAGCCGCTGCGATTTCCAGCAGCAGCTTTTCTACCAAATCGGTATCTGTGTCGTATCCCACGCCAACGCAGATTATCGCTCGCGTGGTTGGATCGGTCAGCGTCCAGTTGACCAGCTGCTCGGTAATAAAGGTCTTGTTCGGGACGATGATTTCGCGCCGATCCCAGTCAACGATTGTGGTCGCACGAATACGAATTTTGCTAACAGTGCCCGACTGACCACCCACCGTGACCGTATCGCCAATACGAATGGGACGCTCGAACAGAATAACAATACCCGACACGAAATTGGCAACAATTTCCTGCAAGCCAAAACCCAGGCCGAGACTCAGCGCGGCAATCAGCCACTGTAGCTTTGACCACTGCGCGCCGAGTAGCTGTAACGCAACAATGGTGCCGGTGATCACGATGATATAGCGCGACATGGTGGTGAAGGCGTAGTTGGTGCCGCTTTCGAATGACATGCGGCTGAGTACGGCGACTTCCAGCAAACCGGGAATGTTGCTTACCGCCAGGAAAGTGATCACTACGGTGGTGACGGCCAGCGACAGGTCCCACAAGGTGATATCTACCGCGAATGGCGCATTGTCGACCAGCTCTTCAATTTGCCACAGTTCGATTGTGTCTAATGATTTGAAGGCCGGAAAAAAACCTGACCAAACATTCCACAACAGCAGTCCAAGTATTACCACAGCCGCTGTTTTGAGCAGCACGCGCGTCTGCTGGCTCACGGTTTGCAAATCTATTTCCTGCAAATCGACGCTGGTAGGCACGCCCTCGCCGGCGGCCTCGGCCGCTTCGCGGTCTTCGCTTTTGGCCAGCGCGGCGGCGCGCTTGGCACGTACCTGTTCCAGCGCCAGGCGACGCTCGCTCATGCCAAACTCGCGTTGCGCCAAATGGTATAACAGCAACACTGCCAGCGCGGCCAGCATCGAATTCAGCAGGTAGGCATCGAGCTTTACGGCGGTGTAGTGATACCCGTAAATAGACAGGGCGGCGATAAACAGCGGTAGCAACACCACCAGTGGAAACAGCACATAGCGAACATGCCAGCGCTGCGCCGCGGTTTCGATATCGCCGCGAAGGAATAATCTGCGCCCAGGGTTCAATACCCGGTAGGCAAACGTCGCTATAACCAGCGTTGCGGCAACGAAGGCTATGCGGCCAAGGCTATCTCTGATTGGCGCAGTACCCCGCGCCTCGATTAGCAGATTGACTAAAATGGCTGGAAGAAACACCGCCATAAACCACGGCAAATGCTTTTTTAATGCCTGTACGGTGGGCTGATGCCAATGAAAATGTAATTCTCCCAGGCCATTTTTACGCAAGCATTGACGCACGAATTCAAGGATCAGAAGTACTAAAGCGGCGTCAATCAGCGCGTCCGACAGCGCGCCCGAGAATGTGCCCTGATCATGCATCAGACGCGCCAGCGCAACGATGGCCAGTGGGCCTGGCAACGCAAATATCAGCGTCGACAGCATGGCAAGCGGTGTCAATGAGCTGTGATCGCGGTTGACTTTGCCCACCCGGTCTTTCATGCCGGCTAGCACGGCTATCATCGCAGGCCTGCGGCGCAGCATTAAAAAAGCCAACCCGGCGGCGATTAACGCCGAGCCTGGAAAACGTTTTATGCGGCGTACCATCGTAGCGGCTACCTCTTCCCAAACGTAGGGGTCAAGCAGCCAGGCCAGCGAAGTGCCCAGTCCAGACAGCGTGCCCAGGCCCATTGCATTGGCGCTCGGCATCCACAGCAGATGTTGGTCCAACAGGTTTGCATATTTCTGACTTTGGTCTATCAGCTCGCGGCGGTTGGCCGTGAGGCTGCTTAAGTCGTCGATATAGCTTTCGTACGCCTCCGACAATTTATTTAAGATAGCATCGCGATTGTTCAGCAATTCTTTGATAATAATTTGGCGCTCTGGCGTCATAGCGGCGTTGGGGTCCAGGTTCAACTCTTCTTCCAGCGCGGCTGGCTCGCCTGGTGCGTCGGGGTCTTGCAGTTCATCGAGCTGAAACTGCGCCAGCCGGCTTTGGGTTAACGCCTTCTCGTGTGCCTTGAGTTCACGACGCGTCTCGTCAGTGTTTATCAGCAGGTCGCGTTGTTTGCGCAGCGCGGCACCAAATTCGGGCGAGGCGTCGAGGTGGGCAATTTCAAGTTGTTCGGCGAGGCTTTTGTACTTATTCTCAAGGTGTTTCGCGCTGCGGTCGGCATGCTCATTTTCGCGAATGATTGCATCGTGACTGGTCACCAACTTGGAGAGCTCTTCTGCGCGCTCGACGTTGCGCTGTGCCAGCGCAACAATCACCTCGGGTTCCGCCGCCAGCGCGTGCAGGGTTTGCCGCGCGTCAACCAGTGTTTGATCGGCTTCGTTTTGGCGGTGGTCGGCTACCAGCGCACGCAGGCTGACGATGCGCTTCTCGGTGTCTGCCGTCTGTTTTGCCAACAGCTTTTGCTCGGCTTCCAGCAGCGACATGCGCGCGCTGCGGCTGAGTAAGCGCTGCTCCAGCTTGTCGATCCGTGCTTGCTGTAAATGCCGGGTTACTGTTGCGAGGATCGTTTGCGCGTCTTGCGTCTCGGCCGCTTTATCACTGTCGACGCTGCCGGTTTCGGCCTGTTCACGGGCTTTTGCCAGCGCTGCCGGAATATCGTAGGATTTTTCATTTTTGCGCTGGTTATCGATTTCCGCGCTGCGTTTTCTCAGCGCCGCCAGCGCGATCTCTTCCTGAGTTAACATCGCTTCGAGTTCGCTTAGCGGTTTGTCTGACAGGTTAGCCGGCAGCTTGGTAACGGTAAACTCTTCCGTACTTTTGCGGAACGCTGCCTCCTCAAGCGGTGCCTTGCGCAGGGCCTCAGTATATTCCTGTGCCTGCTTCTGCTGTTTAGCGAAAGCTTTGTTACGCTTTAGCGCCAGCTCCAATAGTTCGATGGTTTCTGCTTTTTCGGTGTCACTAAGCTTACTGTCCTTGTCGACTCGTGCAATGCGTTTTTCGAGCTCGGCATTGTCGAAAATGGGTAGATCTTCTTCCTCGGCGTAGCTTGTAGAAACCATGCCGACGCATAAGGCGCATAACATGCAGCAGCAAAAAAAATACTGTAGCCGGCGCTGCCAGTAGCGCCATGATTGTTGCGGCATTAAAACCACTTAAACACCCTGAATAAAATTATTTGTATTATCACTAAAACGGACAGAGCCGTCGCAAATTCCCAAAATGCCAGCGGATTTTCCACGCCCGGCATGCCGCCAATATTGATACCAAACAGACCGGTAAGAAAGCCCAGCGGTAAAAAGATCGCCGTGACAACCGAAATGACGTATAGATTACGATTGAGTTTATCGCTGAGGATATTGACTATTTCATCCTTCACGATTTGCGCCCGTTCGCGTATGGCATCCAGGTCTTCCACATAGCGGGTCACCCGGTCGTGGCTCTCCTGCAGGCTGCGCCGGTTCTGGATCGACAGCCAGTCAACTTCTGCCAGCCGCAGCTTACCGATGGCTTCACGTTGTGGTGCAATATAGCGGCGAAACAGTATGGCTTTCTTGCGCACCTCGGTTATATTTTTGCGTAAGGTTGCATCGGCCGAATCGATCAGCCGTTCTTCAATGTTATCGGTATCGTCGTCTAACTGTCCCAGCACCGGGTCGATGCGTTCCAGCAGCCGGTTACATAGCAGCGACACAATTGAGCCAACATCTTTAGGCCCTTTGCCGGCACGCAAGCGTGCAGCGATGTCTTGCACGGTTTTGAGCATGCGATAGCGCACACTGATAATGCGATTCGCACTTATCCACAGGCGGATGGCGACCATATCTTCCGCATGCTCGTTGTCATTCAGGTTCACGCCGCGCAGAGTGAGCTGCACCTGGCCGTCGAGCTCGACCGCACGTGGCCGGGCATCGCGGTCAAGCATGGCATCAACAGTTGCCTGGTCGATTCCAGCAGCACACTGCTTGATCAACTTGGCCGTACCGGCTACGCCGGCATCGAAGTGCAGCCAGTGTGGCGTGCTGTCAGCCTGCAGAGCTTCTGCCAGCGTCATGTCACGGCCACCACCACGGCCGTCCAGCTGCAGCGCAAACAGTAATGGCTCAGTGTCGTTCATAGTGCTTCCCTTCGTCTAGTGCTGCAGCAGAGGATTTCTTAAAGCGGCCAAATATTAACATTCTTAGTGCAGCACACCTGCCGCTCACTCAACAATGATAGTTGAGGCCTTATAGACTTGCACTAGCGACTCGTTATAGTTGTGTGGTCCATCTTTGCCTGGCAGGCGTAAGCCGAGGCAATCATCTGACGAAAATCCACAGGACACTACTGACGAAAATCCACAGGACACTACGCTAATGCCGGAAGGTCCGGAAATCAGGCTGGCCGCAGATAAAGTGGCTGCGGTGCTGGAGAACCAGCAAATCGAGTTGGTAGAGTTCGGCCTGCCACCGCTGCGCCGCTATGAGGAGGTACTGCAGGGTGCTACCGTCTCGCGCATAGAAACCCGCGGCAAAGCAATGTTGACGCACTTTGACCACGGTATGACGATTTATTCGCATAATCAGCTGTATGGCTTATGGAAGATTGCCAGGCGTGGCACGCTGCCCCATAGCAATAGATCGCTGCGGCTTGCGCTACACACCGCTACGCACAGCGCGCTGCTTTACAGCGCTTCTGACATCAGCGTGTGGCACACAGACAGCTTGCACGAGCATCCATTTCTGGCCCGCATAGGCCCCGATATTCTCGATGCCACTTTAAGTTGGCAGTCGATTGCCGCCCGCCTGCAGGAAAAGCGCTTCGCTGGCCGCAGTCTGGCTGCGCTGTATCTCGACCAGCAGTTTCTAGCCGGTGTCGGTAACTATCTGCGTGCCGAGATATTGTTTTTTGCCGGCTTGAATCCGCTAGCCAAACCCGCGGTGCTGACTCGCGGCCAGCGCGGCGAATTGGCTCGCGCCAGCCTCAGCGTCAGCCACCGCAGCTATGCAACCAAAGGTCTGACCAATAAGCCAGCTCTGGTTCGCTTGCTGCGTGCTAAAGGCCTGAGCCACGCGCAGCTGCGCTTTGCGGTATTTGGGCGGGACGGGCGCGAGTGCTACGACTGTGGTACAACAATTGTGCGTGCGAGTGCTAATTCACGCCGCTTGTATTTTTGCCCCGTTTGTCAGAGTGTGCCCACTGTATAGAATAGGGTTAAATCAATGCTACTGCGTTAACAATTAGCGCGGCTGCTGCCCCAAACGAGTAACCCATTATGAAATTTACCTATCACGCCGCCATGTGCCCGATTGAACAGTATGAGCCGCTGGCGATTGCCGTCGAGCAGGCCGGCTTCGATGGCTTCACTTTTCCCGACAGCATTTGTTATCCAAAAGAAGGCACCGATTGCTACCCCTATAACGACGATGGCACGCGTGAGTTCCTCGATGGCGTACCCTTTATCGAGCCCTTCGTGATCATTCCCTACCTGGCGGGCATTACCCGCAAGCTGCGCTTTACCACGTCGGTTTACAAGCTTGCCGTACATCAGCCGGTGGGCTTGGCTAAACAGTTGACCAGCCTCGCGGTGATGATCAACAACCGTCTGGGCTTTGGCGTCGGCATTAGCCCGTGGCCCGAAGATTTTATGGCCATGCAGATTCCGTGGGAGCGGCGTGGCAAGCGCATGGATGAGATGATGGAAATCGTCAACGGCCTGATGAGTGGCGAGTACTTTGGTTACGACGGTGAAATTTTTCAGATTGAGCCGTTGAAGCTTTGCCCGGTGCCAAGCGAAAGAGTGCCGCTGCTAGTGGGCGGTCATGCCAAACCGGCGCTGCGCCGGGCGGGCAAGCTGGGCGATGGCTGGATTTCCGCCGGCTCCAGTTTTGAGGAACTGCAGCGTATGATAGCAACCATCAACGGATTCAGGCGCGAGTATCAGCGAGATCATCTGCCGTTTGAAGTTCACGCCATGACTGAGGGCGCTTTCAGCGTGGAAGGATTGCGTAAACTTGAGGGTATTGGCGTCACCGAAGTGATTATCGGTTTCCGCAATCCCTATGACGGCAAGCCGGACACCCAGAGCGTTGCAGAGAAGGTCGGTATGTTGCACGGGTATACCGAAAATGTCATGCGGCCCTACCGTGAGAATAAATAGCCGTGTCGCAGTCAAACCCAAGCGCCCTGAGTGCAAAAATTCTGTCGCGCTGTTGTGAGAGAAATTTGTGAGAGAAACAACTGCAAGGCATAAAAAAGGGCGGACTACGCTTGCGCTAATCCGCCCTAAAAAAACTTCGCGCCAGGCGCAAAGCAGAAGATTCAGGCATTCTCCTATCTTCTGATGACTCCAGCGGCAAATTGCTGGATGTTCTCAATTTTTTGCTCCAGCGTACGCGTATCGGGTTTACCGTCATAGATGTTGTGGAAACCGACATAAGCCAAATCCACACCGACTTCTTCAAGTTTCTCAACGCCGCCAGGCGCGAAGGCTGCCGCACCGGTGGAGTGGATTTCAAACGGTAAATGGTCGCGCTGGTATTGTTTGCGAAGCTCATGCAGCTGCCTGATCATTTTCTTCAACTCGTCCAGGTCGCCGCCTGCGGCTACCCAGCCGTCGCCGATTCTGGCAGCGCGTTGCAGCGCTGGTTCGGAGTGTCCGCCGAGGAGGATGGGCACACGCTTGGATGGCACCGGGCAGAGTTTTATTTCGGGGATGGACATGAGTTCGCCCTCGTAGCTGAAATATTCGCCAGACATCAAGCCATTGATGATTTCAACCATTTCGTCCATGCGCTTGCCGCGTTGTGCCCAGGGAATTTGGCAGGCATCGAAGTCTTCTTGCCACGGGCTTAGGCCAACGCCTAATTTGATGCGGTTATTCGAAATAACGGCCAGGCTGGTGAGCATTTTCGCTACGATGACTGGTTGCCTTACTGGCAGTTTCACCACGGCTGTGGTGAATTCAATTGTTTCGGTCACAGCCGACAGGCGCGCCATTTGAATAAAGGGGTCGATAAACGGCAGGCCTTCGAGGAAACTATTGCTGCCGTCAGCATTGTAGGGATATTTGCTGGCGCACTCTTTTGGGTAGCAGATACTGTCAGGCAGCGTTATCGCATCATAACCTGCCGCTTCGGCCGCTCGCGCTATCGGCACGACGTGGTCATTGGGTTCTGCGGAAATGCTAAGCGAAAACTTCATGAATTTCTCCTTATTTGAGTGTCAGTCAATACTAGCCTGAGATTTACCTGTGGCCAGTACGCAACGGTTCGATCATACATACAAAAAAGCCCATAAAACAGGATTTACTTGCTAGTCAAATGGCCGCCAGGTGGTGCGGCCGCTAGAATGCGGGTGATCTTCTCGTCAAGCCGATACGTAGAGCCACAGTAACTTTCAGGAAAATAATATGCGCATAACCAGCGAGCAATTTTCAGCATTGGACAAGGCTTATCGCGCCTTGTTGATTAACAGTTTGTCGGGCTTCAAAAGCGCCAATCTCGTTGGCACAGCAGACCAGCACGGTCAACAAAATCTCTCTATGGTCAGTTCGGTCTTTCACCTGGGGGCGCACCCGCCGCTGGTTGGCATGATCATGCGGCCAGCGTCGGTGCCGCGTCATACACTGGAAAATATCATCGCCACCGGTTGCTATACGATTAACCATATACACCCGGAGATAGTTGAAGCGGCCCATCAGACCGCCGCACGTTATGCTAAGGCCGTTTCCGAGTTTGACGCCGTTGGTCTGACGCCAGAGGCTTCCGCCGTATTGTTTGCCCCCTACGTAGCCGAAAGCCGGTTAAAGTTTGGCGTCGAACTGACCAGTCAGCAGGAGTTGGAAGCCAACGGCACTGTGCTGGTCATTGGTAAAATTGTGGAGCTGCTGGTAGATGACAAGGTGGTGCAGCCCGACGGCTACGTCGACATCGAAGCGCTGCAGTCAGTGGCGGTAACGGGCTTGGATAGTTACCACACAACGCAACGCCTGAGTCGTCTGAGTTACGCGAAGCCGGCCAAGCCATTAACCCGTTTAGCCGTTGACGGCAGCGTGTTGGTCGATGCAAACGGCAGCCATTAGCGCGCTAAATCGTTAGAACCCGCCCGAAAACCAGCTGGCAGAAAACCTGTTTTCGCGACTGAAGTCGCGCCTTCAAGTAAGTGTGACGTCTGTAGGAGCGACATTAGTCGCGAATGACTTGCCAATGTGTGTTCCTGGAGGAGGTGCTATAGCGCATCAATGTCGGCGAGATAACTCTCTGCCCGCTCAAGCGTTGCCTGCCTTTTTGCTTCATCCTGCTTATCCCAGTTGCGGTATACCATACCGATGCGTGGGTTCGCAGCCAATTGCTCTCTGTGCTGCTGCATGAAGCGCCAGTATAAGCTGTTGAACGGGCAGGCCTGCTCGCTGTCCTTCTGTTTCACGTCGTAATGACAGTGTTTGCAATAGTCACTCATTTTGTTGATGTAATTACCGCTGGCGGCATACGGTTTGGTAGCAATAATGCCGCCGTCGGCGAACTGACTCATGCCACGCGTGTTGGGCATTTCCACCCACTCGATCGCGTCCACATAAATGCCGAGATACCAGGCATCGACTTGCGTCGGGTGGATGCCGGTCAGCAGGCAGAAGTTGCCGGTAATCATCAGCCGCTGAATATGGTGCGCATAGGCGTAGTGCAAAGACTGTGAAATAGCCTGCCGCATGCAGGCCATTTTGGTTGCCCCACTCCAGAAAAATTCGGGCAGGTCACACTTGGCAGCCAAGTTATTGCGCTCGGCATAGGCGGGCATATTTGCCCAGTAAACGCCGCGCATATACTCGCGCCAACCGAGAATTTGCCGAACAAAACCCTCTACCTGGGCGATGTCTACCTGCGAGTCCTCGGCGTTGAAGGTTGCAAGTGCGGCGTTGATGACCTGCATAGGGTGCAGCAGCTTGGCGTTTAGCGCGAAGGACAGACGTGAATGGAACAGGCTCCAGCTATGCTCGCTGTTGGCTGTCATCGCGTCTTGAAAGCGGCCGAATAACGCCAGGCAATGATGGCAAAAATAATTGAGTAATTCCTGCGCCTGGGCGCGAGTGACTGGCCACAGCAAGTGCTGGTCGCAGTCGCCGAAATGGCTGACCTGGTGTTTCTCCAGTCTTGCTAAAATATGGCCGACCGGATTGCTGAAAAGCAGTGGCTCGGGAATACGCCTTAGGTCAGCAGATTTCAGCTTATTTCTGTTGTCGGCGTCGTAATTCCAGCGGCCACCGGTAGGTTTATCGTCTTCCATCAATATCGCAAAGCGCATGCGCATCTTGCGGTAGAACGTTTCCATGCGGCTATGCTGGCCGTGCTCGAAGTAGTGGTTAATTTCGTCGAAGGGCAGCAGGAAGTGCTCGCTGTCGCATTGCCTAACGGTTATGTTCTTGTGTGACGCGAAGTGCGATGAGAGTTGTCGTCCAAGGTGCTCAAGCTGTTGCAGCAGTCGGTATTCGTCCGGGCGCTGATATTCAAACGTTGAAACGTCGTGGCGGCGGCACAGGCTGGTTAGCAGGTCGGGCAAATCGGCGTGTTCGCTGCTGTCGTCCAGAGTGAGATACAGTACCCGATGCCCGGCCTTCTCCAGGGCGGTAGAGAACGCTTCCATCGCCGCGAAGAAAGCGCACAGCTTCTGTACGTGGTGTTTGACGTAATCTGTCTCCTGGCGCAGCTCGGCAATAACGTAGAGCACGCCAGCGTCGCGTTGCCGATACCAGGAATGGCCGGCATTGAGCTGGTCGCCCAATATCAGTCGCAGAGTATGAGTCTTATCCACCGTGTGCAGATTCCGGGTGTACGCTTACTGGTCTGGCATGATCGGCCAGTCGGCGGCATCGACCGAGTCCAACTGCTGATCGCCTAAATGACCTTCCCACTTTTGAATAAAAACGCCATCGGGGTCGTATTGTTTGGTCTGCTTTTCCAGGTCAAAGTGACGCTTGCCGCGTGGGTCAGGTCCAACCCCGGCAAGGTATTGCCAGTTGCCCCAATTGTTCGCCACATCATAGTCGATAAGCTGCTGCTCAAAATAAGCCGCGCCGCCGCGCCAGTCGGAATCCAGTTCGTTGACTAAACAGCTGGCTACAATCTGGCGACCGCGGTTAGCCATATAGCCGGTGGCGTTAAGCTGCTTCATACAGGCGTTGACGATAGGGTAGGGCGTGTTACCGGCACACCACTTGCGATAGCGCTCGGGATAGTAGCCGGTAGATGGCTTACGCCGCTTGCCGCCGCTGAACAGAAACAAATGCTTGGCGTGGCAGTGCGCGTACCACTGAAAATAGTCGCGCCACAGCAATTCAAAGTATATCCAGTAAGTGGATTTGTTAGCCGAGAATTGCTGCTCGTAGGCGCGTAACTGCTGCATAATATAGCGTGCCGAGAGACTACCGTTCGCCAGCCACGGCGACAGCTTGGTGGAGTTTTCCCAGCCCTCCAGCGCATTGCGCACTTCCTTGTAGTTGCTGGCGAGCTGCTCGGCAAAATACCAGGAGATATGCTTTAAGGCGGCAATTTCACCACCCGAAAAAGTGGTGTCGCTGTTTTGCAGGGGCGGCAAATCGGCGTCAGTCAGGGCGCTGCCGCGCGGCGCGGGTGGCAGATAGTCCGGTGCTGGCAGCGGTTGTGGCAGGGGTAGGTGTTCCACTGTTTTGCGAAAATCGGTATAAGTGGCGGGCAGGTCACGCAGCTCAAACGGCAAGTCGTCAAGGTCGAACAAGGTATGCGAATCTTGCTGTACGAATTGCAGCATAGGATAACGCTGAGCCAGGGTTTGCCAATCCCGATTGAGATAATAGTCTGCAGTTCTACTGCGATAGACGCGCGCTACATCGTGTTGCGTAATCAGCTGGGCGATGGCGTCCAGCGGTTGTTGATAAGCAATCAGCAGGTGCTGATCATGCTTTCTCAACCTGGCGTCCAGCGCCCGCAAGCTTTCGACCAGGAAGCGCCAACGGTGATTAGCAATACGATTGTGGGTGTGACGATTTGGCGCAAACCAGCGCGGGTCAACACAGTACACGCACAGCAACTTATCAGCCTGCTGCGCGGCCTGGTGCAGACTGGCGTTGTCGTGCATTCTCAGGTCATTAGCGAACCAATAGAGCGCAACATTGGCCATTGTTAGTTTACTCCAGGCAGCTTACGAGCCAACCAGTACAGCAGCGGCAGCATCAGCCCCCACAGCAGCGCGAGGCTGCAGATAAATACCGGCATGGCAACACCGGCTTCAGCGGCACCGAGCCGAACCGCCGTCCAGTAGGCGAAGGGGCCAGATACAGCACCCACCAGGGCCGAGAACAGCACTCTCTCTCTGAGCAGGGCGAGGCTGTGATTGAGCGTGCTGGCTAACATGGGCCACAGCGCGCCCATCCACAGCACGGCGCTGACGTCGGATGCAGCCGGCTGCAACAGCCCCGAGCCTACCATTACGCGATCAGTCACCAGCCCAATCAGCCATACGCCGCCAAGATACAGATATTCGTTTCGCAGCCGAGAGACGGCGAGCAGGTGAAACGCCACAATGCCAAGCGCCAGCAGTAGCGCCAGATGATCACGCAGCACCACGCAGGCGGCCCAGCCTATGTTAAACAGCAGGGCGTTAAGCACCAGCAGGTATTTACCCTCGGGTAGCTTACAGGCGGGTGAGGACTGAGTTGGACTAAGCACGCATTCTATGCCGGTAGTCCCACGCTGAAATCCAGCGCGGCTGCAATTCAATGGCGTATTCACCGCTGGCGCGACCGCGTAACCAGGCGGCCAGCGCGGCGTTGGAGTCATCGAGGTAGCGCGCCATCAGTCGTTCCAGCACAGCGGCTGCCCCCTCGCGGTGCAGCAGCGCGTCGGCCTGACCTCTGACGCCGCGGTAGGGCATTTCGTTACTGGCAATTTCAAACGCGCATTTGGCATTGTCTGTCAACGCGGCGATCACCCGGCTACTTTCATGCGATGCGCACCACAGCGAATTATCGGTTAGCTGAAACCACATTGAGCACAACACGGGATAGCCCTCCTTACCGTTACACGCCAGCCGCAACGGTATGTCAGTTGTCTGCAAATACGTTTCAATGTCGGTTGCGTCCCATGCACTGCTGCTGGCGATTTTCAGATCCATTATTGTGCCCCGCTGTGGTTGTGAGTCAAACTGAGCTTTAGTAATCAACCCGTCAGCATCACTATGCGGCGTCGTCTGCCGGGTAGCGATAGTGAATATCGACCTCCTGGCTTTTACCATTACTGTCGGGGAGCTGGCCCAAACCGGAGAAGCGCATTAGTCGCAGGCTGTTCTTGTCATATTCCAGATCGATGGGCGGCATAACGGCCGCAATAATCCAGTTGGTCGGCTTGACCCTAAAGCATGCGCGCTGCTGCTCGGCTGCAGCGCAGTTACGTTGCTTCAATTTTAGTTTGATTGCAGTTTTGCGCGCCGGCACAAGAAATCTGAATTTGATGTCTTCACCTTGCATTAAATCGTACCAATGGTCCTGCACAAAAAAATCGAAGCCGGCGTCAATCACAAGTTTTTCATCAATCTCAAGCGTGGTATCCAGCGCGGCTTTGCCTTTGCGCTGCGCCTGCAGCGTGGTCGCGTTATTTTTGGTTTTGATTGTCAGCACCAGATTGAGGCGATAGTCGTTGCGAATAACATCTGGCGCGTGTCTGTCCTGCGAAAAATCGAGCTGTTTTTCTGCCAGTAAGCCACCGTCGGCGCTTTCATATCTTACCCGTGCGTGCGCAGAAGAGCTCGTGGTGTAACTCTCGGTGTAAAGTACGTGATTGGAGCCCGGCGCGTAGGCGGTGCCGATGACGTACGCATCGGCGCTGGTATGTGCCGCGGCGACCAGCAACATGCTGCAGCAGAGTACGCGCCATCGGTTATTGCTTAGCATAGAAATCTTGCGCCGTGTAAGCTTAGCTTTTGCGTGATTACGCGCCTGCTGTCGTGCCGGATCATTCTACACCCGCCAACGGCGGTGATCCAGACAGCACGACCAAACGTAAAATCGGCGCAATACCTTTTACAAGGTTAACGGGTTCAAGAGAAAACGCTTAAGGGAAACAGCATGCGAATCGCCGTTGTCGGCAGTGGAATTTCCGGCCTCAGCGCGGCTTACTATCTCAGTCGCCAACACGAGGTCACCTTGTTCGAAGCCGCCGAGCGTCTTGGCGGCCACACGGCGACTATTGATGTCACTGTGAATAACACTAGCTATGTTATCGATACTGGATTTATTGTCTATAACGATCGTACTTACCCGAATTTTATTCGCCTGCTGAACGAGCTGGGGGTGAGTTCGCAGACTACCGCCATGAGTTTTAGCGTGAGCTGTGCAGCCACCGGGCTGGAATACGGCGGCAGCGGCTTTGACGCGCTGTTTGCGCAGCGCCGCAACCTCGTTTCAGCGTATTTTTTGCGGCTGTTGCTAAATATTGTTCGCTTCAATCGCAACGCGGTACGCGATCTCGAAGCAGGCGCGCTGTCTGAGACCATGAGTCTGGGCGACTATCTTCGTGCCAATAACTATGCCGACGGCTTCGTGCGCCACTATCTCGCGCCGATGGCAGCCGCGATCTGGTCGTCGAGCACTGTCAGCGTGGCCGACATGCCGGTGCTGTTTTTTGTAAAGTTTTTTAACAACCACGGCCTGCTGCAGCTGCGCGATCGACCACAGTGGTATTCCATCTGCGGTGGGTCTCGCTCCTACATCGCGCCGCTGTCACAACCGTATGTCGAACGCATTCGGCTTAATTCAGCCGTTAGTCAGGTGCGCCGCAGCGAGCAAGACGTAACAGTAACGACGCGGCAGGGCGAAGAACATACATTTGACCAACTGGTACTGGCGACCCACAGCGATCAGGCGCTGTCGCTGTTGGCCGATGCCAGCACGGCGGAGCAGGCGGTACTCGAAGCGGTCGCCTATCAAGCCAACGACGTTGTATTGCATACCGATACGTCGGTATTACCGCGCAACAAGGAGGTATGGTCGGCCTGGAACTACAGCCTCGACGCGCAGGAACGCGATAGTGCCGTGCTGAATTACAATATGAATCTGCTGCAGAATCTGGACGCTGCTGAAACCTTTTGCGTGACCCTGAATAACACGGCGGCGATAGCCAGTGATAAGATACTGGGTTCGTATCGTTATGACCACCCGGTGTTTAACGCCGCCGCCGTTCGCGCTCAGCAGCGGTGGGATGACATTAACGGCGTACGCCGCACCTGGTATTGCGGCGCATGGTGGGGCAATGGTTTTCATGAAGACGGCGTGACCAGTGCCTTGCGGGTGGCGCGTGGCTTAGGAGTCGACTGTTGATGGAAAGCGCGATATACAAAGGCACAATTCGCCATCGCCGCTATTCGCCGCGTGCCCATGCGTTCAGCTATCGCTGCTTTTTTATGTATCTCGATCTCGCCGAAGTCGATCAGGTGTTGGCGAAAAGCCCTTTCTGGTCACGCGGCCGCTTTGCCCTCGCACGGTTTAAACGCAGCGACTTCCTCGCCGGTAAAGGCGATCTGGATGAAACCGTACGCGACCGGGTCGAGCAAGAGACCGGGCAGCGGCCTGCGGGGCCAATTCGGCTGTTGGCAAATCTGCGCTATTTTGGCTTCATTATTAATCCTATCACCTGCTTTTTCTGTTTCGATGCGCGCGGTGAGCGGCTCGAAACGATTCTACTGGAAGTGACTAATACGCCGTGGGAGAGGCGTGTAAGCTACGTATTGCCCTGTGATCCGGCGTGCACCACCCAGCGTATTAAATTTGATAAGACTCTGCATGTATCGCCTTTTTTACCCATGAATATGCAATACGAGTGGCGCGGCAACACGCCAGGCAAAGGCATAAGTATCAATATCGACAATGCGATTGATCAGCAAAAAGTGTTCGACGCTACCCTGCAGCTGCGGCGCGAGCAGGTGTCTGCGGCAAGCCTTAATAGAATCTTATTTACTTATCCGTTCATGACCCTAAAAGTACTGGCGGCGATTTACTGGCAGGCACTGCGGCTGTTTTTGAAAAAGGTGCCCTTGTTCAAACACCCGAAGAAAGTGGTAGAGAATTCGTAATATGAGCTCCAACAGCATCTTTGACAATGTCTTGAAAATAAAGACTGCCACCCCGTCGGTTAATGGCGTGGCGAGAAAAATGGTGTTTGCGTTTTTATCCAGCATCAAAGTTGGCCGCTTAACCGTGTTTGAAGGTGCTGATACCTACGAGTTCGGTGACCCCTGCAACTCAGCTGATTTGTTAGCCCACGTAGTTGTCGAAGCGCCGGCGGCGTATGGGCAAATCGCGTTTAACGGCACTACCGGCGCGGGTGAAGCGTATATAAAAAATTACTGGCACACGCCAGACTTGCTTAAAGTCGTGCGCCTGTTCGTGGCGAATATGCAAACGCTGGGTGAGTTCGACAGCGGTAAATCAATGCTCACCCGGCTGTTAACCGGCGCCGGCCACTGGCTGCGTAAAAATACGCTGCGCGGCTCGAAAGACAATATTGTCGCGCATTATGATCTCAGTAATGACTTCTTTGCTCTGTTTCTCGACCCGTCAATGATGTACTCGGCGGCTATTTTCCCGCAACAAGACTGCACCCTGGAGCAGGCGGCCGAGTACAAATTGCGACATGTGTGTCGCCGTCTGCAGTTGCAGGAGAGCGATCACCTGCTGGAGATAGGCACCGGCTGGGGCGGCATGGCGATCTATGCAGCGCAACACTTCGGCTGCAAGGTAACCACTACGACAATATCTGAAGCGCAGTACGCGCATGCGCAGCAGCGTGTCGCCAGCCTCGGCCTGCAAGATCAGATAACGGTGTTGCGGGAAGACTACCGAAATCTCACCGGCCATTACGACAAACTGGTCTCAATCGAGATGATCGAGGCGGTTGGCCATGAGTTTTACGCTGACTACTTTCGCCAATGCAGTCGGCTGCTCAAAGCTGACGGCCTGTTGCTTATTCAAAGCATTACCATTGCTGACCAGCGTTACCACAAAGCGCGCAAAGACGTGGACTTCATCAAGAAGTACATTTTTCCGGGCGGCTGCCTACCCTCAGTGGGCATCATTGCGCAACACGCGGCAGACGATACCGACATGCAAATTGTTGGCGTTGAAGATATTACCGCGCACTACGCGCATACGCTCGGCATCTGGCGTGAGCGATTTCATCAGCGCCTGGATGAGGTTAAGCAGCAGGGATTCGATGAGGCGTTTATTCGCATGTGGGAATATTACCTGGCGTACTGCCAGGGCGGGTTTGTCGAACGCGTGATAGGTACTTCTCAATTCCTGATGGCCAAACCCGGCTTTCGGAGTTTGCCTGCCATCTCGCCGCTTTAGGCGCTAACGGCCCTGCAAAACAGCAAAACAGCAAAAAAATAAAAAATACAATTTGCCGAATTTGTTGACTCTTATCAAAAACCGCTCGATTAAAGATCAATACCGGCATTTTCTTATCTGGATTTTTAGGTATTGACCTCACTTCACGCTATTATTAATATTTTAGACTTAAACAATTTGGGAAGGCCTTATGGCGTCTTGCAGTAGTTTGAAGAAACTCGAAAAACAAATGGCGCTGGCCACCAGCTACCAGCAGTGGCGTATTGCAGCACTGCAACATGACGAATTGTCAGGCAGAGCGCGGTGGAAGCAAGTCGATCAAACGCGCATGTACGACTATGTAGCGATTCGCACGCGGCTGGACCGCCTACGTAAGCTGCGCGCGCGCAAAGACGATAACGGCTTACTGTTTGCCCTCAACGAAGGCATTCACGGCAATATGGCGGGCATGGGCAACATAGACCTGTACGCCAGAGCCAAGGTCGGCACGAAAACGCTTATCACTGAATACATCGAAGAAATTGCCGACGCGTTGCACTACCTCGCCAAATTGCGTAGCAATAAAATCAGCTTTTACGACAAACTTGAGTTCTTTCGTCGTGCCAGTCATTGCTATGGGCTGTCGGCGTTGATGCTCAGCGGCGGCGGCGCGCTGGGGCATTTTCACCTCGGCGTGCTGAAGACGCTGGTTGAGCACGAGCTGTTACCCGACGTTATCTCCGGCTCCAGCGCGGGCTCGGTTATGGCCGCCGTGGTGGGTAGTCATACCAACGCAGAAATGCAGCAATTCTTCGACCCGAAACATCTTGCCATAGAAGTGCAGGCCGACGCGCCGTGGTTGAAGCAGCTGCTGTGGGGTAAGAACCATCAAATCGACGTCCGCGAGCTGCAGATCACTATCGAGCGAGTCGTTCCTGATCTTACCTTCGAAGAGGCTTTTGAGCGCACCGGTCGGCAGATCAATATTTCGGTCGCGCCGACCGAGCTGCACCAAACGTCACGCTTGCTAAACGCAATTGCCTCTCCCAACGTGTACCTGCGCAGCGCGGTAATGGCGTCCTGCGCAATACCGGGTGTTTTCCCCCCCGTCATACTACAGGCCAAGAATGAACACGGTGATGCGCAGCCCTATCTGGCTTTCCGCAAATGGATGGATGGCTCGGTCACCGACGACCTGCCGGCGAAACGGCTGGCGCGCTTGTATGGCGTTAATCATTACATCGTCAGCCAAATTAACCCTTATGTACTGTGGATTGAACGCAGCCACAACGCTCAAAATAGTATTGCCGCGGCGGCCACTCAACTGTCGCAGAAAGTGACCAAGGAATGGCTGCGCGGCATTGGCGACTTCTCCCGCCGCTACCTCAAAAATGCGCCGCGTTGGAACATGTTTATCAGCAGTATGAATGCGCTGGCAAGTCAGAATTATGCCGGCGACATTAATATTCTTCCCAGCTTTCGTTTTTACGATCCGCGTAAACTATTGTCGCCATTGTCGGAGAAGGACCTGATGTTTCTGATAGACCAGGGTGAGCATGGCACCTGGCCGCATATTGAGACAATTCGTAACTGCACCCTGATCAGTAGCACGCTGCACAAAATATTAGTCGATTTTGAGAAGAAGGAAGAGGCCAGCCTGGCTTCAGCGAGCAGTGATGCAGGCGGCGATGCCGGTAAAACCAAGGCCAAGATTAAGCCGGTACGCAAGGCGATGGTTAAAACAAAAGCAGGTACCGAGACCAGGAACAAGACCAAGACCAGGCCCACGGGCAAAAGCAGTTCCAACACCGAGCGGGCCGCGAAACCCGCAAACGAGACACGCGTAGCAGGCGGTTCATCCCGCTAATCCCAAGCTGAACAGGAGGCAGGTCGCTTTAAATTTACCCGGCAGCGCTTAACCAACGATCAGTGGCTGGTTAAAATTAAAACGATATGATCCTTTTGGTAAACAAAAAATCGTAATATCACGTTCCCGGCGTCTCTGCGCTGGAAATCCCCCTGTCGGGTTCTATTCTTTACTGTAAGTCAGGCTGTTAGCGCGCGTGGACGACCAGCATCCACTGCGGCAGCCGTTTAACAGAATAGAAACCGGTAAGTGTGCATGACCGCAAACCCGCAATCAGCAACCGCAGCAACACTGCCGCAGGGCCCCGCCCTGGCACCGCAGCAGGCGCACGCCATTGTGCAGGATTGGCTGAACATTCAGTGCGGCATGCTCAACGGTGTCGCCTGTGCGTTGGTGTTGCAGGTTGGCAACGACGAGTACGCTGCAGCGCCGCTGGCTCAATGGCCCGCTAGCAGTGAAATTAACAGCGAACTTGCCGAGTATGGGCTGGCCGCAGCGCGCGAGCAGCAGTGCCACATCGCGCGTGTTGCAGGTGAGCCTGCACGTGATCGCATTGCGTTTCCTGTTGCGCTACCGGCAGATGAACTGCTGATACTAACGCTTGAAATTAGCGGCAGATCAGAGATTCAACAGCAGGCGGTGATCAACTTGCTGCGCTGGGGCGCGCAGTGGCTGAAGTTTGCACTGCAACAGCGCGCACCCGTTAGCGCAGAGCGTTTGCTGCCGGTGTTTCAGATGGTCGTCGCCTGTGTCGACCAGGCCAGCTTCAAAGCCATGGCCACCCGCCTGGTGGCTGAGCTGGCGGCACGCTACCGCTGCACGCGCGCCAGCCTTGGGCTGCGCAGAGGGCAGCACGTTGAGCTGCAGGCGCTGTCGCACAGCGCGCGTTTCAAGCAGCAAAACAATATCATCCGCAGTATTGCTGCGGCCATGGACGAGGCTATCGACCAGGACTGCAGTCTGCGCCTGCCGCTGGCAGAGACGCAAACACCACGCATCACGCGTGCCCACGCCGAGTTGATGGCCAGTAATGGCAGCGCGGCTGTGTGTACTATTCCCCTGCATGCGCACGGCGAGGTGTTCGGTGCGTTGACGCTGGAGCGCGATGCCAGTGACCCCTTCGACCAGGCCAGCGAGCAACAGATAGAGCAACTGCTCGCGGTGCTGGCTGCACCGCTGCGAGTGAAACATCAGGATGAAAAATCGCTGCTGGCCAAAGCCGTGGCGCGGTGCGGCGCATTCACAGGGCGCCTGTTCGGACCGGAGCATCTCACGCTGAAATTTGCGACACTTTTAATAGCCAGTGCGGTGCTCTTTCTTGCCATCACGCCTGGCAACTATCGCGTTGCCACTGAGGCCAGCATAGAAGGCAGCATCCAGCGCGTAGTCGCGGCTCCGCTACAGGGCTTTATCGCGGCGGCCAACGTACAGGCCGGTGATATTGTCCAGGTGGGCGATGAAATGGGCCGGCTGGACGACAAAGACCTGCGCCTGGAGCGCTTTAAATGGTCCAGCCAACGGCAGCAATACGCGCGTGAATACCGTGGGGCCATGGCCACTCACGACCGCACCCAGGTTAGCATCATCGGCGCGCAAATAAAGCAGGCTGACGCGCAACTAAAATTGGTAGACGAACAGCTGGCGCGTACGCAAATTGTCGCACCCTTTGCCGGTGTGGTGATCGAAGGGGATTTGAGTCAGTCATTGGGTGCGCCGGTTGAGCGCGGCGATGTGCTGTTTAAAGTCGCGCCGCTGGACGACTTCCGCGTTCAGCTGCAAGTCAACGAGCAGGATATCGCAGCAGTGCAACCGGGTCAGCACGGTTGGTTGGCGTTGGCCAGCTTGCCGGGAGAACGCATCGCGCTAACGGTAAAGAAGATAACCAGCGTCGCCACGGCGGCCGACGGCAAAAACTTTTTTCGAGTTGAGGCCGAACTGCAAGACAAGACCACGCCGCTGCGACCGGGGATGGCCGGCGTTGCCAAAATCGACATTGGTGAACGCAAGCTGCTATGGATCTGGAGCCACGGCCTGATGGATTGGCTGCGCCTGCAAGCCTGGCGCTGGTTGCCATAGCTCTGATGAATGACTCCCTATGACTGACTCCTTCTTCAGCGAGCACTGGTATCGCGTACAGGCTCTAAAGCCGCAGCTACGCACGCATACCAGGCTGCACCGGCACGATTATCGCGGCCAAATCTGGTACATACTGCAGGATGATTCCAGCAGCCGCTACCACCGCTTCAGCAGCGCCGCCTACGAGTTTATCGGTCTGATGGACGGCAGGCGCAGCGTGCAGGCAATCTGGCATCAAGTGAACACATCGCTAGGTGATGATGCTCCTACGCAAGACGATATTATTCAACTGTTAGCCGAATTGCATCGCCGTGACGTGCTGCAGTGCGATATTCCGGCTGATACCGATGAACTGTTCCGCCGTAGCGAGGCACAGGAAAAGGCGCAGTGGCGCGGTCGCTTCAAGAACCCCCTCTCTATTCGCATACCGCTGGTTGATCCGGAAACTCTTCTAAACCGCACGATAGCCTGGGTTGCGCCGCTATATTCGTGGCCAGCGCTGCTGCTGTATTTACTGACACTGATCGTCGCCGTACTGCTGGCAGGCGTTCACTGGCAGGAGATTCGCGCCGCAGCAGAGTTGCAGGCGTTCAGCCCGCAAAACCTGCTGCTGATGGCTTTGACTTACCCCATAGTCAAACTGTTACACGAATTCGGCCACGCCTATGCGGCCAAGCTGGAGGGCGGCGAAGTCCATGAGATGGGGATTATGCTGCTGGTATTAATGCCCATACCCTATGTTGACGCATCGGCAGCAACGGCGTTTCGCAGTAAGTACAAACGTATGCTGGTCGGTGCGGCGGGTATTCTGGTTGAGCTGTTGTTGGCGGCGTTGGCGTTTTTCGTGTGGCTAAACATCGAACCCGGACTGGTGCGCAGTCTGGCCTTTAACGTTATGCTCATCGGCAGTATTTCCACCGTGTTGTTTAACGGCAATCCGCTGCTGCGCTACGACGCCTACTATGTGTTGGTCGATGCGGTGGCGATACCCAATCTTGGTCAGCGTGCAAATCGCTATATTGGCTATTTACTGCAGCGTTACGCGTTTGGGCTGCAGGCTGCAAAGTCGCCGGTGAACGCTGCCGGTGAAGCCGGCTGGTTTTTCTGTTATGCCATTGCGTCATTCGTGTACCGCTTGCTGTTACTGGTGGTCATTGGTTTCTATCTTGCGCAAACGTTTTTCTTCGTTGGCGTGGCGCTGGCTGTGTGGGCGGTGATTAATCAATTGCTCTTGCCCATCGGTAAGCATCTGCTATGGCTTTTGAGTAGTCCCGGCCTGCGCTTTAAGCGCGCGCGTGCGCTGTCTGTGAGTGGGGTGGTGTGCGCGTCGCTGTGTGCGCTGTTACTGCTGCTGCCGATAACGTCCAAATCTCGTCACCAAGGACTGGTGTGGGCGCCGCAGGACGCGCGCGTACACGCCGGCACCGAAGGCTTTGTGGTGCAACTGCTGGCCGAACCGGGCAGCCAGGTTGTTAAGGGACAGGCGCTGCTGCAGTTGAGCGATCCGCTGTTGGTTGCCGAACGCGAGGTAGCGGCGGCCAGGGTAAAAGAACTTAAAGCACGCTACTTTGCGCTGCGGGCGACCGATTTGGTGCAAGCCAAGTTGATGCAGGAAGAGCGGCAAGCCGCTGAAGCGGAATTGCGGCGGGCGCAGCAACGAGTCGACGCGCTACGGATTGCCAGCAATGCCGCTGGTGAATTTGTCGTGCCAATGGCAGACGATTTGCCGGGGCAGTTTGTTAAACAGGGTCAGAGTCTTGGCTACGTGATTGCCGAGCGCAATGCGACTGCACGCGTGGTGGTCGACCAGGCGGATATTGACCGCGTACGACAGCGGTTGGATAAAGTCGAAGTACGCCTCGCCAGCGACATAAATACAGTGTTGGAAGCCGACGTGCTGCGTGCCATGCCGCAGGCAAGCTACCGCCTGCCAAGCAAGGTGTTGAGTACCGCCGGCGGTGGCTCTATTGCCACCGACCCGCAGGATGAGGAAGGCCTAACCAGTCTGCAAAAATTGTTTCAATACGAACTGCAGCTGCCGCTGCCAATGAGTGCTGCGCACATAGGCACACGTGTGTATGTGTTGTTTGACCACGGCGCTGAACCGCTGGCGCAGCAGTGGTATCGGCGTCTGCGTCAGCTGTTTCTGCGCCAGCTGAATGTGTAAAGATGGCCGTTAACGCGAGCTTCAAACCCGGTGCCAGCCACGGCTTTTATCCGCAAAATATTACACCGGTGCCTGGCGCACTGGAACTGTGGCTGGCCAACTGCGTCGGCAAATTGCCCAACCTGCGGCGCGCCCGTCATTACCGCCTTGCGCAAATTATTAAACAAGTTGATGCGGCCGCAGAGGGACTTGCCAGTGCGGCTGATAGCGAACTGCAGGCGCAGCTGCAAGCGGTGCGGGAGCGACTGCTATGCGACGGTCTGCAGCCACAGCTGGTGTTTACCAGTTTTGCGTTGCTGCGCGAGTTCTCCGGCCGGGTGCTCGGCATGCGTCACTTCGATGTCCAGTTATTTGGTGCCTGGGCGATGATTAACGGCAATATGGCGGAGATGGCAACTGGCGAGGGTAAAAGTTTGACGGCTACCCTGGCCGCGGGCAGCGCGGCATTGGCCGGCATTCCTGTGCATGTCATCACCACCAATGAATACCTCGCAACGCGCGATGCCGCCGCGATGCAGCCACTGTATACAGCGCTTGGTTTAAGCGTTAGCGCTATTACCGAAGATATGCAGGACGATGCCAAGCGCAGCGCCTATCAAAGCGCCGTGGTGTATTGCACCAATAAACAGATTGCCTTCGATTATCTGCGTGACCGCATCCAGATGGGCAACGACAGTGGCCGAACAGTGGTGCAGTTCAATGCTCAACAGGCGGCAAGCAAACCGCTACTGCGAGGCCTTTGCTTCGCCATTATCGACGAAGCCGACAGTGTATTGATCGACGAGGCGCGCACGCCGTTGATCATTACCAGAGAGCACAACGACCCGCAGCAACAGCAAATCTACCAGCAGGCTCTGCAATTCGCCGATGCGCTGCACCAAGGGCGCGACTACAGCGTGCAGCAACGCGAACACCGCGTGGTTTTAACTGCGAAGGGCTGCGCTTGGTTGGAGCAGAAAACCGCAGCCATGCAAGGCATTTGGCAGGGCGAGCGCCGCCGTCAATTTCTGGTTCAGCAGGCACTGGTGGCGCTGCATCTGTATCAGCGTGACAAACATTATTTGCTGCGCCAAGGCAAACTACAAATTATTGACCAGAACACCGGCCGCGTGATGGCCGACCGCTCCTGGGAGCAGGGCCTGCAGCAAATGATCGAGAGTAAAGAGGGTTGCGAGCTGTCAGGCCAGCGCGAAACCCTGGCGCGCATCTCCTATCAGCGCTTCTTTCGCCGCTACCTGCGCCTCGCCGGTATGAGCGGCACGTTGCGGGAGGTGGAAGACGAATTGTGGACTATCTATCGGCAGCGGGTTATTGGCGTACCGCGCAATAAGGCATCGCGTTTGACGACCACCCAGGACCGCATCTACCGTCGCGCCAGCGATAAGTGGCTAGCTATCACAGTGCGAGTCAAGGAAGTCCATGCAAGTGGACGCCCGTTGCTGATCGGCACCTGCTCGGTCGCCGACTCGGAACTGCTAAGCGCTGTGTTAACCCGGAACGACTTACCGCACCGCGTACTCAATGCCCGGCAAGATCATGAAGAGGCAGAGATAGTGGCTACGGCAGGGCAGAGGGGCAGCATTACCGTCGCCACCAATATGGCCGGTCGCGGCACCGATATCAAACTGGCGGCGGGGTTGGAGGCGTTAGGCGGGCTCGCGGTAATCGCCGCCGAGCGCAACGATTCTCAGCGCGTCGATCGGCAGCTTTCAGGCCGGGCAGGGCGGCAGGGCGACAGCGGCAGTTTCGAGGCGATCCTGTCGTTAAGCGACGCCCTCTTGCATAACTACTATCCCCTCTGGCTGCGTCGCATGCTGGGTCATTGCTGTCACGCAAGTAAGCCACTACCCAGCGCGCTAAGCAGAATTTTACTCTATTTCCCGCAACAGTCTCTGCAAACACAATATCGGGCGCTACGCAAAGACCTGCTGAAAATGGATGAACACATCGGCAGTCTGCTCGCCTTTACCGGGCGTCAGGAATAATGCCAATCAAACTGGAAAATTCGCGACTGAAGTCGCTCCCACGAGTTTCTCCTACCGCTGTAGGAGCGACTTCAGTCGCGAACCAAACCGGAAATAACAATGAGATTTTACGATGAAAAATTGCTCGCAACGCATTAACCTTCTGCTATTGCTTAGTATCTTCAGCCTGCCAGGCGTGGCGAGTATCGAGGAACAGCTGGACTGTATTATTGAACCGGAGATGACGATCGAGCTCAGCACGTCGGTAGAAGGCATTGTCGATAGCATCAGCGTCGACAAAAGCGACCGCGTTGAAAAGGGCCAGGTGCTGGCCCAACTGGAAGCCTCGGTTGAAACAGCTGGCGTGGCCGTGGCGGCCGCGCAGGCAAACGCCAACAATGAAATTCGAGCCAAAGAAGTGAATAAGAAATTTGCCGAGCGCAAGCAGCGCCGCGCCGCTGAGCTGTATGTTAAACAAGTCGGTTCTTCTTTTGAAAAGGATGAAGCAGAAACGGAGGCTAGGCTGGCGCAGCTGGCACTGCAGCAAGCGCATAACGATAAGAAGCTGGCGCAACTGGAACTGCAGCGCGCTAGAGCCGCATTGAAACTGCGCACCGTCACCAGCCCGATTTCGGCCATCGTGGTAGAGCGCTATGTACACCCCGGCGAGTCGGTGAAAGACAAGCCGCTGCTAAGGCTGGCGCAAATCGACCCGTTACGCATCGAAATTATTGCGCCCAGCGAGCTGTATGGCAGCATCAAGACGGGTATGCAGGCCGAGATATTTCCGGAAGCGCCGGCTAAGGGCAGCTATCTGGCAACGGTCAGCGTGGTGGACAATATTATTGATGCCGCCAGCGGCACCTTTGGTATTCGCCTGACGCTGCCCAATCCCGACTATAAAGTGGTTGGTGGTTTGAAGTGCCGGGCGAGTTTTGACCTCCAGCGCTAGTGTGGTACGTGTTTAGCAATCACACGAAGTTCGCACTGCCGCTACCTGTAGTCGCTACGTGTAGCAGTGCTCTGGTGCCGGAAATGCCCCGCTTTTTACTGCCGTAACATAATCGGTAACGGCGCCCTGAATGCCGCCGCTTCCGCCTTCAAGAAAGTTCTTCACAAACTTGGCTGGCCTGCCGGGGTACAGTCCGAGCAGATCATGCCACACTAGAATCTGGCCGTCGGTATCCGCGCCGGCACCTATGCCGATCACTGGAATATCGAGTATTTCGGTCACTTTCTTGCCTAGCGCGGCGGGCACACACTCAAGTAACAATACGCTCGCGCCGGCCTGCTGCAGCTGTAACGCTTCTTCGACTATTGTATCCGCCTGTTCCGGATCACGCCCTTGCACGCGATAGGCACCGAGGTGATTGATAGACTGCGGGGTCAGGCCCATATGGGCGCACACCGGAATGCCGTGCCGTGCAAGCAGCCGCGTTGTTTCATACAACCAGCCCGCACCTTCCAGTTTGACCATATGCGCGCCGTCGCGCATCAGTATGGCCGCGTTTTCAAGCGTGGTGGTTTCCGAAAAATAGCTCATAAACGGCATATCGGCCATAATCATCGCGCCACGGTTGCCGCGGCGCACGCAGCGCACGTGGTAGGCAATATCTTCCACCGTCACCGGCAGGCTGCTGTCATGGCCTTGTACTACCATGCCCAGCGAGTCGCCCACTAGAATAACGTCTACGCCGGCTTCGCTGGCGGCGACGGCTTCGCAGTAACCGTAGGCGGTCAAGCTGGCGAACCGTTCTGAGTCGGTCTTCATTTTTTGCAATGTGCTAATGGTGGTTTTTTTGACCGAGTTCTGAGTTGACATAGGTTAGTACTCCTTACTGGGGCTGCGAGTTTATTCGCTTGGAATAGCTATTCCAAGTGATTTGGCAGACAGTTTGTAGTACCAGGTGCGCCATGAACTGGTTGACGGTTATTTTTACGCCATGACCGGCAGCAGTGACCGGCACGAAGAGTTTGCCCGCAATTTAGCCACGGCGCAGCCTAAATTGCCTAACATGCCGCCACATGTGAGAATGCCGGGATTTTAACCTTCCTGTACCAACACGGCGATGCGACACTGGTAATGGACAACGACTCTCTCTACTGCACCGACCACTTGAATCGCGCCATTTTGCAAGCTGCGCACAGTGCCATCGCGCTTACCGATGCCGACGCAGATCACGCGCTGGTTTATGTTAACCCGGCCTTCGAGCGGCTCACCGGTTACCGCGCCGCCGAGGTGCTGGGTCGAAATCTGCGTTTTCTGCAAAACGACGACCGCGATCAAACGGCGCGGGCGGCAATACGCCGTGCGTTACTTGCTGCTGAACCGGTTATGGTCACGCTACGCAATTACCGCAAAGACGGCAGCATGTTCTTCGACGAGCTGCGCCTCACTCCGCTGTATGATGCTGCCGGCCGGCTGACGCACTACCTTGGTACTCACAACGACGTGACCGAGCAGTGTGTTAATCAGACCAAAGCCAGCCGCTTCGACGATTTGGTTGAGGCGTCGCCGCTGGGCATCGGCATGCTCGATGAACGCGGCGTCGTCGTGGAGGTAAATGACACGCTGGTAGACATCGTCGGCGCACCATCGAACGCGGCTATTGTTGGCAGGGCGCTGCATGAATTCAATCTGTTTAAGTACGCGCAAGTACAAAAATTGGTCGAGGAGATCAGACAGGGTGCGCAAAGCGTTACGACAGAATTGGCCTGGACTTCGATATGGGGTAAAAACGTGCAAGCGAAACTACATTTCGCGCCCATACATGACAGCAACCAACGTTTTCTCGCCTTCCAGGCCATCATTGATGACATGACCGAACAGGTGGCCACGGAGGAGAAGCTGGAACGCTTGGTGCGGCAGCGCACTACCGAGCTCGCTGCCACGCTGGAACAGCTGCGCAGCAGCGAAGAGCGCTTTCAATTCGCGGTTGCCGGCGCCAACGACGGCATGTGGGATTGGCCTGATCTACAGCAGGAAACGCAGTGGTGGTCGCCACGTTTATTTGAATTGCTGGGTTATGTGCCGGGCGAAGTAGAGGCGAGCTATCCAAATTTTATGGCGCGCGTACATGCGGATGATGAGGCGAAGATTGTTGCTGCCGTGGAAGCGAATGTTGCGCGTGGGGTGTCACTCGACATTGAGTACCGCACTAAAACGAAAACCGGCGACTACGCCTGGCGGCGTGGCCGGGGCCGGGTTATTCGCAACCATTATGGCGAACCGGTGCGCATGGCGGGCTCGGTGCAGGACATAAATGCACAACGGGCTGTGGCGGTAGCGCTACGCGAGGCGAAGGAACAAGCCGAGCAGGCCACCGCGACCAAATCACGGTTTCTGGCGGCTGCGAGTCACGACCTGCGTCAGCCGTTGCAGTCAATCAGCATGTACCTCGCGATGTTGACGCGGCAGGTCGAACCGTCTGTAGTGCAGGACGTAACTGGCAAAATGCAGCAGTCGCTGACAGCGATGCAAGAGTTAATGGACGCATTGCTGGATATCTCCCAGCTCGAATCCGGCGCCATTAAGGCTGAGACTCGCGACTTCCCAGTTCAAAACCTGCTCGACTGTATCAGTGCCGGTAATGCACCGCATGCCGAGGAACAGGGCCTGTGCTTTGCCGTGGCAGCATCGTCCGCGATTGTGCATAGTGATCCAGCGCTGTTACAGCGTATTGTCGAAAATTTGGTCGCCAACGCACTGCGCCACACCAAGGCAGGACAAGTGCAGGTCACTTGTGTGGTGGAGGGCGTGCAGGCGCGCATCGAAGTGGCCGACACCGGCGATGGAATTCCCGCCCACGCACTTGATACGATATTCGAGGAGTACGTACAGCTGGGCAATCCGGAACGTAACCGCGGCAAGGGCTTGGGACTGGGGCTGGCGATCGTCAAACAGCTTGCCAGTTTGCTGGGCCACGAATTGCAGGTAGTCTCCACCCCCGACGCAGGTTCGACGTTTTCCGTCACCCTGCCTTTGGCGCAGTCGCAGCTGTTAGCGCAACCTACGCCGCGTGCGACAGACATACCAACTGTAGCATCTGGCGTGCGCAGCGTTTTGTTGGTCGATGATGACAGTAGCATCGTCGACGCCGCCGTCATGCTGCTTGAAATCGAAGGGTTTAGGGTGCATGCCGCTGCTGATTATGCAGCGGCGCTGGCGCTTATTCAGGATGGCGTTACGGTGGATATGATCGTCACTGACTACCGCCTGCCCGGCGAAAATGGCGTCATGCTGATAACAAGCGTGCGCGCGGTCTTAAAGCGCGAGTTACCGGCCATTCTGCTAACCGGTGACACCAGCGTGCCGGAAATCGACGCGACCGGCTTGCCAGCCTGTGCGTTGCTGCATAAACCAATTGATGCCGAGAAGCTGTTGCAGCTGATTCGAACCGCAGCACATATCAGTAGATAAATAGAGCTAGAATCCGTTGCTTGCGGACTTGCAAAAGGAACAGTACAGCTATGTCTGAACAAAGTATTTTAGTCATCAACGCAGGTTCGTCGAGTATCAAGTTTGCTCTTTACTCAAACCAGCGCCCGCTGGGCACCACGCTGTGTAGCGATCAAGTCTCGAGCACATTGTTTGTTATTCCGACCGATGAAGAACTGATGATTGCGCGCCACTGCCTTGTGTTTATGTAAGTATAAAGGGATGTAGTTTTCGCATATGGAAACGACGATTAATACCTATCCACGCGCGGCACTAAGTAATATCCCTTAACTTTATACGTACATCTGCAAGTATGCGGTGTTTTTTTTTTAACCTAGACTGGCAACGGTGAGAAATTACAATGTCGACTGAACCACAAGCCTCAACATCTGAGCCGAACATTTGGCAACGTTTGCTCTACATGTTACTGTTTTTCATTATCTATGGCGTAACGGAATTCGTTATTTACGCAGTGGTGATATTTCAGTTCTTCGCTGTATTGATTACCGGCAAAAGCAATGAACGGCTGCTCGCATTCGGCCAAAGTCTGAGCACCTACGTCTATCAAATCATGCGCTTTCTTACCTTCAACAGCGAACAACATCCTTTCCCGATTGCAGCCTGGCCTACGGGCGCGCCGGCAGATAATGTCGAGCGAGAGGTTAACGATGACGATGAAAATTAATTGGGAGGGGTGGCAATGAGTTTCTAACAAACATGCGCGATGAAGATTTTTGCCGAGAAAGCTGTCCGGCAGCATAACTATTAATGTACGTAAAGCGGTTTTTTCGAAGAGGTTAATATGTCAGGTGAAAGAGTTTCAGGAACAGTAAAGTGGTTCAACGACAGCAAGGGCTTTGGTTTCATTGAGCAAGAGAATGGTAAGGATGTGTTTGTACACCACAGTGCGATTCAGGCGGACGGCTTTAAATCATTAGCCGAAGGACAAAAAGTGACGATGGAAGTGAGCCAGGGTCAAAAAGGACCACAGGCCGACAACGTACTTGCCGACTAAGTTGCCTGGTTTGGGGATAATGCTGCCACTCGCATACTTTATGTGAGTGGCAGCAAGCTCATGCCAAATAGTGGATGCCGAGCAGAATAAAGCCCGCGATAAATAGCGTTTCCGCGATGATCAGCGCGATAGCCTCGCCGCCAACATCGAGCATACGCCGCAGCGAGGTTTTCATGCCGACCGCTGCAATGGCGGTCAGCAACGCCCAGCGTGACAAATCTGCCAGTGCATCGGCAAACATAGTTGGAATCCAACCGCAGGAATTGATCGCGGCGAGCCCGAGGAACACAAGCACAAAAGTGGGCACCAGCGGTGGCCGTTGACTTGCGACTGCGCCCTCTGATTGCTCTGCTTGCACATCCATTTTGCGAATAACCAGCGAGAAAATCAGCACCACCGGCGCCAGCATGGATACGCGGATCAGCTTGACCAGCGTCGCGGTTTCGCCGGCCTCATTGGAAATTGAAAACCCCGCGCCTACCACCTGTGCCACGTCGTGAATGGTGCCGCCAATAAACACGCCGGCGGCGAGGTCATCGAAGTCGAGTGCCTCACTAAGCATAGGGTAGGCGATCATTGCCAGGGTGCTGAGCACGGTCACACTCAACACCGTGAACAGCAGATTGCGCTCGGAATGAACTTTTTCGTAGGGTATTACCGCAGCAATGGCCATCGCCGCCGACGCGCCGCAGATCGCCACCGAGCCGCCGGTGATCAGCGCCAATTGCCAGCCGCGGCCGACCAGGCGCGCGCCCAGCAGGGCAACCAAAATGGTGAAAATCACGCCCAATACCACCAGCGCGATCAATTCCGGGCCAAGCCCTATCAGTAATTCCACGCTGATGCGCGCGCCCAGCAGGGCAACACCGACGCGCAGAATTTTCTTCGCCGAGAATTCAATGCCGGCAACGCAGGCTCCCTCCTCAGCGAGAAAAGCGAACGCGATACCCAACAGTAATGCCATCAACATCGCCGGTGCGCCATAGTGGTCCGACAGAAACTGCGCCGTCACGGCCACCATCACGGCTACCAGTACGCCGCGGCTGACGCCGCTTAGCGAAGCGCTTAGTTGATCGACGCGCGATGTCACGTATCGATGCAGCACACCGACCCGCTTCTTAAGGTTAATTGGTTGCCCTCCCTCACGCGGGTTCTTGCGGGCGCATATCGCTAGCGTCGACACCGGCCACAACCACGGGCTTTTTCATCGCGTCACGGCGGAAGGGGTCGCCCAGCTCCTGGTTGAGTACAACCTCAAGAAACGTTGTAACGTTAGCGTTCATCTGCTCTTTAATCGCGGTTTCCAGCGCGCTGCTGAGCGCATCCATGGTTTCGACTTTAACGCCTTTCACCCCGCAGGCTTCGGCTATCCTGGCGTATTCAACGCCGACGTTAAGTTCGGTGCCGACGAAGTTGTCGTTAAACCACAGCGTGGAATTGCGTTTCTCTGCGCCCCATTGATAGTTGCGGAAAATTACCATGGTCACCGCCGGCCATTCATTGCGGCCGCACGCCGTCATCTCATTCATTGAGATGCCGAAGGCACCGTCACCGGCGAAGCCCACTACCGGCACGTCCGGGCAGCCGATTTTCGCCCCGAGTATTGCAGGGAAACCGTAGCCGCAGGGGCCAAACAGGCCCGGTGCCAAGTATTTCCGCCCGGCTTCAAAATACGGGTAAGCGTTGCCGATGGCGCAGTTATTGCCAATATCGCTGGAGATAATTGCCTGTTTCGGCAGCACCGCTTTAATCGCCTGCCACGCCTGGCGTGGTGCCATACGTTCTGGCTCACGGTCACGCGCGCGCTCGTTCCAGTTGGTGCCCGGGTCGTCGACTTCGTGCACCATGCCGGCCAGCTCTTCTTCCCAGCGGCCCTTGGTTTCTTCAATCAGCGCCGCGCGGCTATCGCGGTTGGCATCGCCGGCCGAGTCTGAAAGTTGCTCCAACACCTGCTCAGCCACCCGCCGCGCGTCACCCTGAATGGCCACATCGACCTTCTTGGTCAGGCCGATGCGGTCGGCGTTGATATCGACCTGAATCAGTTTGACGTTCTGCGGCCAGTAATCGATGCCGTAGCCCGGCAAGGTGGAGAATGGATTAAGCCGTGTACCCAGTGCCAGCACGACGTCGGCCCTGGCGATCAATTGCATCGCCGCCTTGGAGCCGTTGTAGCCCAGCGGACCAACCGCCAGCCGGTGTGAGCCAGGGAACGCATCGTTGTGCTGATAGTTACAGCAAACCGGTGCGTCGAGTCGCTCGGCCAGATTTTTCGAAGCGTCGATTGCGCCGCTGAGTACCACGCCGGCACCGTTGAGAATGACCGGAAACTGCGCTGCAGATAGCAGCTTGGCGGCTGCAGTAATGGCTTTTTCGCCACCGGGTGGCCGCTCGATTTCAATTGCCTGCGGCAGTTCAACGTCGATTACATGGGTCCAGTAGTCGCGCGGAATATTGATCTGCGCCGGCCCCGACAGCCGTTTGGCCTGCCCAATCACGCGGTTTAGCACTTCGGCTACGCGTGACGGATCACGCACTTCCTCCTGGAAGCAGACCATATCCTCGAACAGTTTCATCTGTTCGATTTCCTGAAAGCCGCCCTGACCGATGGTTTTATTGGCCGCCTGCGGCGTAACCAGCAACAGTGGCGTATGGTTCCAATAAGCGGTTTTGATCGGCGTGACGAAATTGGTAATGCCCGGGCCGTTCTGTGCGATAGCCATCGACATTTTACCGGTAGCGCGCGTATAGCCGTCGGCACTCATGCCGGCGTTGCATTCGTGGGCGCAGTCCCAGAATTTAATACCGGCTTTCGGAAACAGGTCCGAGATCGGCATCATGGCTGAGCCGATAATGCCAAAGGCATGCTCAATGCCGTGCATTTGCAGCACTTTGATAAACGCTTCTTCGGTGGTCATTTTCATCGTCGGTTCTCCTGGTTTGTAGTAACAGCTTTACAACAAAGCTGGCGATTCAGTCTGCTAACTTTGTTGCCGGTTATGCGCGTCTTGCGCCTGCACTACCGTGACGGCTATGGAGGCGTATACGTCGTCGCGATTACAGTCGCGCGCCAAATCGTTTGCCGGACGATTGAGTCCCTGCAATATAGGCCCAATGGCGCGTACGTTGCCGATGCGCTCGTCTTCGCCTGAGGTATAAAACAATGCGCTGTGGCGCGGCTTGCGCACGTCTGATAATGTTGTCCAGTGGTGCCAATTTTGATTATTCTCACGGTTGCATACGCAAGTTGCCTGTCAGCTGCGGCGCAAAACCGCAGCTTAGCGAGCTTAGCCGGGCTGGCCTAGATCCAGAGAACACGTTTAAGCTGTACCAGGCGTGGCTATGCATTGCCAAGCTTGGCGGTGCTGCCGCCTCACTCTAGGCCCACCACTTAGATGTGTTCATCCCGGCTCGGCCGCAGGCCCAATGCGCTGCGCCGTCAGCACCGCCGCGACCACCAGGGTTGTGCCCACGAGCTGAATCGGTGACAGCGACTCGTCCAACACCAGATACGCCAGTAGAATGGTAAGTACTGGCTCCAGATTCATAAACATGCCAGCCTGGCTGGCGCCGAGCAGGCGCACCCCCTCGAACATCGCTAAAAAGGCGATACTGAAACACATGACTGCGGCAACCAGCAGCAAAACGCCTGCTGTCGTTTGCAGGCCGATACTGACACTCCCGACAGTAACAGTCATAACCGTAAACAACACCAGCCCGGCTACCGACATGTGAAATGTCATCGTTAGCGGGTCGACATGTTTAAGCGCATGGCCGGTCCAGGTAAACGCTACCGCGACACCGGCGGCGGCGGTAGCAGCCAGGCCTCACCCCAGCGGCTGAAAGTCGTCAACATCGGCGCGCAGCGCCAGCGCCACGCCAACAAATGCCACGGCCACGCAGGCGAGGCGGAGAGGGGCGGGCAGGCGTTGCTCAAGCAGACTCTCCAACAGCAGAATAATAAACGGAAAAGTGTAGAAAATGAGTATCGCAAAGCTGACGGGCAAGTAGGCAAAGGCACCTAGTAGAGCGCCAGCGCCAATGCTATAGACTAGCCCGGCTGCATAGCAGCTTAGCCGATCGGTGACGGTGATACTGGCATGGCTGGAGCGTAGTCGAATCCATAAGCCCGCCATACCGAGAAACACAAGCAAGCGTAAAACCAGCAACGCGTATACATTGGTGCCAGATTGATACACCAGCGGCGACAGCACGTTGGACAGACTGATACAGAAAGCGGCGAGCAACACAGCGCTCGTACCGCCGCTTGAAAAGCGTTTGATGGAGCGCTCCCCGTGTGTGAAGTTTAGTTATTTCGTGAACGTTCCTTACGTGACGATGTAACTGCGTCTATTGGGCAAAACGTAGCAACACAGCAGCACATAATATAACCAGCGTTGGCAGCAGTTTGGCAGTATTCAGCTTCTCCTTCAGGAATAAAACACCGATCAGCAACGCAAATACGATGCTGGTCTCACGCAGTGCAGCGACCAGCGCAATGGGAGCCTGCGTGAAAGCCCAGACGACGATGGCGTAGGCGATAAAGTAGGCGCTGCCGCCGAAAATACAAACGCGTTTTGCCGCCTGCGCCACGCGGCGCAGCAATCCCGGTACTGTTATTTCCATCACAACGGAGAACAGCAGCGCATTGCCAATTGCCACCCAGCCATAGTAGCCGAGCGCGGTGCCAGCCAGCCTCGCGCCTAGTCCATCCACCAGCGAATAGGCAGCGATAAAACAGCCGGTGACAGCGGCAAATATAGCCGCCCTGACATTTTGGCTACCGTCCCTTTGCCGCGCAAGGCTCATGCTCGCCAGACCGGCACCAATGGCAACCACGGCGAGGATCTCTGTAGAGCTAAGCTGCACACCCAGAAACAGCACTGAAACAATGGCCACCAGCAGCGGCGCAATGCCGCGCGCAATCGGGTAAACCTGGGTCAGATCACCCGCTCGATAGGCCGCCAGTAAAAATAATTGATAACCGGCCTGCAGCGCGATACCGGCAGCGAGGTAAGGCCAGCTTGCCATCGCGGGCGCGGGCGAGAAAATTAGTGCCAGTAATGCGAGCGGTAAATTACCAATGATCACGGCGCTGATATTGAGCCGCTGATCGCTACCCGTTTTTATTGCCGCATTCCATACCGCGTGCAGTAGCGCCGAAAATATCACTGCGAGAAAAATGAAAGTGGTCAAGTTACGTGTGTTTTGAGCCAGCTGAAGCGGCAACCTGAAGCGGAGGGTACTCGCCGCACTAGCGTCGCTGTGCTGCGGCTAAAGCGCTTAATATTCTGCTGTGCCGTCGGCTAGGCTAGAGTAGTTTAGCTACACCGCACTGAATCACGGTACAACCACCACAGGAATTGGCGACATTTGTACGAGGTTGCTGGTCACGCTACCAAACAGCATGGATTTCAATTTGCTGGTTCCGAGCCGACCGATAAACAGTGCCTTACAATCGTGCTCTCGCGCCAGCTGAATAATGACTTTAGCGATATTGCCGTGGCGCACAATGCCTTCGGTTTCAACGCCGGTGTCGCGTATTTTCTTCAGCATGGGCTCGAGTATCTTCGTTGTAGCGCTTTCAATCTCGCCTTCAAAACGCTTTTTACGCGTGGCGTTTTCTTCGGCCGTGTTGAAAGTATAGGGCGACCATTCGATCACGAACACGATCAGCAGCCGCGTATCCATCTGTTTTGCCCGTTCGGCCGCAAACAGCGCAGCACGCATGCTTCTCTCGCTGCCATCCACGCCTACCAGAAAGCTATCGGTCATTGTCAATCTCCATCAGTCGTTGTTCTTTGCGTGAGCCGCAATTCCCACAGTCTAATTCGATTCGGCATCAGCTAATCTGTAATTCTTGATTTCACCGTTTTTTAATCGTGCAAAGTATGAGTTCAGTTCCCTTTTCACCAGTGGTGCAAAGACATACAAGCCGAAGATGTTTGGCACGCAGATAATGAATACCAGCGCGTCGGAAATATCCAGAATGGGGCCAAGCTGAACGATGCTGCCCAGCGCTACGAAGACGCAAAAGCCAATTTTGTAGGCGGTTTGCATGGTAGCACTTTCGCCAAATAAATAGCACCAGCCTTTAAGACCGTAATATGACCAGGCGATCATGGTGGAAAATGCGAATAATACAGTGGCAAACGCCAGCGGAATTGGAAACCACGAAAATTCACGCGCGAAGGCGGCCGAGGTCATGGCAATGCCTTCGGCGTCGCCTGCGAAGGTTGGGTCTGCCACCTGGGCGGTGCCAATAATCAACGCAGTAATCGTACAGATAATAATCGTGTCGATAAATGGCTCAAGCAGCGAGACAATGCCCTCTGTTATCGGTTCTTCGGTTTTTACTGCAGCGTGGGCAATCGATGCCGACCCGATACCCGCTTCGTTGGAGAACACCGCACGTTGAAAGCCGATGATCATAGCACCCAGCGCGCCCCCCGCCACACCTTCGCCGGTAAACGCGCCGGTGAAGATATTAGCAATGGCCTGCGGCACGGCGCTGGCGTTGAGTAAGATCACTACGATGGCGATAAAACAATAAAAAAGCGCCATGAACGGCACGATTTTCTCGGTGACCCTGGCGATCGACTTGATGCCGCCAACGATAACTGCAAATACCACGCCGGCCATTATCAGTCCGACCAGCCAGCCGAACCCATCCAGAGACCCGCCGGTCACACCGTTTAACTGCACATAAGCCTGATTAGACTGAAACATGCAGCCAATGCCCAGCGCGCCGAGAAAGATGCCGATGGCATAGAATGCACCGATAAATTTGCCAAATCCCTGCATGCCGCGCTCGGCGAAGCCTTGTCTCAGGTAATACATCGGGCCGCCGGAGACGTGACCGTCGGCAAACTCCTTACGGTATTTTACTCCCAATGTACATTCGACAAATTTGGTGGACATGCCCAAAAAGCCGGCAAGAATTAACCAGAACGTAGCACCCGCGCCACCCACTGTTACCGCAACCGCTACCCCACCAATGTTACCGATACCCACCGTGCCTGACACGGCTGTAGCCAAGGCCTGAAAATGCGACACCTCACCGTGGCTGTCGGGGTTGGCGTAGTCACCTCTGACCAGATGAATCGCGTGCTTGAAGCCACGCAGATTGATAAAACCCATGTAGAAAGTAAAGAATACTGCGCCTGCAACCAGCCACAGTACCACCAGAGGCAGCTCCGCGCCGCCCAGCGGAACTTTAAAAAATACGATTTTGCCAATCAATTCAGCGATAGGCGCAGTGGCAGAATTAATCGTATCGTCAATGCCGGCGTAGGCATTCTGCAGCGATGCGGTCATCAAGCCGAAGGCTAGAAATAAACGACCCATTGTATTCTCCTCTATTCTAGTTCGAGTACTGAGATCTCTCATCGTTCATGGAATAACTGTGCGCTATTTTGCTACGCCTGGCTGTGTCTGAAGCATCTGTCTTATTCGATGGTTAAAATGTAAAGCGATAGCTGCCTTATTTTTCATCTACCGTTTCAGCTTGATACTGTGCGCCGGCCGTAGCGTAGGTCCAGAAAGTTATACGTACGCTATACCAGGTAAGCCCGTTGCTATGCACTGGAGCGTGGTTGCAACGACAGTCGACCTGCGCCCAGCTTAACAACATTGACGCATCAGTTCGGCCAGCTTGCGAATGCCAGGCTCGATACTCTCAACAGGTATGGCGGAGAACCCCAGCCGAAAATAATTAAGCGGCGGCGGCTGTTGCATAAAATACACATCGCCTGGCTCGATAAGAATGCCGTGCAGCGCTGCCAGCCGCTGTAGTTGACGGCTGTCAAGCTGCGCCATGCCCTGTATCCAAAAAGCGGTGCCGTTGCAGTTGTGAATGCGGTGTGTCTCTGGCAGATGGCGTAATAAAGCATCTTCCAGCGCTTGCCAGCGTTCTTTATAGGTATGGTGCAGGCGGCGCACCAGCGAGTCGTAGTGGCCCCTTGCGAGAAACAGTGCCATCGCGTGTTCATTGTTGGTCGGTGCGTGACGCATCATTAGCCGCCGTAAGGTTCGCGCCTCGTGGATCAGCTCTTTCGGCCCCACCAGATAGCCTAGCCGCATGCCCGGGGCAAGGGTTTTCGACAGGCTGCCAACGTAAAGTACACGACCGGCGCTGTCATAGCTTTTTAACGCCGGAATGGACTCACCCTCGTAGTACATACCGCTTTCGTAGTCGTCTTCGATAATGACGATATCGGATTCCACGGCGCGCAGCAGTAGTGCCAGCCGGCGCGACTGCGACATGGTGACTGTCGTCGGGCTTTGTGATTCCGGAGTGACATAAAGATAGTCACAGCTTGCCAGCTGGTCGCCAAGTATCAGGCCTTGTTGGTCTACTGCTAAGCCTAGAACTTTTGCTGACTGCCAGGCGAAAATGTTGCGGGCATCGGGATAACCAGGATTTTCCACCCCCACGGTTTTGCCGTTTAACAGCAGGCAGGCCAGCAGGTACAGGGCGTGTTGAGCGCCGACGGTAATCAAAATCTGTTCCGGCTCTGCCCACACCCCGCGGCGCGGCAATACGCGAACTCGAATTTGCTCGATCAGTGAGGCATCGTCAATATCAACATGGTCACGAGTCCATTCCCGGATCTCGCTCACGCCCAATGCCTGGCGGCAGCATTCGCGCCAATCGGCAGTGGGGAACAGTTTGGCTTCAGGTTGACCGTAAATAAAAGGGTAGGGGTATTTGTGCCAATTGGCGGGTTTAACAATGTTGCGCTGCGCCGACGGTTTGAATTTAAGTCGGCTTGCCCAGTCTATGCTCGCAGCGTCTTGCTCGGCAGGCTCTGGCTGAGGGCGCTGTTTGCACTCGCTAATATCGTCACTGACGTAATACCCTGAGCGCTGGCGCGGGATTAAATAACCTTCGTCGGTTAACTGTTCATAGGCATAAATGACGGTAGCGCGGGCGACTCCCAGCTGTTGCGACAGCTTGCGCGGCGAGGGCACCAGATTGCCGCCGGGAATGTGACCATCGAGAATGGCCGCCACCAGTATCTCCCGTACCTGCGCCTGTAATGTAGCGCGGCTGGTCGGGTTAAGGTGAAACAGTTGATCTCGCATCGACTAGCCCGTGTGAAATCCTTCACCGATGTTACGCTTTTAGTTATTGTGCTGTCATCTTTTGGCGCGCAAATGGCACGGCTTTTACTGCACAGTCTGCCAGACCTGCTACAAAACCTGGCTGCAGCATGGCAGAAGTTACTGGCCTGCGCTACGGTAATATGCAGTATAGCAAGAGGGGGTTGGAGCCGCGGCGGGAGGGGGGCAGGCCGCTTTAATTTCGACCAATAAAGGCTGAGTTAGAATGTTTGCCGAGCAAAATGAAAGTGATTCGACCTCATTGCTCAAAATAACCGACTTTAACTTTCCAGCCTGTTGGCATGATTAAAAATTTCAACCGGCTCGGCTATGAATAGGTACTGCGGCGGTCGCTGTTTGCCTATGGCGATGCTACCGAAGCCACCCTCTACGCCCACATAGGCCTTGCGTGCTCTGCCAAATTCGCCATCGGTTTGAATATCAACCGACCATTCGCCCTCGAATATGCCATTGATGGTTGGGGTTAACGCGATTGAGCCGTTTAGACCAATACGCGACAAGGCGTCTCTCACATTCGCCGATTCTTCGTCGTTCTCATCGGCATAGAGCGCGAACGCTGGTCGCAAGGTACCATACAGATTTAGCGTTGCCGAACCTGGTGCTGCTTTACGCTGTTCTTGTACAGCTTTGTCGTCAACAGCCTGGTCATCTAACGCTTGCTCAACGGCACGCAATCGACTTTCTACATCGTCGCGCTGTGCAAAGCTGGTACTATTTTACAGAGCGAGTATCATTGATCATTCCACTATTTATGACCAAAGCAATGCGCCGCCGCTGGCCCCGAGGTAATAGTGATGAAAAAACACGAGAAGGGCATCCACGAACTTTACGCAAATGACCCAACATCGGCCGACAAACAGCTTTGGGGGCGACGCGCGCAAACGCTGAGCCGCCGCGGATTTATGCAATCCAGTGGTCTTACGGCGATGACTGCGGCGCTGGGTGCAGCAATTCCGTTTGCCCGTTTTATGCCGGCGGGGCTAATCCCGGTCGCGTTGGCGGAAGCTGAGACCCCCTTCAGCATTAAAGGCAAAGACGGTTTAGTTGTATTGAACGATCGTCCCATCAATGCCGAAACCCCGGCGCACCTGCTGGATGATGACATTACGCCTGCCAATCGACTGTTCGTGCGTAATAACGGCATTCCACCCAAAATGTCCGCTATCAATCTGGCCGACTGGCGATTGGATATTGCCGGCGAGTCGTGCGAGACGCCACGCTCATTCAGTCTTGAGCAGTTAAAAAACGACTTCAAGCAGCACACCTACCAGCTGCATATAGAGTGTGGCGGTAACGGCCGTCACGAATTTTATCCACCGGCAAAAGGCAACCAATGGACCACCGGTGCCGTCGGCTGCCCGCAGTGGACCGGTGTGCGCTTGCGCGATGTGCTTGAAGCCTGCGGTATTAAGGAAAATGCCGTGTATGTAGGTTACTACGGTGCCGATAATCATTTGAGTATGGACCCTGAAAAATCGGCTATCTCCCGCGGCGTGCCGATGTCGAAAGCGCTGCAAGATGAGACGCTGATCGCCTGGGCGCTAAACGGGGAAGATATGCCGCTAATGAACGGTTACCCGCTACGACTGGTTTGCGGTGGCTGGCCGGCGTCGACGTCGGGCAAGTGGCTGCGCAAAATCGTAATTCGTGACCGCGTACACGACGGTGAAAAAATGACGGGCGCGGCCTACCGACTGCCCTGCGAGCCGGTGGCCCCTGGTACCAAAGTCGCTGACGAGGATATGTGCATTATCGAAGCTATGCCGGTTAAATCGTTGATTACCTTTCCGAAGTCTGGCATTCAGCACACGGCCGGCAAAGTCTTTGCTGTGCGTGGGCATGCCTGGGTGGGCGATGGCAGCGTGAAAAAAATGTTTGTTTCCATCGATTTTGGAGCGACCTGGCAAAAAGCAAAATTGACAAAAGCCGTTAATAGACAGGCCTGGCAACACTGGCAGTCCGATGTTGAGTTCCCCCAGCCCGGCTACTACGAAGTGTGGGCCAGGGCTGAAGATAACGCCGGTCGCTCGCAGCCGATGCTGACGCCCGGTTGGAATCCCAAGGGCTACCTTAACAACGCAAGTCATCGTATTGCGGTGAAGGTCGTATAGCGTGCAGCGAAAAGTTTTGCTACTCATGCTCCGGCTTGTATTGCCGATTCTACTGGCGGTACCAGCCACAGCTGAAGTAGATAAAACTACTGGCCTGATAAAAGACGATAACTGGGAGCTAATAAGCCAGAATTGTGCGGCCTGCCACTCGCTGAAGCTGGTCACCTCGAATCGGTTCAACCGTGAAACATGGTTGGAGACCATTCGCTGGATGCAGAAAACCCAAAAGCTGTGGCAATTTGAGCCAGCGGTGGAAGACAAAATTCTGACCTACCTGGCAACGCATTACGCACCCTCTGCGCAGTCACGGCGGCCAGCTCTAGCGCCGCATTTAATGCCGCAGTAAAACACGACACGTGTCAGTGATACTGGAAGCATCCTCTGTTTGCATCTGGTCCTATCGCCCGCTGTGTAGCGCTACTATTCTATGGCCTAATGGCGGGCGGTTAGCGTGAGGCCATCGCTTCGTAGGACGGAATAGCCGCGAAGTGGCGTAATCTACCGGGTTTTTGCCCGGCACTCTGGCCGGTTACGCTAGCGCTAAGCCACCCTTCGGCTTTTTATTTGTGTCATTATTCTATAGGTAAACCAGCCGCACACGCGGCTTGTTAGAGCGGAGCAGAGCGCATGAAATATGATGTGAACACATTTGACGTTGCCAGCGCAGTGGACGCCGACCAGAGCAATGTTTGGCATCATCTAACCCAGCATCGAGCCTTCGAGCACCAGGCTCCACCGATGATGGTTACCGGCAAGGGTATGCGCCTGACCGATGCAAACGGTAAGGAATATCTCGATGCGGCAGCGGGCGGCCTGTGGACCGTCAACGTGGGCTATGGTCGTGAAAGCATCGCCAAAGCGGTTTACGAGCAGTTAATCAAACTAAATTACTACTCGCAAACGATGGGCAATGTTCCTTCTGCCTTATTCGCAAAGAAACTGATTGAGAAAATGCCAGGCTTGAGCCGTGTTTATTACTCTAACTCCGGTTCTGAGGCGAATGAGAAGGCGTACAAAATAGTGCGGCAAATTGCGGCGAAAAAGCATGCCGGTAAAAAGCACAAAATTCTGTATCGCGAGCGCGACTATCACGGCACCACCATCACGGCGTTGAGTTCTACCGGGCAGTTTGAGCGTAAAAACCAATACGGCCCTTTTACACCAGGGTTCGTTGAGATTCCTCACTGCTGTGAGTATCGGTCGCAGTATGGTGACGTCGCCGATTACGGCGTGCAGGCGGCGCTGGCGATGGAAAAAGTCATTCTGGCGGAAGGGCCTGACACGGTAGGAGCGGTCATTCTCGAACCCATTACCGCCGGTGGCGGCGTGATA